>Ga0308166_1000375_pt1 | contig 65776 bp, 61 predicted proteins | sample PhyCR2_2_FD_202137 | JGI IMG/M metagenome (GOLD analysis project Ga0308166, IMG submission 202137) | Phyllosphere microbial communities from UC Gill Tract Community Farm, Albany, California, United States - DLSLCC.R2 | ecosystem: Host-associated > Plants > Phyllosphere > Unclassified | place...
AATGCTTGAAGCGTAGTTCTACATGATGTCGGTTGGTACCAGCAGGGCCCAAGCCAATGCCGGAGCGATAAGGACAACCGCACCTGCGTACATCATCAACTGCTTGTAGGTGCGCTGACGGTCTTGTTCCTTCACGTTGGCCACTACCAGCGCGCCAGCGGTGGAGAACGGGGAAATATCAACCACGGTGGCCGAGATGGCGATGGCAGCCACGGTGCCCGAAACACTCAACGAGCTCACCGACAACAGTGGTCCAGCCAGCGGGATGAAAGCGGCCAGCAGTGCGGTGGATGAGGCAAAGGCCGAACCAATACCGATGACGTAGCACAGCACCAAAGCGATGAGGATTGGTGCACCCAAAGCCAAAGCCATATGGGCCAAGGTATCAATCACACCGATGTGCGTCAGCAGCGAAACGTAGGTGATCATGCCGGCCACCAAAAGAACGGTGGACCAGGAAATCCCGGCGACAAACTTGTGCTGATCCTTGATGTTCAGCAAGGCCAAGAGCAGACCTGCACTCAGTGCGACAAAGCCGATCGGCAGACGCAAAACCAAAGCGCAGAAGAGCATCACAGCAATGAGTACCAGCGTGTAGATCTGCTGTCCGTGCGGACGGGTGCTGCGTGACTCTTCAACATCCGTATGTGCCACACCTTCACCGGAACGCAACTTACCCAGCGCAGCGAAGACGATCACGGTGAGAATCGAAAGAATCAGGTTGATGGCAAAGCTGGCGACAAATAGTGCGTTGGCAGAGACCGGGAAACCATTTTCCATGGCGATGTCGTGGACCAGAACACCGGAAACCGACAGTGGCGAGAATCCGCCTGCGTGCGCACCGTTGATAATGAAGGCGCCCATGAGCAGCGGGTGGATGCGCGATTCGTAGGCGAAGCCAATCGCAGCTGGGGCCAGCAGCGCCACGGCTGCCGGGGAGAAGGTTCCCAACGAAGTTAGCGCGGCGGCAACCAAGAAGAATACCCATGGAAGCAGCATGGTCTTGCCACGGACCAGGCGCACACAATTTTGCACGATGACATCAATGGTCCCGTTGTGCTGAGCCATGGAGAAGAAGTAGGTGACGCCGATAATGGTCAGCACAATGCTGGCTGGGAAATCCGCCAAGATTTCTTTGTCATCCATGCCGAGCATGAAGTAGCCGATGCCAAAGGAAGCAACCAGACCCATCACACCGATATTCACCGGCCACTTGGTGGCGATGATGAACATCAGCACCAGGACGACCAGTGGGACGATCTGTTCTAAAATTAGGCTGCTCTGTGGGTCGGCCGGTGCCGCGGAGTTAGCCATTGAAGGGCCAACCAGGAGTGCAATGAGTACAACCACGGCGGCTACGGCGGCAACAATCAGGATATTACGACGGGTGCGACGCTTTTGGCGGCGTGGGTCAACGGTGTGAAAATCAACGTCATTGCGATCAGTCACTGGCGCAACGTCGAGCTCAGTTTTAGTCATGGTCTCTCTCCTTAGCGACTGGCGCTTGCTAGGTCGGTCCCGGCAACGCTGCCGAGGGACTCGGGGAGGTGGATAGTGCTACTGGCGATAGAGCGGGCGGTACGATCTGCTCCGACGAGCAATGAGCCTTCTCGCTCTTCACTCCAGGTTTCGATGATTCCCGCGGGAGTTCGCAGCCTCAGTGTGGCGCCGGTTGGATCCCCGGTAATACTGTGCAAAACCGTGCCGGGTGTGCGGGCACCGATGGTCAGTGCAATACTTCCGGTGATAGCTAAGGCGGGATGCGGCTTTCCCATGGAGAGCATCATGACGTTGATATCACTGCCGGATTCTACCTGTGGGGCTGCGGCGATGGCTAGCTTTGGAATGGCACGAGCGGCCTGCTCGGGTGTTGTGGCCAGCCCCATGCGTACCGCAGCTTCGCGACGTACCTTATCAAGGATGGGAAGCTGTAGTTCAACGGCGCTCATCCACGATTCGTAGTCATTGATATCTAGGCTCAAATCTTCGGCACGGACAACCACTACTGGTGCTCCGGCGTCCACCATGGAAACCCTCCAGCTCTGGCCTTCAATATCTAAGGTGTCGGTCGGATTGCCGGTAGGTAGCAGACTGCCGGTGGTCTTGCCTGCTGGATCACGGAATCCTAGGCCGACTTTGTAGCCGGGAGTAGCGACACCCGGCATCTGAGCTTGGGGCACGATTGGCAGGGCGCCGTTGGGGGTGTCTACCCGCTGAATGATGATCTGTCCGGTGTTGGTATTGCGGGTGATAACCCGGGTGACGTCGCCTTCGGGGGTGACCCATCCCTGCTCAATGGCATAAAGTCCAACAACTGCAGAGCAGTTCCCGCAGTTGCTGCCCCAGTCCACGGTGGCCTCTTCGATACCGACCTGAGCGAAGGTGTATTCAACATCAACGTCTGCATCGGTAGAAGGGCTAAGGATGATGGCTTTGCTGGTGGTGGAGGTGGCTCCGCCGACACCGTCGATCTGTCGTGAATCTGGGCTTCCGAAGATCTTTGGGAGCAAAAGATCAAGGCTAATCCCTGTCTGCTCCGCATGATCGGATTCGAAGACCCAGCACTTGCTGGTCCCTCCGCGCATCCATTCGGCTTGTATGTTCATCGTCATTCCTACGTCTCGTTGTGCCCGCTTTGCTCCCGGTCACTCGGTCCGGAATAAGCGTCATCCGGCTACTGAACGAACATAATCTGGATCACATTTGAAGTCCACGTACATAAGATTCAAGGGGATGTAGCAATGCTTAATTTGCTTGAATTGTGCTTATGTGGGGTAGGGATTCTGAGGATTCCGAGTCGATGGTTGAGGTAAATAAACCTGTTGAGTCCGAAGATTTTAGCGATTGAACCAAAAATGAAAATGATTGAAGTGTTGCTTACGGGTCCGTCGTGAAATCTGTGAAAAGAATTTAACACGGCGTTGAGGCGAAGCCCTCTGGGCTCAGTGCCCGCAGCGATCGCTTGATATTGAAGTGCGCAAAACGCTATTAAAGACGTCGCTGGCGCCACGAATTTCGTGGCGCCAGCGACGGTGGGTCTAGTGCAGGTGTCTCTGACTTAGTAGTAGACAGCCAGCGGTCCGTTGGGGCCGGGGATCACGTTCACCGGGGTTTCAAAAACTTCGGTGAGGATTTCATCTTGCATGATCTGCTCCGGGGTGCCGAACTCTACGACCTTGCCGTGTTTCATGGCGCAAATGTAGTCGGCGTAGTGCCCGGCGAAGTTGATGTCGTGCAGCACGATAACAATGGTGCGGTTCAGTTCTGCCGCAGCACGTTTGAGGTGCTGCATCATGACTACCGAATGCTTCATGTCCAAGTTATTCAGTGGTTCATCAAGCAAAACAGTATCGGTGTCCTGTGCCAGAACCATGGCAACGTAGGCGCGCTGCCGCTGGCCGCCGGAGAGCTCATCAAGGTAGCGCCCTTCCAGCTCACCAAGGTCCAGGAAGTCGATGGACCGCGAAATGATTTCTTCGTCCACCTGATTCAGCCGGCCCTTGGAATGTGGGAATCGTCCGAAGCCCACCAACTGTCGAACAGTCAGTCGAGTGACAAAGTGATTTTCTTGGCGCAGGATCGACACGATCTTGGCCAGATCCTTTGAATTGGTTTTAGTGACGTCGTAGCCCGAGACCTCGATAGTTCCTTCATCAATGCCCAGTAGACGTCCGACCATGGTGAGCATGGTGGACTTGCCTGCACCGTTGGGACCGACCAGCGCGGTCAGGCCTCCGGTGGGAATCTTGAGCGTCACGGGGCCGATGGCTACGGTGGAGCTGTACTTTTTGCTGACGTCTTTGAGGGTAATCACAGCCGTCCCTTTCGCAGGATGAAGATCAAGAAGGTAATGCCGCCAACGGCTTCGATGATGATGCCCACCACGCCTTGGGCGTAGAACAGGTTTTTCATGATGAAGTAGGCGCCGGCCAAAACCACAAAGCCGATGAGGAATGACATGGGGTAGATGTAGCGGTGGTCGTAGGTGTCAGCTAATTGATAAGCCAGCGTTGCCACGAGGAATCCAAGGAAGGTCAAAGGTCCCACCAACGCGGTGGTCACAGCCATCAAGATGGAAACAAAGAACAATGTTTTCATCACCTCGCGGCGATGATTGATCCCTAGATTGATCGTGGTTTCTTTGCCTAGGGCCAGGATGTTCATCTTCTTGGAAGCCAGCACCAAGTAACCGCCGGCGATAATGACCAGCGGGATGGCCACCGGCATATAGCTCATATCCGCGTTGGCCATGGAGCCAAAGAGGCGGGCGGTGAGTACATCAAATTCGCTCGGTGTCAGCAGGCGCTGCATGAAGGTAGAAATGGAACCTAAGCCGGTGCCGATGATGATGCCTACGAGCAACATGATCTGAATATTGCCGAGCTTGCCCGAGAGCAGCCAGCCGTACAACGCTACGGAGAGCCCAACCATGATGGCGACCTGCACAACGAACTGGCTGACCCCGGTCAAGAAAGTGACTCCGGCGGCGCCCAAGGCAAAGACCGCCCCGGTTTGCACCACACGGTATAAGGCTTCAAAACCCATGATGGACGGGGTGATGATGCGGTTGTTGGTCACCGTTTGGAAAGCGACGGTGGCAATGGACTGGCACAGCGCCACGATCACCATGGTCAAGATGTTGCTGGCACGAAGCTTCGCGATCACCCAGAACCCGATGGATCCCAGTGGCATCGGGTTATCCCAAGCCAAGAGTCCAACGGCAAAAAATACTGCCAGCGTTGCAAGGATCCACAGGGTCAGCCAGTAGCGTTTGCGCACCTTGACGGTCGGTAGTGGGCCCGATGAGCGGCCAGTATGATGAGCAGCACGTGCAGGGGAAGAAATGAGATTAGCCAACTTTGCGCTGCCTCAACAGAAGGAAGATGAATACGATCGCACCGAGTACCCCGAGGATCAGGGAAACCGGAACTTCGAAGGGCATGATGATGGTGCGGCCGATGAGGTCACACACGGTGGTGATCGCGATGCCCAGCAGGCAGACCCATGGCAAATTGCTGCGCAGGTCATCGCCGCGCACCATGGAGATAATGTTTGGCACGATCAGTCCCAAGAACGGCAGGTTGCCAATCACTACGGTGACCACGCCAGTTGCAACTGCGATCAGTGCGGTACCGAGGAGCATCACGTGGCGGTAGTTCAAGCCCACGTTGGTTGCGATCTCTTCGCCTAGGCCTGCAACGGTGAAGCGGTCGGCCACGATGTAGATCGCGACGGCCACCAGGGCGACGATCCACAGCACTTCGTATTGGCCGCGGATCACCGAGGTGAACGAACCGGCCAGCCAGATGCCCAAAGACTGCAATTTGTCGGTGCTCAGCGCCAAGAATGTCGAGAACGCGCCGACCACCGAGCCGAGCATGATGCCCACAATTGGCACCGTCAACGAAGCCTTGAGTGAGACGCGTTGGAGGAAGAGGAAAAAGATCATCGTTCCGGCGAAAGCGAAGGCGATAGCCACACCCATTTTTGCCAGGAGGCTTGCGGTCGGAAACAGCACCAGCATGGTGAGTAATCCAAGGCCGGCCCATTCGGTGGTGCCCGTGGTGGTGGGTTCAACAAACCGGTTTTGGGTCAGTAGCTGCATGACCAAGCCGCTCATGGCCATCGCGGCTCCAGCCAAAACTAAGGCGATGGTGCGCGGGATGCGTGTGATGGCGAACATCTGTGCGCCGTCGTCTTGGCCAAAAATGTCGTACACGCCGGTAAAGAGCGAGAAGGCTAGGAGCAGTAAAACGCCAAGGATGCCCAGTGTTAGTTTGCCGGTGAAAACCCTTGGTGGGGTTCGCGCCGAGGTGATTGTGCTTGTCATATTGCCGCCGTGAAGAAGTGTGGTGGAAAAACAGCTTTAGTGGCGAAGCCGAATTCTGGCTTCGCCACTAAAGAGTTGAGACGTGTCTGGATGTTACTTGGCAGCTTCGAGAGCGTCAGCGAATTCGTTGAGGAATTCGGTGTAGGTCTGGATGCCCTCGTTGGTGTAGGTATCTGCTGGCATCACCAAAACCTGGCCTTCCTTGGCTGCAGTCACGTTCTGCAGTGCCTCGGATTCTTCCAGTAGTTTTTTGGCTGGCTGGTAGTCAGGGCCATCGGATGCAACGGCGGCATCGCGGTCCATGACGATGATCCAGTCAGGGTTGGACTTGGCGATGGCCTCAACCGAGACGTCGTCACCTTCGTGGTCGGTGGAGGAGTCTTCAAGTTCCAGCGCTGGGGTCAGGCCGAGGAAATCAAACATTGGGCCAACGGTGCGTCCGGTCTTCGGCGCTGAGTAGCCAAGCTCGCCCCCCGAAGCGACCAGGCCCATGACGGTGTCATCGGTGTTGTAGGCAGCCTCGACGCGCTTTTGGGCTGCTTCGAACTGGTCAACAAGCTTTTTGGCCTCGTCCTGCTTGGCGAAAATCTCGCCCATTGTGGTGACCTGGCGTTCTAGTTCAGCATCCAGTGGCTCGCCATCGCGAGGGTCTAGCGAAACGATCGTGGCCTCGGGGGCCAACTCCTTGAACTTATCTGCATACTGGGCGTAGCGCTGACCGTTGATGATCAGGTCCGGGTCTACGGTGACGACTGATTCAAGATTTGGTTCCTTGTGGCTACCCAGATCAAGAATGTCCTTGTCCTTGGTGTAGGAAATGGTGTCAGGCATCAGGGTGACGGCTGCTGCGGAGAGCTTGATGCCCCAGCTATCCAGGGTTTCGAAGGTTCGGTTGTCGGTTGCGACGATGGACGTGGCTGGTACGGAGACGTTCTTTTCGCCGTCGTTGTCGGTGAAGGAAACTTTCTTGGCATCATCCGCGTTAGCTTCTGCGGCGGTATCAGTGGAAGAGCCGCAAGCGGTGAGGGACAGGGTAGCGATGCTGAGAAGAGCAGCGGCGCGGAGCTTGATGGAGGCCATAGCGTCCTTTCTTATGACAACCTTCATTGGTTGCGCGAGTGGATGATCTGATAATTAGCTTAGCCTTATCTGACTATATTAAGCCAAGTCGGATTCAGGCCATCGGTACCCTTCTGCTTCGAATGTTGCACGTGAAACACAGTAAACAACGTTAAGTACTTGCTTAGTTCGGACATTCATTGCGAAAGACGGGATAAATACATGCTGTAGCAGTTCGCTATTTCACGAAACATGAATTGGCTTCACTGGATAAGATAGCTTCATGACTCCTAGCCTTGAGCAGATCCAGTGGCCCGTGCGCACCGAGAGACTACGCTTACGACGACTGACCGAACAAGATCTGGAAGCTACTTGGAGCTACCGCAAGTTGCCAGAAGTAGCCCAGTGGATCACTGCCGGACCTCACGACTTTGAGACTTACCGAGAGCAATTTCTGCAATCGGGGAAGATCGATCTCGATGTCGCAGTAGAGCTGCAGACCCCGGATGGCCAACTGCGCCTCATTGGAACCGTGATGGTTTACATCAAGGATGCTTGGGGCCAACGAGAAATTGTGGAACAGACTAAATCCGTGGAAGCCGAACTCGGCTGGAGCTTTGATCCCCAGTTCGCTGGCCAAGGTTATGCCAGCGAGGCGGTGCTCAAGGTCATGGAAATCTGCTTCGAAGATTTGGGGCTACGCAGAGTTGTTGCGGAATGCTTCGCAGCCAACAAACCCTCGGTGAAACTCATGGAACGGGTAGGCATGCGCCGTGAAGCTTTTGAAAAAGCTAACAGCCTGCATCGCAGCGGGGTCTGGATGGACAGTTATGCCTACGCGCTGCTTGCTGACGAATGGTCGGCTCACCGAGGCTAATGATCTTGTCGTGCGCTGTGCATAACAAGCCCTAGGATTTCTTGAACTTGTTCTGCACGAGATTTCCAGTAGCCGGTATCTAGGCTCATTCCGAGCATGGCTTCATCGGCACGCTTTTTGAAGTAATCCCGGTGGTCTTCTAAAGCGTTGGTGAGATCGGCGAATTGATCATTGGTCAGTTCCAGGTTTAAGGTTTTCTGCTTCATGAGCGTTCGTCCAAGGTTGAGGTTTTGTTTTCTGCATCGAGGCTACGCTCGGTGAGCATTGAATAAAACTGGCATTGAGCGGACTACCAGATTGGGTCTGTTTAGTGGTCTCTTGGGAATAGTTCACAACTCATCGTCGTTGTGCCGAATAAGACGATGAGATCAACGATCAGAAGGAGTAGTACATGTCTGAAGAACGTCGAGTAGTCCTTATTGGTGGCCATGGCAAGGTAGCTTTGCTGGCTGCACCAAAACTGGTCGAGCGCGGTTTCGCCGTAGACTCCCTGATTCGCAACCCTGCGCACTCTGAAGAGATCACCGAGACCGGTGCCAACCCAGTGGTGCTTGATATCGAAAACGCTGATGTTGAACAGCTGACCGAAGCCTTCACCGGCGCACACGCAATTGTCTTCTCGGCCGGCGCCGGCGGCGGTAGCCCAGAACGCACCGTCGCCGTGGACTTTGATGCTGCGGTTCGTTCGATGGAAGCTGCAAAACAAGCAGGTGTCAGCCGCTTCGTGATGGTTTCCTACTCCCGCGCATTAGTAGATGTGGACAACCTCGATCCAGAGAGCTCCTTCTACACCTACGCCAAGGCAAAGCATGATGCGGATGCCGTACTTCGAGACACTGACTTGGAATACACCATTCTTGGTCCAGGCGCACTGACCCTTGAACCAGCCACTAAGAAGCTGGTCATCGCTGATGAGTCCGGAAACATTGACGGTGCTCCGGCCAGTTCAGAGACCGGCAAGGCATCACGCGACAACGTCGCAGAGGTCATCACGCACGTAGTTGATACCAAGGCAGCGGTTCGCCAGACCGTGAACTTCTACGACGGATCAACCCCGATTGCCGAGGCCATTAGCTAAGCAGCTGGTGCACCAAGCGATCCCTAGAGGGCAAAACACCTACGGTCGTCGTAACTCCTGAATTCTCAGGAGCTACGGCGGCCGTTGGTGTTTAAGTTGGGTATTCACAGCGCAAACCACGAAGAGAGGAACGAAGATAGCAACGATATGACGCATGGTTGCGGGCAGAATTCGCAGCGTTACCCAGCTGCGCGATTTGTTACGTTAGCTGGTCTTTAGTACCCCGTCATCGAAATAGTCTCGCGTGCAGCCCGACGATTAGCATGCAAACAGGAGTTTCGAGTTTGCATGCGGTGGTGACTGAGCTGCACTTTTGCGAAGGCAGCCAAGGACGGCGCGAACCTCGCCTCCCCAAACCTGTCCGGAAGTAGCGAAAGAAAATTAGAATGACTCAGCTGTTCAAGACTTACGGCCCTGACCGAATCAATCTCTGGTTGATGCTCGCACTGACCTTTACCACGGGAATCATTGACGCCGTTGGTTACCTCGGACTGGACAGGGTCTTCACCGGCAACATGACCGGCAACGTAGTAATCCTGGGCATGGCGCTTTTGGGTGCGGATGATCTTCCCGTGGTTGGCCCGGTTGTGGCACTGGCCGGATTTGTTGTGGGTGCCATGATCGGTGGTCGCGTTTTGAAGAGGGAACTAGCTGGCTGGAACCGACGAACTACACTGTTGATCGCTGTGGTGGGTGTGTGCCTCGCGTTGACTTCGCTCGCTTTGTTCCTAGACCTTCACCAAGCATCAGACGTTGTGGCACTGTTGATCACTGGCTTTATTGCCGCCTCGATGGGACTCCAAGCAGCAACCGCGCGACACCTGGGCGTTAAGGACGTCACCACGGTCGTGGTGACTTCAACCCTGACCGGCCTTGCCGCTGATTCGCCACTAGGTGGTGGCAGTGGAAAGTTCTGGCAGCGACGATTGCTGGCGGTTGTATTGATCCTCGCCGGTGCAGCAACCGGTGCCGCCTTCTTGCAGATCCACATTGGGTTGGGAATTCTTGTGACCGGTGTGCTCGCCATCGCTGTGGCGTTGGTTGGAGAGGCATCACGCAAATACGCTGCAGATCAGGAAACTGAACAGCTGGTTGAGGATAGCGTGAACACCATGTAATCCACTGACGCAAAAAGGAAACCCCGATGCCGAAGCATCGGGGTTTCCTTATGTCATCACTCGCACCTTCATGAGGTACTTACAACTCTAAACGCGCTGTCTGTGCACCAACTGGGATGCTCCTGCGCATTCACTTGGTAAGGGAATTGGCAGTGATTGGCCACCCGGTCAGGATCTTGGGACGTGGGGGAGCGTAGGTGCGAACCTTCGAGGTGTTCAGCCCCATTCGCACCAAGGAATCCGCGATAGTCACCGCAGCGCGGACCCCGTCAACAATCGGCACACCGGTAGCCTGCCGCACTTGTTCCTCCAGCTCGGCCATGCCACCACAACCAAGACAGATTACTTCAGCCTTGTCCTTTTCCACTGCGATTCGAGACTGCTCAACGATCGCAGCTACCGCGCGCTGTGGGTCAGATTCCAGTTCAAGAACACCCAGTCCGCTGGCGCGCACCGAGGCGAGGCGATCCGTGAGACCAGCGAGCTTCAGCCGGTCTTCAATCAGCGGCACCGCACGATCCAAGGTGGTAACCACCGAATACTTGTGGCCCAGGAATTGAGCTGTCGAGGCCGCTGCCTCGGTGATGTCTACAACGGGGACATCAAGGAGTTCTTGCAGCCCTTCGCGTCCATGTTCGCCATAGCCGGCCTGAATCACCGCATCAAAAGGTTCTGGATATCGAACCACTTTGTCCATGACGGCAATGGCAGCAAGGTAGCTTTCAAAGTTGCCTTCGCAGGAGTCCGCGCCGAAGTCCGGAGTCAGCTCAACAATTTCTGTGCCCGGTGAAGCTACCTGCCGAGCCGAGTCGCCGATGGCCTTGGTCATGGACGCAGTGGTGTTCACATTCAAAATGAGGATTCGCATGATGCTCCTAGTGAGTTGGAGCCACGGCGATAGGCTCACCGTCAATGTCGACAAGATCGTTGTGTCGCTTGGCTAGGGCAAGATACGCCAGGGCACCTGCGCCAGAACCGAGGAACCACGCGAAGGATCCAACGACGTGAAGTGCAGGAACAAAGGCCAAGACCAGAGCGATGGCTGAGCTGATCACTAGGGCGGTCACCGCGCGGTAGTTCACCCCGCGGGTGAAGTAGTAGGTTCCTTCCGGATTTGTCCGATACAGATCCATGACGTTGATGCGCGCACGGCGGATCAGCCAGTAGTCGGCCATGATGATGCCAAATAGTGGGCCAAGCAATGCACCGAGTCCACCAAGGAAGTAATTGATGATTTCCGGAGAGTTGTACATATTCCACGGCAGGATCACCAGGCCGATAACTCCTGAGATCATGGCGGCACTGCGGAAGTTCAGTTTTTTCGGGAACAGATTGGTTAGCGCGTAGGTGGGTGCCACAAAGTTGGCCATGAGGTTTACCGCAATGGTGAGCACCAGCAAGGCGGCGGAAGCTAGCAACAATAAGAAGGTGTTGGGAATGGCCCCGACAACATCAGAGGGTGAGGTGATGACCTTGCCATTGATGGAGAACTGGGTGCCGGTCAAAACCACAACGATAGCTCCGAAGAACAACATGTTCAGTGGGATGCCAAAGAAGTTGCCCTTGATGATGGCCTTCTTGGAGGAGGCTCCGCGAGTGAAGTCGCAGAAGTTCAGAACGAAGGTTCCGTAGATGGCGACCCATAGGGCGGCGGCACCAAACATCGCGGCCCACATCTGCCCGCCAGTTTTGGTTTCGCCGGTGCTCAGCGAGATGTTAAATCCGGATTCGAAGAGCATCCAGATGGCCAGTGCCAAGAAGGTTACCAAGATGACGGGACCGGCGAAGGCCTCGTACTTGCGGATCATTTCCATGCCATAGCTGACAATGACCAACTGGACGGCCCACAGTGCCACAAAGCAGATCCACCCGAGCACGTTGAGCCCAAGGAAGCTGGAGGGTTCAAGACTTGCAACACCCGGGGCGACGGCTACAACCATCACCGAAAGTACCTGCGAGGCCAGGAAGGTTTGAATGCCAAACCAGGCGATAGCCACTGCTCCACGAATCAGCGCAGGAATTTGGGCGCCATTGATGCCAAAGGCGATTCGACTCATGACGGGGAAGGGAACGCCGGTCTTTTCACCCATGTAGCCGGAGAGGCTAAGGAGGACAAAGAGTAGGGCCGCCCCGATGGCCAGTGCGCCAAGAATTTGGCCGGCACTCATGCCCAAGGCGAAGAGTCCGATGGCAAAGGCGTAGTTGCCTAGAGAGTGAACGTCGTTGGCCCAGAGGGTGAAGATGCTGTAGGCATTCCACGATCGTCCATTGCGGGTGGTTGGTGCCAAATCTTGGTTGTACAAGGTGGGGCTGAGCTCGTGCGGGTTGGCAGGATCAATTCCCTGGCTGGGTGTAAGTGCAACTGCTGGCGCGGCCAAGCCTGGCTCCGAAATGTTTTGCCTCATGGTGAGGTCCTCTTCTCAGAAGAATGCTGGAGGGCAGGGGTATGCAAAGAAAGAAATCTTTGGGGGATTGCCTGCACCTACAGCGCGCATGCACGAGGCATGCTGATCTATTTGTAGCGTGAGATTGCATCGGTCCGAATACTGGACCAGAGCCTTGGCTACGGGTAGATCGGTTGTCCGAAGTTCCGATAGAACTCGGACGGGGTGCCTACTACTGGCAAAGTCGCGGAGGGCAATTGCCCCCACGTCCTGCCAGCTGGACTCCCTATGAGACGTACGCTCATGGCTGCTCCTGAGTTAGAAAAAGTCACTCCGAGATGTGTGCCACATCAACTGGTTACCAACTGTAGGCTTGCGTTTTGGTTACCGCAATAGAAAATCCTGATTTCACTCAGTGGAAATATTTGAGAAACGCTTTCGCCATTCCGCGCAGGGGAATGGGCTGGCTAGACCCGGTTTCTGTCGATCATGTTTCGTGTATGAAGCAATCATTACTTGCCTTCCCGGGGACAAAAGCGTTCCGCAGCGGGCTATCGAGGAGTATGTAAAAGTTACTCCTCAAGGGGTTGACAGTGCTCCGAGTCGAGACTTACTGTTTTCATAAAGCAAAACCTAGATTCCACAAAGCGGAAATTTAGGAAGATGGTCTTGGAGGGAAATCCGGTGTCTTACACTCTGAATTGCTCGATTCTTCTTACTGAACTGCCACTGCTGCAGCGTGCTGCAGCAGCGCGTCAGGCGGGCTTCGAAAGTGTCGAATTCTGGTGGCCATTTACCCAGGCCGTGCCCACGGATCAGCAGGTTGATGAATTTGTCGCCTCACTGATGGACGCCGGAGTCCAACTCGACGGACTGAACTTCTTCGCCGGCGACATGCCAGATGGAGACCGAGGCCTAGTTTCCTGGGTGGGACGAGAAGCCGAATTCAAGGACAACCTCGACGTTGTTGTTGGTATCGCTGAAGCCACCGGATGCACTTCCTTTAATGCCCTATATGGAAACCGACTGCCAGATGTTGCCCCAGAAGCTCAAGATGCGCTGGCCTTGAACAACCTCCTGGCTGCAACCGCCGCGGTGGCCAAGGTTGATGGAACCGTGCTCATTGAACCGGTCTCCGGCATGGAAACCTACCCGCTAAAAACTGCAGCTCAGGCTCTCAACGTAGTCAAGGCGGTTCAAGCTCAGGGACAGTCAAATATTGCCCTCTTGGCTGACTTCTACCACCTAGCCGTTAACGGCGATGATGTCGCAGCGGTCATTGAAGAACATGCCAAGGACTTCGGGCACATTCAGATCGCTGATGCACCAGGCCGAGGCGCCCCGGGCACCGGAGAGCTACCACTGCTTGAATGGATCGCTCGCTCTCGCGAACTGGGATACACCGGAAAAGTTGCACTGGAATACAAGCAGGATGCAAGCACCGCTTTTGACTGGTTGGCCACCGCCCAAGCTTCGACCTATTCCGAGTCCACACCACTTTAGGAGCACCGCATGACACAGAATATTGCCTTTATTGGACTGGGAATCATGGGCCTGCCAATGGCCAAGAATCTTGTTCACGCTGGCTTCAACGTCACCGGCTATAACCGCAGCGACGCGGCAGTCGACGCACTGGCAGCCGTTGGCGGAACCAAAGCAACGTCCATCGCCCATGCAGTCGCGGACGCTGATGCAATTATCACCATGGTTCCAGATTCTCCCGACGTCCAAGACGTTGTCCTTGGCCAAGACGGAGTTTTTGCCAATGCCGAGGCCGGCGCCCTATGGATTGATAACTCAACAATCCGTCCAGATGTGGCAGTCTCGCTTGCAACCTCTGCCCGCGAAGCAGGGCTTCGTCCACTAGATGCTCCGGTCTCTGGTGGAGAAGCAGGAGCTATTAACGCAGCATTGTCCATCATGGTCGGCGGGGAATCAGCGGACTTTGAAGCCGCCCGCCCAGTGCTGGATGCAATAGGAAAGACCGTTGTGCTGGTGGGACCAGCTGGCTCCGGGCAGACCGTGAAAGCGGCCAACCAACTGATTGTCGCCGCCAATATTCAAGCGCTCAGTGAAGCAGTGGTGTTCCTTGAAGCCTACGGAGTGGACACCAACGCAGCGATCACGGTGCTCGGCGGGGGACTGGCCGGCTCCAAGGTACTTGACCAAAAAGCGCAAAAAATCCTGGACCGCGAATTCGAACCCGGATTCCGTCTTGCCCTCCACAACAAAGATATGGGCATCGTGACCTCGGCCGCCAGAGAAGCTGGAGTGGTGCTCCCACTCGGTGCTTTGGTGGCCCAACTGGTGACCTCCACCGTGGCCTGCGGCGATGGAGCGCTGGACCACAGCGCACTCTACAACGGCGTACAGCGCCTGGCCGGAAAGATCGACGCACCCCAACCGGCCTAGGCCTTCCTTATTTCCTACGGCGAGCAGCGCAGCCAGCGCCAGCTCCTCAGAACTTGGTACGAGCCACCGAATGATTCGGACAGCCGCGACTTTGGTACACGGTAAGTCGCAGCCAGTTCCGCCGGTGGCCCGTGAGGGCTACGTTCCAGCCCGCCACCAAAATCTGGTGCTCAAGGAGCAGATGCTGTGGTGACTCAAACGCCGCGCAGCTCGCCGTAGGTTCAATCTTTCTTCTCAAAGGACGTGTTACCCATGCCAAAGATGCGTGCAGTAGATGCCATCGTTCAGATCCTGGAAAAGGAAGGCGCCACCGAAGCCTTCGGCCTTCCCGGGGCAGCCATCAACCCGTTGTACTCAGCCATGAAAGACCATGGCGGAATTCGCCACACCCTGCACCGCCACGTGGAAGGTGCCTCCCATGCCGCCGACGGTTACTCACGGGCCACCGGCAAGATCGGCTTGTGCCTAGGAACTTCGGGTCCGGCTGGCACCGACATGATCACCGGCCTCTACGCAGCTATTGCGGACTCAATTCCAATGCTGTGCATTACCGGGCAAGCTCCGACCAACGTATTGCACAAAGAAGATTTCCAATCGGTAGATATCGTATCCATCGCCAAGCCGGTAACTAAGTACGCCTCCATCGTTTTGGAGCCAGGTTTGGTTCCCGGAACCTTTGCCAAGGCCTTCCAGATCATGCGCTCAGGACGTCCCGGCCCAGCACTTATTGACCTGCCGATTAACGTTCAACTGGCAGAGATAGACTTTGACATTGATGCCTATGAACCATTGCCCTTTGAGCGGCCCAAGGCCACCCGCGGACAGGCAGAAAAGATTGTTGATCTGCTGCTCAGCGGCAAAAAGCCAATCATCATTGCCGGTGGTGGAATCATCAACGCCAACGCCAGCGAGCAATTAATTGCGCTGGCTGAAGAGTTGAACATCCCGGTCTCACCAACGTTGATGGGCTGGGGTATCATCCCGGATGATCATCGTTTGCAGTCAGGCATGGTGGGCATCCAAACCCATACCAAATACGGCAACGCCAGCTTCCTGGAATCAGACATGGTGCTGGGCTTGGGCAACCGTTGGGCCAATCGCCATACCGGTGCACTGGATACCTACCGGGCGGGCCGAAAGTTCATCCACGTAGATATCGAAGCGACGCAGATTGGCCGAGTGTTTTCTCCGGATCTAGGCGTTGTCTCTGATGCCAAAGCAGCAATCGAAGCCATTCTCGAAGTGGTGCGTGAGCGCAAGGCCGCAGGCACCCTGCCGGACTACTCCAGCTGGGCCGATGAGTGCACCGCACGTAAGTCCACCGGGCACCGGAAGACCAACTTTGAGAACATCCCGATCAAGCCGCAGCGTGTATATCAAGAGATGAATGCAGCCTTCGGCCAAGACACCACCTACGTCTCAACCATTGGGCTTTCGCAAATTGCTGGCGCACAGATGCTGCACGTTTATGGTCCACGCAAGTGGATCAACGCCGGGCAAGCAGGCCCGCTGGGCTGGACCGGACCTGCCGCGCTGGGCGTTGTACGTGGCAAGCCTGGACAACGAGTTGTAGCCCTTTCCGGTGACTATGATTTCCAGTTCATGATCGAAGAGTTGGCCGTGGGAGCGCAGTTCAAGCTGCCTTATATTCACGTGGTCGTCAATAACTCGTACCTTGGCCTGATTCGCCAGTCTCAGCGACCTTTTGACATGGATTATCACGTCTCGTTGGGCTTCGATAACATCAACTCTCCCGAGACCAACGGGTACGGGGTTGACCATGTGAAGGTAGCTGAAGGCTTAGGTTGCAAGGCGGTTCGTATTGAGGATCCGAGCCAGCTGGCCGACGGTTTTGCTCAAGCTAACGCGCTGGCCAAAGAACATCAGGTTCCAGTGGTGGTCGAGGTGATACTGGAGAAGGTCACCAACATCTCCATGGGCGCTGCGCTGGATTCCGTCAATGAATTTGAAGACCTGGCTCTGTTGCCTGATGACGCACCAACCGCATTGGTGCCATTGGGTGCAGTAGCCACCGTGGGTGCGTGAAAGGCAGTCGTCGCTGACTTGCGAACCCGCAAAAAATATTGGCGCGGGGCACCGGTTCACCAATCTGGGTGTGCCCCGCGCCACTACCACCTAAACTGGCATTGAGCTGCCAAGCACAACACCACCAAAAACGAGTAGGAACAACGTATGAGCATCAATGAGACCGTTGACCGCAATTCCGCCGAACCCTCCACAACAACCGGTGCTTATGATCTGGTTCTTCGCGGTTCGCAGGTACTAACTGCGCAGGGAATTGGCCCGCGCGAAGTTGGTGTTCGTGACGGCAAGATCGTCGCCATTGAAGAACTCGGAGCTCAGCTTGTTGGTGAGCGAGTCATCGAGGTAGCTGAGGACGAAGTGCTTCTACCCGGGCTCGTGGATACTCACGTTCATGTTAATGAGCCGGGTCGCACCGAATGGGAAGGCTTTGAATCAGCCACCAAGGCAGCTGCCGCTGGCGGGGTAACCACCATCGTGGACATGCCGCTGAACTCCATTCCTCCCACCGTGAATCTTGAAGGGCTGAACATCAAGCGTGAAGCCGCCAGCAAGAATGCGTTTGTGAACGTGGGTTTCTGGGGCGGAGCGGTGCCGGGCAACAAACAGGATTTGCGCGAGCTACACGAGGCTGGTGTCTTCGGTTTTAAATGCTTCCTGTTGCATTCGGGAGTTGATGAATTCCCCTCATTGAGTGTTGATGAGATGGAAGAGGACATGGCTGAACTGGCCTCCTTTGACTCTTTGATGGTGGTACACGCCGAGGATTCAGAAATCATTGATAGTTCTCCTCAGGCTTCAGGCTCCACCTATTCGCGTTTCCTTGATTCGCGCCCGCGCTCAGCAGAAAACACGGCTATTGAGCAGGTCATTGACCGTGCTCGCAAGACCGGGGTGCGCGCACACGTGCTGCACCTTTCCAGCTCGGATGCGTTGGACATGATCCGCCAGGCTAAAGCAGAGGGCGTGAAGCTCACGGTGGAAACGTGCCCGCACTACCTGACGCTGTTATCTGAAGACATCCCAGACGGCGCAACCGCCTTCAAATGCTGCCCGCCAATTCGCGAAGACGCTAACCGCGACCTGTTGTGGCGCGGGCTTCAGGAAGGAATTATCGACTGCATCGTTTCTGATCATTCACCGTCAACGGTTGATCTGAAGGACGTGGAAAACGGTGACTTCGGAGTGGCCTGGGGTGGCGTCGCATCGTTGCAGTTGGGCCTGCCGTTGATCTGGTCCGAAGCTAAGAAGCGCGGGATCAGCTTGGAGCAGGTGATTTCTTGGATGAGCGTGAATCCCTCCAAGCTCGCCGGACTAAATAACAAGGCAGTGATCGAAGAAGGCCGCGACGCTGACTTCGCCGTCTTCGCCCCAGAGGAAAGCTTCGAGGTGGATGTGCAGAACCTTCACCACAAGAACCCGATTTCTCCGTACCAGGGCAAGGAACTGCAAGGGCTAGTCAGGCGTTCAATCGTCGCTGGCACCGACGTGGACTTCCAGACTCCACACGGTCAACTGATCCGTAGAGAAAACTAAGTAATTACCGTTCAAGGCCACTGCCCCGTTCTACGAAAATCGTTGACGGGCAGTGGCCTTTCGACATTTAACCGTGATCACATGAACGTATCGTAACGAACCCATATCAATTGCCTGAGAATGGCCAAGTTCACTGCGTGCGCACCATAGGGTGGAGTTCTATGGTGACGATGACGCGGTTGCTTACGATTTCAGGAACGAGTACGGATGCGAACTCTGCTCCGTCGTTGTTGACCAAAGAAATCAGTGATTTCACTCCCAACGACGTGCTGCTAGTTTCGGTAGTTTTTGGTGCAATACTCCTGAGCATTCTTATCGGCTTTGGAATCAAGACCTACCTTCACTTACGTCACTGCCTGAAGTTATCAACGGATGAAGATACTCCTGCGGTCCGTGCAGATCTGCCGGTAAAGATTGAACGGCCAGCGGCGACTCGCGAAGCCCCGCCAATGCCCGTTGGACTACGAAATTCGGAACCTGCCATGAGCAAGTTTGAAAACGGTAGCTGACCAATTTCCTGTCGCCCACCGTCGCCTCACTTCATTCCAGAACGCACTAGAAAATCCATCACGCCGTAGGATCAAGCTATGAATGAGAATCCTGTGCCAGAACTTCCACCGGTAAACACAACGGCTGCCGAAGCCATGTGGGCTGAACATCTGGCACATCGGGGCATCAATCCTGAAGCGGCACCGCACCATGTCGCAGAATCTTTCGGAGATCACCCAGCGCTGGCCGATGAACTGTTGAACGCCATTATGCATGGCACCAAGCGCGCTACGTCGTCATTGGCCAGTGAATACGCGTACTACGACGAACGCATTCCGCAAGTAGATGATCACTGCATCATCTGTGATGGTCAGGGTGAACCCAAAGCCATTCTTCGAGTGATCAGTGTGGAGCGTTCCAGCTTCGACGAGGTCGATGAGCAGTTCGCAGCGGCCGAGGGCGAAGGTGATCTGAGCCTTGGCTATTGGCAAAAAGAACACGAGAAATTCTGGCGACGAACTCAGAAGTCAATCGGTCGCGAGTGGTCACCGGCGGATACCCTGAAGCCCGGCGGTGAACTGATTTTGGAACGTTTTGAGATCTGCTGGCCAGAAGAATTCGCTGATTAGAAAGTCAATACGCGTCAAGGGCGTTGCACTGCGCCACGAACTGCCACCGGGGAAACTTCCGGCGTAGGGTGGCTTTGAGAAGCTTCTGTTTCGGTGAAGCACCGCTAAGAAAGGTTGAACATGTCGATTGTTGTCATCAATGCCCTGTCGGTTCCCGAAGGTTCCGGTGAAGAACTGGAAAAGCGCTTTGCGGCACGCAAACAGTCCGTGGATTACTCACTTGGCTTTGAAGGTTTTAAGCTGTTGCGCCCAGTAGCCGGCGAAGACCGCTACTTTGTGTACACCCAGTGGGCCACACGTGAGGATTTTGAAAACTGGCGAGATGAGCGTTCGGGCGCAGCCCATGCTGGCAGCGAAGGCAAGAAGTCGGTAGCTCACGGTGCTGACCTGATGGAGTTTGAGGTCGTCGAGCTCTAGCCTGAGCGCAGGAACAATAAGTGACGCCGAAGGATCTACGGATCTTCCGGCGTCACTTCTTGTTTGCTCCCGAGGAATTGATGCGGGTCGGTACCGATGCGGTTGCTGGTGAGGAACGGAGCGCCGAATTGATCAACAGCGCTATACCGAGGGTTATGCACAGCACTGCACCGATCAAGAAGGTCATATTGATACTGGTCGAGCTGGCCTCGCCATGCAACCCGGGATGGGTGGCGATGATGGCCGCAGAAATCGCGGTGCCAAATGAGGAGCCGACAGTTCGCAAGACCTGGTTAAAGCTGACCGAGCTACCCAGTTCCTGGACCGCCACGCTTCTGGCAATCAGCGCTGGCATCGCGGCATAACTGGCTCCCATGCCAAGACCGAAGACCAGCATGCTCAACAAGATTTCCCAGAGCTGGGAATGCAGTAGCCACAACAGGGTGCCGGCTAAGGACATGATGATGGCACCGACGGGCAGCATCACTTGAATGCCAATTTTCTTAGCCAAAACTCGGACAATTCTGTTGGCAGTGAAGCTACCAACCGAGAGTGGGAAGATGACAAATCCGGCCCAGAACACTGGCAAGCTCAGCCCGTATCCAGTGGAGGTTTCGGCCTGAGCAACCAGCGAAGAGACCGACATACCGATATACAGTGCTGCTCCGAGAGCGATGGCGGAGATATTGGCCAGGAGTACTTCTCCCTGCTTGAGCGTGCGCAGGTTGATCAGCGGGAAGGCGAGTTTGTTCTCGACGAGAACCCAAACGGTCAAGATGACCACGGCAAAAATAATCAATGTGAGGGTAGGCAACGACGACCACCCCCATTTAGGTCCTTCTGAGATGGCCAAGAGCAGCGAGCCTAAACCGAAGGTCAGCAAGGCAGTGCCGAGGTAGTCGAAGGGTCGAGACTCGGCGTGCGTATCAGGACCGGAAGGAACTACTTTCCACACCACGATGATGGTGGCCAAAACAAAGATGGCGCCAAACCAAAAGGCGAAACTGTAATCAAAGAGCCCTGCGATGATACCGGTCAATGGGTAGCCAACGCCAATACCCGAGGAGACCGTCACCGACAGGGTGGAGATGGTTGGCTGAACTTTCTTTTTCTCAACATAGCGACGGGCAATGGAGATCGTGATGGGCACGATGCCATAAGACAGGCCCTGCAAGGCCCGGCCGGCCAAGAACAATCCGAAGTTTGGTGCCGCGGCGGCCAAGACTGATCCGAGGAACATGATGCTCAAAGAAACTAGGAGCAGACGCTTTTTATGCGGACCGTCGCTAAGCCGACCAAGAATGGGAGTTGCTACAGCACCTGCCAAGAGATTGACGGTGAGCATCCATTGGGCTGTCGCCACATCCACGTCGAATTGGCTGGCGATGGAAGGTACTAACAACATGCCGAGTGAAGAAACAATGGCCGTAGCTAGGGCTGCGAAGACGAGTGTGGGCAGCAGGGTCGTACGTTCAGTTGCTAATTTTGTATCGCTCATCGGGCTGCCGCCGTCTTGATTTTTGTCAGTGCAGGAATAGCGTCGTGGATAAGTTTGAGCTCCTTGTGGTTTAGTTCGTTTCCAATAGCTTTCTTGAGTGCTTCGCGACCTTGTTGAATTTCAGAATCTAGTTTTTGCTGGCCCGCTTTGGTCAGGCGGAACCAGAGCTTGCGGCGGTCTACGTCAGCTTTGTGTCGTTCGATCAGCCCTAAGGATTCCAACTCTTTAGTGGACAGTGAGATGGCTTGTTGGCTGACTCCGATCACCTGACTTAGCCGAGTCGCGCTGACATGTTCGTCTGCCGCGAGGGTTCTGAGGATGCCAATTTTCCCCGGAGAGAGGGTGCGGGCTGCATGGACCAATCCGAGCAGCGGGAACAGCGCGTCGAAGAGCGCTTGAGGTAAGTCAGATTCCTCCGAAGAAATTTCCATAGCCTCAGAATACAATTAATTTGTACAAGTTTGTTGAAGAAGTCTTATCTCATCGATCACCCAGAAGCTGAAGACCAAAAAGGTTCCGCGTCTTGTTGATCAAATCAAAAGGACGCGGAACCTTGAATGGGACGGTAATTATTTTGCTAGACGCCTAGCCTAATCCTGAGCCTTCACTGCCAGCACCGGACAGTCAGCCTCGATGAGGATGCGCTGAGCGACGCTTCCCATCAACAGCTTTCCCACCCTGGAGCGTTTACGTAAGCCCAGAACAATGAGCGAGACTTGATGATCTTGTTCAGACTGAAGCACAAAGTCGGCGGGATCATGGACGGTGTCGGACTGCGGCAGGACCTGCAAAGGCACCCCGAAGTCCAACAACGCATTCATATCAATGCCAAGGTTCGCCTCAGAGATCGGTTCCCTATCGAGATTCGCGATCAACAATGAGTCCTGAGCCTTATGGGCTTTGGCCAGTGCCCGGCGTATTGCAGCTTTTCCTGCGGGCGTATTGCTAAAGCAAGCGAGAATTGCCATGGAGTTCTCCTAGGTAAAAGCGGAACAGAGCCACGAGGCCAGCAGGCCCTGTGGAAGATCGATGGGCAACAGAGAAGGTAGAGCCAGCATCAGCACAAAGAAGACAATTGTGTAGATGATGGTGGTTTTGAGCTTGGCGCGAGCCACGATCAACAAGAAGGTCGGAAGGAAGATGGAGATGGCAGCGAGGTAACCCAACAGTGCTGTCAGGATCAGGAAACCAGCCATCCATGCGAAGGTCCTTAGTGCGAAGGATGCATCGGCGGTCCACTTCGGACCCCACGAACCTCCGCCGCCGGGCATGGCAACACCGGGCAGGCTTGGAACCAAAGCATCCGTAGTTCGAGCTGAACCCACTACTGCTTCGTTAGTCAGTGCAGCATGCTTACCTGAAGCAGCTGATCCTCCGTGGACAGTGGTGGCACCGTCAGGGGTGACGGCCGCCTGTTCGTTCAAGAACGCGGTGGCATCAATGGGTACCTGCTGCGAAGTGTTTGCCGCCGCCTTGCGGGTGCGCAGCTCGGTCATCAACACAACCAGGGACATGATGACTCCGACCCAACCGACCAACTGCGGAACCAGCTTGGCATCCGGCGAGTAACTGGAGGAGAGCACCAGTGAACCGGCAAATACAACCAGTAGAACTGCGGCAGCGCACAGCGACCAGATGGAATTCTTCAGCGGAGCCTCAGCATCAGGAGCGCTGTCAGACTTCAGCTCATCATCAGCGCTGAGCTTGCGACGGGCACGGAACCACTTGAAGATATTCCAGAGGATCGGCAGAACCAGAATCGCGATGAACACCATGGCGCCGGGGCGCAGCATCCAGTCGAAGCCCTCGTACAGGCTGTCGGTAAGGAAGTAGTAGCGTTCCATCGGAATGGCCAGCACAAAGCCGATTAAAAATGGTGCGCGTGGGAAACCGGTGGACTTCAAAACCCAGCCAGCAACGCCGAGCAGCAACATGACCCACAGGTCTCCGAGCTGTCCACCGTCCTGGAATGAGCCCAACAGCATGATCACGACAAGACCAGCCGACAAGATAGAGAAGGGAACCTTGGTCAGTGAGGACAACGGACGTACCGTCATAAAGCAGAAGAGCGCACCAAGTACCGAGGCAATGGCAAAAGCCCAAATGATCATGTACAGCAGGTCAAGGTGTTCGTTGATAATACTTGGGCCAGGCTGGATGCCGTAGGTCAACAGCATGCCCAAGAGCATGGCCGAGGGAACACCGCCAGGAATGCCGAAGAGGAAGGTGGGGATCAAGTCGCCGGCCTCCACCGAGTTGTTGGCGCTTTCCGGACCCACGATGCCTCGCGGGTCACCTTTACCGAACTGGCGCTTGTCCTTGGCGGTTGCCACAGCTTGACCGTAAGCCGACCAAGTTCCAGCGGTTGCGCCCACACCAGGTAGAACTTCGGCCCAAATGCCGATCAGCCCACCACGGAGCACCTGAGACCAGTGGGTGAGCCATTCTCGGATGCCCGAGCCCCACCCACCGGTAACCTCTACCGACTGCTTGTCACCACGGCGCTGGCTGGCCCGCGAAGCAATTTCTGCCAGGCCAAAAATACCCAGCGCCACTGCTACTAGGGACAGTCCGTCGCCGAGGAAGAGTGAACCAAAAGTGAAGCGTTCTTCAGCGGTGCTCGGCGCGGTGCCAATCATGCCCACCAACAGGCCAGCTAGCCCAGCGGTTAATCCTTTGATCACGTTGCCTCGAGAGAGCACCGCGGCCAGCGCCACGCCGAGAACGGTCAGCATAAACAGCTCAGGGCTAGCAAAAGAAAGCACCAGAGGACGGGACAGTGGGATCGCCAAGGTCAGGCCGATCGCGCCGATAATGCCGCCGGCCATAGAAGACAGGAAGGCTAAGCTCAAGGCTCGTTTGGCTTGGCCTTTGCGCGCCATCGCGTACCCGTCGAGCATGGTGACCGAGGCAGAAGCTGAGCCCGGGGCACCAAGTAATACTGCCGATACCGTGTCCGAGGTATGTACTACGGCTAAGGCACCGATGAGCAGGGCCAGCGCGGACGCAGGTTCCATGCCAAAGGTGACCGGTAGCAGAATGGCTACGGCGGCGGTACCGCCCAAGCCTGGGATCAGGCCCATAACCAACCCTGAGATAACGCCGATGAGCAGCATCAATAGCATGCTCGGATCGGCCCGCGAGGCCAAGGCGGCCAATGCGGAATCCAACATTGTCGTGCCTTCTTAATCTAATTCGATGCCGTAGGAGTCCTTGAGCAAGGTAGTGACATAGCTCTTGGTCTCATCGGTCACGGTGTGAACGTTTTTAACGCGTTCGGATAGGTCTTGATCAGCGACGATCGGGTAACCATCGAGTACCTCGGCGGCCTTTTTGTTGAATTCTTTATCGTCTGAAAGCTCATGGGCGGAGTCGCGCAGCAGCGTCACTGCTTCTGCGGGTGCATCCTTGGGTGCCCAGAGTCCCTTTTGGTAGGTGTAGGTCAAGCCGAGCAGAGTTTTGTAGGCCTCAAATTTAGGCCCTTCAGGTGCTTTTCCATGCAGTTGCTGATACACCTCGGTCACTGTGGGCGTGTCCGGGAAGTTGGGATCACGGATAACTTTCCCATTCTCATCGAGCTGGCCAAAGGACATCAGTACGGTAGCTGACCCGTCCTTTTCGATCGGCTCAACGGCGGACTGATACGAGGAGGTGGTGGTGTAGTCGATATCTACTTCTCCACGTTGTAGGGCTAAGTTGACTGGTCCGCGTCCTTCGAAGCCGAAGGTTGCCGAGATGTCTGCTTGCAAGAGATCGAAGGCAACCAGCGTAGTGAGATCAAGGCCGGTAGCTGAAATGCCGCCAAAGACCAATGGCTTCTGCCGGTCGGTCAGGTCCTTGGGGGACGTCACACCAGCGGCCGTGCGAGCGTAGATCACCCCGCCGGTGCCGTTGACCAGAACCGGTGCAAGATCCTCGAACGAGTACTTCACCACGTTTCGGTCCAAGACCCAAGGGACCACCGTAGTGGCGGTGCTGACCAGTAGCTCGGTCCCGTCATCCGAGGCGGAGGAGGCGAAGCGGTTACTCCCGGTAATGCCTTCACCGCCGGCCTCGTTGACTGGCGCGAATCAGGGCTGTCCGGGAATGTCTTGAGCTAGTTCTTGGCCGACAAATCGGGCCCAGGTATCGGTGCCTCCACCTTCGGCCAGTGGAATGACCATCTCAATGGTTTCCCTGAATAGTCACCGTCGGCCGTGGTGGCTGGTGGGTTCAGTAATCCTCCACCCACGAGGGTAGCTCCCAGACCGAGCACCGCGAAGGCTGTCACCGATGCGAAGACGGTGCGGCGACGATGAGGTTCTGGGTCGGGCAGAAGCTGATCTTCTGAGGCGTCGGGAAGTTCAAGATGAGTCACGGTTGGTTCACCATGTTCTGTGCTGATGGGGTCAAAACTGAGCGTAGATTCGGCTAATACTCGAGCGGTGCGGGTGGTGCCCACAACCAATGTGCCGTCGATCTGGCGCTGCCAGGTAGTGATCTGACCGGCAGGTGTTTGTAGTTTGAGGAACTCGCCGGGCGTCTGCTTCAGCAGCTTTGCCAGCACGGTTCCTTGATGTTGGGCTGCCAGGGTCAGCCCAATGCTTCCGGTGATGGCCAAGGCTGGATGCGGAGCACCCATGGAGAGCATCATGACCAGTAGGTCGTTGTGGTTCTGTGTGTCGGCGGCTTGGACGATGGCCAGCTTGGGGATGGCCCGTTCGGCTTGGGCTGGAGAGTCGGCTAGCCCCATGGCCACCGCGCCGGCACGGCGGATGCGGTCAAGGCGTGGCATTTCATCCAGTGACTCGGTGAGCCAGTGTGAAAACTCAATGCCTTCAAGTCGTGCGGACTGCGCATCAATGATGACGATGGGTGCGCCGGCATCGATGAGCGTTGCCTGAACTTGCTCCGACGTGTCGCCGTGAATGCTCAGCGTTGACGTTTCGTTTCTATCAGGAAACAGCTTCCCGGTGGTGGCACCGGCCGGATCGAGGAAACCTATCTCAACGCCTTGGGCGGTTAAAGGGACGCCGGGGATGAGGGCCGAAGATTCTGAACCGTCGAGGTTCATTTGTTCGACGAGCAGCTGTCCCGTATTGGTGTTGCGAATGTGCACGGTGACAAACTGGTCCTTGGCCTGAACCCAGCCCCGTTTCAGGGCGTAAGGAGCGATGACGGCGGAGCAATTTCCGCAGTTGCTTCCCCAATCTACGACAGCTTGGTCGATTCCGACTTCGGCAAAGGTGTACTCAACATCGATTCCTGGTTCCTGGCTTGGTTCCAGGATGACGGCTTTGCTCGTCGTTGAGCTGCCTCCACCAACGCCATCGATTTGGCGGGAGTCGGGAGAACCAAAGAGGCGAAGCAACACCTCATCGGTAGTGTACCCGGGGACTTGCAGTGCGCTTTTTTCGAAGACCCAGCATTTGCTGGTACCTCCGCGCATCCAAGTCGCTGTGACTGCTTGTTTCAATGGATTGAGCCAATCTCTTCAGAACTGCGCGCCAGCCTTGACTGTGACGGCCAGCACAATAATCTGCTATCGATGATCCGTGAGCAGTCAGTTAATGAGTAGCTACAAAAACTGCATATAGTTGTAGTAATGCTTAAAACTGCGAAATTACAAACTGTTTAGACGTGGAGAATTGCTGCTGGGGCTTGAAGTGGGCTGAAGCGATCGTTGTCTATTCGAGTGATTCCATGGCGTGTAAGCTTTCTGAAATATAGTTAAGTTTTACTGAAAGGTGCTGGCGTGCTCGACATCAAAAGACTGCAAATACTGCTCGCCGTCGTAGAAGGCGGATCGGTCACGGCGGCTGCTGATGAACTTTTTTACACTCCATCTGGCGTCTCCCAGCAGTTGCGAAAGCTGGAAGAAGAAGTGGGGCAACCGCTGCTGCAGCGACATGCGCGCGGCATGGTTCCCACGGATGCAGGACATATCCTTGCCGGTCACGCACGCTCGATCTTGCGTCGAATGGATGCGGCCATAGCGGACTTAGACCAGCTGGCAGGACTGAAAAGTGGCAGCTTGAGTTTGGGTACCTTCCCAACGCTGGGTAGTTCGTTCTTGCCTCAGGTCATCAGCAAGTTCCGCAAGATGTACCCGTCGATTAATCTCGACGTGCGTAGTACGAGATTGCAGGAGCTTATGGGGTTGCTCTCCCGTGGCGAAATCTCCCTTGGTCTGCTGTGGGAATATGACTGGATGCCGCTGAACCGGACGGACTTTGAACTCACCAAGTTGTTTACCGAACCTACTGTTTTGGTTGTTGGTGCCGACCACCCTTTAGCTGAGTTTGATGAAGTGGATATGGCTGCCACGTCAGGCGATCACTGGATCGTCAGAGCAAACATGCATCCGGTTGCTGAGCTCCTAGAGCGCTCTTGCAACGCCGCAGGTTTCTCGCCAAAGATCTCCTTCCAGGCTAACGATTATCAAGAAGCTCAAGCGATGGTTTCTGTTGGACTGGGCATTGCCTTGGCGCCGCAGTCCGCGGTGATGAACCCACATCCAGGCGTCAAAATCCTTTCTCTTGGTTCGGGTGCCGCAGCGCGAAGTGTGGTCTTGGCTCAGCGCAGGGATCGTGTTCGCGCACCAGCAGAAAACGCGTTCCAGACGTTACTGGTTGACATGGGTAAGACTTGGATTGAATAGCACGAAACAACCAGGCGCGAGTTGAGTATTTAGGCTGCGCCTCATTGTCTGTTTGGGACTGGAAGTTAACGTTCGTGGAGGCTAGCGGAAAAGCTCTTGACCAGCGCACGGTGGTGTTCTAGGCTTCAATAAAGTCTGATATACCAACTGGATATTAAGCCCTATGTGTCGTCTTCAGCATTCCTGTGGCCCATTATGGTGCGGGCTGAAGCACCCAACACGGCCAGATCCGGTTGGTCTAGGACTGTCATGCCATGCACACTGAGCGATGGGATATTCCATGATCTCCACTGAAACTGTCACCAGTTATCTTCAGCGGCTCGCTTCTAGAGCGCCCGCTCCAGGCGGAGGGGCGGCGGCAGCACTGCATGCGGCCCAGGGGGCCGCACTGGTGTCAATGGTGGCAGAATTTACCTCCGGCCCACGGTATGTCGAGGTTCAAGAGCAAGCTGAGCTCATCGCACAAAGAGCAAAGCAGCATATGCGAGAAGCAATACACGCCGCTGAAGAAGATGAGCGGCTGTTCGGACTGCTCAGTGATGCGTATTCTTTGCCAAAAGATGATGAAGAGCAGAAGCTCATTCGAAGTACAACGATTCGCAAGGCCACCATTGAAGCAGCCGCTCCTTTGATATCCACGGTTGACATCGCTTCTAAAATCATCAACCTTGCCCAAGACTTATTGCCTATAGCAAATCGCGCCGTTTCTAGTGATATTGCTGCCGCAGGGGAGTCTGCGCGCGCTGCTTTAGGAACCGCGCTGGTCACCTTAGAAATGAATATCGCTGCCATCAAGGATGAAGCAGAGCGTGAGCGCCTGGGTCTGGTCACGAACCTAGCCAGTGAGATGATCGGTCAAGCTCAAAAGCTCAGCTGCGAGGTGCGCTCGGCGGTGACGGTATGACGGCACAACGTTTGAGTGGGAAACCGGTAGCTGATGAGATTCGGGCGCGGACCGCTCAGTTGGTAGCCGGTCTGAACCGTGATGGCTTCAGTGCACGGTTAGCGGTCGTCCTCGCGACCCGGAACGAAGCGACCACATGGTATGTGCGCTCCATCGAGCGAGCCGCCGCTGCACAAGGCGTTGAATGTCAAGTGCTGGAACTGCCGGATGGTACCCAGGCGCAACTTACTGCCACCATTGAGGCCTTGAACGGGGACGAAGCAGTCCACGGCATCATCCTGCAGACCCCGGTACCCAGTGGCGTGGATGCTGCGGCGTTGGTGCAGTTGATCGACCCGACCAAAGATATTGACGGGGCCAATCCATTGAGTCTTGGCCGACTAACTGTGGGCCAGCCTGCTTTTGCTCCAGCGACCGCGCGTTCGGTGATTGAGATTCTTGAGCATTATCGGATCCCGCTCGCGGGCCACCATGTGGCAGTAGTCGGACGCTCAGCGGTCGTGGGTAAACCCTTGGCTCAGCTGTTGTTACAGCGTGATGCCACGGTGAGCATCTGTCATTCGCAAACCGCAGAACTGCCCGAATTCACCAAGACGGCTGCGGTGACGGTCATGGCTGTTGGACGCGCCAACCTGCTCACCGCCCATGAAGTGGCTGACTCGTCGGTGGTTATCGATGTAGGAACGAACGTGGATGACGATGGGCAACTAGTTGGCGACGTCCACACCGCTTCGGTGCAACCCAAGGTTCGCGCGCTGAGCCCAGTACCTGGCGGTGTGGGAACGGTGACCACCGCCTTACTTTTGCTGCACACCGTGCAGGCAGCAACAAAAGTTTGCCAGACGATCATGTGGAGAGGAGAGTCCATGAGCACACGCCGGTAACTGTACGCCAGCGTTTGGGGTTGGCCATGGCGGGCAATCCAGTCCGTCGGGCCGCGTAGGAAGCTGGGAGGGCCGATGCCAGGCGAAGCGATGAATGAATAGGGGCTTTTCCGGCGACGTGGTGAAGTGGGATCTGTCGATCGGATAATGCCCGCCAAACCGCCGCATAGTTGATGTGGAGGTCAAACATGCGGCGGTTTTCGCCGTGGGCTTGCGGTGCCGCGTGAATTATTGGCAGGCCGGGTGCCGCAGCTGTTAGCGCCGGGGTTGACAGCACGCGTTGAGACCGGCCTGAACACGTGTTTGACTTATGGCAGCGCTGATCTGGAGCCAGGGTCCTGCTTGCTTGATTATCGACGCTGTGAATTTACTGATGCTCGACCGTCGATGATCCTCGTGCGCCTCGCCATGACAGTGAGCAACGAGGGTCGGCGCGCTCAGCCACCGACTCTCCGCCCACTGGTCAGCGTCCAAACAGCCGTGAACTACTACAATGCCGGGCACAAAGTGCTCACTCGAATGTTCGCGGTGGAAGATTCGCACTGGTGTGCTTCCATGATTCCGGGCATCGAGGTCAGCGGAATTCCATTGCCGCTGGGTGGCACGTCGAATCACTTGCGCTCTGCGCAACTGAGTGAGCTCGATGGTTGGGATCCGTGGAACGTTACCGGGGCGTTGACTTGGGGCTACGCGACAGTATGCGTGGATTCCGACTGGGGTTCATCGACTCGACCACGTGGGTGCAAGCCTGTTCCAAGGTCTCAGCGTGGGTCAAAGGTTATATGGTTACGGCCGCCGTGAATATGCGTCGTCTCCTGGGGTTTGTGCGGCGCACCTGTCTAGGGGAGCGGTGGGTATAGGTTGGCCTCATTGCCAGTGCTCCGCTCACGAACCTGTCCTACCCGCTGGTTCGCGGATTCACGATCATCACCTCTGTGGGTGTCTGCTTGATCGGGTTGCGATGTCGCGCAGGCCTCTTAGCCTTAGGCTGGGCGACCATGCTCTTGGGTAATGCAGAATGATTCTGTTTTCGGCACTGGTTTCGAGGCGCCGCTGTGGGACCAGGGTGGCAGTGTTCGCGGTGCTCAACCCCGCCTACTGGGTCCTACCCTCCATCGCTGCGTGTCTGGGCGAAGACCCCGCATGGGCTTGACTAGGACGAGGGAATTGCTAAGACAGCCACACGGGTTCGGTGAGCCAGTTATTTCCCTCTGGACGTGCCGATGGTGCTTTGGGCCACGGAGGTAAACAGCCCTGTTGGAATGTCCTGAGCGCAGATGAAACGGCACCGTTCACTGCTGGTACTCAGGTTCTCGGGCTGCCCGCGGAGAGTGATTTACGCTGGCTGCATGAACCCCAGCCATAGCCTCACCTCCGCCCAGGGATGTCAGCTAGTACTTTTCCGCGATGATTTGCGCACCGCAGACCATCCTGCACTGCTGGCGGCCAGTGCGATGGGGCCGGTGGTGGGGCTGTATATCCTTGATGAGAGTTCTCCCGGCATCAGGCCGTTGGGAGGCGCGGCCCGTTGGTGGCTGCACCACGCACTGCTCAGTTTGCGTGCATCGCTCAAAGAGCTCGGCATTCCGCTGTTGTTGCGTCGAGGCAGAACAGTGCAGGTCCTCGACGACGTGATCGCCCACGGTGCTGTGGCTGGGGTGCACTTCAACCGGCGCTATGGCCATGCTGAACGCGCCGTCGATGCCGAGCTTGAGAGTTCGATGCGCAAGGCTAGGATTCCCGCGCACAGCTACGCCGGGAGTTTGCTTCACGAACCGTGGGAACTGCTGACGCAGTCAGGGACCGGATACAAGGTTTTCACCCCCTTCCATAAGGCATTATGCGACACCGAGATTCGCCCTGCCCAGCCCGCGCCTGCCCCACAATCCGTGCCGCAGGGCAAGCTGCCACTCAACGAAGAGCTGCAGAGCTGGGAGTTACTGCCGACCTCTCCGGATTGGTCTACGGGCTTGGCTGAAACGTGGACGCCAGGCGAACCAGCAGCCCACGAGCGCCTGGCCATGGTGCGTGATCAGATCGCGCAAGACTATCAGGATCAGCATGATCGACCGGACCTCGACGGGACCTCCGCGCTGTCTGCGGCCCTGCGTTGGGGACACCTCAGCGCGCACCAGGTATGGAACGAGCTCAGTGTGTTGGCGAGCAGCACCCCGGGGTTCGCTCAGGGTGCGTTGGCTATGCGCCGCCAAATTGCGTGGCGGGATTTCTGCTGGCATCTCTACTACCACCATCCAGAAATGCCCACCGAAAATTTGCGCGTAGAGTTTGACGATTTTGATTGGGCCTGGCCCGAGGATTCGGCTCGGGCGGCGCAGTTGGCGCAAGCGTGGCAACGTGGTCGCACCGGAATCGCACTGGTTGACGCGGGGATGGCGCAGTTATGGCAGACCGGTTGGATGCATAATCGCGTGCGTATGGTGACGGCCAGCTTACTGGTCAAGAATTTTGGGTTGCACTGGCGGGTCGGCGAGCAATGGTTTTGGGACACCTTGGTGGATGCGGATCTGGCGAGCAACACGGCCAATTGGCAGTGGGTTGCCGGCAGTGGGGCGGATGCTGCCCCCTATTTCAGGGTGTTCAATCCGGAACTTCAAGCCAAGAAGTTTGATCCTTCAGGTAGCTACGTCGCTGCCTATGCGCCGTTGGCCGTTGAGCCGGTGGTGGACCTGAAGGAATCACGGCAAATGGCGCTCGATGCTTATCAGCAGATGAAATCCGCCAAAGGTCAGTGATCGGGGCCCGCTCAGCCTTGAAAGGGACCGTATTTCCAAAGTATGGTGCTGCGGATGCATCCACGGCAGAAACCACCCTGTGGGCAGCTGCTGGGGTTGGTGTTCAGTAGCTGCCCACAGGGTGGACTCTAAGGAGAAGAGCCTGCTGGCTATTTCGCGTCGGTGGTTGCCAAAGTGAGCCGCTGGGTCGGTAGCTGGTATCTCATGCCAGCGGTATTTGGCGTCTGCATGGCAGGGCAGGAAGGAATCACGTGGGCTACGGCGGTGTGCTGCCAGAACCTCACACGAAATTCGACAATTGTCATCGAAGCGACACGGTCTAAGAACTCCCCAATGGTCATCGAGGAGGGTGCTGGGGTAACCACGCGTAGCGCAGGTTGCGGGGTGGTGATGTGTAGCATGCGCAGCTCCTCGCTCCGGGGATCGAGTGTGGCCACCAGCACCGCTCGACCGTGTACAGAGACCATCGCCATCACATCATGGAGAGGTTCGCTGGGGCGAGTAATCACGATGGGCATGCCCGGAGCCCAGCCAAAATACGTCAAATGGGACTTGCCCTCACGGGTAGCGAGAAAATCAGCGACCCGATCAGCGGTCTGGGTTCTAGCAAATCGACCTGGCATTGTAGATACTTCCCTTTCATACGTTACTCAGTGAATACGGTGCTGCAAAGGGTGCGCTATCGATGCACTGGAATGTCATCGATCGCGCTGGCCTTGGGATTCCTTAGGCCATGCTCAAATCCGCGTGCGCCCCTCCCGTTTCTACCCGCAGGCCTTGGGCGGGGGTCAAGGTCGGTGCAATGAAGGGGTTCGCTAGCCAATCAGTGGCGCGCTGCCCGTCGTGGAGGTGTTCGGGCTGAGCCAAGAGATTTTCCCGGCCAGCCACGGCGAACTGTAGATTCCGTACTTCAAACTGGATACCCAGGAGCTGCTCCATCTGCGGCAACAAGGTGTCATTGACGAAGTTCATGTGCTCGGTGACATGTTCTTCGCTCTTTGCGGTGCAGGCAAGATTGACGATCAGCTTTTCCGGCGTGCCTTGGATGGTGCAGATCGCCGAATGCACTGTGCTTCTCAGTCGGCATTGCTCTGTCCCGAACGATGCGATCTTTTGCATCCTGTCAGTCCATGCCTTTTTGACCGTAGTCCTGTGATCTGTGGGAACTGCTAAATGCTCTTTCATCTTGCACTCCGGCACTCGTCGATGTTTCGTAGTAGAATATGTTTAGACAAGCTAACTATTAGAAAGGCTACATTATTTTTTTCAAAAGATGCAAGGCGGAGTTTAACCGTGAGGTGTGAGCGGTCCTCAAGATTCTCAACTGTTGTGCTCGAATCCGATGAAAGGAGTTCTCATGAGTGGCCATGGGGCAAATGGATATTGGTATGGTGACCGCCATTGGGATCCGGACGCTGTTGACCTGTTGAACCTGATGCGCCGCTATCGTGATGCGGAGCGGAAAATGCGCGAGCAGACTCGCGGATCCATGGGGATGAACGAGACCGATATGACTGCCCTACGTTTTTTGTTGAGGGTACACCGAAAGGGGGAAGTGCCCCGTCAACGAGATTTCGCTGAGAAACTAGGTATTTCTAATGCCTCGGTGTCAGCCATGATCGACCGGCTGTGTCGTGACGGATACGCTGAACGGATCGTGCATCCGGCTGACCGCAGATCGGTGGGTATTGTCCCCACCCAGTACAGCGACACCGAGGTGCGAGAGACCTTGCAACAGATGCACGAGCGGATGATGGAAGCCGTTGACGTGCTCAGCGCGCAGGAGCGCAGGGCGGCGGGGAAATTCCTGCAGGGCCTGATTGACAGCGTGGAATATAGCGACCGCGAGCTGCACCATCCTGCGCAGGGCGATCACTCATCTGGCACTGATTCCCGGGGAAATCTTACTTCGTCTTAGCTCGATGGCAGGGGGATGTGAATGCCACTGAGGCGTATTGATCTGAGTGTCAGCCCAGACGAATTCGAAGACCACCGCAATGGATTGACGGATATGACGAAGGAAGTGTCCAACGGCTTTCGCCTCGAACCCGAATACTGGGTGGGCCGGGCCGCGGGAGTCCAAACCTTGCTCAAAAGATTCACCGAGCATAACTATGAAGAATAGGCAGAGTGCGAAGAGTCGAGTCAAGCTCGGGGAACTGGACAGTGCCTGGAGTGCAAGTAGCAGAAAGAACCGCAAAACTAGGGCAGGCCCTTGCCTGGGCACGTGGAATTGCCGTTGACCGTGAACGCACCCCTGAGCGGGGTGCGTTCACGGGTTATGGCATGACGCCTAGGCGCGTCGGCGGGTCAGCAAGCCCCAAATGACCAGGACCACGAGTGAACCACCAATAGCCAGTAGCCAGGTTGAGAGTGACCAGAACTGGTTGATTCCCACATTGAAGATTGCGGAGCCGATCCATCCGCCGACGAGGGCACCGACGATACCCAGTAGCAGTGTCGCGATCCATCCGCCGCCCTGTTGCCCGGGCTTAATGGCCTTGGCAATAGCCCCAGCGATCAGTCCCAAAACGATCCATCCTAGAATGCCCATGGAGATTTCTCCTTTGTTCAGTGTCACGGTGCTTCGGTGGTGCCTGCTGGCACCGCCTTCCAGATCAGTAAGGTACTAGAGGCAGTGGAATCCTCGATGCCAAGCTGGGTGCTTCCTGGGAATCGACCCTTGGGGTACCCCGGGAATTAGCCATGGTCATTAGCACATCCAACAGGAGAGCTGCAACGTATCTTGCTGGAGCGGGCGGGTTCAGTAATGCACTGCGCAAAAATGCCCATTCGGTGAGAACACAGCGAAGGAACCTGATCGCTTCGGCACCGGCAAATCTCGACCCGGCAAGCAGGCAGCCGGGCCTCTTCTACTTCTTACGCCTAGCTGGCCGAAGTGGCCAGCGACAGGCCACGCAAGCGTTCCATCTGCGGATCGTACAGTGGATCATCGACCACGGTGGCAGTGATTGGCTTACCGAAGTATTCGATGTCTACCGAGTCTCCGGTTTCAACAGTGATAGGCAGCCAGGCGTAGGCGATCGGCTTACGCACCGTGTAGCCGTAGGCGGCACTGGTGACGTAGCCAGCAGGTTTGCCGTCCACGAATACTGGCTCCTTGCCCATCACCACGGAAACTCCGTCATCCACGGTCAAACAACGCAGACGCTTGGTGGCGGCAGCGGCACGTTCGGCCAGGGCCGACTTGCCTACGAAGTCCACGGTCTTGGCGGCCTTGACCGCAAAGCCCAGGCCTGCCTGTTCTGGTTCGTGCTCGGTGGTCATGTCGGTGCCGAAGGAACGGAAGCCCTTCTCCAGACGCATCGAGTTGAACGCCTCGCGTCCACCGGCGATGATGCCCTGTTCTTGGCCAGCCTCGAACAGTGCGTCCCAGAGTCGTGCGCTGACATCGGCTGAAGCGTAGAGCTCCCAACCGAATTCACCCACGTAGGACAGGCGCATGGCGGTGACCGGGATGCCAGCGATGGTGATCTGCTTGGTGCGGAAGTACTTCAATCCGTCGTTGCTCATGTCATCGTCGGAGACCTTGGCCATCACTTCGGGAGCCAATGGACCCCACAAACCAATGCACGAGGTGCCGGCGGTGATATCGCGGACCGCAGCCCACTGGCCCGGGTTGGCCGCGTTGTGCTTTTTGGCCTCACGACTCAGGTAGGCAACATCCACATTCGAGTTGATGCCGGCCTGGTAGAGCTCGTCGGAAATGCGGGCCACGGTGATATCACTGGTTATACCGCCGGCGGCGTCGAGCAGTAGGGTGTAGCTGACCATGCCCGGGGCACGCAGCATGTTGGCGGTGGTTAGACCCTGAAGCAGGGCGCCGGCGCCGGGGCCGGTGATTTCCACACGCTTGAGCGGAGTCATATCAAACATGGCCACCGCGGTACGGGTCTTCCACGCTTCTACTGCCGCGATCGGCGAGTGGAACTTGTTGGACCAATCATCACGTTCTGGGGCAGCCCATTCGGCGGGCAATTGATCAAGTAGTGCAGCGTTGGCCTCGTACCAGTGTGGACGCTCCCAGCCGGTACCTTCTAGGAAGAAGGCGCCGAGTTTTTGCTGGCGGGAGTAGAACGGGGAGGTGCGCACCGCGCGAGGCTTGGTGCGTGGTTCCAGCGGGTGGCGGACGTCGTAGATTTCCACAAAGTTCTGCTGTGAGGTTTCGCTGACGTATTCCTTGGTGGTCTGCACGTCTTCAAAACGGTTCAGATCGCAGTCGCTCAGATCGGTCTTGGAGGTACCGGTGATGATCAGCTCGGCCACGGCCTTGGCGATGCCCGGTGCGTGGGTGACCCAGACGGCCTCGGCCGCGTAGAAGCCATCAACTTCCTTGGACTGACCGACCAGTGAGCCGCCATCTGGGGTGAAAGAGAAGATGCCGTTAAAGCCGCGCTGGATCTGGGTGTTGCGCAGATCTGGCAGCAACTCTTGGGTGGCTTCCCACTCGGCGGCAAAGTCGTCTGGGGTGAACTCCAGCGAGGAAGGCATACGTTCGTGGGTGATCTCCTCTGGGCGGTAGGACTGAAGGGTATCCAGATCAACCGGCATCGGGCGGTGCGCGTAGGAGCCGATGCCAATGCGATCTCCCCATTCGCGGTAGTAGAGGTCGCGGTCCTGGTAGCGCAGGATCGGACGGCTGGCACCATTAGGCAACTCGTTGATGCCGGCCAGCGAAGGGGCCGGGGTGGTCCAGACAAACTGGTGGCCCAGGGGCAGCAGTGGGATGGTGGTGCCAACCATCTTGCCGATGTTTGGACCCCAGAAACCGGCGCAGGAGACCACCACGTCGGCCTCGAAGCGTTCGTCGCCACAGATCACCGCAGTGACCTTGCCGCCGGACTGTTCAATGTCGGTAACGATGGTGCGGTCACGGAATTCAACGCCGGCCGCCTTGGCACGTTCCATCACCAGCGCGGTGCCCTTGGCAGCCAGGGCCAGGCCGTCGCCCGGGGTATATAGCCCGCCAAGCACCTTGCCTTCGGCGAGCATCGGGAACTTCTTCAGGCACTCGTCCGCGTCAATCACCTCGGCTTCAACACCATAGGAGCGGTTCCAGCCGGCACGGCGGTGCAAGTCGTTCAGGCGCTCTGCGGTGGTGGCGATTTCTAGGCCGCCCACCGGCAGGAAGGATCCGGTGCCATCGGCGCCCACCAGAGAAGTGAGCTTCTTGATGGTGTACTGGGCAAACTCGGTCATCGACTTTGAGGAATTGGAGGAGTACACCAGTCCCGGAGCGTGCGAGGTGGAACCTCCGGGAATGTTCAGTGGCCCCTGCTCAATGACCAAGGTATTGGTGTGGCCCAGGGCGGCCAGTTCGTCGGCGAGGTTGGCTCCGACAATGCCGGCGCCGATGATGATGACCCGAGGGGAAACGGGGGACATGGTGACTCCTTAAGCTCTTGATGACTAAGTTTGTGGTGGATCTGGAAACTAGGCGTCGATGACCAGATCCGAAGAGGCGGTGGAACAACAAGGCAAAAACTTGCCGGCCGCAATTTCGCGGGCGCGGATGCCGCCTTGATGATTCATGGTGACCTCGCCGGAAAGTTTGATGACCTTGCATGAGCCACACATGCCTTCTTGGCAGTTGGCGGCGATACGTACCCCGGCATTTTTGGCCACACCGAGAATCTTCTGCTCCGGGTTGATCAGCACGTTGAGTTTGGAGCGCACAAAGCTCATGGTGATGTTGCCTTCACCGACGCACTCGTAGTCCGAGGTATCTGGCGGCAACAGTGGGTCAACCGGTTCTGGTGGGGGAATCGGTGCGGCAGAATCCACCGCGATCAGCTCTTGGCCAACCGACTGGAGGGTCCCGGTCTCATCGTATTCCGGTTCGTACATGCCAAGTTCTGGTGGTTGGCTCTCGTAGAACTCTTCCACCGACTCGGCCACTTCCTCGGCGATGGACTCGGCGAGCACAATTTCCTTCTGGTATTCCAGTAAGGTTTTGCGGTCGCCAGAGAAAAACTCCATAAAGACCGAGGTGTCATCCACGCCGACTTCATGCAAAAGCTGGGTTGCGGAGTTTAAGTAGCCTTCGGGTCCACAGGCAAAAACCTTGCGTCCATTGGCATCGGGGGCCACCGCATCAATCATGGAAGCCGACAGTCGGCCGGTGTAACCCTTCCAATTTTTGGGTTTGTCGCGGTCTCCTAGGGAGTAGTACACCTTGATGCGGGTATCAACCTTGGAGATATATTCCAGCTCCTGCCAGAAGGGAAAGTCTCCTGGGACGGTGCCGTGGCAGAGCACAATCACATCGGCCTGGCCTGGCAGGGTGTGAATGGTGCGCACCATGGACATGATCGGGGTGACGCCTGCTCCTGCTGCCAAAAAGAGGTAGCGGGCTCGACGGTCCGAGTCACCGAGGTGGAAGGCACCCACCGGTCCGAGCATATCCAGCACCATGCCCGGGCGCAGGTTTTCGTGAGCCCAGTTGGACACCAATCCCTTAGCGTCGCGCTTAATGCTGATATTAAAGGTCCAGGGCACGGTCGGAGCGCTAGAAATTGAGTAGCTGCGATCAACGGTCTCTTCGTTTTCTCCGTAGACCGGGAAAGCGATGTTCAGGTACTGACCGGCACGGAAGGCCAGAGGAGCGCCGTCCACGCGGCGGAAGACGAACGTCATCAGCCCGCCGGCTTCCTCGATGTTCTGCACACACTCGGCCAAAAATTCCTGCGGGTGCCATGGTCCCAGCGCCTTAGCCGCGGTGGCTGGCTGCTCGGGGCTGCGCAGTACCCGGTTCCACGGCATTTCCAATCCGCGGATGCGCTGTGCGGTGGAGGGGCCTACCACGGTCGTGCCTTTGTTCATGCCAGGTGCTCCAGCACGCGCTGGGTGTACCAGTTGATGAAGGCTTCGACCTGGTATTCGCTCTTCATGTACGGGCCTTGCTGGTAGGCAGGGCTGCCGGCGCCGGTTTGGCACAGTTCCACAAAGGCCTTGTCCTGCAGGTTGGTCTGCTTCCAGGTGTAGGTCAGCTTTTCCAGGTCGTAGTCGACGCCCTCTACCGCGTCGTCGGCCACCAGCCAGGTGGTGCGCACCAGGGTCTGGTGTTCATTGATCGGGTAAGCGGCGAAGGTGATCACGTGGTCGGACTGGAAGTGGAACCACGAGTTGGGCTGTAGGTGCATGGAGCAGCGGCCCAGGCGGAAGTCGCGCAGATCGCCCAGTAGCTTCTTGGACAGTCGGCGGCCATCGGCGGAGAAGGATTCTCCGTCTCCGTCCAAGGATTCGCGCGAGATGCGGATGCCGGCGATGCGGGTATCAAGTTCTTCTACCACTTCAAAGGGCAATCCATAACGGCGGCAGCGTTCTTCCAATGCGGCTTGGGCACTCTTGTTGCGTTCCCAGACCTCTTCGAGGTGTGGTGGGACCAGTTCGTCGGTGAGACCCCAGGTGGGGAACAGGGAACAGGCCAGCTCTGGGTGGCCATCGCAGTGGTAGCACTCGCGATTGTTCTCCATCACCAGCTTCCAATTACCTTCTTCAATGATGTCCTGCTGGTAGGCGACCTTTGAGCTGCCCAGATCATGAGGAGCGAGGTATGGTTCAAAGATTTTGGCGACATCATCAAAGTCAGCCGGTGGCGTGTCAGCGATGGAGACAAAGATTAGGCCAGCATGGATGCGGCCGTGGGCACGCTTGAGCGCAAAGCAGTTTTTGTCGAAGTCGATTTCACCCGGGGAGGAGGCGTGGATTAGGTTGCCTTCTGGCGAGTAGGTCCACGAGTGGTAGCCACAGACCAGATTGCCGGTGCTGCCCGAACTAGAGGTAAGTACGCGGGCTCCGCGGTGGCGGCAGACGTTGTGTAGGACGTTGACTCCGCCGTCATCGGTGCGCAGCACGATCAGTGAGTGGGGTCCGTAATCCAAGGTGACGTAGTCGCCGGGCTCCGGGAGTTCGGCAACGCTGGCGGCAAAAAGCCAGTGGGTGCCGAAGACGGCTTCCATTTCTACTTTGAAGATTGCGGGGTCGGTGTAGAAGGGGGCTTCGAGTGAAAAGCCCTTGCGCCGATTTGAGAAGAGTTCGGTAATCTCGGCGAGCTGTTGCGTGTCCAGTGTCGAAACGAGTTTGCCTCGCGAGCTTCGCGTGGCACCTACCGAAGCGGTCATCTGTACTCCTAGAAACACGGGGCGATGCGCGCCCTTTTGCTGTGGATATAGCGGTGAAGGGAACACCATTGTGATCTACCGCATGAATCGAGACTAGGGAGAATTAGTATCCATGAAAAGCGCAATATTTTGGATGAAATCGTGCACAATTAGTGCATGATTGATCCACGCCTGAGCACCCTGCGAGTCTTCTCTTCCACCGGAACTATCGCCCAAACCGCGGAATTGACCGGATACTCGCCCTCGGCGGTATCCGCGCAGCTACGCGAACTACAGCGCAGCCTTGGCCTAGAGCTATTGGTCAAGGACGGTCGAGGGGTGCGGTTGACTGCCACCGGCAGACATTTTGTTTCTGGCGTTGACTCGATTGTGACGCAGTGGGAGCTGTTGATGGCTTCTTCGCGCACCGCGTCCGGGCAGTTACAGTCCAGCTTTGGTCTTGGCGGATTCTCCACGGCTGCGGCCGAACTTCTGGCCCCGCTGGCGGCCAAGCTACGCACCACCCGACCGGAGATGGAAGTGCGACTTGTTGAGGCGCAACCCCAGCGCTGTCTAGATCTGCTGCTTTCTGAGCGCATTGACCTCGCGGTGATTGTGGCCAGCCAGGCGCAGACCGGTTCCATGGTTCAGGCTCGCTTTGAGCAGACGGTGCTGCTTGATGATCCCTTGGATGTGGTGTTGCCTGCTGACCATCGCTTGGCCGGCAATAAGTCGGTGTCTTTGGAACAGTTGGCCGATGATCCGTGGATTACCGAAGCCGAGCACTCGGTGTACCGGGCACTGTTTGTTGCCGCGTTTACCTCCCTGGGCGTGACTCCGCATATTGCTCATGAAGCGGTGGAGTGGGAAACCATGATCGCGTTTATTGGCGCCGGATTGGGTGTGGGACTTTTGCCTCGCTTGGCCACCCTGGGCAATGTTGAAAACGTGGTGCGTCGACGGGTCAGCGGCGCGGCAAAGCCCTCACGTCGAATTCTCGCCGTCACCCGAAAAGGCAGCGTGGGCTCTCCGATGATTGACGAGTCTTTGAAAATTTTGCAGGACACAGCCCGCGGAATTATCTCCCAACGCTCGGCCGACGAACTGGACTGAGCTGGTAGGCCTAGGGCTCACCTAAGGGCACTTCTTAGTTCCAGCAACCTATTGACATGACTGACTCAGATGTGGAGACTTTCGTACATCCGATTAGTATCCAACTAATATTTCATTCGAAAGGTCTGGCATGGGCAATCTAGCAGTGAGCTATGCAGGAGCCGGAAAAGTCGAACTCATCGACACTCCGTACCCCGAATTTGAACTCAAAGACGGTCCGGGAGTGCATCCGGCCAACATCGGCAGAAAAGTACACCACGGCGTCATTCTCAAGACCATCGCCACCAACATTTGCGGCTCTGACCAGCACATGGTTCGAGGACGCACCACCGCACCGGAAGGCTTGGTCCTAGGCCACGAAATCACCGGCGAGGTGGTGGAAGTTGGTCGCGACGTTGAGTTCCTCAAGGTCGGTGATGTGGTCTCGGTACCCTTCAACATTTCGTGCGGACGCTGCCGCAACTGCAAGGTTGGCCAGACCGGCATCTGTTTAAACGTGAACCCTGATCGTCCGGGCTCAGCCTACGGTTACGTGGACATGGGCGGCTGGGTCGGCGGACAGGCCGAGTATGTGCTGGTTCCCTATGCAGACTGGAACGCACTGAAGTTCCCTGACCGTGACCAGGCCCTGGAGAAGATCTTGGATCTGACCATGCTCTCGGACATCTTCCCCACCGGCTATCACGGTGCCATTGGCGCTGGCGTCACCGTTGGCTCCACCGTTTACGTGGCAGGTGCCGGCCCAGTGGGTCTGGCAGCAGCAACCTCAGCCCAGTTGCTCGGTGCAGCAACGGTCATCGTGGGAGATCTGAACGAAGATCGTTTGGCCCAGGCACGCAGCTTCGGTTGCGAAACTGTGGACGTCTCCAAGGGAGATCCGGGAGAGCAAATTGCGCAGATCCTCGGTACTCCAGAAGTAGATTGCGGTATTGACGCGGTGGGCTTTGAAGCTCGCGGACACGGACACAATGCCGGCAAGGAACAGCCTGCCACCGTGCTGAACTCGCTGATGGAAATCACCCGAGCAGGCGGAAGCTTGGGCATCCCGGGCTTGTACGTCACCGGAGATCCAGGAGCCACCGACGAGGCTGCTAAGCAGGGTTCGCTGTCCATGCGGTTTGGTCTTGGTTTTGCTAAGTCTCACACCTTTGTCACCGGTCAGTGCCCGGTAATGAAGTACCACCGTGGCCTGATGCACGCGATCCTTTCCGACAAGGTTTCGATTGCTAAAAACGTCAATGCCACCGCCATTGCGCTGACGGATGCACCGAAGGGTTATGCAGCCTTTGATGAGGGTGCGGCACAGAAGTTTGTGCTTGATCCACACGGCATGATTGGCGCCTAAACGCCACGAAGAACTTCAGCAGGTGCGGGGTTGAGGCAGCGAAGCCTCAGCCCCGCAATACCTGTGGCAAGCACGTCATCGGAGCCGGTTGCCTGCCATTTCTAGCTTGGGCTGGGGCAATGATGCGCCCTCCCGACTCCCTCATCACGGCTCACCCCCGTGATCTGGCACTAGGCTAACCGCCACGGACCACACCCAGCCGGCGGGGCGCCAACTCACCGCAAAGGAAATGCTATGAAGAGCACAGAGCAACCTGAAGTAGACCTTGTGAGCGAGCTGCATACAGCGCGCAAACGCAAGCCACGAAGATATCTGAACAGCGGAACTGACTATTGGGTGTTCGGAATTGCAGGCATTCTCACTCTGGCGTTTATCGCCTGGGGATTCATCTCGCCCGAGGGGTTGGGTAGTGTCGCATCCACTGCCCTTGATTGGGTGATCACCAATACCGGCTGGGTCTTTGTTATCGCAGCCACCGTCTTCACCATCTTTGTTCTCGTGGTGGCCGCCAGGAACTTTGGCCGCATCCCGCTGGGTAAGGATGATGAAAAGCCACAGTTCAGCACCGTCTCATGGATCTCCATGATGTTTGCTACCGGTATGGGCATCGGGTTGGTGTTCTACGGTGTGGGCGAACCGCTGTACTTCTACATGGTTCCACCACCTGAAACGGTCGGCGGACAGACCTCGGCCGCAGTGGGAACCGCTATGGGAACCACGCTGTTCCACTGGACGCTTTTCCCTTGGGCCATGTACGCAATTGTTGGTTTGGGTATGGCGTACGGAAGTTTCCGATTGGGTCGCCCGCAGTTATTCTCTTCAATGTTTTCTTCGATTTTTGGCGAACGTGCCGTCAACGGTTGGGGCGGCAAAACCATCAACATCCTGGCCATTTTGGCCACCTTGTTTGGTTCGGCTTGTTCGCTGGGTCTAGGCGCATTGCAGATTGGTGGCGGTATTCAGTCCGCCGGGATCATGTCCTCAGTAGGCTCCGGCGTGCTGGTCTTGATCATCGCCATCCTCACTGCTCTGTTTGTTGCCTCGGCAGTCTCCGGTATTGAGCGCGGAATTCAGTGGCTTTCCAATATCAACATGGTGCTGGCCGTCGCTCTGGCCTTGGTGGTCTTCATTGGCGGCCCGACGCTGTTCATCTTGAACGTTATCCCGAACGCGGTTGGATCCTTCATTGCTGATCTGCCGCAGATGGCATCACGCACCGCATCATCCGGTGATGGTGACATGGCCAGCTGGTTGTCCTCGTGGACCATCTTCTACTGGGCTTGGTGGGTTTCATGGACCCCATTTGTTGGTCTGTTTATTGCCCGCATTTCCCGTGGCCGCACCATCCGTCAGTTTGTCACCGGCGTACTGCTGGTTCCATCGGCAGTGACCCTGCTGTGGTTCGCGATTTTTGGTGGCGGTGCCATCGGCATTCAGGAACGTGCTGAACGCTCGGGCGATATGGGCCAAGCGATCACCCAGATGGTGGACGGGGCTCCGGACATCAACTTCGACTCGGTACTCTTTGAGCTATTGGGCAGCCTGAACCTACCTGGCTGGTTCGCCTCGGCACTGATGGTTTTGACCGTCATACTGATTGCCATCTTCTTTGTCACCGGCGCTGACTCGGCCTCGATTGTGATGGGTGCGCTCAGCGAACGCGGAGCCGAAGAACCGACCAAGAAATCAGTGATCTTCTGGGGCGTCTCCGTAGGGGCGGTGGCCGCAGTGATGCTGCTGGCCGGTGGAGAGCATCCGGCAGAAGCGCTGAATGGTCTAAAGAACATCACCATTGTCGCGGCGCTACCGTTTGTGCTGGTCATGCTCTTGCTCTGCGTGGCTATCTGGAAGGACCTGAGTAAGGATCCTTTGGTGCTTCGTGGCAAGGTAGCGCTGGAAGTTCTGGAGCAGGCCGTGGATGAGGGTATTGACCGCCATGACGGTGAGCACTTTAGCCTGATGACCACCGAGCAGCCTATTGTTCAGGTTTCCAGCGATGAACCGGTGATCCTGCCAGCTGCTGATCCAGATCTAGAGGCAGAAGGTGTCGGGAAGTAAAAGTATCTGCTCACAGCGCCTCTTGGACCGTGAAAGATTGCGGACTAAGGGGCGCTGCGCAGCGCCTGCTCAAAGTGGGTCACATGCTCGGAGACCAACTTGGCGGCAAGCTCTCCGTCATTGTCTAAGATGGCTCGCAAGAGTGCCGAATGCTCTTTTAGGTGTTCGGCGATTGGTGGCATCTGATCGATAACGAGGCACCAGATTCGCGTTACGAGGTTATCCAGGCGCACCAGGGTTTCTTCCAGATGCTTATTGGCTGCGGCCTTGTAGATGAGTCGGTGAATCTGTACATCCAGTAGCAACAGTGAGCGCTGATCCAACGTCGGATCAAGTGCATCAATGCGTTCCAAATAACCGGCGAGCTGGGACTGGATCTCGGGATCCTTGTTCGCTGCCGCATTACGTGCTGCGAGCGGTTCAAGGGCTTGGCGCATCTCAGAAATGTAGTTCAGTTCATGGAAATCTACCGCGGTGGCGAAGGTTCCACGACGCGGATAAGAGACCACCAGGTGATCAATTTCTAAGCGCTTAAGAGCTTCGCGCATCGGGGTGCGTCCCACGCCCAATTCTTCAGCCAGCTGTGGTTCATGAATCGGGTGAGTTGGAGCGATCTCTAACAGCATCAGCCGATCACGTAGCGCCGCGTAGGCGCGATCCGCCATCGAACCTTGTTCGGTGATGGTGCTGGAGAATTCGGGGGCCATCGATATTTCGCTTTCTTCACTGTTCAAAACGCACTTGCCACTACACAAAGGGTATCGCCTGCAACCGCGAGGGGTGATTTTTGCCCCGCGGAAGCGGTGCGAGTGCTGCGGATGAAGAAGTTAAAAATCTGTTGAGAAATGTTGTTGACGCTGTCCTAGTACACACATAGTATTGTGATCAGCTATTGATATATCAGTCTCATGGTCAGACTTTCAGACACTTGCTAAGTCAGGAATCGACGGAGTTCTCAAAGATCTCTGACCATCACACGCCACCAATCTTGAACTCAGATACCACCACGAGCCATGGCGAAGCTAGCGCTAACTCGGCGAACGCAAGGAGCGGCACGATGACCGAACCGAACAACAAATACGTCTTGACCTTCACCTGTGCTGAGCGCGCAGGAATCGTGCATGCGGTCACCGGTCTGCTACTTGATCATCATGGAGATATTCGCGAACTCAAGCAGCACGATGATCAGCGCTCACGCACTTACTTCCTGCGCATCGAATTTGAGGTTGCGGACAGCGACAATAATGAAATCGCTATCGCAGACCTAGAATCCAACCTGAAAAACCTGGCTGAAGAACACGACGCCAAGTGGGGCCTACGCCCAGCGGGCCAGAAAAAGCGCGTGCTGATCATGGTCTCCAAGTTCGGCCACTGCCTGCATGACCTACTCTTCCGTGCCCGCATGGGGGAGCTTCCGGTAGAAATTGCTGCGGTTGTTTCCAATCACCCAGATCACCGTCAGCAGGTTGAATGGAACGGTATTCCGTTCTTCCATGTTCCAGTCACCGCAGCGACGAAGCCAGAGGCCGAAGACAAGCTGATGGAACTGGTGGATCGCTTTGACGTGGATCTTGTGGTGCTCGCTCGCTACATGCAGGTGCTCTCCGATGACTTGACCCGCAAGCTCAATGGCCGTGCGATCAATATTCACCACTCCTTCCTGCCTTCGTTCAAGGGCGCTAAGCCGTACCACCAGGCATTTGAACGTGGCGTAAAAACCGTGGGCGCTACCGCTCACTACGTCAACAGCGAGCTGGATGAAGGGCCAATCATCACCCAGCGTGTTCAGGAAGTTGACCACAGCTACGAACCCGAACACCTAGTTGCCGCCGGCCGCGATACCGAGTGCAAGGCGCTCTCGGACGCAGTGCGCTGGCACTGTGAAGATCGAGTCTTCCTCGACGGTTCGCGCACCGTAGTTCTTCGCTAGAAAGACGAAAAACAGCACAAGGCCAGCCGTGGCACACAGATACTGCGGCTGGCCTTGTGCTGTTCAGCAATCTTCTCTTTTCCCTTGCGGGGCAGGATTTATTCGACAAGGATGGGTGCCAGCGCCTAGTGCGACTGGCGTCACATCACTGCATTGATGGACCTGGACCAGGGGCGTCAACATTTTCATCACCCGTCACTATTGAGGAAGAACGAAGGAAGAACCATGCAAAGAAGTTCATCACTGTTCCCAACCCAAGCGATGAAGAAAGGAGCCTGCATCGTTGCCGGATCAGCGTTGATGCTCGGACTAGGTCTGGCTCCGGCGCAAGCCGTAGGTGAAGGGCCAAACAACAACCAGAATGGAACGACCAACACCTCGATCTTGCACACCTATGATTCGATGGTGGCCGAACTGAAGACTCAGGATGCCAAACAAGCGGCACTGGACCTCGAAGTTATCGGTCAGTCGGTTAAGGGTCGTGACCTGTACTTAGCAAAGTACATCTCGGACCCGAGTAACCCGACGATCCTTTTCCTAACTCAGCAGCATGGCAACGAACAACTGACTACCGAGGGAACTCTTGAAGTTATCAAACATCTCGGATCAGGTCGGATGAAAGACGTACTAAAGAACGTTAATATCCTCGTGGTGCCAATGCTCAACCCGGATGGGGCCATGGGAGACGTGGATTTCTCGCTGGATGACTACATAGCATCCGGCGACCGTCACCTCACCCGATACAACGCCAACAACGTTGACATAAACCGCGATCACGTGGCCAAGAGCCAGCCGGAAATTCAGGCTCTGCACAATAACGTGCTGTCCGCTTTCAACATTGATTACATGATCGACTTGCACCATCAGGGAACTCGCTCAGCCATCAATGGGGAATTGGTCTCGGGGTCGATACTGTATCCAACTACTGCCGACGTTTCGGAAGAAGTGCGCGAGGGGTCTAAGCGCCTTGGTTCCATCGTTTACCAAAACGTGGATTCCACGGGATGGGGCCACTTAGGAAAGTATGTTGGCGGTACGGCTAACACCATTGCTCGCAACGGCATCGCGGCCGAATACGGCATCTCGACTTTGCTCTTCGAAATGCGCGGAATGAGCGATCACTACAACGCTGACTATGTGCTGGGTCAGAAGTCCAACGGATATCTGCGCCAGCAGACCATCCTGACCTTGGAATCCACCATCAAAGCGGTGGCCGACGGCTCGGTTGAAACGGCAGACACTTCCGTCTGGGATACGTTGCCGGAGCAGTCGACGTTGCCAGGTGAAGAAGAAGCAGACGAATAGAAATTCAAAAATGCATGCGGGCCGGTTACGTTAGCCGGCTCGCAGTTCGTCCCGCTACTCTCTGACGGCATGCCACATTAAACTCGTGCACGTCCTGCGAACGATTCGGACCGATACTAAACACTGATGCAAGGACTTACCTCCCGACTGAAGCGAATATTCCGCTCCTCAAACATCTGCGCGACAGCAATACAAGTGAACCGTCGAGCACGTTGGGACCGCTGAGCCGCACGGTACGTTTTACCAACCAGGCACAGGGCAGTAAGACCGACGGAAAAGCACAGTGCACCAAGCACCTGTTCCTGCGGGATTCTACAGGCGAATCCTGCACACACCGCGCCGATTCCTAATCCAATGAGCAGCAAAGCCACAATCATGGACTGGATGCGGATGCGGCGTTCAAACTTTTGGATGTGTTCTAGGGCTGTCTGAAACCCTGAATGCAGTTCAAGAACTCTGGCGCGATTCTTGATGCGCCGGTTGCGACGCAAGATGAGCAGTGTCCTGTGCGGGGTGCGTTGCACGCAAGTTCAATTATCTGAGGAATCGTCAGGGACTACATCGGACCAATGAAGTACGGGCTAGTACTGCATTTGAAGTAGTTAAGAGGCCAGATCCGCAGTAAAGTTGAACAGGCTGAAGAAGTATCAGTTGGGGTGCCATGCAGCACCAAGGTAACTAGTGACCTTGGCTGTCGGCATTCTTTACAGGGCATCAGTAGTCGCCTGCGCACGAACCTGAAAGCAGGACCGGCAATGAAAAAGCATTCGGAGCTAAAGCTTCAGCGAAAGTCCAAGAAGCAACGGCTTGGCGCCTCATTGCTTGGAGCTAAGACCCATAGCGATCAACATGAGCGGCTGAACGTGGCGTTGGTGCTGCGCTTATTGGTTCAGGCCCTGCGGCTGAGCCACGCGCATGTGCCTCGCTATTTGGGTGCCATCATTCTGGCTCAGGCGTTTAACGGTTTTGTTGTGCTCCCTGCGGTCAAGGCGATCTTCTCGTACGCACTAAACGTCAGCGACCTGGCCAACCTGACGAACCGCGACCTGCCAACGATGCTGAGCCATCCGGGGGCCGCGCTCCTACTCTTGCTGATTGCATTTATTGTTCTGTTGGCTCTCGGGCTTCAGTTCTCCGTGCTCATCGTGATGGTCAATCGCCAGCAATCAGGTTTATCGCTGAGTACCAAAGAGGTAGTGCGGGAAACCGTGGGCACGCTGTGGCGTATGGTGCGCAGACCTCCGCTGCCACTGATGCTTTACCTCATTGTGGTGCTGCCGTTGGGTGGGTTGGGTCTTTCCTCGGTGTTGATTCAAGGAATTGAAATCCCACCATTTGTCAGCAGAGAGTATCTGAAGACTCCACTCAGTGGCGTGGGATATTCATTGCTGATCGCGGTGATCTTCTACCTGAATCTGCGTCTTATACTCAGCCTGCCGATGTTTGTTGTGGGCGGGAAAAAAGCTACGCACGCTATTTTTGAGAGTTTCCGTGCCACAAGCGGCAACTTCTGGGGCTCGGTGTTTATGTTCGGTATTCCGGCGCTGGGTTGTGCACTGCTCTCATCATTGATGGTGGAAATTCTGATCTGGATTTCCCGTACGGCCAACACTCTCCTGGACCTTCAGCGATCCGCGTTTGTGGCTTTGGTGTGCATCCAAGCCGGTTATGTTCTGGGCTTCTTACTTGTAGGCGTCACCACGGTGGTCATCATTCAAGTCCTCGTGGTCGCAGCCCGATCCCAGTTGGATCTTCCGCATGGACTAGCACGCGTATCGACACCCAACCACACTGCACGCTCAATGCTGTTCATGATTGTGGCGGTCGTGGTTTCCTCGTTACTGCTGGCCTTTAGCGTCCGTGCCGTGCCACTGATGGCTGGCACCACGTCCAAAGCAGAAGATACTGCGATCTTGGCCCACCGAGGATTCTCGGGTGGAGGAGTGGAGAACACTATTGGCGGTTTGGAAGCGGCCGCAAAATTGCATCCGGACTATGTTGAAGCTGACTTTCAAGAAACCAAAGATAAGCACTTCGTGGCCAGCCACGACACCAACCTCTTGGTAGTGGCTGGGCGCAATCAGAACATCTATGAAATGAACGTCGATGAAGTGACCTCGGTGAAGCAGAACGTCAGCGGGTTTACCGGGACAATCCCCACCATGAATGAGTATCTGAATCGGGCGAAAGAGTTGAAGACTCCGTTGCTTGTGGAACTCAAGGTCTCAGGACATGAGGCGCCTGGCTTTATGGACCGTTTCCTCAAAGAGATTGACGCGGCCGGCACCGCCGAGCAGAACATCTATCACTCGCTGGATCCCGCGGCGGTCAGTGAACTGAAAGAACGGCGTCCCGAACTTCGTGTGGGGCTCACCATGGCCATGAGCCTTGGGGCGATCCCGGAAGTTGAGTGCGACTTCATTGTCGTGGAGCAAGCGTCCTTTGACCCTGAACTGTTGGCGATGGCCAGGGAAGCGGACAAGCCGGTCTACGTCTGGACGGTTAATGAGGAACAGAAAATCCTAGAGCTCCTAAGTCTAGGAGTGGATGGAATTGTCACCGACAGCGTGGACGTCGCGCTGCGAGACCGGGACTTTGTGGCTGAGAACCCGAGGTCTGATTACCGTGTTGGTGTAGCTCTAGCGCACCTAGACCTCTTCAGATAAGAGCACCAACATTTGCGAGCTGTTCTGATTCTGTCTCCACCCTTGGGTTGATCCGGGCGCTCTAAAGTCGTCCTTGTATGCGAGGTATTGGAAGTGCCTACGGATCTAGGCTTGAGACTGTAGCAATTGCACACCTTGATCTCGTGAAGGAATTTCATGCGTGGATTTTCATCGTCCGACCTTTCTCGCAACATTGCCCGAATGTCGGCGAGCACAGCATTTTTAGCATTAGGCGTAGGTCTGGCAGGGTGCGGCGCAGTGGACTCCTACGACAAAGCAATTTCCGATGCGTGGTCTGTGACCTATGAAGTCAGCGTGGATGGTGCCTCCGACGACACTTTGAGCGAAGTCTCCTATCTTGAGGCGCAAAAGCGTGGCGAGGAGTCGGCTGAAGTCACCGAAGATACGGTGACAGCTAATGCCGACGAGAAGAAGAAATCTCGCAAGGTCTGGTCCTTGGAAAGTATGGTCACCGCAGAACAAGATGCGGCCATTGCTGCCACGCCGGGGAAAGACGCAACGGCAACCTGCAAGATTCTCCTAGACGGTGTTAAAGAAATAGCTTCTGAAACGGGCGCACCAGGCCAACGCGTGGACTGCGAAGCTACGACCCCAGCGTTTGGCGCAAAATAAATTGTTGCCATCCTTAACGCTTTTGAATCCAGAATCGTCCAGAGAACTCTAAGAATTCGGGGTTGTTTCTGAGACCCCCTCCACAGCGCAGAAAAAGAGACCGGGATAAGATAGTCGTTAGCCTTCTTTAGCTTTCGAAACGATTGGAACGGGATAAAACGCTGTGAACGACAGAATGAAATTCGGATCTACTTGCCCGGATCATTCTGCTCAGTTGCACCCGGCGACCCGCGAGGTGGCACCAACCTTTTCGCAGATTCCCGGATTCCTTCGTCGAATTTGGCGTCTTAGCCATGCGCGAGTTTTCCGCTACCTAGCTGTCATTAGCGTGATTCAGCTGATCAACGGACTAGGCGTCTTGCCGGCTATCAAGTACCTGTTTGGGCTGGCCCTTGAAGCTAGTCATTTGGAAAACGTCACCGACCGTACCTATACGGAATTGCTGACCCATCCGATCTCCCTTCTGTTGATACTGGCCATCGCGATCCTTGCTTTTGCGGCCATTAGTTTGCAGTTCGTGGCGTTGATCGTGATGGTCAATCGGCAACAATCAGGCCGCCCACCAAACCTGGCTGACATGGTCAGGGATACTCTTACGGTGATGCGCAAGTTGCTGCGCTATCCATCTCCACTGTTGATGGTTTACTTCTTCCTGGCGTTGCCAATGGGCGGCTTGGGCCTCTCATCGGTATTGATTCAAGGTGTGGGTATTCCGCCGTTTATCACCCGTGAGTACCTGAAGGTCCCGCTAAGCACGGGCCTTTATGCATTGATGATCGCCGCGATCTTGTGGCTGAACCTACGTCTGATTCTGACCCTGCCACTGTTGGTTATTGGCGAGAAAAAGTCATACGCAGCATTGGGCGGAAGCCTCAAAGCAACGCATAAGAACTTCTTCCGATATCTTCTGCTTGTGGGTCTGCCACTAGGGATAGCCGCGTTGAGCGCCTCGCTGTTGGTAGAAGTTCTGGCGTGGATCTCCGAGATGGCCACCAACATCATGACTGCGCAAAGCTCTGCGGTGGTTGCGAGCTTGTGCATCGGGGTAGGCCATACCCTAGGGTTCATGATCATCGGTGCTGCCACAGTGGTGGCCCTGCAAATTCTGGTCGCTTTGGGACGTGACCACCTCGGACTCACCTCCGTCTTTGAGGAGTACACGCTACGCAAGCGCACTGTGCAGGCCAAAGCTACCCGTGCCTCGGTAGAGGCGCTGGCTTTTGGTCTTGCGGTCTCCGCCAGTTTGTATGCCGCTCCGGCCTTGGGCCAAACAACCTCCAGTGCCGAAGACAGTTTGGTGATAGCCCACCGCGGTTATGCCGCCGGTGGGGTGGAAAATACGCTTGGTGCTCTGGATGCCGCTGCCGAAAACAAGGCCGACTATGTTGAAGCGGATTTCCAGCAGGCCAAGGACGGAAAGTTCGTCGCAAGCCACGACACCAATCTGCTGATGGTTTCCGGCGTCAACAAGAATATCTACGACATGACCGTGGACGAGGTACAAAAGGTGACCGTCCGAGAGGGTGGCTTTACCGACCACATTCCCACCATGGCGGAGTACTTGAAGCATGCCAAAGAACTTGGAATACCGGTTCTAGTAGAGCTCAAGGTCAACGGGCATGAGCATAAGGGATACCTCAAGGAATTCCTCAAAGAAATCGATGCGGCCGGGACTGCAACCGATAATATCTACCACTCGCTCAACGCTCCTGCAGTCAAGGAAATTAAGCGCCAACGCCCTGAACTTCGTGTTGGTCTCACTGTGGCCATGAGTGTTGGCAGGCTGCCACAGGTGAACTGCGATTTCTACACGTTGGAACAGGCATCGTTCCGTCCAGACTTGCTGGATCAGGCTCACGAGCAGGGTCAGGAAGTCTACGTTTGGACCGTTAATGACGAGTCCAAAATTCGGGAGCTGTTGAGCCTGCCGGTAGATGGCATCGTGACGGACCAAGTTGAAATGGCGATAACTGACCGCCAGATGGTTGCTAGCGAACCAGCCAGCGAGTATCGAGTCGGCTATTCGTTGGCGTACCTGGACCTGTTTCGGTAATACCGAGACGGCTCTGTGCCCTCTTGTTTAATTGGTACCAATAGTGGAACTATGGTGTCATGCCATTGGTAGACGCCGTTGTGGCGCAGATGAGCCAAGGTCCCAATAAGGTTCGTTTCTCAAAGCTGACCAAAGCTTGCAGCGCATGATTTGGGTATTCCGCGTCAAAGTTTTTTGGCGTAACCCGTGGACGTTCAAAACACCAACGGGACAACTGGGTCTTATTAGGTGAAACTAGGGCCTCCGGTTATCAAGGAAATGGGGAACGGAAGATGGCAACTGAAGAATCAGTGCAAGTAACTCGCTATAAGTACAGTGTTGCGTGGTCCGCTGAAGATGATGAGTATCTCGCCACCGTGGCCGAGTTCCCGTCACTGTCCTGGCTGGCCGAGTCCCAAGCAACCGCACTGTCGGGGATGCTTGGTCTGGTGAGAAGCGCGGTTGCTGACTTATCCAGAGCAGGCGAAGAAGTGCCAAGCCCATTTGCCACACGTGTGTACAGCGGAAATATTCGACTGCGAGTGTCACCCCAAAAACATCGGGACCTAACAATCAAAGCTTCGGAGCAAGGCGTTTCGCTTAACCGCTATCTGAACGAACTGCTCTAAGTGCGCCAGTTCCGGTTGATCAGGACGGTTGGATTCCACTAGAGCGCGACGGTGTGCAGTTCATATGGCGTAGCATATATGTTACGCTAGAATCCACGCCGAGGAGGGTTCAATGGAAGCGTCAACAACATTTTGGGACGATCTAGCTAAGGATCTTGAGGATCCGGAATTCCTCAGGGAGTACGTTGTCGAATCGATCCGGATTGCCACTATCGACAGCATCGTGAATGGTCTGGATGAGGCTCGCGTTGCCGCGGGATTGTCGAAAGCTAGCCTGGCCCGCGCTATAAGTGCTGAGCCGGCAACAATGCGACGGCTCTTTTCTGGCAGTGCATCTAATCCGACACTTGGGACGCTCGCCGAAGTGGCTGCAGCTTTGGGCATGAGGGTAAAGCTTGAACCTCTACCTAAATCAGAACGCTCGGCGCTCACCCGGCCGCTACTCGAAGGAAGATCTGCCAACACGGAAGAATTGGCTGAATACTTAGAAAAACTCCGTCAAACTACGAAGGCTTCAAGAGCTGCGTAATAATGGACTCAAGCAAGAGGCCGTGGGTTTCGACTGAAATATTCGTCGCCTAGCTTGCGCACTGCAGCGTAGTCTTCATCTGAAAGCGTCGTTCGAATTGGTTTGCTTCGACCGTCAATAATTACAAGCAAAGGCTTGTCGAGTCCTTCTGCTTCGTAATCGAGTCTGCAGAAAAGACGGAAATGTTCTTTCTTCTTTGGGCCGTCGACGCGAATCTCAAACCATCCAGACATATCGCAGTGCATTGCTTCCCAGTATCCGCCGCCAGAGAAGCTTTTTGGAGGGGCCTCGGCCACTGCGATAAGTACTGCCCTCATGGTTGCCCGAACTTTCGGTGGGCAGGATTTTAGAAAATCTCGACCTGGAGAAGGTTGGTTCGGATCATCATCCTTATGGCGCTTGAAGTAAACCAATGAATGTACATCATCGCTGGAGGGCGCTCACTTTGCCTGCGAGGTTGCTTTTAGTGGCAAGCGTGACTGCTTAGAGGACTTACGTTGTCTCTTATCCGGACTCATGAAGCGAGATTCTACGCATCGCACTCAATGAATGGGCCAAATAGTATCTTTGGCGGGGATAAATCTGCCCTCTGTCCGGCGCATTGGCTCTACTAGTCTCGTGCACAAGGTGCTTGCGGTGAGGTTACTGGGTAGCGACTAGATGCCCCCCTGTAGGACCTTCGAGTCCTGCTTCTTGCTATGAAAAACAAGCCCTAAATCGCGTGCTGAGCAAGGATTGGTTTCTCGCTCCAAGTATTTACTTGGAAGCCCTAGTATTTAGTAGGATGTCCAACTATATTTGTGGCTAACCGCATCTTTGGAAGGCCCGAGCATGTTTGAAATTACCGAGGACCAGCGCGCACTAGTAGATATGGTGCGTGATTTTGCAACCACCGCATTGGAACCAAACGCGGCGAGCTGGGACGAAAATAAATACTTTCCCGTAGAGGTTTTGGCCCAAGCCGGTGAATTGGGAATGGGTGGCATCTACGCCACCGAAGAGTTCGGCGGCTCCGGACTGACCCGCAGTGATGCGGTGCTGATTTTTGAAGAGCTTGCCAAGGCTGATCCGACCATCGCAGCCTACATTTCCATCCACAACATGGTTGTCTGGATGATCGATACCTTCGGATCCAGAGAACTGCGTGAGCAGTGGATCCCGCAGCTGGCCTCCATGCAGTCCTTGGGTAGCTACTGCCTAACCGAACCCGGCGTGGGTTCAGACGCCGCAGCTCTTCGCACCCGAGCAGTGCGCGAAGGCGACGAATACGTGCTCAATGGCGTTAAGCAATTCATCTCCGGCGCCGGATCTTCGGCCGCTTACGTTGTTATGGCTCGCACCGCGGACACCGGATCGCGTGGCATCTCCGCGATCCTCGTCCCTGCCGATGCTCAAGGTTTGTCCTTCGGCCCTAACGAAAAGAAGATGGGCTGGAACGCACAACCTACCCGACAGGTCATCCTCGACAACGTCCGAGTACCCGCAGGCAACCTATTGGGAGCTGAAGGTGACGGTTTTGGCTTTGCCATGAAGGGTTTGAACGGTGGACGTCTGAACATTGGTGCATGCTCGCTAGGTGGCGGACAGAAAGCCTTAGAAAAGTCAGTTGCCTATCTCAAAGAGCGTGAAGCTTTTGGCGGCCCACTAACTAATCAACAGTCTTTGGTTTTCAAACTTGCCGATATGGAAACCGAATTAGAAGCCGCCCGCACTCTACTGTGGCGGGCGGCAGCAGCGTTGGATGCAGGCGCACCCAACGCAGTGAGGCTGTGTGCCATGGCCAAACGACTAGCCACCGACGCAGGATTTAATGCTGCCAATTCCGCCATACAGCTCCACGGCGGCTACGGATACTTGGCTGAATACGGGTTGGAGAAAATTGCCCGTGACCTTCGAGTGCATCAGATCCTTGAAGGCAGCAACGAGATCATGCGCCTGATCGTAGGCAGAACCTTGCTGGACTCATAGACTTCCGGGTTGCAGACTGAAACCCCAACGAATAAACCTTCAATGAAGAAGAGAGAATTTCAATGGTAAAGAACATCGCATTCATCGGTCTGGGCCATATGGGTGGTTATATGGCCGCCAACCTGGTCAAGGCAGGACATCAGGTAACAGGCTTTGATCTCTCGGCCCCAGCCCTAGAAGCTGCGATCAAGGCCGGCGTGAATATTGCCGAATCCGGGGCCCAAGCAGTGACGGATGCCGACGTTGTCATCACCATGCTTCCCGCCGGTCGCCACGTAATCGGCGCGTTCGAGGGACCGGACGGACTACTCGCAGCAGCCGCCAAAGGAACGCTGTTCTTGGAATGCTCAACCATTGCCGTGGACGATGCCCACACAGTGCATCAGATGCTCAGCGCCGCCGGGCATCGCGGTGTGGACGCCCCAGTATCCGGCGGGACCACCGGTGCAGAAAACGGGACACTGACCTTCATGGTTGGCGGCAGCGACGCAGATTTTGCCGACGCAGAAGTCATCTTCAAAGATATGGGCAAGCGAATTGTGCACTGTGGCGGCCCTGGCGCCGGACAAGCGGCGAAGGTCTGCAACAACATGATCCTCGGCGTGAGCATGATTGCCGTTTCTGAAGCTTTTGTACTGGGTGAAAGCCTCGGACTGTCCAATGAAGCGCTCTTTGAAGTGGCCTCCGCAGCCACCGGCCAATGTTGGGCGCTGACCACCAACTGCCCAGTCCCCGGACCGGTACCAACAAGCCCGGCCAACAAAAACTTCGAGCCAGGCTTCGCCGGTGCATTGATGGCCAAGGACCTCGGCTTAGCGGTCCAGGCGGTGGACGCCGCAGGCGTTCAAGCCCGACTGGGAGTGGCCGCCGAAAAGATCTACCGAGACTTTGCTGCCGGTGAAGGCGCACGCAAAGACTTCTCCGGAATTATCAACGAGATCCGAGCTGCTTCCGCCGCAGCCAAGCCCGCCAACTGATCTGGTCAACCCTAGCTTTATTGAATACGAGGAACAATGAGCACTTCTAACACTGATCCACGCACCGAAAACCTGCTCAACGGTTTTGACCAGCCCATGTGGATAGATGGCGAAAAAACCGAATCGAGTACCGGTGAATGGCGCGAGGTCCGCAACCCGGCGATCCGTGAAAGTGTCATCGCCCGAGTGCCTGCCGCCGGTATCAAAGATGTGGATCGAGCGGTTGACTCAGCTCGCAAGGCGTTTGGTGCATGGCGCGGGGTGCACTTCACCGAGCGTGCCAGGGCACTGGCCAAAATCGCCGACGACATTGAAGCACGAGCCGAAGACTTCGCTAAGCTCACCTCCCTTGATACCGGCAACGCGCTGCGCACCCAGGCCCGCCCGGAAGTCACCACGCTGGTGGCCCTGTTCCGCTACTTCTCCGGCATCGCGGGCGAAGTCAAAGGCACCACACTGCCCGCGGGCGAGAACCAACTGCAGTACACCCGACTTGAACCGTTGGGAGTGGTCGCGTGTATCTTGCCGTGGAACTCACCGCTGATGATTGCCGGCTTTAAGATTCCAGCGGCGCTAGCAGCCGGAAATACTGTCATCCTCAAAGCGGCCGACGATGCGCCGCTGACCATCTTGCTACTTGCCGAAATCTGCAACCGACACCTGCCCGCAGGAGTGCTCAACGCGTTGACCGGTCGCGGATCCGTGATAGGTCAGGCCCTATCCGAGCACCCTGGCGTGGACAAAGTCTCCTTCACCGGATCAACCGACGTAGGTCGAGGAGTCGCCCGCACCGCAAGCGAACGCCTTGCCCATGTCTCTCTGGAACTAGGCGGAAAGAATCCTTCGATTGTCTTCCCCGATGCCGTAGACGATGAACTGATTGATGGGCTGCTTGCCGCCTCGCGCTTCACCCGTCAGGGGCAAAGCTGCACCGCCGGATCGAGGCTTTTCCTACATGAAGACGTCTATGACGAAGTCTTGGAAAAGCTGACCCTTAAGCTCGGAGCGCTGAAGGTGGGTGACCCGCTGGATGAGGCCACTGACATGGGCGCGATCATCAATGCCAGCCAGCACCGCCAAATCAGTGACTACCTGCAAGAAGGTCGGAACAACTCGGCGCTGACCGTAGCTTTGGGTGGAGACGAGCCAACTTCAGGGCCACTGACCGAAGGATACTTCCACCAGCCCACCGTTTTTGGCGGAGCAAGCAATGACTTCCGTCTTGCACAAGAAGAGATTTTTGGGCCAGTGCTGGTGGCTATTCGTTGGAAAGAAGTCGACGAGGTCGTGAAGATGGCCAACGATTCGCACTATGGTTTGGCCGCCTACGTATGGAGTCACAACCTAGATAATGCGCTGAACACTGCCCACCGTGTGGAAGCAGGTTGGGTTCAAGTCAACCAGGGAGGTGGCCAAGTGGTGGGCCAATCCTATGGTGGCTACAAGCAGTCAGGCATCGGGCGCGAAGTATCTCTAGAGGGCATGCTGGCCGGCTTCACCCAGACCAAACAAATCAACGTAAAGTTGCGCGGCTAGAAGCAACAAAATGGGCCGAGTAAAAGCTAGTTCGCCTGGTCAAGAAAGAATGGTGCTTTGATAGAGGCAGGAATGATCAACTGGACCAGAGCTGGGTCAGTGCTAAGGGGCGGACAATGAGTGTCGAACAGCAACCGGATCTAACCGGTAGCCTGCGCGTAGAACGCAGTGGCGCGGTGGCAACGCTGTATATCGATAATCCGCGTCGACGTAATGCGGTGTCCAAAGATATGTGGGGACAATTTGCGCCCCTGCTGTATACCCTGGCTGAAGACGACTCGGTACGCGTGCTGGTAGTTCGCGGGGCCGGAGAGAACTTCAGTGCCGGTGCTGATATCAGAGACTTGCGCGCAATCTTGCATGATGCCGAATCAGGCCGCCATGACGGTGGACATGTCAGCGCCGGAGAAAATGCGTTGGCCGTATTCCCTAAGCCAACTATCGCGGCGATTGATGGTTATTGTGTCGGCGGTGGTTGGCAGATTGCCGGAGCGTGCGATATCCGCATCGCTAGCGAGCGTGCCCACTTCGGGATTACTCCGTCCAAGATTGGCATCGTTTATCCCACCAGTGGTATTGAACGTCTAGTTCATCTTGTCGGCCCAGGCGTAGCCAAGCAATTGCTGTTCAGCGCTGACTTCATTGATGCTGATGAGGCAAAAAATGTTGGGCTGGTTGGAAGTGTTTTACCGGTTCAGGGTTTCTGGGAAGAGATCGAAAAGTACGCACTGCATTTGGCAGGACGTTCGGCCTTGTCCATTCAAGCCATGAAAGCCATTGTTGACGCGATAGCTGTTGGTGGCATTGACCTAGAAGAGGTCAACGCCTATTGGCAACAGCAGGTGGATGTCTCGGATGACCCAACCACGGGCATTACGGCGTTCCTAGAAAAGCGGACCCCGGAATTCACTTGGAACGGTACGGTTCCCTTAGGCTAGCGCTTTGAGGGTGAGGGCTCACCACAAATCCGCACCAAATAGCGCCAGAACCCTTGGGAAGGATTGAACGTGGGGAACGCTATTAGCGCAGGTATTCAGATTGCTCAGATGACACAAGATCATTGGGAGTCGGTATCCACTATTTATGGTCAAGGGATCACAACCGGACTGGCGACTTTTGAATCCGAGGTTCCGTCCAAGGAAAGATTCTTCGGTGCGAAGATCCCGGAACTATCCCTGGTAGCGCTCGTTTCCTCTGGGAATGTTGCCGGTTGGGCTGCTGCCACGCCTATTTCAGAACGTTCCGCCTACCGTGGGGTCGTTGAGCATTCGGTCTACATTGATCCGCAATGCTCGGGGCGTGGGATCGGAACCATACTGCTTCAAGAGCTCATCAAACGGGCCAATGAGCAGGGTTATTGGACGATTCAATCAGCGATTATTTCCGGCAATGAAGGTAGTAGATCACTGCACAAAAAAGTTGGTTTCCGGGAAGTCGGCCGCCGAGAACGTATTGCGAAGGGCGCATGTGGTGAGGTTGCCGGACAGTGGATGGACACGTACCTGTACGAGCTGAGGCTTTGAGTGGACGGCAGTGAGCTGACCGGCTCGCTAGGGCGGGGTCATCTGAACTAATGAAGCTACTTTTTTGCCACCAAGGCTGCGCTTAGGGATTCCAGTGCGCCGGGAACCACGGAGAAGTAGGCCCAGACGCCACGCTTTTCGCGGTGTAAAAGCCCTGCCTCAACCAAGATTTTCAGGTGATGGGAGACGGTGGGTTGCTTCAGTCCCAGGGGTTCGGGCAAGTCGCAGACGCACGTCTCAGATTCCTTGTTCGCCGAGACAATCGAGAGAATGCGAAGCCGGTTGGGATCGCTGAGCGCCTTAAAACGAGAGGCGAGTAGCTCGGCTTCTTCTGCCTGAAGGATGTCTTTGCCCTCAGCTGGAACACAACATGGAGATTCGAAAGGCTGAAGGTTCAGGCCCGACTCGGTGCTTGTGTCCGTACTCATTGTTTGGGCCGCTTTCGTAGTTCCGTCAGAGATTGACAAACGTCGATATACGCAAGGATACTCGAAATATCGATAGTCGTCGATGTCTAATCTTGGAGTGATAATTCAGTGACACCCGCGCCAATGCCCGACACCGCCCCCGTGGCGGCGAAGCTCTCTTTCCTAGACCGATATTTGGCACTATGGATCCTGCTAGCCATGGCCATCGGGCTGGGGTTGGGACGCATCTTTCCTGCGCTGGGTGAACTGTTGGACCGCTTCACTGTCGGTGGGGTTTCGGTTCCCATTGCCATGGGGCTCTTAGTGATGATGTACCCGGTCCTAGCCAAGGTGCGTTACAACGAAACCTCTCGAGTTCTCACTGATAAAAAGCTCATGATCACTTCGCTGGTGATCAACTGGGTGCTGGCACCGGCCTTCATGTTTGTCCTGGCCTGGATCTTCCTCGCAGACCTCCCCGAGTACCGCACGGGGCTGATCATTGTTGGTTTGGCTCGCTGCATCGCGATGGTGTTCATCTGGAACGATTTGGCCTGCGGTGACCGAGAAGCGGCAGCCGTGCTGGTAGCCATCAACTCGATCTTCCAAGTCGTTGCCTTTGGTGCGCTGGGTTGGTTTTACCTCCAGTTGCTGCCTTCCTGGTTAGGGCTGGAAACCACCAGTGCAGAATTCTCCATAGGTGCCATCACCGCCTCGGTACTCGTCTTCTTGGGCATTCCACTGCTGGCTGGTTTCTTGACCCGAACCCTGGGTGAAAAAGCCAAGGGCAGGGATTGGTACGAGGGTAAATTCCTGCCAAAGATTGGCCCGTGGGCGCTCTACGGTCTGTTGTTCACCATTGTTCTGCTCTTTGCCTTGCAGGGAGATAACATCATCTCCAAACCGTGGGATGTACTGCGGATGGCGCTGCCGCTACTGACCTATTTTGTGGTGGTTTTTGGTGCTGGAATGCTCATTGGTCGAGCCCTGAAGCTTGGCTACCCACGCACCACTACGCTGGCTTTCACTGCAGCTGGCAACAACTTTGAGCTGGCTATCGCGGTGGCCATTGCCACCTTCGGTGCAACCAGTGGACAAGCGCTCGCTGGCGTGGTTGGTCCACTGATCGAAGTACCAGTTTTGGTGGCACTTGTGTATGTGGCCCTCTGGACTCGCAAATTCTTCCCATCCACTGAACGCGCAACTACTTCGGCCTAAGGAATCAACTAACCATGACTGAGCTCCACAAACCTTCGGTACTCTTTGTCTGCGTTCACAATGCAGGACGTTCACAAATGGCTGCTGCGTACCTCTCCCATCTTTCCGAGGGCAAGATTGAGGTCCGTTCAGCCGGTTCCGCACCAGCTGATTCGGTGAACCCTTCAGCCGTGGCAGCCATGGCCGAAGAAGGCATTGACATGTCGGCGGAAACTCCAAAGATTCTGACCACCGAAGCAGTGAAAGAATCCGATGTAGTGATCACCATGGGCTGCGGAGATACCTGCCCGATCTTCCCGGGTAAGCGCTACGAAGACTGGAAGCTGGAAGACCCAGCCGGTCAAGGAGTGGACGCCGTACGTCCAATCCGCGACGAGATCCGCAGCCGGATCGAAACCCTGATTTCCGAGTTGCTACCAGCTAACTAGCCACCTAACGCAGTCCTTACGCTAAGGAGAATGCCATGAGCTCAACCTATCCGGTGATCGTAATTGGTGCGGGACCCATTGGCCTGGCCACCGCAGCACACCTGCGTGAACGCGGTCAGGAAGTATTGGTTCTGGAAGCAGGAGAGCAGGCTGGTTCGGCCATCAAGCAGTGGGCACACATCAAGCTCTTCTCTCCTTGGCGGTTTAACATCGACGCTGCCGCTCAGCGTCTGTTGGAAACCGCAAGCGAAGGCTATGCAGGGGAGTGGGAAGCACCGCGAATCACCAAACTGCCTACCGGCGGCGAACTGGTCAGCGAGTACCTTCAGCCGCTGGCCGCGCATCCCGAACTGGCGCCACGCATTCGTTACGGTCACCGGGTTATCAAGGTCAGCCGCATCGCCGCCGACGGGCGCGGTGTAGACAAGACTCGCGGTGCCAATCGGGACGAAACACTATTTTTGGTGCGCGCCCAAACTAACGAGGACCAAGTAGATCTCATTGGTCGCGCCGTGGTTGATGCCAGCGGAACCTGGAACCAGCCCAGCCCAGTAGGTCGAGCAGGTATCGAAGCCATCGGAGAAGCGAAAGCCCGCGAACGCGGATATATCCTCGGTGGTCTTGTTGATCCGCTAGGTGCTGATGAGCAGGAATTGGCTGGAAAGTCCTTGCTGGTTCTCGGCGCCGGGCACTCGGCAGCCAACACCATCATTGCGCTGGGTCGATTGCAAAAGCAGTATCCCGAGACCAGGGTCGTGTGGGGCTTGCGTGGGGACGCGAATCCGATTCGCCTCTATGGCGGTGGCGCCGCTGATCAGCTGCCTGCGCGAGGACAACTGGGAACCAGCCTGCGCCGACTGGTAGAAAACGGCAACGTGCAGCTACTTGAAAATGTGGCTGTGGCTTCGCTGAAGTCCGAAGAGCAATTGACGGTGTCCCTGTCCGATGGCCGGGAGCTTGTAGTGGACCGCATTATCGCGGCGACCGGTTTCCGCCCAGACCTGCAGATACTTTCCGAGCTTCGTTTGGATTTGGATGAAAGTGTTGAAGCACCACGACAGTTGGGGCCACTAATTGATCCCGAGTTCCATAGTTGTGGCACGGTCACCGCGCACGGAGAAAAGTTGCTGGCTCATCCGGAAAAGAACTTCTACATCGCCGGAATGAAGAGCTACGGACGCGCCCCAACCTTCTTGATGGCAACCGGGTATGAGCAGGTGCGCTCCATTGCCGCCGCGTTATCCGGCGATAGCCAAGCCGCTGACCGGGTGGAGCTGGACCTACCGGAAACCGGAGTCTGCTCTACGGATCTGGGTGGCTCATGTGATGCCCCGGCACAGGAAGAATCTTCGTGCTGCAGTAGTGGACCGCAGCCGGTGGTCTTCGGGCTATCAACCGGAACGTTGCATGGGAATGCACAGTTGGTCGAGGGAACTTCAAGCGACTAGGTGCTTCTTCGGCGCTCCCCTTCGGTCCGTCAGCGGGGTGTCTGCAAAGAAGATCAGGACGCGCGCGAGAGGTACTCGTCCAAGGCGCGACGGATGACCTCGCTGGGCTTTATCTGGTCATGCTCTGCTCTTTCGATTAACTTCTCATCCATGTCTGCAGGTAGTCGTACAGATCTGGCGGGAGATATGCCGCGTCCACTGAGGGACGGTTTCCCTACGGCGCGATGCACCGCTATTTTCGAACCTAAGGCAGTTGCGAGTAGATCCATTCCGGCACCCGCAGCTTCGGATTTACTAATCAACGCATTTTCAGAGATCTGCGCAGTTTCTGCCCAAACCTCTAGCTCTTTGATCTCAGTTTCGCTCAACATGTCAAAGGTGCCTGAGCTCTTGATGGGTGGATTCTTCTTATGCATGTCTACTGAGTGCTTTCTCGCACAATATTCAAAATCTTCTTTCGAGCCTCCATGGCGTGAAAGTTGAAGACCTTGTTTGGCGGGGTAACTACCGCCATAACTTCTAGCAACTTTGAGCGGTCTCGTAATGGATCGATGAACAGGTCGGGGCGACCGTGCGATCCGACACTGGGCTTGGCAAATTTCTCTTCGCGATACTGATAATTCAAAATAGCGTTCAATGCATCTCTGCGGTCTATGCCGTGTTTGTCCGCACTGTTAGAGAATTCCAATGACACAGGAATATTGTCACACAATATTGATTGGAATCAAGAAGATTTTTTCCGATGGGGAAAACTCAAGCGACGCTGAGGGGTGCCAGCAAAATCCCCAGCGAGACATAGCCTTACAGCGCAAGGTGAGCAACCCTAATTGCTCAGTGTTGTAACGATCTCTAACCAGAGGCAGGCCACCGGAAAACATCTAGCAAGCCATGGTCTGCTTGAAAGCCTTTGGTGGGCGTCCTTTGGTTTAGGGTGAAGCAAGGAACCGGCCCTCTAAGCATTAGCTCTGACAGTCGGTCTGACCCTAGGTGTAATGCTGCGGCAGCCTGGGGTTGCTTCTTCTAAAGTCCTGGATGTGGATCTATAGGACAAATGGGGGAGCGGGCTCAAACCTGGAAGGGTTGATCCCTTGAATCTTTCATCTCTTGAGGAAGCGCACCGACTGCCGTGCCCTTGATGACGAACAACCATGAAGCTATGGATAAAACAGGAGCCACGAGTTGCTAGTACATGAGCGCAATGTGAACTCGCTGAGGTGTCAGGCAATTAAAAATAGGTATGGCGGGCACACTTCAAAAACGGATTCAATAACCTAAACCCGACCGGCGCGTTAATGCTTGCGTGAACCACACGGAGTGTTAATTTGTGGGTATGCCAACCCCCGAAGTCACCGACGCT
>Ga0308166_1000376_pt1 | contig 65504 bp, 59 predicted proteins | sample PhyCR2_2_FD_202137 | JGI IMG/M metagenome (GOLD analysis project Ga0308166, IMG submission 202137) | Phyllosphere microbial communities from UC Gill Tract Community Farm, Albany, California, United States - DLSLCC.R2 | ecosystem: Host-associated > Plants > Phyllosphere > Unclassified | place...
ACGTAAGAAATATATCAGTGCTAAGTTGCTAACTTATTTTGCTGAACACCCTTTGTTTTTCTTTGGGTACAGCATCAATGATGAAAACATAAAGGCAATTCTCTCTGATATAGATGAAATCATCGCTCCCAATAATGCATTAATTCCAAATATTTATCTTGTCTCCTTCAGTAAGGACTGCGAGGCCACTGGTTCTCATCAGAAGGAATTGCTAATCGGTGTTGGTGAGAATAAAAGCATTCGAATCAAGGTGATATACGCAAATGATTTTGGTTGGATTTTTGATGCGTTATCATCTAATACACCGGAAATTAGTGTTAATCCAAAACTTGTGCGTGCATTTCTAGCCAGAACGTACACATTCGCATCAGAATCCCTTGTTAAACAAGAACTTCCTTACGATTTTGAGATGTTCCGCGATATTGCAGAGCATGATGATGCATTAGCAAAAATGTATGGTATCGCTGAACTCAATAATGGGCAGGCACTAAATGCTAGTTTCCCATATACAATGTCTGATCTGGCAAGGATTCTCGACATGGGATCGTGGCACTATGTTAATCAAGAATTCGAGAAATTAAGAAAACTAACCGACTTCAACATTAAAGCATCAGACAACAATTATCATGTTTTCATTAAATCTGGGAAAAGTGGTGTCGGAAAATACTCATCTGAGGCACTTGATTTATTGCGAAAATTAATAAATGGGGAACAATTTGAGTTAAACCCATAATTAAAAATGATGCGCACAATGACGTTATGCTAAAGAGGCCGCTGCTGGAGACATTTTCGCAGCGGCCTTTTCAACATATGGACATTTCTAACGAGCCAGTGATTAGACATTTTCACTGAGCCTTGACATGTCTGCCTGAGTTAAATAGTTTTTTACAGTTGTTTTACGTCCGATCCTCGCTCTTAGCCGACTATCAGTCGGAGTATTAATAACAAGATTCACAAATTTATCGAAGGTAGAAAAAACCGTTATTTACCTAACCGCTCCTGTGGCGTTTTCCACTTCAACAACCGCTCAACCGCCGTATCCCCAGATAAGAAATGCCGGGCTAATTGTAGACGTTCCATTACCTGAACCTTCTGCTGCTCATCAAGACTCGCCGCATCCTGCTCTGCTTCACGGAAAAATTGTTCCAGCCGTTTGTCTTCAGCCCACTGGGCCATAATAGATTTTAGTTCGACACGGCTGGCGTTATAGGCTTCCTCTTCCCGACGTATTTTCTCTTTTTCCAGATAGATGGCGTGTTCCCGCTCACGCTGAATCCGCCATTTCTCGGCTTTGATTCGAGCTTCTTCTAACTGCTTTGAAATCAGCGGAACAGCATCCTGCATAGCCGCAATCATTTTCGGGATCTGGCTTATCAAACCACACTGTTTGGTTTGCCGGAACTGTATATTCCACTGGGCATCCGGGTACGGAGAGTAGAGCTGCAGAAGAAATCGCCCTGTCGGAAGGGAATGTTTCGAGACACGGAGATAAAGTTCTGCGTTTTTCCCCCTGCTCCATCTCGCCATTTTTTCATCACGAACGTAGCGGTCTTTGACCAGTTTAGCCGGAACGTACTCCGTCATTTCCGCGAGATTAAAAGCAAAATGCATATCACCCATACAGATAACACTCGCGCTGAAAGGTCGCCATAAATTTTCCCAGCGAAAGCCCCCCTGCTTAGGCTCCTCTCTAATGTCGATTTCCATACGATGAAAATCTTCGCCTCTGTCAGCCAGTCTTACCCGATGACCCTGCTTTGCCAGGGCGTCAAAGAACCGGCTCAGAAATTTTATGGCGCTTTCAAAGCCTGTATCGGAAACATTAAGATCCAGCAGCTTCTTTTTCGTAGGCTTGTAGTAACCATCTCTGGTAACCGTCGACACTGGAAGGGACGTTTTGAGATCGTTGATCAGTCCGTATGCATTCCCGGAACCGGGGAACAACTTCTTCGTGACCATAGACGTTGGTTTTGCTAACACCGTGGCCGGAGATTTTACTGATGGACTATCTTTTTTACCCTCCTTCACCCCTGTACTCGATTTCAGAGCGGGTAAAGGCGGGATAGCAGGCGCGGTCCCTTTCTCCAGCGCTTTCCAGTAACCCTTTAGTGGTCTGGGGATCCGTAATTCAGCACACCTTTTGGCCAGCCCTTCAATACTGATATTACAGATAGAAGCGATACGTTCCGCAGGTTCACGCCAGACCAAAAGGTACAACGCTTCCCGATCTTCAGGTAAGGTTTGAAAAATACTGGATTGTAAGTTCTCTGACATAACACTCCCCCTTGCGGGAAACATTATCAGAGAATCTGGCTGGCAGATGATTGAACGAAATCACTTTTTGACAATATGCTTCATAAGAAAGAAAAGTGAAATGCTCCATGAAATCAATTAACTAAACTCAAAAAGTTTACTAATTTCAATCCCTAACCCGACTGCAAGGATACTGATCACTTCAAGGGTTGGATTTCTAACCCCTCGCTCAATACCGCTTATATATGTGCGATCGAGGCCACACTTATCAGCAAATGCTTCCTGAGATAAGCCTGATTGTAATCGGAGCTTTTTAAGGCGCGCTCCAAAAAGAGCTTGAATATTGGATGAATTTTTCATCCAGAAAAGATGACGTATTGTCGTCTATCAGACCACGGACTATGAGTCACATATCGTGGTTTCTTTTTCTTCTTTGGTGCCTGTTTCGAACATAAACAGATGGCTAAGATCCAAACCCAGACCACCAGAGATTGCCCACAAAATTTCAAGTGTAGGGTTTCGTACTCCGCGCTCAATTCCACTCATGTAGGAACGATCAATACCACATTTGTCGGCAAAGTCTTCCTGAGACAGCCCCATCTCCCGACGAAGTTCCCTGATTCGGTTGCCTAGCATTTTTTTGATTGATCTGGTCTCTTCCATAGGGTCAGCATCAATCTTCGTTGCCTATTGTTCCACGGACTATGAGTCACATAAAAAGCGTGCTAGCATACACAAATGTGACTCATAGTCGACATTCGAGGTAACAGGAATGACGAAACAAGACTGGCATCCAGCCGACATTATTGCCGCCCTGCACAAACGCGGCACCAGCCTGGCGGCGCTTTCGCGTGAAGCGGGGCTGGCGTCTTCCACGCTGGCAAACGCTCTTACACGTCCATGGCCCAAAGGCGAATGGTTAATCGCAACCGCCCTGAAAGTTCACCCGGCCACTATCTGGCCCACCCGTTACAGCGGCCAGGAGGAGTATCGCCTGCCAAAACAGCCGTTGCCGGGCATGAAAATCGTCGCACCAAGACCCTGTTTTCCGGTTCCGGAAAAACGTTAACGCCCTGTTCCCGGGATCGTTTTTCGTCTTCAGGCAGGGCATTCTCATCGTGCTACCAAGAGGAGTTGTTTATGCGTACCAAAATCCAGGATGTATCACTGCAACCCGCTGTAATACGCTTTCAGACAGGAGGAGCCCATGTTCTTTATCTCACTTGCTGAAGGTTTTATTCATCTGTTCCAGGCCGCCGGTAAGATCTTTCTCGATATGATGAGCGGCATTATCCCCATGCTCATTACCCTGCTGCTGGCAATTAACTTTCTGATGAAACTTACCGGTGAGGCCCGTATGCAGCGCTTGGCGGCACTGTTTGGCCGCTCACGCATTCTTACGTATGGCGTCCTGCCGGTACTCGGCTGGTTCTTTATGAGCAGCCCCGGGGCACTCACGCTTGGCAAGCTGTTACCGGAAAAAAGCAAGCCCGGCTATGAGGATGCCCTCGGTACCACCGCCCATCCACTAACCAGTTTGTTTCCCCACGTGGTGCCGTCAGAGCTGTTTGTCTGGCTCGGGGTAGCTGCAGGGTTAAAAGCCCTTAATCTTCCGGTCACCGAACTGGCGTTGCGCTATATCGCCGCCGCCATCGTTATCGGCCTGATCCGGGGCATCATCACCGAGTATCTGTTTCTGCGTCTTAGCCGCGACGATACCAGCGGGAGGGCGACGCCATGATTATCTACAATGCGCGTATCGTGCGAACAGGCCCGTTCGTGGCGGACGGGCTGGCAGATAATATGCTGATTACCTTTGATGCCGCAGGGCCTGCGGACTGCCTCGACTATGCCCTGGTGTTATCCCCCGTGTTTAAGCATCCCACTCTGCAGATACTTCCCGGCGATCGGCTGCAGGTGGCCGGGGAGGAATATCTGATTACCGCTATTGGCCGCGAGGCACAGCACAATCTGTATGAATTCGGTCATCTGACCCTGTTGTTTGACGCCAGTCTTTTCGCCCGTCATGCCGGTTGCCTGCATCTCTCCGGCATCTGCCCGGCCCTGTCTGACTTACAGGGTAATCTGGTTATTTCGGAGGCCGTATCATGAATATCCTTCATATCCCTCCCGGCCCCGGCGGCTACGGTAACGGCCTGTGGCTGCCCGTCGGCAGCGGCAAAAAGGTGCTGTCGCTCACCGGGCGGGAAATCCATCCGCTCGCCATCGAAATCGGCGCGCTCACCCAGTCGGAAGTGGTGAACGGTTTCTCCTGCGTGCCGTCAGATGAAGAACTGCTCTGCGTGGTGATTAACTGCGGCGGCTCCCTGCGCTGCGGGCTATACCCGAAGAAACATATCCCGACCATCAACGTGCTGCCCACCGGCAAGGCCGGGCCGCTGGCGGCGTATATCACGGAGGATAACTACGTCTCAGGCGTTACGCTGGCGCAGCTGCAACAGCCTGAAATGCAGCAGAACGATGACCGTTATGGCTCGCCGTCAGTCAGGGTGGCTGCGGCAGAGCGAGGGAGCACCGCAACACCCCCCGAACAACTACCGCCGGAACAGGGTATGGCCCGACTGGTGCGCCTGGTGGAGAAAACCGGTACTGCGACGGGCCAGGTCATTGCCCTGCTGTTTGCCGCCAGCCGCGAGGCGGTGGATGTCTCTCTGCGCAACGTCATTCCATTTATGGCCTTTGTCTCGGTGCTGATTGCGGTGGTACAGGAAACCGCCCTGGGCAGCCTTATTGCCCACGCCCTGACGCCGCTCGCCAATTCGCTGTGGGGACTGGTGCTGCTGTCTTTTATCTGCGGCATTCCGTTTCTGTCACCGATACTCGGCCCAGGTGCTGCCATCTCGCAGGTTATCGGCGTGATGATAGGCACCCAGATTGGCGCAGGCAATATTTCCCCGGCCTTCGCGCTGCCCGCTCTGTTCGCCATCAACGTCCAGGTGGGCTGTGATTTCGTGCCGGTAGGGCTGTCGATGCAGGAGGCGAAACCGGAGACTATCGCCAAAGGCGTGCCTGCGTTCCTGCTGTCCCGACAGCTGACCGGGCCGCTGGCGGTCATTATCGGCTGGGCATTTTCCCTCGGACTTTTTTAAAGGTGACCATCATGAACAAAATTAAAACCGCCGTGGTGGGCGTTGGCATCTACGGCAGACACCATATTAATGCTTACTTAAATAACCCCGAAGTCGAACTGATTGCCGTCTGCGATTCTGATGTGGAACGTTGCGATAGTGTGGCAAATGAACTGGATTTGCCGGGTTACGCCAGCCTCCTGGCGCTGCTGGATAAGGAGAATGTGGACGTTATTTCCATCGCCACTTCCGATCCATACCACAAAGAACCCGCTTTACAGGCTATCGAGAAGGGTAAGCACGTGCTGATTGAGAAGCCGCTGGCGACCTCGGTTGCTGACTGCAGGGTTATTATTGAGGCTGCCGAACAGCACGGTGTGATCGTTGGCGTTGATTTTCACAAACGCTGGGACCCGGCAACGATCCGCGTACGCATGGCTACACAGGAAGCCAGCGCCGGGAATATTATCCGGGGCTATATCAGCATGGATGATGTGATTGCCGTTCCTACCACATGGCTTGGCTGGTCGGCACAGAGTTCGCCGGTGTGGTTTCTTGGCTCTCACTGCTTCGATCTGGTGCGCTATATCAGCGGGCAGGAGGTGAAATCGGTCTACGCCGTCGGGCAGAAGCGCCTGCTGGCCACGCGGGGCATTGATACCTGGGACAGTGTGCAGAGCACCCTGCTGATGGAAGATGGCAGCTCATGGGTGGTGGAAAACGGCTGGGTACTGCCGGACGGCTTCCCGAAAGATAACGACGGGCGCATCGCGATAGTCTGCGACAACACTTATATACGGTCCAACTCGCAGGATCGCGGGCTGGAGATCGTCACTCCGGAACGGACGAAAACGCCGAACAGCTATTTTATTACCTATCGGGATAACGTCGCCAGCGGCTTTGGTATTGACCCGATGAACGACTTTATCAAAGCGGTGAAACATGGAACGCCCTATATGGCCACGGCTCACGACGGACTACAGGCCTGCCGGATTTGTGAAGCGGTACATATGAGCCTGGAGAGCGGCAAACCCGTCGTGCTGTGCTGATGTTCAGGCTAATACGTTACTCGTGGACCGTTTACCGTTACGGTTCGCATTGCCAGTACAGCGTTTGAGCTGGCCACGGGCGAGATAACGGTCTGAAATTATTCACAGCCAGTATTCAATTTCATAAGGCCTGAGCGGTAAAAAAACCTTACACCTGCGGTATTACCCGTTACCGCAGGTGCTTATGTTTATCCCTCTTCAACGGCTTTTGATTGTGCTGGCGCTGAGCTCGCCTCCTGCTCTGGCCATTACCACACCTGAAATCGCCGCCTCGGCCCTGTCACCTGCATGCGTGAAATATCAGGTTGTCGGCGTCTGCTACTGGTTGTACTGCACACCGTTTGGCTGTACGGTCCGCACTTCGGTAAAGGTACGTCATTTCCGCCCGGACCTGGTGATATCGGCCTACAGCGCTACCGGACGAAACCCATGGGTGGAGATGTCGCCGCTCAGTCCACCGCTGCCCGGTATCGCCGAAGCGGGCGGTGACACCTATCCCCGCGCCGTCGGCCAGCACAGCAAAGTAAGATTTAAAAATGCCGACGCTATTGGCTTCCCTGCCGGCGACGCGCTGGCAAATTTCTTCTCGCAGTTCGGCTACGTCTGCGCCCCGTCGTCACAGCCTTTTATCCCGTACTTTCTCAGCACCCTGGATTCGCCTGCCTGGCGTAGCGGCGTGCCGGAAATGTTTTACCCGCAGGCGTTAACGCCGGGGCTGCGTGAAGTGAGTAAAGATGGCGATATGTGGGGCAATATCTATCCGCGAGCCGGGGCGCTCAGCCAGACGCACGATTATAAGGCGGGCGCGGTAATCGCCCAGCGTACCGCCGATCTGGTAACCCGCAGCGGGCAATCTCATGTCTATCTGCCGTTGAGCGCTTCTCCCCATGACGGCTACTGGCCGCCGGATCCGGTGATGGAAGGCGACAGCGGTAACCACCTATGGCAGATGCTGGTTCCCAAAAAATCTACCTTCTGCGCGATCTTCCCGGATGGTTCCGCTACCGACTCTTACGCCGACAAGCTGGCGGAAGATGGCGCATATGCCTGGACGCTGTGGCGGCCCTATAAATGCTGCCCGCGTCGTGGGCAGACCTTTCTTGGCAGCAGCGGGGGTTAATGATGCGCCCGGTAGTGTGTCTTTTATTTGTCGCCTTTCTCGCCCCGGCAGCTGACAAATATCAATACAAGCAGCAGGGGGCGATCAGCGACTGGATGTATTACCGCATCGGCGGCGGCGCGGCCATCTCTCCCCCGCCAACCCGGCGCAGCACCTTTCCCCTGACGGCTGGCGTTAGCTGGAACAGCGATCTGATGTGTGGCAATTTCGATATCAATACTACGGTGCGCAACCAGCTCAACGGCGTGACGGACGGCTTCCAGCAGCTGATGGGCGACGTTATCGAAAGTGCTACCGGCGCGGTCGCCAGCCTGCCCGCAATGGTGATCCAACGTGCCAATCCCCAGCTCTACGATCTGTTGACCAACGGCGTGCTTCAGGGACGGCTCGACTTCGATAAGTCACTATTGAGCTGCCAGAAGATGGCAGAGAAAATGACCGATTACGCGCTCGGCCCGGCTTGGACACAAAGCGCACAGGCAGAGAACTATCAGGGAATTGCCGCCAGCGAAAAAGACGCCGTTCGCGCCGAACAGCGCGCCGCTAAAGAAGCGGCAGAGAAGGGTAAGCGCTGGGTGGGCGGCCAACGCCGGGGCGGCAAGGGCCAGCCGCCCATCAAACTGATACGCGATACGACGGTTGCAGGCTACAACCTCCTCAACAACCGAAACGCAACCAGTACAAATACCGTTTCCGCCAGCGACTGCCAGGGGGAATTATGCCAGGTCTGGAGCAAACCCGACGACGCGGCGAAGTGGCTGACGCGGGTGGTGGGCGAGCAGACCATTAACGTCGCTCCGGATAACGATCGGTCCGGCAACCCGGACCAGCAAAGCGGTGCCCAATCCGGCGTTGGGCTGACGCCGCTGATTCAGGAAGAGCAGGAAAAAATCCAGCCGCTGATTATCGATATGGTGAACCGCAGCCAGCCGGTTAATGACGATACTCTAGCGCAGGCCAGCGGTGGGGCATTGCGACTGACGCGCGGAGTGATTGAAGCCTTGCGCGATGAACCGGATTCGGCGGTACTGATCCAGCGGCTTTCCGGTGAACTGGCGCTCTCCCGCGTGATGGAGCAAGCGCTGATGGCCCGGCGCACGCTGCTGGCAGGGATGCGTGAACCCAATATTTCAGGTGAAAAAGAGGCGCAAACCGCGCTGACCCAGACCACCGCCCAGCTCGACCAGGAACTGGCACAGCTAAAACTGGAACTGGATATGCGCCAGGCACTGGCGGATAACGCCGCCCTGACCATCCTGGAACGCCAGACGATACGGGCGAAGACCAAAGGCCAGGCCGTCGGCGTAGAGGATGACACCGACAAACGAGTGGACGATCTCAGCAAGCCCACTGGTGGAGAGAAGCAATGGAGCGGTTGATGCTCTCCGGCATCATGCTTTTGATCTGCATGGCAGCGACATGTTACCTGGCATCAGGCAACACGCTACTGGTTAACCGCAGCGATCTGCTGCTCTGGCGCATCACGCTGTACGGCGTGATCTTTTGTACAAGCTGGCGTCTGTACGATCGCTTCCCACCTTATCGCCCGGCGATTCGCCGTATCGCGCTGTGGTTTATCGTGCTGATTGTGCTCAATGAGATTATGCCGGAGGTATTCCGGTGACGACCAACAGCTATCTGGAATACTTTCTGACACTGCTGGGCTGGGTGGTCAACAACGGGCTGTGGAATGCGATAAGCGCCACCGGATTATTCGCCCTGCCGCTGCTGATTAAGCTGCTGGCGCTGTGGTTACAGGCCAGAAGTCAGGGGGCGGATGAAGGCAACAAAGCCGCGCTATCGCTGATATGGACCGAGCACCTGATGTACACCTCGCTGCTGGTCATTATGTTCACCTGTATGCCGATGCTGAACATCGATCTCGATACAATTAAATATGACACCACGCGATCGAAGCAGTGCGGCATGTCGGTGGTACAGCCAGTCGACACCGGCTACCAGCCCATCATCAACGAACTGGATGGCAAAACCGCCGCCGTCCCGGTCTGGTGGTACTTCATTCATACGATCGGCAAAGGCGTCACCGCCGCGACGGTCGCTACTCTGCCCTGCCAACCTGACCTGCGTCAGATCCGCTTTGAGGTGCAGCACACCCGAATCAAGGATCCAGCGCTGGCTCAGGAACTGCGGGATTTCGTTGAGGAGTGTTATGCCCCTTCCCGCGCCCGTCTGAAATTTCGCGCCGAAGAAATGGACGATGGCACCAGTGACGATACGGCCTGGCTGGGATCATCGTACTTTCTCAACACGGCTGGTTACTACGATACCGACCATGCGCTTTCTCCACGCAGCGCCTGGCCGTACAGCACATCACGTGATGCCGGGCTGGCCGATACCGGTGCGGGCGGTTATCCCACCTGTAAACAGTGGTGGGCTGATGACAACGTTGGACTGAAAGCCCGGCTCCTGCAACTCCCGGCCCCGGATATCTGGACGGCGTTTAAAAAAATCGGTCAGTCGCAGGCAGTATATGAAGAGGCCGTGCTGCGATCGCTGGTCAGTGAACGCAATATGCAGGTATCGCAGAACGGGCGCGTTTATCCAGGCTTCGGTGGCAATGTCGATGGCACCGTCGCCAATGCTGCCACCCGGCTGGCATCCAGCGCCGGAAATATCCTCGGCAGCATAGCGGCGTTCCCGGCATTCGACAGCGTGCGTCAGGCTCTACCGATGGTACAGGCGTTGCTGCAAATGGCGCTGGTGATCTGTATTCCGCTGATAACACTCTGCTCGGCGTGGGACGTGAAGGCGGTGATGACGCTGACGTTTGTGCAGTTCGCGCTGTTTTTCCTTACCTTCTGGTGGGAACTGGCGCGGTGGCTCGATAGCTGGCTACTGGATGTGCTCTACAACAGCGATACCCACAGTAGCTGGAATCTGGCCGGGATCCAGAATACGCAGGATGACGTGATTGTTAATCTGGTAATGGGATCGATGTTTCTGGTGCTGCCAACTTTCTGGCTGGGCGCCATGACGTGGGCTGGAGTGAGGGTTGGCGTGGCGGTGAATGGGGCGCTGGCGGGCGGGGTTAAGGTGGCGCAGGATAGTGGGGCGAAGGGGGTGGGACGGTTGGTGTGATTTCTTCCATAATTCAGACAAACTATAGATCCAGGCTAGCGCCATGTTTACGCAGCCACTCCTTACGCTCTCGCCAGTCAGGCATGACTTTATCAACTTCATTCCAGAAAGCGTCTGTATGATTACGATGGTGAAAATGGCATAGTTCATGAACCACGATATAATCTATGATCTTCGCTGGGGCCATCATACATTTCCAGTGGAAATTCAGCGTACCGCTATGACCGCAACTGGCCCAGCGATATCCCATTTCCTTCACCCGGATCGTTTCTGCTTTCACTCCGACTTTAGGCGCAAAAAACAGAGTGCGTTCTCTGATGCGCTGCTGGCCTTTAGTTATATAAAAGTCTTCAAACGCGCCTTTCGCTGCAGCTATGCCGCCTTTTTCAATAAGCTGCCGATTAAGGCAAAATCGTCCATCTCTGAGAAGTAACGGCAGGTGCTGCTCGGAAACCAGAGATAAGCGATACATGCTTCCCAGATAGAGAAAGGTCTCGCCGTTTACCCATTCGCGCGTCACCGTAGTGGCATTAAGATCTTTCCACTCCGCCAGGTTGCGATAGATCCACATGCGTTTCTGAAAAACAACGGTATCCGCCTGTTCAGGGGTGAAGTGTACTGGCGGGCGAACAATGACCTGACCGTCTCTTTCGATGACGATATCCGTTGTACGCCGGGTGGTACCTGGCGCGAGATGATAGTCGATGTCCTTCACCCGTCGATGCATCATGGTTTTTTGTTCTCCACTGAGTTCTGGAGTAACGCATTATGTCGATTTTTTGCCAGTTTCATAATTTCTACCGCAATTCGTTCTCTTGCCTGTTTTAATTCAGGAACTCCGGTTAGCGTCAGAGCCGTTTTGATCTCACTGCGCGTTTTCTTTTGCTTGCTGCTGTTATGCCAGTAATCAATGCTGCCGATGCTTTGTTGCAGAAGTTCAACAATTGCTTCCATCAGCGCTTTAATTTTGGGTTTTACTGAAACGGGTATTTCTCCGCCCGGGAACGCTTCATGAGCAATATGTTCATAAAACGTAATGGCCTCCCGGCTCATCCCCTCTTCCCCATCCTGGCGCCCGATAATCGCAACATTACGCAGTTTCTCTAACTCTTCCGCCAGCTTCTTCCATTGATCCTGATACAGGTCGATCAATTGTTCCACTTTTTCCGAAAGACTCTTATAAAAAGCTGGATCTTCATCATGGTGAACAGTGCAATGCTTACGAATTGCATGCTCCATTTCGCTGGCTTTCGCCTCATCATTGCCGTTGGTATGCTGATTTAGCTGTTCAATGAAGTTATCTGAGAGCAATTCAACGGGAGGAACCGTAGGGTTAATCCCCAGACTGATTAGGTGCTGATTAATCAGTTCGCGTACCTTCTGGCCGGCATCTCCCAAATCCAGCGAATCGTCTTTATAACGCTCTTTCGTCACTTGCTGGATATATCCCAGACGCTTTGCCGGGATACGGTAAATCTGGCCCGCACTATGCGGCAGGATGATATCCAGACTGCTGAGAAATTTTTTCAGGTACACATCAAAATCCGCCCGTAGCTTCTCGTCTTTCAGCAAACGAACAGCATCGTTCACTACGGCAGCTTCTGCTGCTATGTTAGGTAATCGTCCCTCAAGGAAATCTTGGATGCCATTAACCTGGTGATACGAGAATAAACTCAACAAGCGCTGATAGCGCTCCTGCAGCACCGGGACCTCTGAATTGATATTTTTTAATCCTTCGGCTAGCTCTTGGTGCTCATCGCTGGCTGCATAAAGAGTTAATGCCTCGGTAAGATGGTGAGTAAGGCCGATATAATCCACAACAAAACCACGTTGTTTCCCTTTTTTCACCCGGTTTGTACGGGCAATTGCCTGTAATAACGTATGCTCGCGGATTTTTTTATCCAGGTACATGACTTGCTCAATCGGTGCATCAAAACCGGTTAATAACATGTCACAGACAACCAGGAAGGCGATTCCTGTATAAGGTTTATCAGGGTCATCAAATGCAAATGGCTTACAGAAATTTTCTACCGCATTCCATGCACGGGCTTGCTTGCGTGTTTCGGTAATAAATGCCGCTTCGTTGGTGCCATCACTGGATATCACGACCGCAGCTTTGAGGAACTTGATCCGATTAATTAATTCGTGGTCAGGTACGTCCGCAGATTCAAGCTCATCCACTTTCTCTTTTAATGCCTGATGGATAGCCTTCTGGTAACGGACTGCCGCCAGTTTGGAGTGACATACCACTTGAGCTTTAAAGCGATTAGGAAAAATATGCTCCAGATAGTGTTTCACCATATCGCTCGCAATAGCTGCAATACGTCGCTCTGCTTCCAGAATATCGCCTGTGGCGCCATACTTTTTCTTAATAGCGTCTAATTCTTCTTCCGTTCGGTCTTTAAAGAGATTCTCAAACTCCGTTTCAAAGCCATGTTTATCATTCAGCGCAGCATCAGCAGTCCTGCCTTCGTAAAGGATCTGCAATGTGGTGCCATCTTCAACGGCATCCATTAATTTGTACTTATCGATATATTCGCCAAAGCGTTTGACGGTACGTTTCTCACCATGGCGCTCTGTAATCAGCGGCGTTCCGGTGAAGGCAATGCGAGCCGCATTAGGGAAGGCCTCAAAAATATTACTGCCCAGATCTGAACTCTGGGTACGGTGTGCTTCATCGATCATTAATACAATTCGCGAAGAGGTATTCACTACGCCAAATGTTTTGCCCGTTGGAATAGCCTGGTAGGTTCCTAGCGCTTTAGCAACGGATACGGGGAGGCTTTCCTGCGCAACCAGGAACTTATGCGCCATCACCATATTGATACCGGAAGTGTTGGTGGCTAATTCTTTTCGTAGCGTATTGTTGCTTTCAATAACATTGACTCGTCCACCGATCAGTTGTGCCGTCGCTGTTAACTGCTCCTCCAGATCGAGACGATCGTTGATCAGTATGATTTTATAATCGTGAAGATCATTTGAAACGCGTAGCATTCGGGCAACAAAAACCATCGTCAGGCTCTTACCCGACCCTTGGGTATGCCAGACTACACCACTTTTTTCTTCCGTGGTTTTACCTTCACGTAAACGCTGTAAGATCTTATTAGCGGCGCGAAATTGCTGATAACGGCAGACAACCTTGATGCGCGGGCCAGCATCGGTATCCATAAATACAGAGCATGTACGCAGGATGGATAACAGATTCGCTTTATTTAACATGCCATTGATTAGCTGTTGCTGTGCGTTCATATCGCTGGCAACATTGTCTTCCTGCGGCCATTGTGTCTTCCAGGGATAAAAATGCTCTTCCCCGGAAGTAATCGTGCCGTAATCCGCTTCAATGCCTGTTGTTCTGACCGCAAATAAATTACTGTGAAATAAACGCGGCTCCCCCTCTTTTAATCCCTGCAGCGCTGTCGCTTTACGGTTGTTCATATAACGCTGGAGCTGAATATATGCTTCATCCATTGGATCAGAACAGGTTGGACCACCTTTTTTACACTCTACGACAATCAGCGGAATGCCATTAATAAATAAAACAATATCGGGAATGATAAATTGTTTTACGCAACCCGGCGTATCAATCCGGAACTGGCTTATCGCCAAAAAGTGGTTATTTTCCGGGTGTTCGAAATCGATTAATTTAACTATTGGGTCAGACTCACTGGTGGCATTATTAATATCCACCTGTGTTTTAAAAAGTAGCTTTTGGATCGCCTCATTAGCTTCCAATAGAGTACGGTTGGGTTGTCGCAGGATCTGCTCTTGCAGATCCTGTAACTGTTTGTCAGTTAACCATGTTTTTCCGTCTGAACCAACATTTAAGTGCCCTACTGCGTTAGTAAAAATCTGCGGCAGCAGCCACTGTCGGAAGCTGCTACGCATACTTTTAGACGGATCGGAGGGAATGTCCTGTCCCTGGTCAATAATTGCCCAGCCCAGTGATTGAAGCTGCTGTAAGAAGGGTTGTTCAACTTCCGTGTATTCAGACATAGGGACCTCAATGATTCTCTTTATTATTTACTAAGACTTTACCATTTAAAAGATCATTCGTGATGCCGTACCTCTTACCAATAAGTTTATTTTTTTCCAACTTAAGCATCCTTATTTTTTCATTTAATAAAGAAATACTGTGAACTATATTTTTTTGCTCATTAATATCCATCATTGGAAGAGTGATTTTCTTCATAATCTCATTATTTAAACTTGGCATAGTAGAACCAACACATAAGCCACCTACTTGTCTTTGGACGATATGGTGGCCATATATTAATGAGAAGAAGCTTGCATCGAGTTTACTTCCTTGTAGTCGAAGCAGAAAACAACCAGTACCACAAACCCATCCAAGCTCTGGCTCACTGATTGATGCTGATCTGCTTAAGTCCCCTCTTCGAGAAATAATAACATCATCAATCTTTAAGCGATGCTTTGATAGCGTCAATGCTCTTTTTTCCGATATTTTTGATATTGAGATAGAACATATTAATCCATCATTAATATCCTGAGGCATAACAACTGGGATCCCTTCATCAGTATACTCATAGGAGTGTAACTGGCTTCCAAAAGGACCAGTTTGCAAATACCCTCCGTATTTTTTTAAAATATCGCCTAAGCAATAAATAGACCACGCCTTTGGAATAATTCCAATTTCGGAATTTTTGTATAATTCAGGTTGCTCTTCATAACTCGGCCGTAGTTTTCCATTCTCATCCATTCCCCGAGCGAAAAGATCATTCATTAAACCACTTTTTATCTTATAATACTTATCAATTAGAAATTCGGTTTCATCGATTGTACTATCAATGACAAATAGAATGTCAGCTATTTTATTCTGAATATTTAATGGAGGCAGATAAATAGTGGTATTAGCTATCGTTCCATTGGATAAACCATATCTAGTAGAGCCAGCAGCTCTTCTTGAAAAATACGATGAAACATCAATAGAAGCTAATTTTTTAGCTAGAAAAATAGAGTTTACTTTTTTCTCACTTGGTCTTAATTGGGCAAGATGGTATCCGCAAATTAAGTTATCAATATCCTCTAAGACAACCGAAGGGATTCCTATGTCAAAAGGAGTCTCAGAGTCTTTTGTAATTAAGACATCACCTTTAGAAATAGTAAACTTTGCAACCTCCATAATATTAGCAGTTGCTTCCATAAAATGGATATCATTCGTGATGTAATTATTGGAGTACACATCCATATAGTTACATAACTTTACAGGCTTTTCTCCAAAATGGCTTTTCTTATCGACATTACTCACTCTAATATCTGCTATTTCTGCGAGTGTCGTCTTATTCCACTTACTCATAACCTAACTCCGCTAAAAATACTTTCAACTGCTCTGAAGCTTTATCTCTCTTTTTCTCAATTTCATTAGCGGTTACAGCGTATTTAACCCACAATTTTTCAATTGCCATAATACAAGCTCGCTGCTCTGCCCTTAGATAACGATTATAAGTGGTTAACAATAACTGTTTTAATCGCGCAACGATAACTACACGAGCCTCATCCTGTGAGATCTTCTCACGAGCGCTTAGAACCAGCTCATCACGCTTATTCTCAACGCCCTTAATAACTTTCTTCAGCTCTTTAGCTTCATCTTCCAGCACCTTATGACGCTTCAACTGTGCTTCGATTTGGGTAACCTTTTCCTGATACTCATCGGGATTTCCTAATTCCGGATCGCGTTTACACAGCTTAACCATGCCTTTGGCATCTTTCAGCTTCGCTTTCAGCTCTTTCACCTGCTCAGAGGTCATCACACCAGTATCATCGGTATCTTCAAAGTCCTCGTCATCCGCCGCAGCAAATAACGCCTGCAGCTCGGCTAAACGGGCCTGTGCATTAGCCTGTTCCTCCAGTACATCAGGGAACTGGCTTTGCAGAATATCCTCGTCCGGAATCAGTTCTGCCCCCCAACCACTGGCTGCAATAGATTTGAAGTCCGCCTTCAGGTAATTCACATAGCTGGCGAATGCGCCACGAACCTGGAATGACGTTAACAAATTTTGCTGCGCAAATGCTTCATGAATGCTCTCCATCAACTGACTGCGCATTACATAAACATTGCGTGGCCGGGCCTGTTGATTGGCTGCATCAGGGGCTAACGCTTCCACAATCGGGAGATTATTTTCCCACCACGTTTCCAGTTGTGTCATAAACGCCTGGTTCGCTTTTAATACACCCGCGTGTTGGATAACAAACTCAGCAATGTCACGCTTCGCCGTCAACGTAGAGGCAAAATTCATATACTCAGTATCACGAGGCACAAAAATATCTGCGCGTAACCCGGCATAGTTTTGCCAGAAATGGCCAAGGCTTTCGATTTCCGACAGCGGAATACCGCCGTGTAAATGCGCACGAACATCATGGGGTTCCGGTGGCGGCGCATTGTCCACGTAGCGACGAATATTACAGTTGTAATCTTCTTTGATAATCTCATCAGTTGGAACAACGCGCGCATATCCAGGGATGGTTTCCCCCTTACGATACGCGTTGATAATCTTATCAATATCTTCCGGACGCAGATGGTTCTGCGCTTTGTCTTCGCTGTATTCCCGATCGGCGTTGATAAACAGAACTGACTTACGTTTTGCAGCACCTTCTTTATTCATCACCAGAATACAGGCTGGTATCCCCGTACCGTAGAACAGATTGCCAGGTAAGCCAATGATAGCTTCCAGATAACCATGATCGATAAAGTATTTACGCGCTTCGCGTTCATCACCGCTACGGAACAACACACCATGAGGCATAACGGTCGCCATACGCCCATCATGTTTCAGCACAGACAACATATGCTGAACAAACATCAGATCGGCCTTCTTGCCTTTCTCTGGTAGCCAGACGGCAAAACGTCCGGGGTGTTTAATATCCTTCTTGATATAGTTCTGGCTGAACGGCGGGTTAGCCACCACGCGATCAAAACGTCTTAACTCCCCCTTCTCGTCCAGATGCTGTGGTTCACGCAGGGTGTCTTCCTGACGAATATCAGCATGCGAAATTCCATGCAGCAGCATGTTCATTTTGCAGATGGACCAGGTGGTGCCGATCTTTTCCTGACCATAGAGCGCAATCTCATCCGCATCACCACCTTTTTCGCGCAGGTAGTCACGCATCTGAATCAACATGCCGCCCGAGCCAACGGTCGGGTCATAAACGCTCATGCCCTCTTCAGGATCGCAGATCTCAACACAGATCCGCACGACTTCCGCCGGGGTATAAAACTCTCCAGCCTTTTTACCTGCGGAGTCAGCAAAGAATTTAATCAACCATTCATATGCCGCTCCCAACAGATCGGGGAATTCGAAGTCCTCATCCTTAAGCGGAATTTTCTCGAAGTTCAGCACAAAATCAGCCAGGGTATCATCATCCAGAGTACGCTGACCGATCTTGCGGTTGAAGTTAATGCCTTTTAGTACGTCCTGTAAAACGTCGATGTTGGCTTCTTCAATCGCTTCCAAAGCTTTATTTAGGGCGCTGCCAACCCCAACTTTCACATGTTTCAGCGCAGGCCGGATGACCGCCTTTTTCGTACCGTCGTTCTCTTCAACAATTTCTTCCCATGATTCGTTCCAGCGAGCACGCGGGGGAACATAGAAATACTTACCTGAGTAGTTGTCAGGATCTTCAAGCGCCAGTTCAATGTCCAGTTTGGACATCCCTTGATCTTCAAACTGCTTACGTAGCTCAGCCTGACGCTGATCGAACAGGTCGCTGGCACGCTTAAGGAACAACATGCCAAAAATATATTCTTTGTATTCACTGGCATCCATGCTGCCACGTAGGTCATCACAAGCGCGGAGCAGCAATGTTTCTAGCTGGGTAAGGGTTAATTTCATGTGTTTCTCAGAATACTGCCTCGTTAACTACGGTCTTACGTGCTTGTAAGCCATAACCTCATAAATTTATTGTTTAACTGCTATGAATTATTTGTTCCACAACGCCTTATGAATCTTTCCTGTCTGGTGGTATTCCCCCACCAGTTCAATAAAATCTTTAAAATCCCGATTCTCTTCCACCAGACGGTTTACTGACTGCCAGTCGACACTGGTACGTTCCCGCGCCGGGATCAACGTCTGGCTGTTACTGAAGTCATGTGGATCGAGGAGGATCACACCAATACCATGCAGCGCACAGAGCATCTGCAACTCACGCTCCACACTACGCTGCTTATCTTCGTTAATTTCAGTCGCCACCAAATAGCCGAAATGCGCCCAACTGGAGTTGCTGACCGCCTGGAAGAAACATTCACGCACGTTGCTACGGTTTAGCTGCTTTTTCACCTCAAAAGACCACAGCCGTGTCAAACGCCCTACGCTATGTCGAACACAGTTTTGCACCGCCTCATCCCAGTCCTTATCCAGAGGCTCCAGTGCTACAACATCGGGGTACAGCCAATGGTTTCCCCCCAGCCCCTTGTTGTTGCTGGAACGCTTTTCGTCAATTCGGCGGCACAGTAACCCTTCTTCCTGCGAGAGGTAATCAATCAGGATCGGATACAAGGAGTGCTCAGTAAGGCTGACAGTTTCAACCGTTGGCTCGGGTGCCACATTGGCAACCTTCTGCTCCAGCGCAGATTCTCCCCAATAAAACAAGCGCGGCCTTGGCTTATCACGCGTCATCACCTGCGGACACATCGCCTTCGCTTTAACGGTCCGGCTGCCACCCACCTCTGCGGTAATCTGGCTCAAAAAGTCTTCATCGCTGGTAAAACGTGGGTTTTTACGTTTTTCGGCCAGCTCGGCACTGTAATGATCAATAATTTTTTGCGCCAGTTGGCGGGCCGTGAACTGCTTACCGGGATTAGCCTGTAACACGTTAATAATCATCTGGGGACGACTGGTCATATGCCTTCCTGCGTTTGTACGCACGGCTTTGCGTATCAACTGTTAAGCGATGCGTGATTTACAACTCCTGTGGATGAGCTCAGTTTACCTTTCAGTGTTACAGACATAAAGCATCGATTAAATCCTCAACCTGGCACTGAACACCAGACCGGACTCCAGAGCAACAATCCCCGAACTTTCGCTCTGATAAGAGTGATGCTTGATTATTTTTTATACTGCATTAATCTGTACGAAGTTTGACCCGCAACCAGAGCCTTCAGGTTGCCACCTTCCCGGTGAGGCTCGCCTTTTCGTCCGCTCCGTATCATCCTCGCGGACAGCGCTTAGCGCCTGATACATCCTCTACCCCACCATGCAGGGAATCCCTCCCTGCCGGGCGGTGTTTCTCTGCTTTCATCACTGGAGAAACACGATGCCAACTTCATCCATTACTGAAGCAACATCCTTATCATTGTCTGTCTCATATGAGGCCTGGGAAAAGGTAGTCAGTTTCCCACCCGATCCCTCTCAGGAACACGACCGTCTCGAAAACCTGATTGTCGCCACCATGCTGACATTCAAAAGCGCAGGCCCGGACCGTAAGAGCATCAATTTCGGCCTGTACTGCCTGCCCGCTGACGGCAGCAGCAATGTACCGCTGATGACGCCGCTGCGCTTAACACTTGAAGATAACCACCTGTTGGTTACTGCCCTTCACACCTGCTGATTGCCTTAGCATCCTTCACTCCCCGTGCCGGGCGACTCCCGACCGGGAGCGCTGTACCCGGCTTCTTTATCATGAGGTTACGCTTATGAACAGAAGCAACGATCATTACCAGAAAGTCACCGATGAAATTATCGCCGCGCTGGAGAAGGGCGTGATCCCCTGGATTCGCCCGTGGCGGGAAGGGGAACCGGTGGTGCCGATGAATGCCTTATCCGGGCGGTTTTATCACGGCATCAATATTCCTCTGCTCTGGAACAGCGCAGAACGACAGGGATACGAGAGCGATCGCTGGCTGACCTTCACACAAATTCGCAATGCGGGCGGTAATATCCGCAAAGGCGAAAAATCGACACTGGCCGTGTTCTATCTGCCCCGGCAGCGCGAGGTTGTGGACAGCAACGGGAATGCCGTTCTTGATGCTGACGGCAACCCTAAAGTGACGTCTTACGCTGTGGTACGCGAGTTCCGGTTGTTCAACCTTCAACAATGCGAAGGACTGCCGGAAGCCTTCTCGCAACCTGTCGTGACAGTCAATGACCCCATTGCCGCCGCTGAGCAGGTTGCCCGGCAAAGCGCAGTGACGATCACTCACCGACGCCAGAACCGGGCATATTACTCGCCGGGGCGCGACTGCATCATCATGCCGCATCCTGAGCAGTTCACTTCGCGTGAGGACTATTACGGCACGCTACTACATGAGCTGACGCACGCTACCGGACATGCTTCGCGGCTGAGTCGCGACGGCATTACCACCGGAAACCATACCTTTGGCGATCCGACATATAGTTTTGAAGAACTCGTCGCCGAAATGGGGTCTGCATTTCTCTGCGCCCATGTTGGTATTCAGGCGAAGCTACAGCATGACAGCTACATCGCATCGTGGCTTAAGATGTTACAGCAGGACAAAAAAGCGATTTTCCGTGCCAGCGGATTAGCGCGTAATGCCTGCGAATACCTGCTTGAACGGGCACAACAGCCGTTAGCGCTGAGCGCATGACCTTCATATTCACGGCGGAGCATCCCTGCTCCGCCATTTTTCTTTACTCCAATAAATTTGCGCGGCCCAATAAACAATTTCGCCCCAAATCTGGCGGCACCAAAAGGCAAAATCCCAAAGGTTAAGGGGAAGAGAGTGAAGGGGTAACGGGCTTACCCGAAAAAGGGTCTTCCCTTCGTCTTTCGGGTTGCAGATGCATTGGCTTTCCTGCAACACAAAATTCATTGGGTATAAAGGGCCATTATGCGGATATGGCTGACGCGCAAACAACCAGAGACGACATCATCCGACGGTAAGCCAAACGCCACGGAGGGATGGCTGCAACCTGAATCTTCGCAAACACTACTGGCTGTCCCATCGCGCCAGCAGCTTATCCAGTTTATTCGCCAGAGCACCGCGCTCCCCACCTCATTGTTTGAACGATTTTGGTTAATACCGCTTCATCGTTTTGCGGAACTGGCGCAGTTGTTCCCGGCCTCGGAAAACCATCACCATGCTTGTGCAGGCGGTCTGCTCGATCACAGCCTTGAAGCCGCCTGTTATGCCGCACGGCTGCGGCAGAGTTATCTTTTTCCGCCTGATGCAGCACCGGAAGATCAGGCCGCTCAGTCCGAACGCTGGACAACGGTCATCATCTACGCTGCGCTGCTGCACGATGTGGGCAAACTTGTCACCGATATTGAGGTGGAAAATGCCAGCGGGCAACTCTGGTTTCCATGGCATGGTCCGCTGGTCCAGGCTTATCGGTTCCGCTATTTGCCGCAACGTGATTATCTGCGCCATCCGGCTGCGGCAGCCCTTCTGCTTACCCAACTTCTCCCGCCGGAAACCCTCGACTGGCTCGCCGCCGACGCCGCTGCGTTATCCACTCTGCTGCACTGCCTGAACGGGCAGTATCAGTATGCCGGGCTGGCGGGTGAACTGGTGCAGAAAGCCGACCGGGCGTCGGTGGCGTTTAATCTCGGTGGCGATCCGGTCAAGGCGATTCATCGCCCGCAAACCTCGCTGCCGCAGCAAATTATCACCGCCCTGCGCGACCTGCTGGCGCATGAGTTCCGGCTCAATAACCCGAACGGCGGCTCTGACGGCTGGCTGACTGAAGAGGCTCTGTGGCTGGTCAGCAAGAACGCTGCCGATGCCGTGCGTGGCTGGCTGCTGCGCCAGGGTATTGATGCCGTACCGCAGCATAACGTGCGGCTGTTCGATGAGATGCAGACGCATCAGTTACTGATCCCGTGCGTAGACAAGGCTATCTGGCATTGCCGGATTGCAGCCAACGGTGGCTGGAGCAGTGAACTCACACTATTGCGCTTCACCCCCTCGCTGATTTGGGAGGATCCACAGCAACGTCCTGCAATCTTTAGTGGAACAGTTACGCCGTTAACGGAAGCGCTAAAAGAGACAGAAGCCGTAGTTTCAGGAGACGCACCTGTGGAACAATCATCCACCGAACCAGATGACACGCCACTTTCGGGCGAAACATTCTGGCAGTGGCTGGTTGATAACTGCCGGGCGCAGCATCTGGAAATAAACGAACCCAACGCCCGGATCCACACCGTCGCCGGGACGGCGTTTCTGGTCACTCCCGGTATTTTCAAACTCTGGCTGGACGCCTGCGGCCAGAATGTACCTGCGGAGCGCTGGCGGGAAGTACAGAAAGGATTTCAGAATCTGAACCTTCACCGAAAAAGAAAAAACGGCCTCAACATCTGGCACTGCGCCGTTGTCGGTCCGCGCCGTAGCTCACGCCTGAAGGGATATCTTCTTGACGATCCCACGCCGCTTTTTGGTGATGACATTCCCTTCAATAACCCTCATCTCTTACTTAGTGAAGGAGAAGATGCAAATGACCTTTGAAAAACTCCTGGAAGAGTATTTTTTTGCCCGTCTCTTGCGCCCTGATACCCAGGACTGCTATCGCACGGCGGTAAATCAGTTTACCCACTGGCGCAACGTCCTGCCCGCCGAAGTAACGCCTCATATGGTACTGGAGTGGCGCAGCTATCTGTTAAATGTGCGCGGTATCAAGCCGGTGAGCTGGAATCACTATATGCGCCATATGCGGGCATTGTATAACTTTGCGATTGAACAGGGCCTTCTGGAGCAGTTTATCAATCCGTTTCATAAAACATCGCTTCGGGAATCCCGCAAGAAAAAGAAAACCCTGTCCCGCGAGCAGATCCTCGCCTCACGCAAAATACTGAACCATTTTATTGAACAGGAGAATACACAGCGGGGCTACCGTTCACCGTTCTATCCGGCCTGGTTCTGGCTGGCCATGGTCGAAACGTTCAACTACACCGCTATCCGTCTGAACCAGCTTATTCATCTACGCGTCAAAGATGTCGATTTGGTCTATGACACCTTGTTTATTCAGAGTGAGGGCAGTAAAAGCCATGATGAACATCTTGTTCCCATCGCCTCACGGCTACGACCATATCTGGAACATTTACTTGCCGAGGCCGAAACGCATGGCATGCGGGCAGGCGAGCAGTTGTTTAATATCAACCAATTCAGTCGGCGGACGCTACGGCAGGGCAAAGTAATGACGGAAAATCAGGTCAGTTATTTCTTTGCCAAACTCAGCGATGCCTGCCACAGCCGCTTTTCATCGCACCGCTACCGGCACACCGTCGCCACCGAACTGATGCAGAAACCAGAGCAAAATCTGTATGTCACGCAGAAACTGCTCGGCCACCGCGATATTAAGGTGACGCTCAGCTATATTGAACACAATGTCGAGATGCTCAGAAGTTGCGTGGAGAGAGATTGACAAAACAGGAAGTGAGTGAAAAGATCCGGCCCGAGGCTTTATAAACAAAAAAAGCCGGAGATGCGGCCATTTTGTAGTTGCCGTCAACGTCCAGCTTCATTGTACAACGTATTGATTGTTGTAGGTTTTTCAATTACCACAATCGTTTTTGGTGCCGAAGGCCGGACTCGAACCGGCACGTATTTCTACGGTTGATTTTGAATCAACTGCGTCTACCGATTTCGCCACTTCGGCACTGAAGTAGTATGCGGAAAACGTGGGCATTATACCTTCCCACTTGCCTCGCGCAACACTTATCAAGCATTCAACGAGTTGAATGTTGAAAAAAACGTCACCCGTCGATTTTTTCGGCTTACTCTGCTTATTTATTACCCTGGGCTTACCCAGTCAACGCGGCTAGAAGGTGTTGGAACAGTGGTGCAGGGCTCAAGCTATTAACGGGCGCAGCATGCAGCGCTCCTACGTTTTGCACCCGATGAAGTTTGTCAGCATGCTGTCCGAGCCCGGCAATCCCCTCACCACCATCCTGCACTTTTTTGTTACACCTCACACTTTTCATCACAACCTTCTGTGACTCCCATTTGCGAGAAATAAAATCACAACATATTGAATATAAATAATTTTATACCAATAAACGCGACAACTCCCCACCTCCCTTATGTGACAACCCTCGTTTATTTGTTAAATCAAATGATTGAATATTAATAACATAACAAAAAATAACAGCCACCCAGCGGCACCATCGCTACCGACCAGGAGTTGAGCATGATCCCATCGGAACGCCGCGATTTTATCTATCGCTATGTACATGAGTACCAGTTGGTCACCATCGTGGCCCTGGCCGAGTTGATGAGCGTTTCACATATGACCGTCAGGCGCGACATCCATCAACTGGAAGAAGAAGGCAAGGTGATTAGCGTCAGTGGCGGTGTGCGCCTGAGTGACGCGCTACGCCAGGAGCTGGCCTACAAAGAGAAGGCCCAACTGCATCACCGGCAGAAGCGAGCAATCGGCAAATATGCCGCCGGGTTGGTCGAAGATGGCCAAGTGGTCTATCTGGACGCGGGCACAACCAGCTTCGAGATCGCCCGCCAACTGGCCGAACGCTTCAACCTGACCGTAGTCACCAACGATTTTTCCATTATCCAGCACCTGATGAATCGCCCCCAGCTCAACCTGTTTCACACCGGTGGGCGGGTCGATCAGCGCAACTATTCCTGCGTCGGCAGCTGCGCCGCCATGCTGTTGCGCACCTTAAATATCGACGTGGCCTTTATCAGCACCAGTTCCTGGGATCTGGAACATGGTCTATCTACCCCACACGAGGAGAAAGTGCTGGTGAAACAGGCGCTGCTGGACGTGGCCCGGCGCAAGGTACTGGTCTCCGACAGCAGTAAATACGGCAAGTACGGCATGTTTCGCGTCTGCTCGCTGGCGGCGCTCGACGACATCATCTGCGATGCTGCCCTGCCGCCAGAAACGCAGCAACAACTCCAAGAGCGTGGCGTGCGGCTGCACAGCATCAACCTCTGATAACACCCCCTACAAAGGAATATAACCATGAAGGTCATCATTACTGGCGGAGCAGGTTTTTTGGGTCAACGCTTGGCAGCCGCGTTGCTGCAAGACAATACGCTACCTTTTGACGAACTGGTGCTGGCAGATATCCAACAACCTAACGCCCCGCTAGCCGATCCGCGAGTTCGCTGCCTGGCGCTCGATCTCACTCAACACGATGCCGCCGATCGGCTGATCGACAACGATTGCAGCGTGCTCTATCACCTGGCCGCCATCGTCAGCAACCATGCGGAAAGCGATTTCGATCTCGGGATGCAGGTGAACTTTGACGCCACTCGCAAACTGTTGGAAGCCGCGCGCCGCAATGCCCCGGCAATGAAGTTTATCTTCACCAGCTCGCTGGCGGTGTTTGGCGGCCAGCTTCCGGCCACCGTCACCGATGAGTGCGCCGTGCAGCCACAATCCTCCTACGGTGCACAAAAGGCTCTGTGTGAACTGTTGATCAATGATTACGCCCGCAAAGGATTTGTCGATGCGCGGGTGCTGCGTCTGCCCACCATCAGCGTGCGCCCCGGCAAGCCGAATAAGGCAGCGTCCTCCTTTGCCAGCGGCATCATCCGTGAACCATTGCACGGGGAGCCTTCAGTCTGCCCGGTCTCCCCAGAGTTGACGCTATGGCTGTCCAGCCCTGGCACCGTGGTACGCAACTTTATCCATGCCGCCACGTTGCCTACCGCGCAGTTCGGCACCTCACGCATCGTCAACCTGCCCGGCATCAGCGTCACAGTAGAGCAGATGCTAGCCGCACTGGAAGAGGTGGCCGGTGAGCAAGCTAGTGCCAAGGTGAACTTTGTGCCGGACGAAGCCATCAATCGCATTGTCGCCAGTTGGCCGGGCAACTTCGATATACAACGTGCATTGGCGTTGGGGTTCCGTGCCGATGAAAACTTCCAGCAGATCATCCGCGCCTTTATGCGTGATGAGATGCCACAGGCCGGGAGCTGATTATGGCACTTTATACTCCCATCATTGGTTTGGCGGTGGCCGTGTTCGTACTGGTGTGGCTGGTATTACGCACGCGGGTTCATGCATTGATCGCCATGCTGGCAGCAGCCTCTATCGCCGGGATCAGCGGCGGGTTGAGCGCCATGCAGACGGTAGATACCATCTCCAAAGGGTTTGGCAGCACGCTCGGCAGTATCGGGATTGTTATTGGCCTGGGGGTGATGATGGGCCGCGTGCTGGAAGTTTCCGGCGCGGCGGAGCAGATCGCCTTCAGCTTTATCAAGTGGCTGGGTAAAAAGCGCGAAGAGTGGGCGTTGGCGATCACCGGCTATATCGTCAGCATCCCGATTTTTGTCGATTCGGCCTTCGTCATCCTTTATCCGTTGGTCAAGGCACTGGCCAAGAAGGGTAAACGCAATCTTCTGACACTCGGCGTAGCCTTGGCGGGTGGCCTGATCATTACCCATCACGCAGTTCCACCAACACCAGGTCCATTAGGGGTAGCGGGGATTTTCGGCGTCGATATCGGCGCCATGATGCTGGCCGGGCTGGTGTTAGCCATTCCCTGCGTGATCGGCATTGTGATCTATGCGCGCTGGCTCGGCACCTATTACCCGGATTTTACACCGGAAAACCAGGAAGATGAGCCGGACGACCTACGGGCCGCCCACCAGCGCTATCTGGCTGAGAAAGAAGCCAAGGTGCTGCCGAGCTTAACGCTATCGCTGCTGCCAATCATCGCCCCCATCGTGCTGATCTTTATCAATGCGGTGAACACTATGCTGGCCAAGGCTGAAGGAATGTCCTGGCTGGGGGAAAGCCTGTGGGGACAAGCCTTTGCCTTCCTCGGCGCACCGGTGATTGCGTTGGCCATCAGCGTCCTGCTGGCGGTTTACACCCTGATGCCCAAGGTCGACAAGCACGAGACGCTGGAGCGGCTGGAGGAAGGCTTGCAGGCCGCTGGGATTATCTTGCTGGTGACCGGTGCCGGTGGCGCGCTAGGGGCTGTATTACGTGAAAGTGGCACCGGCACCTTGCTGGCTCAGCACGTCGCCAATCTGCCACTGTCTCCGGTGTTAATCCCCTTCTTTATCGCTACGCTGGTGCGCTTGATACAGGGGTCGGGCACCGTTGCCATGATCACCGCAGCGTCTATCTCAGCTCCTATTGTTAGCCAGTTGCCCGGCGTCAATATGCTCGCTGCCGCGCAGGCCGCCACCATGGGCGCGCTGTTCTTCAGCTACTTTAACGACAGCATGTTCTGGGTCGTCAACCGGATGATGGGGATTAAGGACGTGAAGCAGCAGATGATGGTCTGGTCAGTACCCACCACCCTAGCCTGGGCGATCAGCCTGGTCGGTGTCCTGATACTGGATTGGTTGTTGTAAACGCCCCTCTCCCTGGCCCTCTCCCACAAGGAGAGGGAACCGCACGTGCCATAAATTAACTTCCACGCCTATCCCCCGCCTCGATTAAGCTAGTAAAAACTTTCCTAATCACTTGATAAATAAAATAGTTTGACCTACTTAGCATTATTCAAGATTGGTCTGACCTTTAGGGGAAGCAGATTGACCTCGATCAAAAATGACATACCGGCTGGTCGGTATGATCGCCGCATGAATACCCACGTGCATCGCAAAAAAGACCCGGAACGGCTGCAAGAGCAGCTGCTGGAAGCCGCTAGTATCATCGCAGCCAAAGATGGGATTGCCGCGCTGTCGTTAAACGCCGTCGCCAAACAGGCTGGGGTCAGCAAGGGCGGGCTGCTACACCACTTTCCCGGCAGGCAGGAGCTAATCCACGCGCTGTTTATTCGCCTGCTGGCCGTGATGGATCGCGGCATTATGGCGCTAATGGCCGAGGACGATAACCCACGCGGGCGCTTCTCCCGGGCCTATCTGATGTACCTGGCAGGCATCAGTGAAAGCGACACCAGCCGTCAATTGGCCCTGCTGTCGCTGGCCATGCCGCATGAAATGGTGTTGCGTAAATGCTGGCGGGACTGGGTGCTGCAACATCTGGCCAACGCCGATGAACTGGATCGCAGCTACGTAGGTAACTTGGTGCGCTATGGTGCAGACGGCCTATGGCTTTCTGAACTCACGGAAGGAGTCACTATGACGCCGGAAGAGCGGCTTGCATTGGTGACGAGGCTGGCGGCAATGACCTTCGAGGAGCTTTAACCTCCGCGGTTCGCGGGCAGCCAATCACCCAGGGGCGATAATGAAATACAAAATTAATGCCTTTCTTATTTATGACGCCACCGAAGGCTCGCTAAAGCTGGACGACGGCGGCAAGTCAGATAGCCAGCTCACCATCACTGCCAACGCCCTGCTGTTCTTCATGATCCAGCATCCTGGCGTGATCAGCCGCGATACGGTGATGCAGCGAGTGTGGGACGACAACGGGCTGATGTCCTCCAACAGCAACCTGAACCAGTACCTGAGCATCCTGCGTAAAGCCTTCCGCCGTTATGGCATTGAGAACGTGATCGTCACCGTGGCCAGGGGCCGGCTAGAAATCAACCCAGAGCTGACGATCGAGGTGATCGATGATTCCTTGGTACATCCGGTGATACATGCCAGCGAACATCAATCCTCTGCCGAGATGGCTCCAGAACCAACGCCGGTAGCGGCGGTCATCACCAGCAACGATCGCTACTGGGGTTATGCCGGGGCGATGATATCCCTGCTAGCCATCGCGCTGATCGGCTGGTCATGGAGTAACAACGGCAGCCTGACCCCTCTCACCTTCACTCCCGTCGCACAGGACCCCATTGAGGTGTTATCCACCGACACCATGATAAATCCAAGAATGCGCGACAATTACCTGAAAAACTTTATTGCCGTCAAAGAAAAAAAGAACATCAAGTATGATAAAGACGAACGTTTTCTGTTCTTTTATGGTGATAAGCTGCAATCCAACGGTTTAGGTCGGACGTTTCTCGCACACTGTGCCAAACATCAAGATAATACATTCAGCTACTGCGATAACTATTTTTATTATTCATGGAAATAAATTATGAAAACAATCGGCTGGGGGAGAAGGCTGTTTGCCGTCTCTATCATATTGCTACTGGTCTCACTATTTATCACCGTTAAGCAGAATGTTATCCGGCGCGATGATATTTTAAACTGCTCAACCAAAGCCATTATGCATTTTGAAGACACCGTCACTGAATCCGTTAACGTCAATATTCACTTTAACTTTAATGCCAAAGGTAAAGGCACGATCGTGGTGGAAGGATATTCAGACTCCGAGGCAGGCTGGCTTTATTTGCAACGCTACGTACAGTTTGATTATACCAGCAAGCGCGTTTCCCCCGGCGCCCGCTATTATCAGATCAACCGCTGGGTTTCCAGCAAGTCCTCTATCGATCAATCACCCGACGTGATCTTCGATTACTTTATGCGGGAAATGTCAGACAGCCACGACGGCCTGCAATTGGCAATGGGGAAAATCAATGCCGACACCGTGCTGCTCAGTTCGATCAACTCCCCATTGTTTATCTGCGCGTTAAAACCCGGCAGCCAGTTAGAGTAACGCCCGTTCCCCAGCAAAGCTGTTCCCCCTTGTCATAAGCCTCTGGCCTGCCTCTCATTACCCCAAAAACCCCCCTGATAGTCATAATGCCTACCGGTTATTCGACGATCGCTATTTCCCCCACCCCCAATCCTCTCCCCAAAAAGGAGAGGGAGCTAGTACGGTGATATCAGTAACAACGGCGGTCAATATGTAGCACGTGAAGCTACTCAAATAGCCACGGCAAAAACCTGCGCTACTCCACAGTCTGCAAGCCCCTCCGCTACCTAAAAAACCCATTTGAATACCATAGATTTAACATTCTTTTCCGCCCTTAAGTGAATGCCAAAACCCGCCATTTCTTGCCAGGGAGCAGAACTATTCTCGGGCTGATTATCAGAGTAAACAGATAAACAGGGGATAAATAGAGGCCCATTATCAGAACAAAAAACTAAATAGATATCGATTAATGAATTTATATTTTGAATAACCGCCGGAGGGGTATAGTGCCCTTAGCCGTCGGAAACCTTGATCCCCTCATGGCCGAACGGCACAGCAGATGACAACTCATAAACCGGCTTTGTGGAGGAAACAACAATGGGTGATGCATTAGGCTTAATCGAAACCAAAGGGTTGGTGGCCTGTATTGAAGCGGCGGATGCCATGTGCAAGGCGGCCAACGTCGAACTGATCGGCTATGAAAACGTCGGTTCCGGCCTGGTCACCGCCATGGTGAAAGGTGACGTCGGTGCGGTAAAAGCCGCCGTCGATTCCGGCGTGGAATCCGCACAACGCGTGGGTGAAGTAGTGACTTCACTGGTTATCGCCCGCCCACACAACGACATCAACAAAATCGTGATTAAGCACAAAGCGTAACGACGCATCAAGGAGAACGGATCATGGGTGACGCATTAGGATTGATTGAAACCAAAGGGCTGGTGGCCTGTATTGAAGCCGCCGATGCGATGTGCAAAGCGGCCAACGTGGAGCTGATCGGCTATGAGAACGTCGGTTCCGGCCTGGTTACCGCGATGGTGAAAGGCGACGTGGGCGCGGTCAAGGCGGCGGTGGATTCCGGTATCGAATCGGCCAAACGCGTGGGTGAAGTGGTTACCTCACTGGTCATTGCCCGCCCGCATAACGATATCCAGAAAATCATCTCGCAGTACAAAATCACCGAATAACAAGGAATTCACTGATGAAAGATGCACTCGGATTGATCGAAACCAAAGGGTTGGTGCCCGCCATCGAAGCCGCCGATGCCATGTGTAAGGCCGCCAATATTGAACTGATTGGCTATGAAAACGTCGGCTCCGGCCTGGTCACCGTGATGGTGAAAGGCGACGTGGGTGCCGTTAACGCAGCGGTGGAATCCGGTATTGAAGCCGCCAGCCGGATTGGCGAAGTGATTTCATCCCGGGTGATTGCACGCCCACATAATGATATTGAGAAAATCGCCTCACAGCATAAGGCGTAATTCAGCCTGATTACCGGCGGTGGCAGAAAAGTACTCTACCCGATTGCAGCAAGTAAAAAATTAAACTCCTATTCAGGGGAATAGACTAATGACCACATTAGATCCGGATTTACAATCCATTCAGCAGGCTCGCACGCTGATTAAAAATGCCAAACAGGCACAATTGCTGTTTGCCAAATATTCACAGGAAAAGATCGACGGCATTATTAAACATATTGCCAGCGAAGCGGCCAGACATGCCGAAGAATTGGCGAAGATGGCCCATGAAGAAACCGGCTTCGGCAATTGGCAAGACAAGGTGTTAAAAAACATTTTCGCCTCTGAAAAAGTTTTTGAGCATATTAAGGATTTAAAAACCGTCGGTATTATTCGTGACGACCAGCAGAATAAAGTGATGGACGTGGGCGTCCCGTTAGGGGTTATTACTGCCCTGGTGCCGTCCACCAACCCAACCTCAACTATTTTCTATAAAACGCTGATCGCGCTGAAGGCCGGGAACGCCATTATTTTCTCCCCGCACCCTAATGCGCGCCAGTGCAGCCAGCGGGCGATTGAAATCGTCAAGCAGGCTGCGCTTCAGGCCGGTGCCCCAGCAGGTATCGTTGACGGCCTGACCCAGCTGACGCTGGAAGCCACCAAAGCTCTGATGCACAGCAAAGACGTCGCGCTGATCCTGGCTACTGGCGGCGAAGGCATGGTTCGTGCGGCCTATAGCTCCGGCACGCCAACCATCAGCGGTGGCCCAGGCAACGGCCCGGCGTTTATCGAACGCAGCGCCAATATCCAGCAGGCGGTGAAAGACATCATCACCAGCAAGACCTTCGATAATGGCGTGATCTGCGCCTCTGAGCAGTCGATCATCGTGGAAAAGTGCATCTATCAGGATGTACACCGCGAGCTGCTGGCTCAGGGCTGCTACTTCATGAACGACGATGAATCTGCCCGCCTGGCCAATATCCTGTTACGCCCGAACGGCATGATTAATCCTGAAGTGGTGGGCAAAACCGCCATCTACCTCAGCGAACGCGCCGGGTTCTGCGTACCTGCGACCACCAGAGTGCTGATTTCATTGCAAAACAGCGTCTCGCGTAAAAACCCTTACGCCCGTGAAAAACTCTGCCCGGTGCTGGGGCTGTACATCGAAGAAGACTGGATGAGCGCCTGTGACCGCGTGGTGGAGTTGCTCACCAACGAAGGCCTGGGGCATACGCTGGTCATCCACACCCAGAACCAGCAGGTGATCCGCGAGTTTGCGCTGCAAAAACCGGTGCACCGCATCCTGATCAATACACCCGCCGCGCTTGGAGGCATTGGCGCAACCACGAATCTTATACCTGCGTTAACGCTCGGTTGCGGTGCCGTTGGTGGCGGCTCCAGCTCGGACAACGTCGGCCCGATGAACCTGCTGAACGTACGTAAAGTCGGCTATGGCGTTCGTAGCATCGAGGATCTGCGCCAACCACAACCCGCAGCTCAGCCGTGCAGCGCGCCAATCAACCATAGCACCAGCATCTTCGACGATAACCGCTTTGCAGCTCCAACGGCGGCGGTAACCCCGCAGGCCGCACCGGCACCGCTGTATGCCCAGGGCGACGATCGTTTCGGGGCGGTCACCCGCGCAGTGGTTAACGCCGCAGCCAATGACATCACCGAAGAAAACGTCGAACGGATCATTACTGAAGTGCTTGGACGCCTGTCCCGGTAACACATCAAACAAGGGTGAAAACATGCTCCTCGCAAAGGTAACCGGCCATGTGGTGGCCACACAGAAAAGTGACGAACTACGCGGCAGTAACCTGCTGCTGGTCACGGCGCTGGGTGACGACCTGGAAGCCATCAAAGATCGCACCTACGTTGCCGTCGATAGCGTCGGTGCCGGTGAAAACGATCTGGTGTTGGTGGAAGAGTATTTCGCACTGAGTAAAGACCGCTACAAGGCCATGTCGATCGTTGCCATTGTCGAGAAGGTTCACCGGGAGCGTTAAGAGTAAGAGGAAGTAGGCATGAATGAGTTTCTGATTAAGCCAAAAATCCATTTCGGTGAGGATGCGCTGCTCGCGCTGAGCAGCTTGCCTGGACGCTCGGCGTTTTTGGTCACCGATCAGGCGATGGTGAAGTTTGGCTTGGCCGAGCGGGTAACCAGCCTGCTCCAACAGCAACAGATCCGCTGCCGTCAGTATGACGAGGTGGCCTCAGACCCGGATATTTCCGCCATCGTCAGCGGCATGAAACTGATGGATGACGACTACCCGGATCTGGTGATTGCCTTGGGCGGCGGCTCGGTCATCGATGCCGCCAAGGCGGTGATGTATGCGCTGTGGCATTGCCGTAAAGACAGCGGCCGTAGCAAGCCTTGTTTTGTCGCCATCCCCACCACCAGCGGCACCGGTTCCGAAGTCACCAGCTTCTCGGTGATCAAGTCCCGCAGCCAAAAGCTGGTGTTGGTGGACGAGTTCATGCTGCCCGACATCGCCATCCTCGATCCTCAGCTAGTGAAGTCGGTGCCGGCCAGTATTACCGCCGATACCGGGATGGATGTGCTGTGCCACGCCCTGGAGGCCTATGTCTCCCGCAAGGCCAGCGACTTCAGCGATGCGATGGCCGAAAAAGTGGTGCAGATGGTATTCGGCCACCTGCTGACCTGCTACCAACAGGGCAGCAATCTGCCTGCACGGGAAAAAATGCATAACGCTTCATGCATGGCTGGAATGGCATTCACCAACGCATCGTTGGGCATTACCCACAGCCTGGCGCACGCCCTCGGCGGCATGTTTGGTATACCGCATGGCCGAGCCAATGCGCTGCTGATGACCTCGGTGGTCGCCTTCAATGCCGACGTTGACGGCAACTGCGACACCCCGGCCGCGCACAAATATGCCGCTCTGGCGCGCCTGTTGGGGCTGCCAAGCACCTCGGTACGCGATGGCGTCAATAGCCTGCTGGTGGCGATCGAAACGCTGAAACAGGAAATGCAGCTACCGGCCAATCTGCAAGCCGCAGGGGTGGAGGAACACCGCTTCCAGGTTTGCCTTGGCGAACTGGCCACGCAGGCGTTGCACGACAGTTGCACGCCAACCAACCCGCGCGACGTTAACGCGGCAGATTTGGAGAAACTGTACCGCCTCGCCTACAGCGGCGGCCCGGTACAGCTTCAATAACGCACTCATTACAGTCAACGGATTTTGCCAATTTGTGTGAAAGCCGCAGGACATCAGGAGAGATTTGAACATGGCCCATTATTCACTGACGCCACGCGTAAAACTGCTGGCAGAAAGACTCTTATCCCAAAACAGCACCATCAGCACCGAACGTGCCGCCATTCTGGAAACGCTGGGTGGCGATGTGGCCGGCATGCCGCAGTTGGTCAAGAATGCCAAGCTGTTCAATGAGCTGGTCAAGCAACTGCCCGGCTACATCGGCCCCGATGAGCTGATCATCGGCAGCCAATCCTCCACCCCGCGCGCCGCCGTGTTCCACAGCGAAAGTGAACTGCGTAGTCCTTCGGCCTTCACCGCATTTGGCCAGACCTCACCGGACTACCTGGCGGTGATTACCAAAGGGCTGTTCGCCATCGAGGCCGAAATGGAAGACCGCGCCAGAAGCATCGGCAGCGCTGTCAGCCGTTCCGGGCTGGACGAGGTCAACCAATGCCGCGCCATGATCTACGCCTGCAATGCAGCGATGCATCTGGCGCAGAAACTGGCCAGCAAGGCCGAAAACATGGCGACGGTAGAAAACCATCCTTACCGCAAGGCGGAGCTGCAGGAAGCGGCTGCCATGCTGAAAAAAGTCCCGGCTTACGGGGCCAGCAGCTTTAAAGAGGCTTGCCAGTCGTTCTACTTCTTCCAACTGACGCTACATCTGGAAAACGGCAGCTACGCGGTTTACCCAGGCGGCTTCGACAAGCTGCTGTACAGCTTCTATCAGCAAGACGTCACCCGTGGCGTGCTGACGCCGGAGCAGGCTTATGAAATCGTCGAGTGCCTGTGGCTGAAGCTGTGCGAGCTTTCCGAAGTGCGCGCACCACGTGAGCTGGATGGCTATCCGATGTTTGACGCCATGCTGCACGGCGTGCGCCTCGACGACCCGGCATTGGTGATCAACGATCTGTCCGCTATGTTGCTGGCAGCCCGCAGCAATCTGATGACGCTCAACAGCAACCTGCAGGTAAAACTGTTTGCTGGCCAGGCGGGTGCTCGCCCGCAGTACACTGCGCCATCGGCCCCGTTCGTGGCGGCCTCCGCGCAAGACGTGGCAACGCACAAACTGATGGAAGGGCTGACGCCGCGCCTGCAACGCCTGCGTGACAACTACCTCGATGCTCGCCCTAGCGTCTCTATCTATCGCGCCATCACCTTTACCGAGATGGCAAAAAACAACCCGGGTCTGCCAACCATTCTGCTGCGCGCCAAGTCTTTCCGTGCCGCCTGTGAAACCGCGCCGATCCTGATCCAGCAAGATGAGCTGATCGTCGGCCATCCGTGCGGCAAACCACGTGCTGGGGCATTCTCACCGGATATCGCCTGGCGCTGGGTACGTGACGAGCTGGATACCATGGGCACCCGTCCGCAGGATCCGTTCGTTATCTCCGAGGCCGACAAGAAGACGATCCGTGAAGAGATCGTGCCATTCTGGGAAGGCCGTTCGCTCGATGAGATCTGTGAAGCACAGTACCGCGAAGCGGGCGTTTGGGCCTTCAGCGGCGAAACCTTTGTCAGCGATCTTTCCTACCACCAGATTAACGGCGGCGGCGACACCTGCCCAGGCTACGACATCCTGCTGTTCACCAAAGGGATGAACGGCATCAAGGCCGATGCCCAGCAGCACCTCGCGGCGCTGAGCATGGAAAACCCGGCGGATATCGACAAGATCTACTTCTACAAAGCGGCCATTGAAACCTGTGACGGCGTGGTGGCCTACGCCAAGCGCATCGCCGACAAGGCCCGTGAACTGGCAGCCGTTGAGCAAGATCCGGCACGCCGTGCGGAACTGCTGACCATCGCAGAAACCAACGAGAACGTCCCTGCCAACCCACCGAAGACCCTGCAAGAAGCGCTGCAAAGCATCTGGACGGTGGAGTCGCTGTTTGAAGTGGAAGAGAACCAGACCGGGCTGTCGCTGGGCCGTCTGGATCAGTATTGCTACCCGATGTATCAGGCCGATATCGAATCTGGCCGCCTGACGCAGGAACAGGCGCTGGAATTACTGGAAGCCTTCATCATCAAGTGTGCCGAACTGATGTGGATGTCCAGCGAACTGGGCGCCAAGTACTTCGCCGGTTACCAGCCGTTTATCAACCTGACCATCGGCGGGCAGAAACGCAGCGGCGGCGATGCCTGTAACGATTTGACCTACCTGATCATGGACGCCGTACGCTTTGTCAAAGTGTACCAGCCGTCACTGGCCTGTCGTATCCATAACCAGTCACCGCAGAAGTACATGGAGAAGATCGTCGACGTGGTGAAAGCGGGTATGGGCTTCCCGGCCTGCCACTTTGATGATTCGCACATCAAGATGATGCTGCGCAAGGGCTTCGACTTTGAAGACGCGCGCGACTATTGCCTGATGGGCTGCGTAGAGCCGCAAAAATCCGGCCGCATCTATCAGTGGACCTCTACCGGTTATACCCAGTGGCCGATCGCCATCGAGTTCGTGCTCAACCGTGGCCGCATGGTGCTGTTCGACAGCTATCAAGGCTTGGATACCGGTGAGCTGAGCACCCTGAAAACCTACGAAGAGTTCGACAATGCGGTGAAGGCGCAGATCGCGCACATCGTCAAACTGTCGGCTATCGGTACCGTCATCAGCCAGCGTGTGCACCGCGACGTGGCGCCCAAACCGCTGATGTCGCTGTTGGTGGAAGGCTGTATGGAACAGGGTAAAGACGTGGCCGCCGGTGGCGCGGTGATCAACCACGGCCCAGGGCTGATCTTCTCCGGTCTGGCGACCTATGTCGACTCCATGGCCGCGATCCGCAAGCTGGTGTATCAGGATGGCAAATACACCCTGGAGCAGATCCGTGACGCGCTGCTGGCCAACTTTGAAGGCTTTGAACAGCTGCGCCGCGACTGTCTGAATGCGCCGAAGTACGGCAACGACGATGACACGGTCGATCAGTACGCGCTGGACATCACCGAGTGGACCGAGCGCGAGTGCCGCAAGTACAAGATGCTCTACTCCACGCTGAGCCACGGCACCCTGTCGATTTCCAACAACACGCCGATCGGTGAACTGACCGCCGCAACGCCAAACGGGCGCCTGGCCTGGATGCCGCTCTCCGACGGGATCAGCCCGACGCAGGGCGCGGACAAGCAGGGCCCAACTGCCATCATCAAGTCCGTCAGCAAGATGAACGTGGAAACCATGAACATCGGCATGGTGCACAACTTCAAGTTCCTCAAAGGGCTGCTCGATACCCCGGAAGGCAAGAACGGGCTGATCACCCTGCTGCGTACCGCGTCCATTCTGGGCAACGGCCAGATGCAGTTCAGCTACGTGGATAACGAAGTGCTGAAACAGGCGCAGGTGGAACCAGAAAAATATCGCGACCTGATCGTCCGCGTAGCCGGTTACAGCGCCTACTTCGTCGAGCTATGCAAAGAAGTTCAGGACGAGATCATAAGCCGTACGGTCATTGAGAAGTTCTGACCTTAGCCTTGGATAAGACAGGGACGTCTTATCCCATCAGCCTTCGAAGAAAGGGGAAAATAGTATGGATAACACGCTGGAGAAAAAGGGCCGGATATTCAATATCCAGAAATACTCGATCTATGACGGAGACGGTATTCGCACCCTGATTTTTTTCAAAGGTTGTAACATCCTCTGCGCCTGGTGCGCCAACCCCGAGGGGCTCACCAGCAATTTCCAGGTGATGTATTCACATGATTTGTGCGTTGACTGTGGGCAATGTGTTGATGTCTGCCCGGTGGGGATCCATTCCCAGCGCCAAAACGCACAAGGCGATCTCAAGCACCACCTCGATCGCAACATAGACTGCATCGGTTGCCGCAAATGCGAAGAAGTCTGCATCTCCGGCGCGCTGGACATCATGGGCAAGGACGTCACGGTGCAGGAGTTGATGGATATCATCCTGCAGGACGTCGATTTCTATCATGCCTCTGGCGGTGGCGTCACCCTGGGCGGTGGCGAGCTGAGCCTGCAAACCGACTTTGCAGCCGCGCTGCTGACCGAATGCAAAAAACAGATGATCAACACCGCCATCGAAACCAATGGCACCACCACTTTAGCCAATTATGAAAAGCTGGCGACCTGCACCGATATGTTCCTGTTCGATATCAAGCATATCGATAGCGCACGGCATAAAGCGTTGTTTGGCGTCGGCAACGAGGGCGTAAAAAGAAACCTGGAGCGCCTGGTGGAACTGGGCAGCCATATCGTGGTGCGCATGCCTTTGGTACGCGGCTATAACGATTCTTACGATGCCATCACCGGTGCCATTGACTATGTCATGGCCCTGGCACGCAAAGGCAATATCAGCCGCATCGACGTTTTACCTTATCACCAACTGGGTAAAAACAAATACCAGCGGCTCGACATGATCTATCCGGTCAAAGACGACCCAAGCTACAGCAATGAAGAACTGGACCAACTGGCGGCTTTTTTCCAGCGCTTTGACTTTGATATCCGCCTGGTAAGGCACTAAGGAGATGGAGATGAACTTAAGCCTGGGAGTGATTGAAACCTATGGCCTGACCGCCGCGATCCACGCGGCCGATGCAGCCTGTAAATCCGCTGCGGTAACGGTGCTGGGATACAAGAAGATTGGTTCCGGCCTGGTTAGCGTGTTCTTTGCCGGGGAAATCAGCGCGGTGAAAACCGCCATCGACAACGGTGTGGCAGTGATCAAACAACCGGCGTTTATCAAAGGCCAGTTGGTGATTGCCCGCCCGGAAAAACAGGTTGTCGCGCTGCTGACCGGGCTGAAAGGCAAGGAGCTTATGCCACCGGCTGCCAAGGTACAGCAAGAAACACCTGCGCCAGTAGCAGAAGTGGCCGCCCCGCAGGCAGAGGCCGCAGCGCCGATAGTCGAAGCCCCTGTTGCCGACAATAAACCCGCCCGCACCGGCGGCAAGAAAGAGTCTAAATAACCGTACAGCTTCTGAGATCGGGTAGGAATAACAGTATGTTAAATGAGTCGTTACTGGAAAGGATCCGCCATAACCTGGCAGAGAACTATGCTTCTCCCACCGGCATCGCCATCCCGGTTGGGGTCTCTAACCGGCATGTCCATCTGTCGCAGCAGGATATTGAAACGCTGTTTGGTGCCGGTTATCGGCTGACGCCATGCAAAGAGCTACGCCAGCCTGGGCAGTTCGCCGCGAAAGAGTGCGTGATGATCGTCGGCCCAAAAGGCTCGCTCTCCAAGGTGCGGGTGCTGGGGCCTGCACGCGAATGTACTCAGTTGGAAATCTCCAAGGCGGACTGCTTTACCCTGGGGCTGAAGGCTCCGGTACGCGAATCCGGTAATCTGAACGCCTCCGGTGACGCCATGCTGGCTGGCCCGGCGGGCTATGTTTCACTGCATTCACAGGTGATTTGTGCCCAGCGCCATATCCATATGAACCCGCAGGATGCCGCCAGGTTGGGCGTGCAGAACGGGCAGAAGGTGCGGGTGAAAGCGGCAGGCGTGCGTGGGCTGATCTTTGACGAAGTCATCGTGCGGATCAAAGCCAGTTTTGCGCTGGAACTGCACATTGATACCGATGAAGCCAACGCCGCCGGGCTGGCTTCCGGTGACAACGTGGTTATCGTTCCCTAAGGCGGCAATTATGATGCAGCGTGAAATCATCGATAACTTGGTCAGTGAAGTGCTCGCACGGATGCGGCCACGGGCGTTGGTGTTGTTAACCGCAGCGGATGGTTACCACGAAATTATCCGCGCGCGCTTGCAGCACTGCCAGGCGTTCTCGCCGGTGCTCCTGTTTAGCGATAATGCCCGGCAGTTTCACGCAGAAACAGATTGGAGCCAACTAGGGCCAATCACTTCGCTGGCGGAAATCAGTCAAACCGGCGCGCTGGATAATATTGCGCGAGTATTAATCCCTTTTCTCGATTTCGCGACGGCGGCAGAAGTGGCCAACGGTTTATTGCAGTCTGAGGCTGCGCGGTTTATTCATCTGGCCCGGATGAGCGGTAGGCCAATTATGGCACTGGATTATAACTGCAACCCGAACAGCGAATTAAATCAGCTGAAAGGCCTGAGCCGCGCAGGGGAAAACGCCCCTCAGACAGATTATCTGCCAAAGCTGGCGGCACAAGGCATTGAGCTCTGTACGTTGGATCGGATGCTATCGGCCCAGCCCACAGCTACGGAGCCGTTGGCAGCACCGACGCAGGGCTACGTAACGCTTAGCGAACTCAAGCGACTCAATGGTCGTTCACCACCGGGAGCCAAGCTGACCGATTTGGCATTGGAATATAGCCGAGGGAAAAAATAACCAAGCTTCAAAATTTCACTTTATATCAATAATTATTAATCAGGAGCGAACTCTATGTCTACCAAGGCAAAAGCATGGGTATGGATGTTATTGGTCATCTTCTCCGAGACCTCGGCCACCTCAACCTTAAAAATGTTTGATAACAGCGAAGGTACCACCAAGACGTTATTACTCGGCTTGATCGTCGTGTTGTACTGCGTTTGTTATTACTCGTTATCCAACGCGGTGAAATACATTCCTGTCGGCCTGGCTTACGCCACCTGGTCAGGCACCGGGATTTTACTGGTCTCAAGCCTGGGCATGCTGTTTTACGGCCAGCACCCTGATATGCCAGCCATTATCGGCATGATCGTGATTGCCAGCGGCATCGTGATCATGAACCTCTTTTCCAAAATGGGCTCCTCCGAAGAATAAGGGTATCAACTATGTTTAACATTGGCTTCTTGTGGCTGGCACTGTCGATTGGTTCAGAAATCACCGGGACCTCGATGATCAAAAAAACCAACAACTTTAAAAAGCTGGGGCCTTCGGTGCTGGTGATTAGCGCTTACTGCCTGTGCTATTTTGCCCTGACCAAGGCGATGGGGTTTATCCCGGTGGGCGTCGCCTACTCGCTGTGGTGCGGCTTTGGCATCGTCGGGGTGACCTTCGTTTCCATGCTGCTCTACAAGCAGAAACCGGATCTCCCTGCCATCTTCGCCATGGCGCTGATCATCGGCGGTGGCGTCATCATGAATATCTTCTCGCAGATGTAAGATCTCAGCCCCTTGCAGCGCAGCGGCAACGTTGCACTGTAGGGGGCTGATTGACGCCATCAATAAGTAATGCTGGCTAATGATTTGACGCTGCATAATCCAGATATGTAATAGTTGCAGTCACGTATTTTGCAAGACAATATCTAATTTCGGAACGGTGTTTCATTATTAGGGATAAATCATGCAAAGAAATATCAAGTCATTATCAGCTATGGCGATTTTTCTGCTGGCCCTGACGGGTTGTGATAACTCGGATGGTAGTGTCGCCTCTCCTGTTAAGCCAGTTAAACCCGTTGTTCCCCCTGAAACTGAGAAACCTGTCGCTGACCGCAGTGGTGCCTGGCCAGCCTCAGCCCTTAACGATCCCGAATTGGCCGGGAAAGAACCGGTAATGCCTGAAGTCTGTCAAACACTCTCAGCCGAACTGAACCAGAATGCCAAAGGGCTACTGGATGAAGCCATTGATGCTGACGTGAATAATTCCCAACCCGATACCCAACGTATTCAAGCCGCGATCGACGCCTGCACCACCGGTGCCGTTAAACTGGTCGCTGGCAGTAACGAAGAGAATGCGTTCTTGAGCGGCCCACTTACGCTAAAAAGTGGCGTCACGCTCTGGGTAGATCAAGGGATCACCCTGTTTGCCTCACGTAGCCCGGTGGATTACCAGATTGCCGGTAAGAATAACTGCGGCGAAACCGCCAGTGCCGATAATGGCTGTAACGCATTGATTACCGCCACCGATACGATAAACAGCGGCGTGATTGGCGAAGGTATTATCGACGGACGAGGGGGAGCAGTGCTCACCAGCGGAAAATATGCCGATATCCTAACCTGGTGGGATGTGGGCGCATTAACCAAAACCGTTTCCGGCGCCAATCAGAACAACCCGCGGCTAATTCAGGTCACCAACAAGAATTCCGCCAAGCCGACCAGCCAGAACTTCACGCTGTATAAGATCACCTTACAGAATGCACCCAAATTCCACTTTGTCCCCAGTGGGGTCAATGGAGTGGTCGTCTGGGGCGTGAAGGTGTTAACGCCTTCACTGGCCTATACGGTTCCAGGCTATGATTGCCCGAAAGGGACAACCCCTGCGACATCGGGTTCCCCTAACTATACCCGGGCAAGCACCTGCTTTACCCCGGATACGACCAAGAACACCGACGCGATCGATCCTGGCCAATCGCAGAATGTCCTGATTGCCTATAACCACATCAGTACCGGTGATGACGGTATTGCCATCAAAGCCCATAGCAGCAATGCCTGTGTCCCACCGATTGCCGAAAAGTATGCAGGGCAGTTGCCTATTTACACCGTCAGCAACGTCAAAATTCTGCATAACCGCCTCTACTTCACCCATGGCATGTCAATCGGCAGTGAAACCGACTGCGCGGTCAAAGACGTGGAAATTCGGGATATGAGCATTGACGGCCATGATGCTGACTTTGCCGTCGGCGTGCGTATCAAAACCGATATGAGCGTTGGAGGAGAAGTGAGGAACATCAACTATGATGGCATTTGCATCCGCCGCGCTCAGGAAGCGCTGACCATAGATACCTATTACAGCAAAAAAACCGGCCAGGCCTACCCCGATATTCAAGATGTCACCATCAAGAATTACCACTATGTGGATACGCCAGACTCCATTTATAACGGAGATAACGTTCGGGTCACCTTACGGGGCTTCAGCTCTGATGGCCAGGATCTGCCATTAAGAAATATTGTGCTCGATAACACCGTGTTTGACAGCTCACCACAGTTGGCTAGCAAAGCCTCGACAACAATCCCTGCCGCACCTTCTTATGCCCAGATCCTGATGGGACCTGGCCCGGTATCCCTGGCGGATCTGCTGTTGGAGGCCGCGGACAACGGTGCCGCAGAGTTTGAAGTGCTGGATAACCGTAATGGATCCGAAGAGCCTTACGATTGCCGCGAAGCCTTTGCACTGTTCCCTTCTAGCGCCTCTGCACTCTAAGCGAAAAACGGGCAGGATCTCTCCCACCCGTCTTTCCTCTGCTCCGGTGACTAACACATCGCGGCTTTGATTTGCATACAGGCCCAGTCTATTGGGCCTGACTATTTCCGCTTCAGCAGCAAAACAAGGCTGATCAACAGGAACAGCAAGCTTGGCAACAGGGCACCCAGAATTGGCGGCATGCTGTACACCATGCTCAGCGGGCCGAAGATCTGATCCAGCACGTAGAACAGGAAGCCGAAGCTGATACCGATCACCACTCGCACGCCCATCGGCACGCTACGCAGCGGGCCAAAGATAAACGACAGCGCCATCAGCATCATCACCGCCACCGACAGCGGCGAGAAGATCTTGCTCCACATATTCAGCTGATAACGGCTGGCCTCCTGGCCACTCTGCTTGAGGTACTTCACATAGTTGTGCAAGCCGCTGATGGAAAGCGAATCCGGATCCAACGCCACCACGCCCAGCTTGTCCGGGGTCAGGTTGGTTTTCCACACCCCGGTCAGCGTCTGGGTACTGGTGACCTGATTCGGATTGGTCAGATCGGAAGTATCCACCTGCGAAAGCTGCCACGCGCCGTCTTCAAAATCTGCGGTACCGGCATAGCGAACCGTCTCTAACCGGCGCTGATCGTTGAAGTGGTAAATGTTGACGCCAGCCAGCTCTTTTTCACCTGCCACCCGTTCGATGTAGATAAAGTCGTTGCCGTCCTTCGCCCACAGGCCGCTCTTGGTAGAGAGCAGCGAGCCACCGTACATTTGCTGCGCACGGTAGTTACGCGCCATCTGTTCGCCCTGCGGTGCCACCCATTCGCCGATTGCCATCGTCAGCAAGACCAGCGGAATAGCGGTTTTCATCACCGACCCAGCAATCTGCAGCCGAGTGAAGCCAGAAGCTTGCATTACCACCAGTTCGCTACGCGTAGCCAGGGTGCCCAAACCGAGCAATGCCCCTAGCAGCGCCGCCATCGGGAAGAAGATCTCAATATCCTTTGGCACGCTGAGCAGGGTATAGACCCCCGCGCCCAGCGCCGAGTATTCACCCTGCCCGACTTTACGCAGCTGATCGACAAACTTGATGATGCCGGAAAGCGAAACCAGCATGAACAGCGTCATCATGATGGTGTTGAAAATCGTTTTACCGATATAACGGTCCAGTACACCAAACATCAGGCCGCTCCTCTCAGGCGTGCACGCAGTTTGCGCATCGGCACGGTATCCCACAGGTTAAGTGCCAGAGCAATCGCGAAGTACGCCAGGTTCACCAGCCACATCCACACCAACGGATCCAGCTTGCCCTTACCGGCATTGGAACGCAGCGAGGTCTGCAGCAGGAAGAAGATCAGATACAGCAGCATCGCTGGCAACATGCTCAGCACTCGGCCTTGGCGCGGGTTGACCACGCTAAGCGGCACCACCAGCAGCGCCATCAGCACCACGGAAACCACCAGCGTCAGACGCCAGTGGAATTCGGCGCGCGCATCCGGTTCATTCGATTCCCACAGCGTGCGCATCGACATCTGCTCGGACTGGGTATTATCGATAGTGACCGACTGATGGCCGATAACCGCTTTATAGTCGGTGAAGTCGGTAATGCGGAAATCACGCAGCAGCGCGGTGCCTTCAAATCGGGTGCCTTTGTCCAGGGTGACAACCTGCGATCCGTCGCGACCCTGATTGATCATTCCATGCTCGGCCACCACTACCGAAGGGCGTTGGTTACCGTTCGGGCGTAGCTGCGCCAGGAACACGTCGTTGAAGGTGTTGCCCTTTACGCTGCCGACAAACAGTACGGCGTTACCATCCTGTGAGGGTTGGAACTGCCCTTCAGCCAGCCCGGCAATGCTGGGGTTGGCTTTGGCTTCGGCAATCACTTCGTCCTGATGGCTGGCCGCCCATGGCCCGACCCAGAAGACGTTTACCGCAGCCACCGCCGAGGTAAAGATCGCCAACACCATCGCGGCAATGATCAGGGTCCGTTTCCCCAGACCGCAGGCGTGCATAACGGTGATTTCGCTTTCGGTATACAACCGACCAAGCGTCATCAAGAGGCCAAGAAACAGGCTTAAGGGCAAGATTAGCTGCGCCATCTTCGGCACACCCAATGCAAGCAGGGATAAGACTAAATTTGTCGGGATATTGCCGTCTACCGCATCACCTAACACCCTGACCAGGTTCTGACAAAAGAAGATCAGAAGCAGGATAAACAGGATGGCAATTTGGCTCTTCAGCGTTTCCCGTACCAGATATCTAATGATGATCACGCTTATTACGCCTGTGAAAACTTGTCTTTTTGCAGGAAAATCGATAGTTTCATCGCTAATCCGCCATTTTTTCTCATCATGTGGCAACCTTCACAGCTAAAATAGTATTAGAACATCAAGCTGTTTGGCCTTCCTATAGGAACAGACCTATAGTAGCCAAAACAGAACGTTTACGCCGTTCAGGTTAACCTAGTTAGTTAACTCAATGACGGAAGATCTTGGCGGAGCAGATCATTCTAGCCGTAGCTTTCGTCGTTGTCTTTAAGATTCAGGAGAGTGCATGGAGTTCAGTGTAAAAAGCGGTAGCCCGGAAAAACAGCGCAGCGCCTGTATTGTAGTAGGTGTTTTCGAACCACGCCGCCTGTCACCTATCGCAGAACAGCTCGACAAAATCAGTGATGGTTATATCAGCGCACTACTGCGCCGGGGCGAACTGGAAGGCAAAGTCGGGCAGACGTTACTGCTGCACCATGTGCCGAACATTCTCTCCGAACGCATCCTGCTGATTGGCTGTGGCAAAGAGCGCGAGCTCGATGAACGCCAGTACAAGCAGGTGATCCAGAAAACCATCAATACCCTTAACGACACCGGTTCCATGGAGGCCGTCTGCTTCCTGACAGAACTGCACGTCAAAGGCCGCAATACTTACTGGAAGGTGCGCCAGGCGGTAGAAACTGCCAAAGAAACGCTCTACACCTTCGATCAGTTGAAGAGCAACAAGGTGGAGCCACGTCGCCCGCTGCGTAAAATGGTGTTCAACGTGCCAACCCGCCGCGAACTGACCAGCGGTGAACGTGCCATCCAGCACGGCCTGGCCGTGGCTTCTGGCATCAAGGCCGCCAAAGATCTCGGCAATATGCCACCAAACATCTGTAACGCCGGTTATCTGGCCTCACAGGCACGTCAGTTGGCCGATGCCTTCAGCACCCACATCACCACCCGCGTCATCGGCGAACAGCAGATGAAAGAGCTGGGGATGAACGCCTATCTGGCGGTCGGTGCCGGTTCGCAAAATGAATCGCTGATGTCGGTGATGGAATATAAGGGAAATCCTAACCCGGACGCTAAGCCGATCGTGCTGGTAGGCAAAGGGTTGACCTTCGATTCCGGCGGCATCTCGATCAAACCGGCCGACGGCATGGACGAGATGAAATACGACATGTGCGGTGCGGCTACCGTATACGGCGTCATGCGTGTGGTGGCAGAACTGAACCTGCCGCTGAACGTGATCGGCGTGCTGGCTGGCTGTGAAAACATGCCCGGCGGACGTGCCTATCGCCCAGGCGATGTGCTGACCACCATGTCGGGCCAGACGGTAGAAGTGCTGAACACCGACGCCGAAGGCCGCCTGGTGCTGTGCGATACCCTCACCTACGTGGAACGTTTCGAGCCAGAGCTGGTGATTGATATCGCCACACTGACCGGTGCCTGCGTGATCGCACTGGGCCACCACATCACCGGCCTGATGTCGAACCACAACCCGCTGGCTCACGAGCTGATCGGCGCTTCCGAGCAATCGGGTGACCGTGCGTGGCGCTTGCCGATGGCCGACGAGTATTACGAGCAGTTGGATTCCAACTTTGCGGATATGGCCAACATCGGCGGCCGCCCAGGTGGTGCCATCACCGCCGCGTGCTTCCTTTCACGCTTTACCCGCAAGTACAGCTGGGCGCACCTGGACATCGCCGGTACCGCCTGGCGCTCCGGCAAGGCCAAAGGGGCCACTGGCCGCCCGGTAGCCCTGCTGGCGCAGTTCCTGCTCAATCGTGCTGGTCTAAACGGCGACGATTAAATCCGCGCGGTAATTCAGGTATAATCACCGAGGGCACAGCACGCTGTGCCCTTACATTTTTTGGCCACGGTGAATTGAATCATGAAACAGGCAACGTTCTACCTTCTTGAACACGCAGAACCCGCTGGTGCGCTCAGTGCACACGAGGCTGTGGCCTGTGCCGTTGCCGCCGAAAGATGGCGCGCTGGCAAGCGGGTGCTGATCGCCTGTGAAAGCCAGGAGCAGGCCCAGCGGCTGGACGAAGCCCTGTGGCAACGTGAGCCACACCAATTTGTACCGCACAACCTGGCAGGCGAAGGGCCAAACTTTGGCTCCCCGGTCGAGCTGTGCTGGCCAGGTAAACGCGGCAATGCCCCGCGCGATCTGCTGATCGCCCTGCTGCCGCAGTTTGCAGATTTTGCTACTGCTTTCCATGAAGTGGTAGACTTCGTCCCTTACGAAGACACCTTGAAACAGTTGGCGCGCGAACGTTACAAAGCCTATCGCAGCGTCGGCTTCCATTTGACCACGGCCACGCCGCCAACTAACTGAACCTTGAAATAAAAATGGAAAAGACCAACACCGATCTCGATACCGCCTATGACCCAACCCAGATCGAACAGAAGTTGTACGATCACTGGGAAAGCCAGGGCTATTTCAAACCGAATGGCGATACCAGCCAGGAAAGTTTCTGCATCATGATCCCGCCGCCGAACGTTACCGGCAGCCTGCATATGGGCCACGCGTTCCAGCAGACCATCATGGACACCATGACCCGCTACCAGCGCATGCAGGGTAAAAATACCCTGTGGCAAGCCGGTACCGACCATGCCGGTATCGCGACCCAGATGGTGGTTGAGCGCAAGATCGCCGCAGAAGAAAATAAAACTCGCCATGATTATGGCCGCGACGCGTTTATCGACAAAATCTGGCAGTGGAAGGACGAGTCCGGCGGCACCATCACCCGCCAGATGCGCCGTCTGGGCAACTCCGTGGATTGGGAGCGCGAGCGCTTCACCATGGATGAAGGCCTGTCCAACGCGGTGAAAGAAGTGTTTGTCCGCCTGTACAAGGAAGACCTGATCTACCGTGGCAAACGCCTGGTGAACTGGGATCCAAAACTGCGCACCGCCATCTCCGATCTGGAAGTGGAAAACCGCGAGTCCAAAGGTTCCATGTGGCACCTGCGCTATCCGCTGGCCGATGGGGCAAAAACAGCGGAAGGCAAAGACTACCTGGTGGTTGCCACCACCCGTCCGGAAACCGTGCTGGGTGATACCGGCGTAGCGGTAAACCCGGAAGATCCACGCTACAAGGATCTGATTGGCAAAGAGATCATTCTGCCATTGGTGGGCCGCCGCATCCGCATCGTGGGTGACGAGCACGCCGATATGGAGAAAGGCACCGGCTGCGTGAAAATCACCCCGGCGCACGACTTCAACGACTATGAGGTGGGTAAGCGTCACGGCCTGCCGATGATCAATATCCTGAGCTTCGACGGTGACATCCTCGAAGTGGCAGAGGTGTTCGATACCCTGGGCGAAGCCAGCACCGCCTACAGCGGCGAGCTGCCAGAGCAGTTCCGTGGCCTGGAGCGCTTTGCTGCGCGTAAAGCCGTGGTTGCCGCCTTTGACGAACTCGGCCTGCTGGAAGAGATCAAACCTCACGATCTGACCGTGCCTTACGGCGACCGTGGCGGCGTGGTTATCGAGCCAATGCTGACCGACCAATGGTACGTGCGTACCGCGCCGCTGGCGAAAGTCGCGGTGGAAGCGGTTGAGCAAGGTGAGATCCAGTTCGTGCCCAAGCAGTACGAAAACATGTACTTCAGCTGGATGCGCGATATCCAGGACTGGTGTATCTCCCGTCAGTTGTGGTGGGGCCACCGCATCCCGGCCTGGTACGACGCCGAAGGCAAAGTGTACGTTGGCCGCACCGAAGAAGAAGTGCGCCGCGAAAACAACCTGGGTGCCGACGTGGCGCTGAACCAGGACGAAGACGTGCTGGATACCTGGTTCTCCTCCGGCCTGTGGACCTTCTCGACCCTGGGTTGGCCAGAGCAGACTCCAGATCTGAAGACCTTCCACCCGACCAGCGTGCTGGTCAGCGGCTTCGACATCATCTTCTTCTGGATTGCCCGCATGATCATGCTGACCATGCACTTCGTCAAAGATGAAAACGGCAAACCGCAGGTTCCGTTCAAGACCGTGTACATGACCGGCCTGATCCGCGACGACGAAGGGCAGAAGATGTCCAAGTCGAAGGGTAACGTCATCGATCCGCTGGATATGGTTGACGGTATCTCGCTGGAAGACCTGCTGGAGAAACGTACCGGCAACATGATGCAGCCGCAGCTGGCAGAGAAAATCCGCAAGCGCACCGAGAAGCAGTTCCCGAACGGCATCGAACCGCACGGCACCGACGCCCTGCGCTTCACCCTGGCAGCACTGGCCTCTACTGGCCGTGACATCAACTGGGACATGAAGCGCCTGGAAGGCTACCGCAACTTCTGTAACAAGCTGTGGAACGCCAGCCGCTTTGTACTGATGAACACCGAAGCGCACGACTGCGGCTTCAACGGTGGCGAAATGCAGCTCTCCTTGGCCGACCGCTGGATCCTGGCCGAATTCAACCGCACGGTGAAAGCCTACCGTGAGGCGCTGGACACCTATCGCTTCGATATCGCGGCGGGCATCCTGTACGAATTCACCTGGAACCAGTTCTGCGACTGGTATCTGGAATTGACCAAACCGGTCGTGATCAACGGCAGCGAAGCGGAACAGCGTGGCACACGTAATACGCTGATCACCGTGCTGGAAGCGTTGCTGCGCCTGGCGCACCCAATCATTCCATTTATCACCGAAACCATCTGGCAGCGCGTCAAGCCTCTGACCGGTGAAACCGCAGACACCATCATGCTGCAGCCGTTCCCGGCCTTCGACGCCGCGCTGGAAGACCAGCAGGCATTGAACGATCTGGAATGGATCAAGCAGGCGATCATCGCGGTGCGTAACATCCGCGCCGAGATGAACATCGCGCCAAGCAAACAGCTGGAAGTGCTGCTGCGTAACGCCAATGGTGATGCCCAACGCCGCGTACAGGAAAACCAGAGCTTTATCGAACGCCTGGCACGCCTGAGCTCTATCACCCTGCTGCCTGCAGGCGAAAAAGGCCCGGTTTCGGTCACCAAGCTGGTAGATGGTGCCGAACTGCTGATCCCGATGGCTGGCTTTATCGACAAGGATGCGGAAATCGCGCGCCTGTCGAAAGAGATGGGCAAGCTGGATGGTGAGATTGCGTCTATCGAAGGCAAGCTGTCCAACGAAGGCTTTGTGGCTCGCGCACCGGAAGCGGTAGTGGCCAAAGAGCGTGAGCGTCTGGCAGCCTGCAAAGAAGGCAAGCTGAAGCTACAGGAACAGCAGGCGACTATCGCCGCGCTGTAATCTGCGAGCTACCGATCAAAAACAGCGGGTGATTTTTCCCCGCTGTTTTTTTATCGGCATTGCCAAGGGCCAGGCTTAAGTGTTATTACAAAGTATTATTGATGCGGTGCATTCCGTAATAACAACGAAATTCCGGGGCCCTTCAGGTTCCCTTTGATGGTGAGTAAAAACATGACAACAGCTACCCCAGTGCGTCTTCTGGTACGCCCAATCACGGCCGAGGACAACGCCGCGATTGCTCACGTCATTCGCGAAGTCTCCGCCGAGCATGGCCTGACGGCGGATAAGGGTTATACCGTTTCCGATCCCAATCTGGACGCCTTGTTCCAACTCTATAGCCAACCGCGCAGTGCCTACTGGGTGGTGGAGATAGACGGTCAGATTGCCGGTGGGGGTGGCGTTGCGCCGCTGCAAGGCGGGGAAGCCGACGTCTGCGAATTACAGAAAATGTATTTCCTACCGGTACTGCGTGGCAAAGGTTTGGCAAAACGCCTGGCGCTGCAGGCGCTGGAGTTTGCCCGCCAACAGGGATTCGGCCGTTGTTATCTGGAAACCACCGCCACGTTGCAGCAGGCGATCGGTCTGTATGAGCATCTTGGTTTTGAGCATATCGGCTATGCCATGGGTAATACCGGCCACGGTGACTGCGAAGTCACCATGCTGAAAGCGCTTTAACATTAGCGATCTACATACCCCTCACCCTAACCCTCTCCCACAGGGAGAGGGGACCGAATGTGCCACGATTTGCTCCTTCGCCTGACTGTAACTTCGTATCAACACCCTCTGCTTCCATAGCCACAGTTCTACACTGCCCCTATTCACAACTCCGGGCTAGCTCCCTCTCCTTGGGGAGAGGGTTGGGGTGAGGGAGAGAGCACATCACTCACAAATAAAATTATTAATATCTACATCATTCGAAAAATTACACGGTAATTCTATATTTCAACCATTTAAATTGATTCTACATGCTTAAATGTAAATTTATTGTGATATTCATTAATAAATTAACGATCGCAAATTGACCTACTATTCTGCTGAGTTACTCTGCCATGACAGTCTCTAACCATCACGCACAGGGAACGGTCATGTCAGAAAATAACTTCGATTACATCATTGTTGGCGCAGGCTCGGCGGGTTGCGTGTTGGCAGCCCAGCTCATCCGCCGTACCCAGGCCCGTATCCTGCTGCTGGAAGCCGGTGGCGACGACAATAATCTGTTTATCAAAATGCCCGCTGGGGTCGCCAAGATCATCGCCAAGAAAAGCTGGCCGTATGAAACCGAACCAGAGCTGCACGCCAATAATCGCCGCATGCAGATCGCCCAGGGCAAGGTGCTGGGCGGCAGTAGCTCGGTCAACGGGATGATCTATCTGCGCGGCCAAGCGCAGGATTACGACGACTGGGCGCATCAATATGGCTGTACCGGCTGGAGCTATCAGGACGTGCTGCCCTACTTCAAACGCGCCGAAGCCAATGAAAGCCTGGCGGATGAGTATCACGGCAACGAAGGGCTGCTACCGGTCAGCGAGAACCGCTACCGCCATCCGCTCAGCATGGCGTTTATCCGCGCGGGCCAGGAGTTGGATCTGCCCTACCGCAACGACTTTAATGGTGAAAATCAGCACGGCGTAGGTTTCTACCAGACCACCACCCACAATGGCGAACGCGCCAGCACCTCCCGCACCTATCTGCAAGCCGTGCGCGATAACTCGCGGCTAGTGGTGAAACTCAACGCGCTGGTGCATCGCGTCACCTTCGAAAACAACGTGGCAACTGGAGTGGTCTACAGCCTGAACGGTGGCAATGAGATCGCCGCCCATGCCAGCCAAGAAGTGATCCTCAGCGCCGGGGCGGTTGGCTCACCAAAGATCCTGATGCTGTCCGGCATCGGCCCGCGCGAACATCTGGAGCAGTTAGGCATTACGCCGCTGGCCGATCTGCCGGTGGGCAAAAACTTCCACGATCACCTGCATATGTCGATTAACGTCAGCACCCGCGAACCTGTCAGCCTGTTCGGTGCCGACCGGGGATTACAGGCGCTACGCCACGGTGCAGAGTGGCTGGCGTTTCGCAGCGGCGTGTTGACCTCTAACGTACTGGAGGGGGCCGCCTTTGCAGACTCCCTGGGTAATGGCAGGCCAGACGTGCAGGTACATTTCCTGCCGATTCTGGACAGTTGGGACGACGTGCCCGGCGAACCGCTACCGGCGATCCACGGTATGTCGCTCAAGGTCGGTTATCTGCAACCCAAAGCGCGCGGCCAGGTGCAGTTACGCAGCCGTAACCCTGCCGATCCGGTCAAGCTACAGGCCAACTACCTTGGTCATCCAGACGATCTGGCAGGCAGCATTCGCGCGGTGAAATTTGGCCTGCGCTTCCTGGAAACCGCCTCTCTCAAGCCGCTGATTAAAGATCTGCTGATGCCACAACCGGCGTGGGTGAACGATGAGGCGCAGATGGAGGAGTTTGTGCGCAACTTCTGCAAGACGGTCTATCACCCAGTGGGTAGTTGCCGGATGGGGCAAAATACGGAGGACTCGGTGACCGACTTGCAGCTACGAGTGCATGGCTTTGAGCACCTGCGGGTGGTCGACTGTTCGGTGATGCCGCAGGTCACCAGCGGCAACACCAATGCCCCCACCATTATGCTGGCCGAAAAGGCAGTGGATTTGATATTAGGGGAAACGCTGTAATTCCCTCACGCCACTGGCACGCCGCTGTGGAAGCGGAACTCGGTGTCCGGAGAGCGGATCAGTTCCGCTTCCAACTGGCCAAAAAACGCCACGCGTTCGCTGATATCGCCGCCGGCAATTTGCTCTGCCAGCGTCAGGTAATCCTGATAATGGCGGGCTTCGGAACGCAGCAGCGAGACGTAAAACCGGTTCAGCTCATCGTCCAGGAACGGGGCCAGCTTGGCGAAGCGTTCGCAGGAGCGGGCCTCGATATACGCGCCGCAAATCAGTTTATCGATCAGGGTAGCCGGATCGTGAGTGCGCACCTCGCGAATCATGCTTTTGGCATAGCGGCTGGCGGTGATCTTTCTATAAGGGATCTGCCGGGCCTGCATGATCTCCAACACCTGCGAGAAGTGATGCAGCTCCTCTTTGATCAGCAACACCATCTTGTCGACCAGATCCTGGCCATAGGCCGAGCCATTCTTCGGCAGGATCTTCCTGGTAAACGCGCTCTGGCGGAACAGTTCTTCTGGTACTTCCTGCGCCTCGTGCACAAACGCCTCATAGGGCCTGAGCAGTGCCAGCAGGGCATCTCCACTCTCTTTGTCTGCCACATAGCGGCGGATCAGCCACATGCCGGTCTGCGCCGCTTTCAGCTCGCATACCAGGTGGTCAGTCAGCAACAGTGGCAGGTTTTCCGGGCGACGGGCCGCTTCGATCCATCCATCCGGGGTTTCGCAGTGCAGGAAGTTTAAAATCGGGGATAACAGTGATTGGTATTTCATCGGGTTCTATCAGGGGCCAGCTTGCGCCAGCCCGCAGGATTTAATTAATGACGTTTGCCGTCGTCGTCTTCATCGATAAAGTCGCCGTCTTCTTCGTCGTCGCCTTCTTCACCGTTCGGATCTTCATAGTAGGTGCCCCAACCGTCGTAATTGACACCACATTTTTCTGCCAGTGCCACCAGTTGTTCTACCTGGCTGTCGATCAGCTCGGCATTCAGCGCAACTTCGCTGATCACGTCACAGCACATCACCATGGAGCCATCTTCCACTTCCAGCTCTTCGGCATCGGTCACTTCGTAGCCCAACTTGAAGGCTTCCACGGCGGCCTGCTCCAAAACGTCAAACTTTTCGGCAGAGAAATGGTGCTCGATGGTGTAGAGCGCATCCGGATCGCTGCCGTCTTCCAGCAGTTCTTCGATGATCAGGCGGGTCTCTTCACGTTGTTCTTCCAGCAATTCGCGGTTTGCCATGCCTCTATCCTCAATAAAATGGGCTTCGTTACTTCTATTTTCACACACCGCTGTCACCGCTGCCACGATAAACGTGAAAGATTTCTGCCTTGGGGTTGAAATTGAATATTCATACATATAAAGTGAATTTAAATTCAATCAAAACGATAGGGATTTACGGAGATGAGCCAGATGAACCCGTTCTACAGTCGTCACTTTTTGAGATTAATGGATTTTACCCCCAGTGAGATCCAGTCTTTGCTGCAGTTGGCCGCCGATTTGAAGCAGGCCAAAAAGCAAGGCCAGGAAACCCGCCATCTGCAAGGCAAGAACATTGCGCTCATCTTCGAAAAAGACTCCACCCGTACCCGATGCTCTTTCGAAGTTGCCGCATTCGATCAGGGCGCTCAGGTGACCTACCTTGGCCCAAGTGGCAGCCAGATCGGCCATAAAGAGTCGATGAAAGACACCGCCCGCGTGCTGGGCCGGATGTACGACGGTATTCAATATCGCGGTTTTGGCCAGTGCCTGGTGGAAACCTTGGCAGAACACGCTGGCGTGCCGGTGTGGAATGGCCTGACCAATGAGTTCCACCCAACTCAGTTGCTGGCGGATCTGCTCACCGTGCGTGAACACCTGCCGGGGAAAGCGTTGAGCGAGGTGAAATTCGCCTACATTGGCGATGCACGTAACAATATGGGCAACACCCTGTTGGAAGCCGCCGCGCTGGTGGGTATGGATCTGCGGTTGGTCGCGCCAAAAGCCTGTTGGCCGCAGGCCGAGCTGGTCGCAGAATGCCAGGCGCTGGCGCAGCAGACCGGCGGTAAAATCACCCTGACGGAAGATATTGCCGAAGGTGTGCAAGGTGCCGATTTCCTGTATACCGACGTTTGGGTTTCCATGGGAGAAGCCAAAGAAGTCTGGCAGGAGCGGATTGCCCTGCTCAGGCCGTATCAGGTGAATATGGCGATGGTGAAACTGACCGGCAACCCACAGGTGAAGTTCCTGCACTGCCTGCCAGCATTCCATGACGATCAAACCACTCTGGGTAAACAGATGGCCGAGCAGTATGGCATGCACGGCGGTATGGAAGTGACCAACGAGGTGTTCGAGTCGGAGCACAGCATCGTGTTCGATCAGGCAGAGAACCGCCTGCACACCATTAAGGCCGTGATGGTCGCCACGCTGAGCAAAACCCTGTAAATCGCCCTCTCCAAAAACCCTTCTTATTGAAGGGTTTTTTCTGGTTAATCCCCCCTTCTGGCTCTATAGTCTTTTTCGTTATTGTTAATAACTTATTGGCCTTTGCCTGTTTTTTACCAACGTTCTACCGTGGCACTCTGGCGGCGGAAATGCCGTAAAAAACTAATGAGAACAACCTCTTCTCCGTTCTGGTTTACCGGCACATTCAAGGGAAAACGTCTATGAAAGCCAAAGTCTTGCCGCTGTTTATTCTTGCCGCCCTCTCCACCACTGCACTGGCCGCCACGCCGCCGAATACGCTGGTGGTGGTGCAGTCACTGGATGATATCGTCAGCCTGGATCCGGCGGAGGCCAATGAGCTTTCCAGCATTCAGACCGTGCCCAGCCTCTATCAGCGTCTGGTGCAGGCCGATCGTGATAATCCGGCCAAGGTGATCCCGGTGCTGGCTGAGAGCTGGAAGGATGATGCCGCCGCCAAGACCCTGACGGTCAAGCTGCGCCCACAGGCAGCGTTTTCCTCCGGTAACCCGCTGACCGCCGACGACGTGATTTTCTCTTATACCCGCGCAGTGAAGATGAACAAGTCACCAGCATTTATCCTCAACGTGCTCGGCTGGCAGCCAGACAATATCGAAAAGCAGCTGAAGAAGATTGACGACCATACCGTGCAACTGAGCTGGACGGCAGACGTCAGCCCGGCGGTGGCCCTGAATATCCTCTCGACGCCGATCGCCTCAATCGTCGACAGCAAAGCCGTGCAGCCTAACGTGAAGGGTGACGATTTCGGCAACGCCTGGTTGAAGATGCACTCTGCGGGCAGCGGCCCGTTCAAGATGCGGGTTTACCAGCCGCACCAGGCGATCGTGCTGGATGCCAACCCAACTTCACCGGGCGATAAGCCACTGCTAAGCAACATCATTATCAAAAACGTGCCAGACCCAAGCGCGCGCCGCCTGCTGATCCAGCAAGGGGATGCCGACGTGGCCCGTGAACTCGGCCCGGATCAAACCGCCGCGCTGAAAAGCCAGGCGGGTGTGAAGGTGCTGGAAATCCCTTCCGCCGAGCAGAACTATCTGGTGTTCAACACCGGAAATACCACCAACCCGCTGCTGAAGAACCCGGCCTTCTGGGAAGCGGCCCGCTATCTGGTGGATTATCAGGGTATCACCAAGGATCTGCTGAAAGGGCAATACTTCGTCCATCAAAGCTTCCTGCCGGTCGGCCTGCCGGGAGCGCTGGAAGATAACCCGTTCAGCTTCGATCCGGCCAAGGCCAAGGCAATTTTGGAAAAAGCTGGCATCACCAACGCCAGCCTGACGCTGGACGTGGAAAACAAACCGCCGTTCATCACCATCGCCCAGTCGCTACAGGCCAGCTTTGCCCAGGGTGGCGTGAAGCTCGATCTGTTGCCAGCAGCCGGTAGCCAGGTCTATGCCCGCGTACGCGCCAAGCAGCATCAGGCAGCGATCCGCCTGTGGATCCCGGATTACTTCGATGCGCACTCCAACGCCAGCGCCTTCGCCTATAACGATGGCAAAAGCAGCACGGTGGCCGGGCTGAACAGCTGGCAGATCCCTGAGTTGAGCAAACAAACGCTGGCAGCCGTCGCAGAAGCCGAGCCGGCCAAACGCACCGCGCTGTATACCGCCATGCAGCAGAAATTGCAGCGTAGCTCGCCGTATGTGTTTATCGATCAGGCCAAAACGCAGGTGGTACTGCGCGATAACGTCAAAGGCTATCAACAGGGCCTGAATGCGGATATGGTCTATTACGATCGCGTTAGCAAATAATCAGGATTGTCATGTCGGTAGCAATAAAATCCACGCCGGGAAGCCGTTCCCGGCGTCGTCTTTGGGGATTGGCTCAGGGGCTGCTCACGCTGGCGCTGACCCTATTCGGCCTGTTGTTGATCACCTTCTTACTGTCTGCGCTGTCGCCGGTGGATCGCGTGTTGCAGATCGTCGGCGATCACGCCAGCGCCGCCACCTATGAGCAGGTAAAACAGCAGCTCGGTCTGGATCGCTCTTTGCCGGTGCAGTTCTGGCACTATCTGGAACGACTGGCCCATGGCGATCTCGGCACCGCCAGCGCCACCGGCCAGCCAGTGTTGCTGGATTTGCTGCATGCCTTCCCGGCCACGTTGGAACTGGCCACGCTCTCGTTGGTGATTGGTGCCCCGCTCGGCGTGCTGGCTGGCATCTTGTGTGCGCGTTTTGCCGGCAGCAAGCTGGATATCGGCGTGCGCTTTATTACCCTCCTCGGCAACTCGGTACCCATCTTCTGGCTGGGGCTGCTGATGCTGTTGCTGTTCTACGCCAAGCTACAGTGGAGCGCTGGGCCGGGCCGGTTAGACGATATCTACCAATACACCGTGGAGGCCAAAACCGGCTTCGCGCTGATTGATACCTGGCTTTCCGGCGATGCGGGGGCCGTGCGCAATGCGTTGGCACATCTGGTGCTGCCGGTTTGCCTGCTGGCTTATTATTCGTTAGCCAGCATTACCCGCCTGACCCGTTCCGCCTGCCTGAGCGAACTGAATAAAGAGTACATCACCCTGGCGCGCGCCAAAGGGGCCAGCGAGATGCGCATCATGTTCCGCCACGTGCTGCCCAACATCAGCGGCACCCTGCTGACGGTGATCGCTCTTGCCTATACCAGCATGCTGGAGGGAGCGGTTCTGACCGAAACCGTGTTCTCCTGGCCGGGTATTGGCCGCTATCTGACCACCGCGCTGTTTGCCGGGGACACCACCGCCATCATGGGTGGTACGCTGCTGATCGGCCTGTGCTTTGTGATTATCAACAATTTCACTGACCTGCTGGTGCGCCTGCTTGATCCAAGGGCGCGCCAATGACTATGACGCTACTTAAACGTTCGCCCTCCGCCACCTGCGGAGCCACCATTCTGCTGGTACTGGTGCTGATAGCGCTGTTCGCACCTTGGTTGGCACCGGTCGATCCCAACTGGCAAAACGCCGCCAACCGCCTATTACCGCCGGGAGCGGGCCATTGGCTCGGCACCGACAGCTATGGCCGCGACGTCCTTTCCCGCCTGATCTACGGCACCCGACCAACCCTTGGGCTAGTGCTGTTGGTCACGGCCATCACCCTGCCGCTCGGCCTGCTGATTGGCGTGCTATCCGGCTATTACGGCGGCTGGCTGGAGCGCGTGCTGATGCGTTTTACCGACGTAGTGATGTCGATGCCACGACTGATCCTGGCCTTCGCCTTTGTGGCGATGCTCGGCCCTGGGCTGGTCAACGGTGCGTTGGCGTTGGCGCTCACCACCTGGCCCGCCTATGCTCGCCAGGCCAGAGCCGAGATCCAACTGCTGCGTAAAAGTGACTACCTGGCCGCCGCCGAGATGATGGGTATTCAGGGCCCGCGCCTGCTGTGGGGCCATATTCTGCCCATGTGCCTGCCCTCTGCCGTCGTTCGCCTGGCTTTGGATCTGGCGGGGATTATTCTGGCCGCTGCCGGTCTGGGGTTCCTGGGGCTGGGTGCACGACCGCCGATGGCGGAATGGGGATCGATGGTAGCCGACGGGATGCAAGTGATCTTCGATCAGTGGTGGATCGCCGCGATCCCTGGCGGTGCGATCCTGATCAGCAGCCTGGCGTTTAACCTGCTGGGCGACGGCCTGCGCGACTTACTGGATCCGCATCATGACTGAACCACTGCTGACAGCACAGAACCTGAGTATCGAATTTAACGGCCACAAGGTAGTGGATAACCTTTCTTTCAGCATTGGCCGGGAGAAAGTGGCGCTGGTGGGGGAATCCGGCTCTGGCAAATCCATGACCGCCCGTGCCCTGATGGGGCTGGTGCGTAAGCCGGGCATCGTCACCGCCGATAAACTGCACTATCGCGAGACCGATTTACTGAAGCTTCAACCACGCCAATGGAACGAAGTACGCGGCGCCAAAATTGCCATGGTGCTGCAAGATCCGCGCTACGCATTGAATCCGGTGCGCAGTATCGGGAAGCAGATCGAAGAATCCCTGGTGCTGCATAACGCACTAACCCGGGCCGATCGCCATGAGCGGGTGCTGAACTCACTGGCCGCCGTCGGCTTACCGGAGAGCCTTTATCACAGCTACCCCGGCCAGCTTTCCGGCGGCATGGGGCAACGTGCCATGTTGGCGATTGCGCTGGTCAACGATCCGCAACTGCTGATTGCCGATGAGCCAACCTCGGCGCTGGATGCCAGATTGCGTAATCAGATCCTCGATCTGATCGTCGAACAAACCACGCGGCGTAACATGGGGCTGTTGCTGATCAGCCACGATCTGCCGCTGGTGGCCGAGCGCTGCGACCGGGTATTGGTGATGTATCAGGGCAAGCTGGTGGATCAGGGGATCGCGGCCAACCTGCCACTAGCCACTCATCCTTATACTCGCACGCTGTGGGCCTGCCGCCCCAATGCCAGCACCTACGGCCAGGATCTGCCGGTGCTGGATCGCAGCATCGATTTTACCCGGAGCGAACATGGCGCTGATTGAAATTGAAAATTTGCAGGTCAGCTTCCCACAGGGCAACGGCCATAAGATCGCTGTGGAGTCGGTCAGCTTTGGCGTTGAGGCGGGGGAAACCTTCAGCCTGATTGGGGCTTCAGGCTGCGGCAAATCTACCGTGCTGCGCGTGCTGGCCGGTTTGCAACGTGAATGGCGCGGAGAAGTTCGCTTGCTCGGCCAGCCTCTGCAACCACAGCAACGCTTCACCGGCCAATTACGCCGCGACGTGCAGATGGTGTTTCAAGATCCTTACGCTTCGCTGCACCCGCAGCATCAGATTGCCCGTACGCTGGGTGAACCGTTGAAGATCCATGGTGAGAAACACATTACGGCGCGGATTGACGAAGCCTTGCGGCAGGTAGGGCTGAGCGCGGCCACAGCACAGCGTTATCCCCACCAGCTTTCCGGTGGCCAGCGCCAGCGCGTTGCTATCGCCCGCGCCTTGCTGCTGCGGCCTAAGCTTCTGCTGTTGGATGAGCCCACCTCGGCGCTGGATATGTCAGTACAGGCTGAGATCCTCAACCTGCTCAACCATCTCAAACGCGAGCATGGCATGACCTATCTGCTGGTCAGTCACGACGGCGACGTGATAGCCCATATGTCCGAACGCGCCGCCCTGATGGAAAACGGCCACATCGTGCAGCATTACGACCGGGCTGCCTTACAGGCCGGTGAGCATATGCATGATTAAGCACTAGCGGCAGCATGGCCAAACAACCAGACACCAAGTTCTACTCGCAGCGGTAATCATCAAGCCAATCGATTGCGAAATCGCAAAAAGTGGTGTTTTTACCCTTGCAGAGAAAAAAAGCGCGAGTATAATGCGCGACAATTTGCCAGGAGAAAGCATGAAAAACGAGCTTTGTTTTGTTCGCCACACTCGACAAGACCGCCAGCCAATCGGCGGGCAACTGCCGTTATTCCCCCTGTTGCATGAACCATCATTTAAAGCCCCTCGTTGAGGGGCTTTTTTTTGTCCAAAGCATTGCTATTACATTGAAAAGCCCCGCGCCAAGGGCAAGAGTCGAGGAGAGTGAACATGGCCAATCCGCTGTATCGCAAGAACATCATCTCTATTAACGATCTCAGCCGTGAAGATCTGGAGCTGGTGCTCAGCACCGCCGCCAGCCTGAAAGCTAACCCGCAGCCGGAGCTGCTCAAACACCTGGTGATCGCCAGTTGCTTCTTTGAAGCGTCTACGCGTACCCGCCTGTCGTTTGAGACCGCCATCCAGCGCCTGGGGGCTTCGGTGGTCGGCTTCTCCGACAGCAGCAACACCTCCCTCGGCAAAAAGGGCGAAACGCTGGCCGATACCATCTCGGTGATCAGCACCTACGTTGATGCCATTGTGATGCGTCATCCGCAGGAAGGCGCTTCCCGTCTGGCCGCTGAATTCTCTGGCGGTATCCCGGTGTTGAATGCCGGTGACGGCTCGAACCAGCACCCAACCCAAACGCTGCTGGATCTGTTCACCATCCAGGAAACCCAGGGCCGCCTGAGCAATATCAATATCGCCATGGTCGGCGACCTGAAATATGGCCGCACCGTGCATTCACTCACCCAGGCGCTGGCAAAATATGAAGGGAACCACTTCTTCTTCATCGCACCAGACGCCCTGGCAATGCCGAGCTATATCCTGAAGATGCTGGACGAAAAAGGCATCTCCTACAGCCGCCACAACAGCATTGAAGAAGTGGTGCCGGAACTGGATATTCTGTATATGACCCGCGTGCAGAAAGAGCGTCTGGACCCGTCCGAATACGCCAACGTGAAGGCGCAGTTCATCCTGCGTGCGTCTGACTTGGCCGGAGCCCGGGACAACATGAAGGTGCTGCATCCGCTGCCGCGCATCGACGAGATTGCCATTGAGGTGGACAAGACACCGTATGCCCACTATTTCCAACAGGCAGGCAACGGTATTTACGCCCGTCAGGCGCTGTTGGCACTGGTTTTAAACGCAGAATTGGCTCTTTAAGGGGGAACCGTCATGACTCACGATAACAAACTCCAGGTTGAAGCGATCAAGTGCGGCACGGTAATCGACCATATTCCGGCGCAAATCGGCTTTAAGCTGCTCTCGCTGTTCAAACTGACCGCCACCGATCAGCGCATCACCATCGGCCTGAACCTGCCCTCCAAAGAGCTGGGCCGCAAGGATTTGATCAAGATCGAGAACACCTTCCTGACCGAGCAGCAGGCCAACCAGCTGGCGATGTACGCGCCCAAGGCTACGGTCAACCGTATCGATAACTATGAAGTGGTGCGCAAGCTGACGCTCAGCCTGCCGGATCATATCGACGGCGTACTGACCTGCCCGAACAGCAACTGCATCAGCCGCAGCGAGCCGGTAGCCTCCAGTTTCAGCGTCAAATCCCATGCAGGGGAAGTGCACCTGAAGTGCCGTTACTGCGAGAAAGAGTTCGATCATCAAGTGGTGTTACAGACGGACTAAAATTGGGGGGTGGCGCTGTCAATCTGGCGGGCACCCTTTATAATGGTGCGTCGTAGGGGCGCTGCATGCTGCGTCCATGTGAGTTTACGGCGGGCCGACTCGCCGTTTGAACAACAACAGGATATCAGGAGAAAAAATGTCACGTAATATCAGCACTGAACTCGCGCCAGCCGCCATTGGTCCTTACGTGCAGGGCGTTGACCTGGGCAGCATGATCATCACCTCCGGCCAGATCCCGGTCGATCCGAAAACCGGTGCCGTACCCGATGATGTTGCTGATCAAGCGCGTCAGTCATTGGCCAACGTGAAGGCAATCGTGGAAGCCGCAGGCCTGAAAGTGGGCGACATCGTTAAAACTACCGTTTTCGTCAAAGACCTCAACGACTTCGCTACCGTTAACGCGGCCTATGAAGCGTTCTTCACCGAGCACAACGCCTCGTTCCCAGCGCGTTCTTGCGTTGAAGTGGCACGTTTGCCAAAAGACGTGAAAATCGAGATCGAAGCCATCGCCGTTCGCCGTTAATCGGCAACCCGGTGCGATCGAACGCGGCCAGCCTTTGCTGGCCGTTTTATTTCGCGGTTACTGACTCACCATAATATCCCGGCTAGCGCATTCAGGATCGGCCTGCGCGGAAACGGCCTCCATCATAAAACCGCCGACAATCGGCTGAATAATAAAATAGGCCTGTTGCTCCGCAACCGCAGGTTTTAAGCGGGATGCATCGCGTGCGCTAAACAGCATTTCGACCTGATAACGCTCCGGCTTACCCTTGCATAACCGTACCGCTCCGTAGTTGCCATAGCGGTTTTTCAACAACTGGTGTTGTTCTGCCAATGCGCTGGCGGCCTGTGGCATACTCCAGCGGTTCGCCGTCTCGTCGTCAACCTGTAGCCATTCATCCACAAAATCGCGCCCGTTCATGGCCGCCGGTTGAATGCGCTCTACCCGCTCGCCATTGATGCGATAGCGGAAGATTCCTTGGCGCGTCATCACGTCCGAATCCAACATGCCTACCTCTGCCCGCACTTCAAACCCTTGCGGAGTAGTTTTAACACGTAGGGCCGGCGTGTCGTCGTCCGTAAAACGGACATAATCTTCCTGGGTGTGGAATAACGTGCGCTGTTCCGCATTCTGCGTTGCCAATTCAATCAAGTTGAGCTGAAACACGCTCCACCGAGACGTGCACCAAGGCGTACCCTGTGCCACTACCATTCTGGGCGTTGTGGCTGGCTGTGGGGAAGGGATCAGGTGGTAGGTAAAGTTGTCGCCAAAGGCCCCCGAAATCTTCTGATAGTCATCGCTTTGCCAGCGCAGAATGCGGCTCCATTTCCCCTCGCGCCGCTGATAGGCCAGCAGCACGTTGTCGTCGCCGCAAGGAATTGCGAAACCACTGCGGATCAGCACAATATCGGGGAATTCAGGCTGGCGGGTGACTTCAAAACCTGGCTCTGAGCCATAGAAGTTCGATTCCGGCGCTTGTACTGGCAAAGCGACCATGGGCAACAGCGCTTGCTGAAGTGAGGCGTCATCGCTGTCTATGGGGCTGCAACTGAGATGGCCATCGATCCCCTTCACCAGGGCATCCTTGTACTTATGGAGTTGTTCGCGGGCAATGGCGGAAACGGCAGTATCACCGCCCTCTTCCCCATCTTCCTTGACGGCCTGTAGCTCTGTCAGTGCACTTCTGGTGTCTTGGTTGAGGCGTTCAAGCGATTGCGGTGTGCAATCGGCCTGCGCCAGTACGCTGGCGGCTAACCCGAGGCACAGCAGCACGATTTTCTGCAACATGACGGATCCTTGTCATTGAAGCCATATTGATGATAGGTGAAGCTAGCCTACACCTGGGGCTTTCCTCTCTCAATAGAAATTCCTGGCCAGTTTAAATGCCGCTAATCGGTGTGGGAAAGATGATTGAAATGTTCTGGTTTGGCCATGGTGAATTCTCCCTCACCCCAACCCTCTCCCCAAGGAGAGGGAGCCAGTTCAGTGCTGTTATCAGGTGCGGGAGTTAGTCTGTGACATGTAAACCGATCATAGTCAATCTGTGGCATGTACAGTCCCCTCTGCATTTCCCCAAGGAGAGGGAGCTGATAGCCTCTGCTCTTTTGGAAGTAAAGAGGTAATAGCGCCCAGCAGAGCCAAGGTAAGTCACTACAATTTCAAACACACTCGGTCGGTCCCCTCTCCCTGTGGGTGTACAGACCGGGGACATCATGAACACTTGTTCGGGGACATGGTAGACACTTACAACATAGGTATGAGTACTTCTGAGTGGAGTTGCTTATGCCGTGGGAT
>Ga0308166_1000381_pt1 | contig 64382 bp, 75 predicted proteins | sample PhyCR2_2_FD_202137 | JGI IMG/M metagenome (GOLD analysis project Ga0308166, IMG submission 202137) | Phyllosphere microbial communities from UC Gill Tract Community Farm, Albany, California, United States - DLSLCC.R2 | ecosystem: Host-associated > Plants > Phyllosphere > Unclassified | place...
GAAACTGGACAGCCGCCAGTAAGGAAGCGCCGCCACGCCGGTTATGCCGCGACGGCTTTGAGCGCAGCCATCAGAGCTGGCCCAGCACCGGCGTGCTCACGCGCACATCGGCGTTCTGCCCACGGTGGCGCAGCAGGTGATCCATCAGCACGATGGCCATCATCGCTTCGGCGATCGGCGTCGCGCGGATACCGACGCAAGGGTCGTGACGACCCTTGGTGATCACGTCGACCGGGTTGCCATTCACGTCGATCGAACGCCCCGGGGTGGTGATGCTCGAGGTCGGTTTCAATGCCAGATGCGCAACGATTGGCTGGCCGGACGAGATGCCACCGAGGATGCCGCCGGCGTTGTTGCTGAGAAAACCCTCCGGCGTCAGTTCATCGCGGTGTTCGGTGCCGCGCTGGGCGACACAGGCGAAACCGGCGCCGATCTCCACGCCTTTGACTGCGTTGATGCTCATCAGCGCGTGGGCCAGTTCGGCGTCGAGGCGATCGAAAATCGGCTCGCCAAGGCCCGGCATCACGCCTTCGGCGACCACGGTGATCTTCGCCCCGACCGAGTCCTGATCGCGGCGCAACTGGTCCATGTAGGCTTCCAGCTCCGGGACCTTGTCCGGGTCAGGGCTGAAGAAAGCGTTTTCTTCGACCGAATCCCAGGTCTTGAACGGAATTTCGATCGGGCCGAGCTGGCTCATGTAACCGCGAATGACGATGCCCTGACTGGCCAGATACTTCTTGGCGATCGCACCGGCCGCTACGCGCATGGCGGTTTCCCGCGCCGAACTGCGGCCACCGCCGCGATAATCGCGCTCGCCGTATTTATGGTGATAGGTGTAGTCGGCGTGGGCCGGGCGGAACAGGTCCTTGATCGCCGAGTAGTCCTTGGACTTCTGGTCGGTGTTGCGAATCAGCAGGCCGATCGAGCAACCGGTGGTGCGGCCCTCGAACACGCCGGAGAGGATTTCGACTTCATCGGCTTCCTGGCGCTGGGTGGTGTGGCGGCTGGTGCCAGGCTTGCGGCGATCGAGGTCGCGCTGCAGATCTTCCAGGGAAATCTCCAGACCCGGCGGGCAGCCGTCGACAATGGCGACCAACGCCGGACCATGGCTTTCGCCAGCGGTGGTGACAGTGAACAACTTGCCGTAGGTATTGCCGGACATGCAGGACGCTCCGTGAAATCAAACCCGAATTCTTGATGCGCCAGTATACGCAGGCTAACCGAGTAGTTCATCCTCGAACCTTAGTGGTGCCGGCGAGTCCAACCGGCACCTTGACCAATGATGGCGTGATGATGCTGCGAGTTCTGATCTTGAGTCTTACCCTCTTTACCGGCTTTGCCCAAGCGACAGTCCTACAGCGCCCGGTCACTCTGGACACCGGCAGCGGCGAACTTTTCGGTTCGCTGTTGCTGCCCAAGTCCGACAGCCCGGTGCCGATTGTTCTGATGATTTCTGGCTCGGGTCCTACAGATCGCGACGGAAACAACCCCGACGGCGGGCGCAATGACAGCCTCAAGCGCTTGGCCTGGGTACTGGCCAAACACAACATCGCCAGCGTGCGCTACGACAAGCGTGGCGTTGCGGCGAGCCTGGCGGCCGCTCCCGATGAACGTGATCTGTCAGTAGAAGGCTATGCGGCGGACGCGGTGGCGTGGGGGCAGAAGCTCAAGGCCGATCCGCGTTTCGGCAAACTGATTCTGCTCGGCCACAGCGAAGGCGCGCTGATTGCCAGCCTCGCTGCGCCGAAGCTGGACGCAGCGGCGGTGATCTCGCTGTCTGGCAGCGCGCGGCCGGTCGATGAAGTGATCCGCGAACAGTTGGCGCGCAGCCTGCCGCCGCCACTGATGCTGCGCAGCAACGAACTGCTCGACAGCCTCAAGGCCGGCCACGCCGATGACAACGTGCCGCAACCGTTGCAGGTGATCTTCCGCCCGAGCGTGCAGCCGTACCTGATTTCGCTGTTCCGTCAGGACCCGGCGCAAGCCTTTGCCCAGCTGAAAATGCCGGCACTGATCGTTCAGGGCAGCAACGACATTCAGGTCGGCACCGAAGACGCGAAGCTGCTCAAGGCGGCGAAACCGGACGCGCAACTGACGGTGATCGAAGGCATGAATCATGTGCTGCGCATCGTCCATAACGATATGAAGCGGCAATTGGCCTCCTACAAGGACCCGAATTTGCCCCTGGCCGCCGAACTCGGCGCTGCCGTCATCGAATTTATTGACGGAATTCGTGCAAGTTAACTGCGTTTTACCCTCCAGCCTCACAGAAAACGGCCGATAAGCCTTTGTCGCCAGCGCAACGTCTGGCGGCAAGCAGGGCTTGGACAGGATCTCGCCGTTATGACTGAAACCCAGACTTCACCCGACACCAGCGCTGAAAAAGACGCACCGCCAGCGGTCGAACTGCCGTGGGCGGATGTCCAGGCCGAGCACCACAAGATGCTCCGCCTGGCGCCGCTACAGACCGACCGCAACACCGGCGGCCGGCCGTTGCGCTTTGTCGAATTCGGTTACGCCGAGCGCAATAGCAAAGAACGCAGCCTGATGCGCATGGCGATCAAGCTGCCCAACCAGCGCGTGCGCAAAGAGCAGAATCATCTCGATGTGTGGGTCGACCACGCGAGCAAACGAGTGAGTTTCGGTCCCGACAGTGGCTTGCAGATCGAACCGCTGAATCGCGGTATCGGCCGCTTCATGGCTGCGCAAGGCATCAATTGGGCGAAAAAGCGCTGGCCCGGCTACACCGTCGAAGGCATGGACCTGAACAACAAGGACGCGCTAAACGAAGACACTCGCTTGCGTCGCGACCATTTCCTGCGCGTGCACGGTTTCGATGTGGTTTACGCCGACGCCCAGCATTTGAAAGGCAGCATCAAGGCGGTTCAGGTCGGTGATCTACTGGGTGACTGGAACAGCGAAAAACTGCAGATCGTCGAGATTCTTGAAGCCGCGCAGATGCTGCAGCAGGCCGAACAGAATCTCGCTGAGCAGGAAGTGAAACTGAAGAAGCAGGAAGAGAAAGTCAGCAAGTTCAAGCGTGAAGACGCCGGCCTGCGTTTCACCATTACATGTCTGGTGGCGTTTGCGGTGTTTCAGGCGGGGTTGTTGATCTGGATTGCTACGCACCGCTGATGGCTTGAGCGCGTGCTGATCGTTCCCATGCTCTGCGTGGGAACGATCTGTCACAACCTTAGACGCGGGACGCGAACAGGGCCTGATGCGCGCGGCACTGCTCGGCTGTCAGCATGAACACGCCATGCCCGCCGCGCTGGAACTCCAGCCAGGCGAAATCGACTTCCGGGTACAACGCCTCGACATGCACCTGGCTGTTGCCCACCTCGACAATCAACAAACCTTTCTCGGTCAGGTGATCCGCCGCTTCGGCGAGCATGCGCCGGACCAGATTCAGACCATCATCACCACAGGCCAGACCGAGTTCCGGCTCGTGCTGATATTCGTCCGGCATGTCGGCGAAATCTTCCGCGTCGACGTAGGGCGGGTTCGACACGATCAGGTCGAAACGCTGACCCGGCAAGCCATCGAAACCATCACCCTGCACGGTATAGACGCGCTCATCGACGCCATGGCGCTCGATGTTCTGATTGGCTACTTCCAGCGCTTCGAACGACAGGTCCGCGAGCACCACTTCGGCATTCTGGAATTCGTAAGCGCAAGCAATGCCGATGCAGCCGGAACCCGTGCACAGGTCGAGAATCCGCGCCGGCTCGCTGCCGATCCACGGCGCAAAGCGGTTTTCGATCAGCTCACCGATCGGCGAACGCGGGATCAGCACGCGCGAGTCGACGATGAACGACATGCCGCAGAACCACGCCTCGCCGAGCAGATAGGCGGTGGGAACGCGATCTTCGATGCGGCGCTTGAGCAAGCGCTGCAGATTGACCAGTTCGTCATCTTCCAGCGCGCAATCAAGATAGCTGTCGGCAATTTCCCAAGGCAGGTGCAAAGCGCCCAGTACCAACTGGCGCGCCTCGTCCCAGGCGTTGTCGGTGCCATGACCGAAAAACAGATCCTCCCCATGGAAGCGGCTGACGGCCCAACGGATATGGTCACGCAGGGTACGAAGTCGGGAAGTGATCACGGCGTAGAACTCCAGAAAAAACGACTGGCGATTCTATCAGCCAAAACGCGCCACGACGACGCAGGAAAAACCGTGCGGCAACGGTAGGAGATTTCTTTTTTTTGCATCAGGCATTGAACGGAACGTGTAACTTGACAAGGCTGCAGGCCAAGAACGACGGCGCCTACGATGGTAGCGATTCACAGAACCGCTCAGCCAGAGGACAATGTCGCAAAAGCCCCACCCCGAGGAGCCCCAGAATGTCCGTTCCAAAAACGATGTTTCAACTCAGCGGTCGCGGTTACGCAGCGGCCACCCTGAGCCATGCCACCGTGGTCATCATCGATGCCCAGAAGGAATACCTCAGTGGCCCGCTGGCCCTGAGCGGCATGGACGCGGCCGTCGCAAACATCAAACAAGTGGTTGCCGCAGCCCGTGCCGCCGGTCGGCCGATCGTGCACGTGCGTCATCTCGGCACCGTTGGTGGCCTGTTCGACCCGCAGGGCGAACGTGGCGAATTCATCCCCGGTCTGGAACCGCAAGGCGATGAAACCATTATCGGCAAACTGCTGCCGAGCGCGTTCCATGGCACCGAACTGCTCGAGCGCCTGCAGAACCTCGGCTCGCTGGACCTGATCGTTTGCGGTTTCATGAGTCACTCCAGCGTCAGCACCACCGTGCGCGCGGCGAAGAATCTCGGTTTCCGCTGCACTCTGGTCGAAGACGCCTGCGCGACCCGCGATCTGCCGTTCAAGGGCGGCGTGCTCAGCGCCGAACGCGTGCAGGAAGCGGAAATGGCGATCATGGCTGACAACTTCGCCACGCTGGCCAAGACTCAGGACCTGATCTGATCCTGCCCTTGTGAGCGGTGCATTGGCGCCGCTCATCCGCTATATCCGCTGTTTTGCCGCAAATGCCATAGCCTCAGGAACAACCCGGTCAACTCCCGGTCGAAGGGCCGATACCATTGAGGAAGGTCGGAATGAAGTTATCCGATGGATTTGACGCACGCCGTTTGCGGCCCAAAGGCCAAAGCAACTGGCGTTTTCGATTTGGCGCGGCGATCTCGGCCATTCTGGCGACGTTCGGCGTGCTGCTGGCGATGGCCGGCGCCGCCAGCCTGCTCGGCCGTCCACCGGCGCTGGGTGACCTGAACGCATCACCGCTGGGCTCGGCAATCATGCTTGCCGTCGGTCTGCTGTTTCTGTATTTCGGCGTTGCCCTGTGGCGCCGCTGCCGTCGTCGCGCACGGCAATCGCGGGAACTGAACATGTCCCCGCATCTGATGAAAAAACACGACTGACCCAACGGCCTGGCTTTTTGCCGGGCCGTTTTCTGTCGACTTGGGTAAACTGGCCGCCCTTCGCGGAGGCTGACATGCAAGACGACGATTTTTCTCTGTTCAAAAGTGCGATCCAGGGCGTCAAGCCGATCAAGCACGACCGCGCCGACACCGGCAAACCCAAGGCTGACCGCGCGCAGATTGCCAAGCTGCGTCAGTCCGCCACCGTGCGCAGCGACACCACCATCATTGACGGCTTGTCCGACCAGTTCGTGATCGACGTCGGCCCGGAAGACGAGCTGATGTGGTCCCGCGATGGCGTGCAGGAAAGCCAGATGCGCAAGCTCAAGGTCGGGCAGATCCCGTTCGAAGGCAGCCTCGACCTGCATGGCATGAGCGTAGAAAAAGCCCGGGAAACACTTTGGGCCTTTCTCGCCGAAGCGACCAAATTCGAAATCCGCTGCGTGCGCGTGACGCACGGCAAGGCTATGCGCCTGGATGGCAAGCGGCCGATGATCAAAAGCCACGTCAACACCTGGCTGCGCCAGCATGCGCAAGTGCTCGGTTTCTGCTCCTGCCAGGCCCGCCACGGCGGCGCCGGCGCGGTTTATGTGATGCTGAAACGGACGATGATGGAAGGCCGCGACGAATAAAGCCGTCACACCGAACTTGCAGGGTTGTGTCCGCCACCGTACCCTTGCCCTTTGCGAAAATCCCCACAGGTAGTTTCATGTCCCTGGAACAGAATTACACCGCCATGTTCCGAGGTTTTGAACGGGTTGTCAGGGTCAATAAAATCAATACTTTAGACTCAAGCAACACCTGCTAAATCCCGTCAAAACACCATGATTGGTACAGAAATTGGTACGGGATTCTCCCCTGCTCCTTGCTCTGAAAGCCCCGCATCGTTTGTAACGGTGCGGGGCTTTTAATTTGCGAATGGGTATACCTAAATCGTTTGGTTGGAGCGGCAGATTTCGGCCAGAACCGGACGGCCATGCGTACTAGCTCGTATGTATCAATCGCCGTGGGTGTACGGGACTGCATCAGGCGTTTGAACTGTTTCAGGGTCTATACTAATTTTGCCCTTTTTAAACAGATCCACCCTCGATCACCGCACAGTCCAGCAGGCAGAACACGTGAAACATTCGACACTTACTGCCGCGCTGCTCTGCTTATTACTTGGCACTCCCCTCAGGGCAGAGCAGTATCAGGTCGTTACTGAAGAGTGGGCGCCGTACAACTACCAGGAGAGAAATCAGCTCACCGGCATGGCCACGGAGATCGTTCGAGCCATAATGGCACTGACAGGGGATGACTTTGAACTAGTGCTGCTGCCTAGTATGCGAAGCGCCCGAGCGTTGAAGACCCGATCCAAGACCATCATGTATTCACTATTCCGTACGGCAGAGCGCGAGCCGTTATACAAGTGGGTCGGACCGATCGTGGAAGAGTCCATTCACCCCTATCAGTTAGCCAATGCGCAGCAGCCGGTAAATACCTTGGAGCAGCTACTGCACGCCCCAAAAATTACAACGAGACATGCCGGCCTGATACCCGAGACTCTGCAGGCGCGGGGCTTTAACAACCTCCAAAAAACTGCAACCGAGAGCCTGCAGCTCTATCGCATGCTGCTAGCCGGGCGCACCGATATCATCATAGGCGACACCGATGCGGGAGTGGCTTACTACAGCCGCCAGTTGCACATCGCCCCCGGCACGCTGCGGCAGATTCCCGTCGAGCTCTATCGCTCATCGCTGTACATCGCCTTCAGCCGCGACTGTGACGACGAACTGGTAGCCTCCTGGGCCCACGCCTTGGAGCAACTGCGTCACTCGGGCGAGCTGGAGCGCATCCAGGATCGATACAAACAACCCATTGCCCAATGAAGGCGCGGTACCAATGCAAGCCCGCTTCGCACTTGTCCGGCCTTGCTCTTACTCAATGCGGAGGATAAGTCATCGACATTCTTGCAACATACAGCCATCAGCCTTGGAACAAGGGCATGGCTTAACCCAGCGAAGCCAAGGGAGCTTGCGGAGCAGATGATGCTTCACCGACGTGAGCAGTCAGAGGTGCTCGAGTGGTTCAGGTCGAAACTGCCGTTGGGAACGCTCGGACAACGGACCGGATCTGATCATTGCAAAGGAGCTTGGCCATAGTGGTACCCGCGTGCTTGTCCAACGCCCCCACATTCGTAATTGGTCGTTTTGGGCCAGAAGCGGACGTTGGCAAGCGACCGCTACCGGCCAAAAACAGCCAGTCGCTTCAACCAAAACCGACCGTAATTTTCATCCGACGCAGCCTGTCCAACGACCATGTGCCGACGTCATTTGTGCATTCAACCGACGCTCACTCCCCCGAGTTTCTGTACGACTAGGAAGGTTGGGTCTATTGTTCCTTGGCGGACTGGAAGTCTTGAAAGCTAATACCGGCAGATGGTGTTAAAAATTAGGAGGGACAATGAAATGAAATCTCGCCATCATCCGGTAGAAGAAATATCACGCCCTGAAAGCACCCAAGCGAATTCGACCGTCTTAGCAGTGCGTACTAATCCATTGGGCGACACCACTGCTGAAAACGACGACAAAATGTTGTCAAATGCTTTCATTGAAACTCCAGACTTTCGAACTCTAGTAGAGTCCGATGATAGAACTGTAGTCGTAGGCAGAAGAGGCACTGGGAAAAGCGCGCTTTTTATTAATTTAAAAAAACACTGGATCAAAGACAAAAAGGTAATCACACTAACTTTCTCTCCCGAAGATACCGAGATCATTGGATTTAGGTCGCTACTAAAACCTTTCTCCAACTCATTTGTACTTTCCAGAGCTGCGACAAAGCTGCTTTGGCGCTATGCAATGTTGATGGAGGTCGCAACATATATATCTAGACATTATAAACATGCTGAACTTATCACCAAGGAGGAAGTGCTTAGGGAGCATGTTGCAAGATGGAGTGATTCACAAGCTCCATTTCTAACCAAATGTAGAAGGATTGCAAAAGCTTTTTTATCAGTCGAATCACCCGAGGAAGCCATAGGAGATCTACCGTTTAACTTAGATCTGAGTGCAGTAGAGGAAATTGTATTAAAGATCCTGCAAAAAACTGATCGGCATGTGGTTATATTGATGGATAGGCTAGATGAAGGCTATGAGTCAGACGCAATAGGCATCGGCATCATTGCTGGACTAGCCTACGCCGCGGTAGAACTTAACCAAAAGTCCAAATTAATTAGGCCTATAATATTTCTGCGTGACAACGTTTTCAGAGCTCTGGCGAAGGAAGATCCTGACTATTCTAGAAATTTGGAAGGGCAGGTAATACGATTGCACTGGGACTGGCCGCTCCTTTTGCAATTGGCAGCTACTAGAATGAAGCTGAGTTTTCACGTCGACTTGGAAAAAGATCAACGAGTTTGGGATCGGTGTACAGCAGGTGAGTTGCAGGGGCGGGAAGGTTTCAAACGGTGTCTACAATTCACGTTATATCGCCCCAGAGATTTACTTTCACTACTTAATGAGTCTTTTTTCTGCGCATTTAGGCACGGACGCGACACAGCTATAATCGACGATCTCGAATATGCTGCTAAATCAATCTCCGTGGCGAGACTAGAGGATCTATGGAAAGAGTATCAAAAGATATTCCCCCCTATACAGTCAGTTACAAGTGCGTTTAAAAATGCAGAACCAGAGCTATCCGTGATGGCAGCTTTGGCAAAGATTGAGATTGCCACTGAGTCATTAGAGAATAGTGATGATCAAGCTTCATTAGTTGAGGCTCGATTACTAGGGGCGACGGGACTGCTGCAATCGTTGTATAGCATAGGCTTCATCGGCTTGCACGATCAAAACCTCTCCTCCTATTCGTTTTGCCATGATGGGCGCACTCCAGACAAGGGTTTTGAGAGCTCCGACAGAATTCTTGTTCACCCTTGTTACTGGCTCGGCTTGAACTTGAGCCGGAACGCTTTATCCCCAGAGGAAGCAGAAGAAATAAATGATGAATATGACATAACAGTTGACTCGCTTAATCCGAGAATCAGAAATGCAAAAATCGGTCAAGTTGTCTCAAGCCTTGATAAAATTCCACTGGGGCGTGAAGGCGATCGTGATTTTGAATTATGGTGTCTAGAGGCATTGAAAGTTATATTCGCCGCACACCTCCTAGGGTTGCAGCTACATCCAAATGGCGCTGCTGTCCAGCGAAGAGACATTGTTGGAACTAATCGTGGAAAATCGGATTTTTGGAACCGTATACTCCTTGACTACAAATGTAGGAACGTAGTTTTCGATGCAAAAAACTATCAAGAGCTTGGTCCGGAAGAGTATCGACAATTACAGTCCTATTTAACTGGCTCTTATGGGAAGCTTGGATTTATTATTAACAGAGATGACAGTGAGAGCCTCACTACCGGAAGAGATTTAGATTGGACAAAGGAAATGCACACATCTCATCAGTGTTTGATAATTAAGCTTCCCGCAAAGTTTATCAGCAAGCTACTTCAAAAATTAAGGAGCCCTGAAAAACACGATATGGTTGATCGACAAATGTGGAATCTACTCACAACGTACGAGACGAATTATCTTGGCCTAAAGAGCACTAGAGCTCGTAAAAAACCCGCTAGCGCTAAGCGGGCGTAAGCATATTTGAGAACTCTGAGCACTAAAGACCGTCAACTGATGGTCTAATTCGTATTTGTACCAAGAGCAAACCCCTAGGTGACTAGCTAGCCCCTAACTTCCTAGTAGCTAAAAAATCCACAACTGATCTAAGCGCTGATTTAAGGCTGGATGAATGATGCAAGACGGATGAAAGGAGCGCCCTCATATCTTCAACGTTATTGTACTTTCCCTTCGCTCCTGGCTTGATCTGGATGACTTGTTGTCGAATATAACGCTGAAGTGATGTCTTCAGCATTTTTCCGGGGAATGCGTTTATCAAAGCTCCAGAGCACTCAAAGTGTCTAGCATAGTATGCCTCAGCATCAGCGACGTCTTGTGCTGTAGGAGCCAGCTTGGTAATAAGAGCGTTAATTTGATCGCTGCTCAACTCCCATGTATTGTTACCACACAGAAACTCATCACTCCATGACTGTTTCGAGGCGCTATCAACTAGATGGACTGCATGACGTTGGTAGTAGAAAAGTACTTTGATGAGCGTTTCAATAGCGCGAGTGGTTTTTTCCGTGAACTCCGTCAGGTCAAAAGCTTCGATCGCATCCCGGAACTTACAGCTAATCGCAAACTTAACGGAGTGGGATATTACTTCCTCGCATATAAAATAATTTTCGATTGAATAACGATCGAGCGCTGCAACTCTATTGTCAGTAACAGTGAAATCGTCAAAATCCTTATCGACGATAAACATGGCGTTGCTGCTCTTATTGGAAGCAAGAAATTCTCGAATTGGTTTCTTCCCGCCAGAATAAATTACGTCGAAGTCTACTGCTTTGGCCTCCATCATTAAGCAAGATTCATACAAAGGCACATCGTCGATCCCTTCTACAACGATGAAGGTTAGACTTTTCTGCATTTTAAGACGCCGCATATTTTCTTCGGCAGAGAAAGCTCTAATGGTCGTCATACCATGCACTCCTCTAGATCTATATCTTTCGCACCTCTCATGCGGATTGCCGGCGAGTGTGTCGCAATAATAACTTGTGACTTAGGAGAAAGCTTAGCGATTGAAGGCAATATCATCCGTTGCCAATCAAGGTGGAGCGAAAGCTCGGGCTCATCCGCGACGAAGATTGCCCCCTCTTTACGGCTCAACGCAGCTCGCCCTAGGATACTGATAATGTGCTTTTCCCCGGAGGACAAATCAGAAAGCCGTATGTGCGAGGTCCGAGTCATCACACTCAGCTCTCCATCCTCTGAGACATGAAACATTTTTTTTGGCTTTAGATATAGGTTGACTTCCTTTTCATATTCACTGAAAACCCTCGTTACCTCAAAGCGGGCGGCCTGCATTAACTCCACATCTTCAACAATTGATAAAAATCGATCGTTAAAGTTACTCATTGCAATAAGATTGTAATATGACGAATTAAACTTTGTAGCAGCCTCGTTATGCTTTTTTGTGCCTTTTTCAGATGTGCCCAGAGAGCGCATTATTTTAAATGCATCACGGACGTTGTCATTGAGCTGCTTCCAGATAGAAAAGTGCTCTTTGATCTTTACCTCAGGAACATTGATCTGGGCCTCACTTAGCTTGCGGACATAAGCAGAAACGTCCACATCCTCTAAAAAGTCAGAGTTCATGGCCTTGTGGGCTCGTGACAGAGCTCTATTACTTAGCCTTACGAGACTTTCATCTATCATAACTTTTTCGATTATTTTTGATCTTAAGTCATCTAGCTTTTCGGTTATCTTCTTTCTCGCCGAGTTTGCCTCACTAACAAATTGGCGCTCTAGCGAGTTTAAAACTTTTACACTAGGATCTAATATTTCCGTGATTTGCGACTGTGAAATGTGCTTTTGACGAAGCATAGTTTGCAGGAATTCGTCTCCGCTATCCCTGGACATATTGATTTCAGAGTCATGCATGCGCAATAACGGCACGTGCGTTAAGTTCAATCTCTCTCTAATTTTGTCTCTTAATTCCTCAGGTGGGTTTTCATCTAGCCGCTCCGATATCTTCGCTACTCCGCCGCGAAGCTTCATTTCAAAAGCATATGTTACTGCGCTCTCGAACTCATAATAAAGATTCACGATTCCTTGTAGTTTTCTTCTGCGGCTAAGATGCAGATACCTGAAGGCTCGGACTTGACCGGTTTTTGCTAAGAACACTGTGATAGAACCAAAGGAGATTCTAGAAAGAGGTTCCAAATCTACTGATAATGAATTCACGATCAGATTGATAATTGTGGTTTTGCCAGTGCCATTAGGGCCGAATATACAATTGCACCCTTCTGAAAAATCTATTCTATAGTTATTTCCCGATTCGAAAAGATCTGAAATAACCACTCGCCTTATATAATAATCCAAAGGTCACGTCCTTGATTTTAGAAGATCTTCAATGGCATCAAAAAGCCATATACTCTACGCCATTTATATCCTACCGCAAGAGTTTCTGCACTCTTTCTCTCGATCATTCGCTTGTGGTTATGTGATGGTGTGATGCCTGAGCATCGTGGAGGCATTGGCTGCGTATAAAGGGAGCATGACTCTCGGAAGGCCATTTGCGGACGGTCAATTCCGATGTCGACGCTGCTGGAAAAAAAATTCCGCGCACAAACGATGGCCCACACTGCAATGCCGCTCTTACAAATCTATGAGCCGTTGTATTGACATAGGTGTGGGTCAACAACGGAAAGCTGCCGGCCACGCGACCGTTACTCCAGCGTAAAAGGTCTGCCGGTTGCGATCCTACGTATGGTCAGACAAGCGATTAGACCGTGGCTGCTCCTAGCTGTTGACTGATGTTATTAAAGGCGTCTATTGATCGATAGCTGACGCCTGCTTCTGGCCGTAAGCGGCCGCGGTGCAACACTTCCATCTGACCACCGGGACGGATTGAGCGTGCGAGAAATGTAGGTCACGGTGATAGCGATCGAATCTCTCCCTCCCCGCCACATATGAATACGCAAAACCATGAATTGCGCAAAGAAACGGATAATTTGGATTTTTTTTAGTCTGAAGAATGACCGTATAAGACAGATGCGCCGCTTTAAGGCGGAAATAGCCTTCAATAAATGATTGCTTGGGCTAACCTGTTCTGGCAGAACGAATGAGGCTTTACGAACCTATCGCTCAAGGATGATCCACATGCCAAGTAATTCAGACGGCAACATCGCCACTGCTGATGCGTTGACGTTGCTCTTGCACAACCAACATGCCCTCGGCGCGGCGATTGAAGAGATTACCCATTGGATTTCAGGGGCAGGTGCAGACAACGTGGCTGACAACGCAGTTGCAGCTCTGGAAACCCTGGACACGAATGCAAAAGCGATTACGGATGCGATTATGCGGTTACGGACGTGTTAGCGAGTCGGGTGAAGGCACCAACCGGCTGACTTTTATTGCCTGACAAAATCTGGATTTAAAAGCGAATACGGGAGACTAAAAAGAGCCGCGACCTGCGCGGCTCTTCTTCTAGCCAACTATAGATTATAGGGATTGCAATGAAATACTGGCGCTCGTTGAGTCTTGCTGGCTATCTGCATCCATCCAGACCCATTGAGTACCGTCGCCCTGCAAGTTATTGCTGATGTTTTGAATCTGAGTGGCAACAATGGTGACCGCCCCCTTTTCCGAAGCGGTAGGTCCGATGTTAGTGACTTGCCCGACCAGTAAGCCATTCGACGTTTCATTTACAACAAATACAGTTGCAGCGGCTTCGCGGAACTGGCACGAAATGAACTGTGTGATTTTGCTAACGATTGTCAGATTCATCCATTTCGACGGCGGTACGGAATAGTAGCGATTGTATTTGTTAAACGGGTACTGTTCCCCGTTAGCCTGTAACGAGTTGTTGTTAAGCCCGCTGGTATTCGTCGGCATGCTGGTACTGCCCAACCACACCTCAACCTGTGCAATGCCGCTATTGCTAGGCAACGAAACTGAGATTGTCTGAGTGTCAGTGCCGGAAACGAAGCCGAGCGATGCCAAGCCGGCATTGGCGGTGGTACCTGGAACAGTGATCGTTGCAGGAGGCTGGCTATTGCTCCATACAACATTTACGGCCGCATTGTTATCGCTGCCGGCGGAATTATAAATGAAAATTCCGTAAATCTGCCCCGGACGCAAAGTCGTGCAGGTGGCCGTGTCGCCTGCATTTAGAGTGATCCGTTGACCACCATTCCAGTTAATTTGTGAGGCAGCAATAGCGAAGCTTTCCATGGGGTAGTCCTTTAGTAGTTTATTGCATGAGTTGGCGCGCAAGTTATCCATACTTCCATTGCGCGTTACGAGAATAGATCTGATATAGAAATCCGCTTCCCATTTTTTAGAGTTATTGGCTATTAAAGGATGATAGCTAAAAGCCATTTTCTTTTCTGGCGGTAAGTATCAGGTCTTCCGCTAATTGAGCGCCGGGCCTGCGGCTAGTTTCGCTATTAATCCTCACCCGCTTAGAAATATGATTCATATGGTCCATGCACACAAAAGGCGCGAAGTTCGGTTGAAGTGGACTCACTGAGTAGAACGCCGTTTATGTTGAATCGGCCCCCACACCGTACCCCCGTGTGGGGGCCTTTTCTTGGAGCGATGGAGACCATATCCCCCCAGCCTGGACTACCATTCACCCTGACTCTGGTTGATGCTTCAAACTACCTCTGGCGCACATAGGATGCCCCCCATGCCACCGATCTTTTCGGGACCCGCCGCCGTCACCGTCACGGCATATTATCTGAGGCAACGACCGGTTGAGCTGACCACGTTTGATTGCGCGGTGCGCCTGATCGCCGAAAGCCAAGGACGCATCCGTGTCGAGCTCGATCGCTACCTCCTTGGCCCCTCGGCCGCGACCTCACTGCGGGTGGCGCTTCCTGATGGACATGCCATGCAGGGAAAAATCATTGACGGCTGCAACGAGCCCGGTGGCGGCTGGTTGTTAATCGATGTCGAGCACGACTTGGCGCTTAAGCCGCCGGCTTCGAAGGGAGGCGCCGCATATGTCTGACGACGTGCTGAGGGAATTGAATCTGCCGCATTCGGTCCAGGTGCAGGCGCTGAAACTGCTCACGGCCATCGCCGATGCCAGCACCGTGGCTGACACGCTGCACGCGGCCGACCGCGCCGAGGGTTTTGCCCTCGGCATCGAAACCGTGAAGGCGCTAAACCCTGCGGTGATCGAAAGCCTATACGTGGCGTTTGATCAGGCGTCACAGGCGCGTCAACAGGAACTGGTCGAGTGATCGGCGTAGGCATCCATGAGGAGGTGCTGCGCGCCCTGGTCGAACAGCACGCAGTGCGCGAATGTCTGGTTTCCAAGATCGATGGCGGCCCTGACTGGGGCCTGTCGATCCGCCTGGGCGGCAGCGGCGCACGCTGGGTACCGGTGCGCTCGCGACGAGAGCGCCTGCGCACCTGGGCCAGCCTGACGGCGGTGGGGCGCTTTGCCGACAACATCGGGCTCAAAGGTTTCACCGTCGAGTTATGAGCGGTTTGTGGTTGTGTGATCGGCCCATCGGCGACCTAGCGCCGAGGCGGACACCGAGGGCCTTTCGCCAATGCACGATCTCAGGCTCCGTTGATCCTCCTGCTGTCTCCCACGTCCAAGCGCAGATTATCGTCTGAGCATGGAACATTTGCACGCCGTTGTTGATCCACCCATAAAGACAGAGCGGGCGAGTGACATGGACACAATGAGAGACATCGTGGTGATCGGCGGGTCGGAGGGAAGCATTCCCCCTCTTCGTCAAATTCTGTCAGGATTACCGGCAGACTTCCCCGCTGCTGTCTTGATCGTCGTCCATACAGGCACGTCCAGCCCAAGACTGCTCGCGTCGATATTTGATGCTTGGTCTGCCTTGCCGGTTGTTTATGGAGACGAGAGCGTCCCCGTCGAAGCGGGTCGTGTCTATTTGGCTCCGCCCGGACGCCATCTTGAAGTGGTTGAACCGGGCCTTTTGCACCTCAGCGATGGACCCAAACTGCATTTCTCCAAGCCTGCCGTGGATCGACTGTTTGGCACGGCCGCGGCGGTATTCGGAGGACGAGTCGTCAGCATGATCCTCTCCGGCAATGACGGGGACGGCGCCGCCGGTGCTGCCGCTGTGCGGGCAGCCGGCGGGATCAGCCTGGTACAAGACCCCGGCGATGCGCTGGTGTCCAGCATGCCGATCACAGCGATTGAGAAAGATCATCCAGACAGTTTAGTTCGCACCGACGCGTTACTTGAGACGTTGATCGATTGCGTAACGCCATTGGATCTGCAGAACTTTGCCTCGGCCGAGGGTGGCTCTTTCGTAGATCACTGATCTGGCTGCAGTCTTGCTCATCGCGCACATGGAGAGTGGCCTACCGAAGGCGTTAATGACCGTCGGACAATTTGTCTGAATTTTCCTCCGCACACAAAATCACTTGTTCATGAGCAATAGGAGGTCTCATGAAGCCAACTGATTTGTATGTCATCGATTATCGACTCCATGGTGCGCCGAAAAGCTTCGTCATCAGAACGAAGGTGATGAACAACGCCGAGGCTTGGCAATGGGCAAGCTGTGACGCTGGCCTTACGTCCATCCCCCGGCCGGGCCGTCCGCCACTGAAGCGTTTTTCGAAACCGATGGCCGAACGCTTCGGCGTGACCGACGTGAAATGGCGGGAATCCGTTGCGGTCGTCTGGGAAGAGGATCACGCATAAATGCTCAACAGTGAACAATCCTAATCAACAGTAGGATTGTCCGCGTCTGTCGCCCGGCCATCGAGCACAGGCATCGGGTCGATCTGAATTCCTGGGAGGATAGAGATCCACGCGGTATAGGCTCGCCGCTGTCTAGCAACAGCCTCTTCCCATCGAACGCCGCTGATTTCGCTCGAAACGACCAGCATCATGAGATGATTGGTAGTTGCGTCGAGGTCGAGCAACAGGTGGTGCGCATTGAAACGAAAATCATCGGTGGAGAGCATGAGGTCACACTCGGTGGCGTAAATGGACGAGCGCATCCCTGCTATCCAGGTGACATCATCATGACACCATTTGAATGATATAGCTGGTCCGATTGACAATCGGTTGTTAGGGCCACTGACTATCAATCCACCGTTCAGCGGCCGCCATGGCTTCAGCCAGTGCGCTGGGATAATCCGGCCACGGGCCTGGCAATTCGGCGACCGTATTGGCGAGCCCGTGCACCGCGCTCTCTGCCAGTACATGCGCCACTGTCGGCGATGGATCGTTGGGCCTGTTCCAATCAAATTTTACGATCAGCTTATGGCCGCGATATTCATGCGTGATGGGAACGTCTAAGCCATGGGACATCTGTCGAACCCTTTGCCACTGATCAATGCCTTCGAGTTTTAACGCAATTGAGCCAGGAGCACTATCGTGGCGCTTCGCTATTGGAGCGGAGTGTGCCACCCCGCCCAGCTCCGGACGGAGTAAGTAAGCCCGAGGTTCATCGAAACAAGCCGCCCAACGATTCTGGCGCCCAGTTCATGATCACCAATTCGCCACTGACTTCGGCCTTCCCCTGCCGCTGGTTGGTAGTGGTGTAGCGAATGTCCAAGGTCTCGAAGTGGAAGCCGTCGAACACCCGGCGGATGTCCGGATGGTCGTTAATGCTGACCATCACCTTGCCTTTGCAGCGGCGCATGAAGTCGGCCATCCGCTCGTAGTTTTCGAACGGAAAGTCGATGCCATAGCCGGCTGTCTGCCAGTAAGGCGGGTCCATGTAGTGGAACGTATGAACACGGTCGTAACGTTCAGCGCATTCAAGCCAGGGGAGATTTTCGACGTAGGTGCCAGACAACCGCTGCCACGCAGCCGAGAGGTTTTCCTCGATGCGCAGCAGGTTGATGGCCGGAGCAGTCGTCGCCGTGCCGAATGTCTGACCGGAGACCTTGCCGGCAAAGGCATGGTGCTGCAGGTAGAAGAATCGGGCGGCGCGCTGGATGTCGGTGAGGGTTTCGGGGCGGGTCATTTTCTGCCATTCGAACACCTGCCGCGAACTGAGCGCCCATTTGAACTGGCGCACGAACTCTTCGAGGTGGTTCTGCACGACGCGGTAAAGCGTGACCAGGTCGCCGTTGATGTCGTTGAGAACTTCAACCGGCGATGGCTGCGGCTTCATGAAGTAGAGCGCGGCACCGCCGGCAAAGACTTCGACGTAGCATTCGTGTGGCGGAAAAAGCGGAATGAGGCGATCGGCCAGGCGGCGTTTGCCGCCCATCCAAGGGATGATGGGTGTAGACATAAAAAGCAAGACCTTTACTGTATGGATAAACAGGTGCTAGGCTCGCCGCGCTTTGTGCACGGAGCAAGAGCCTTGGCTGGACTTGCAGGGACAATCTGCAGGGACGGCGGCCGATCCGGATGTTGACGCATCTGGACAGGCCGCTCTTTTTCACTTCGGTGTTGAGACTTCTTTGGCGTATGCCTGACAGGCCGCGAGGGCGATCAGCCCCCGGTCACCGGCATCGGTGATGCCGATAATTCGCCGAGCATGCGCTGGGTCAAGTTCGGCTCTTGCGGGGCCATGAACCACGCCGCCGGCGCTGGCAGGGGCTGACACCCCGTCACAACGGCCGGCAGCGCTGCCGGCGTTGAGTAGGACTGACAGCCGAACATCAGCAGTGGCAAGGCGATCAGACAGGCGTTGCTGAGCTGTTTGCGCATCGGATAGATCCTTGTAATGGGTTTTGTCGTTGTCTTCCAGGCGCTGCTCCAGCGCCAGGCGCTTGTCCTGCTCGATCACCAGCGCCCCCACCGTCGCCTCGGCGGCCGCCCGGGCCATGTCGGCTGACTGCCGGGCCTGCTCGGCCAGCGCGTTACCGTAACGCCAGTCCTGTATCGCCCAACTGCCGGCAGCGCCGGCGCCGGCGATCGACAGCAGCACCAGGGCGATCGCCCAGGGTCGCACCGGTGCCGGGATCAGATCGAGGATTGACATAGCACCGCCTTGGCCTTGGCCCACAGCTCGCGGCGATCGGCCAGACCGACGTCGCCCCCGTTGATTTTCCGGCTGATGCCGTCGAACAGGCCGGCGTCGGCCAGATCGTTAAGACCTCGATCCCACCAGTACCAGGCCGCCGACAGCGCGGCATATTCCGGCTGCTCCAGCAGCTCCGGCCGATCGAGCAGTGGCAGGCCCAGCGCTTGCCCGCACAGGCGGTAGGTGTCGCGCCCGGTGATCTGGATCAGGCCGCGCCCTCGATAGCGGTAGCCATCGCCCGAGGCCTCGGGACCGTTGCCCATGCGATTGGCATAGACGCGATTGGCCAGCTTTTCCGAGTTGCACAGATACGCCCTTGCGGCCTCGATCTCGGCCGGATCCGCTCGGCCGTTACGGTTGTCATCGAAACCCGACTTGAACAAGCGCGCGACGCGCTCGGCGTCCCGGTAGTAGAGGCTTTCCGACAACTTGGTCAGGTGCTGCGACTCGTGCCCGCACTGGGCGAGAAACGCCGCCTCGCGCACCGGCGAGGTGATGCGAAACCGCGCCATGGCCGTGACCAGCGCAGACACAAAAACGCCCGCGACTGGGCGGGCGTTGGGGAGGATCTGCAGCAATTGCTGCTGAGTGATCGGCATACAAACTCCAGGCACAAAAAAGCCGCTCAAGGCGGCGGGATGGGGTGCGCTCTCGCGCTATTTGAGGCTCACGACCTTGACCGGCTTGGCGGGCTTTTTGCCCTTCTTGCCTTTGGCTTTGGCCTTGCCATTCTTGCCGCCGTTGCACTCGACAACGGTGGTCCAGCCGGCTTGGGTGTAGGTCTGCTGCACCGACTCGGCCAGATACTCGCCATCAAGTCCAACCTTGAAGCCCTGGGCGATGATCGATCGTTCGGCAAACAGATCGGTACGCCCGGCCATTTCCAACCGCACGCCGGCCGTGGACCGGTTGAATGCCGCCAGACGGGCTTTGGCCGCTGCCTCGGCGGCCGTCTTGTTCGGGTGAATATGGCGATCGGTATGCACCGCCGGCAGGCCGGCCGGGGCGTCGTCGTTCTCCAGCGACACCACGGCAAGCTTGCCGGTCTTCTTGTCCTGATGTTTGGCCCCGACCGCCTTGTGGCTGCTGCGATCGCCAAGGTGGAACTGCCAGCGACTGACGTCTTCGCGCGTGATCACGATCGGCGCAAAGGCCTTGCCGCTCGCACTCTGCCCGCCCTGACGGGGCATCACCAGCAGCTTGCCGTCGGCGACCTTGGCCGTGCAGTCGTACTGTTTGGCCAGCCGAGTGATGAAATTAAAATCGGACTCGCTCAACTGATCGGCGCGCACTACTTTCGTGTTGACCGGACACACCGGCGCCCAGCCGTTTCGGGCAGCGACGTCGGCGACGATCTTGGACAACGGCACGTTTTCCCAGCTACCGCTGCGAATGGTTTTGCCGCTGCCGCGCATGTCGCTGGCCTTGCCCGTGATCACGATCGTATCCGGCGGACCGGACACCGTGATTTCATCGACCACATAACGGCCCAGCCGGGCCAGTGACGTCTCCAGATAGCCCAGGTAGACCTCGATCCCCGCGCCCCGGGACGGCAGCACCACCAGCCCGTCACGGTCATCAATGCGCAGTTCAAACTCGTCGGACTCCATCCCGACTTTGTCGGTGACACTCAACTGAATCAGGCGATCGTTCAGCAGCGCCGTGATGTCGTTGCCATCGGCAACAATGCGGAATCGGGGGGTCATGGATTTTTTCCAGAAGAATGCCCGCACAGGGCGGGCCAAGGATTGAAGCGTTACGCGTAACGCGAGCGGCCGCCGGCGGCGTGCCCGGACGGGATCAGTCCCACAAGGTCACGGCCTCGGTGACCGGGTGCGGCAGATCCGGCAGCACGATCACCACGCCGGCGCGGTAGGGCTGTTCCTCGTCGGCCAGCCCCTGATTGGCGCCCAGCACCGCCTCGACGCTGCCATTCAAGTGCCCGTAAAAGTTGTGACAGATGGTATCGAGCAGATCCCCGTCAGACGTTCTGCATGTCGTCGCCATAGCGGACAAACTCCAAGGTAAAGGCCTGTTTGCGCGGAATACCGCCGGCCATCAGCGAGCTTTGTTCCTCGTCGACGCTCTTGAGGCACCAGGTTCCCAGCACGTCGCCATAGCCGGTGGTCAAGGTCAGCGGCTGAAGCTGGGCGCCCAGCGTGCGCAGCGTGTCGAGCTGCTTTAAGCCACCCTTGAAGCCCGGGAAGATCACCCCCTTGAGCGTGATTTTCTCGTCGCCCATGCCTACGCCCTGCTGCGCCGGCCGACGCCCCAAGCGCTCTTGCGAGGCCCAACGGAATTCGGTCGAGCGGCGCAGCTCGTCAAACGCAGCGGTGTCGAGGTTGAACGTGTACTGCGGCGCCTTCGGGTCCTGCGGCTGAATGATCAGCAAGTGCGGGAACGGCTTCACCGCCTCCGGCGCCGGCGTCTGATCCGTGGCAAACGCACCGGTGGGCACGATGTTGGCCAACGCCGGGCTGGCCTTGCCGGCAATCTTGTTGATGGCCGTGGCGGCGCGCCCGGCCTGCTCCTTCAGCACCCCCAGCCGCTCGTCGATCTGCGCCACCGCGCGCGTGGCCGTGCCGTACATCGACACCACCCGCCCGACTTGCGCCTGGGCAGCATTGATCCCGCGCATGGCGCGCTGAAGCTTGGCCCCGATCGCCGGACCGACAAAGGGCAAGCCCTCCAGCTCGGACGCGGCGCCGGTGATTTCCCCGATCGCGCCATTAACCGGCGCCATCATGCCGTCAAGGCTGCGCCGGCCCGTCTCCCCGGCCGAAGCCAAGTATTTAATCCCCGACTGCAACTGCCCCAATGCTTCCATAAATCCCCCTGATCACACGTGCGGCGCATCGAACAGATTGCGGCTTTCCTGCTGCTTGGCCATCTCGCGGTAATACTGATCGAGCTGCGGCTTGATCTGCGCGAACAGTTGATTGCCGTCCTTGACGTCACCGTTGACCGTCAGCGAGAACGGCGCGTTGATCGCCACGTTAGACTCGACCTTTGGCGCCGGCGCTCTGGCCGGCGCGGCCTTGGCCAACGGTCCCAGCTTGGCGTCGGCACTGGCCTCGGGCAGCATCATCGAGCGGGCCACATCGCCGGGCGCCGCCTTGACGTCTACGCCGGCATCAGGGCGCAGCATCGTTCGGCCAACATCGCCAACCTTTGCCGAATCCTTCGCCGCCGGCGCACCCTCTGGCGCGATCGAGGGGGCCGCCATCATCAGCGGCGTGGCCGGCTTGGCGAATGACTTGGCGATATCGCCCATCACCGGCGCAATGTCCTTGCCGGCGTTGGCCATCATCAAAGGCCCGGCGTCCGGCATTTTCTTCGCCGCGTCATCGGCACCGAACAGCGATTTGCCGACAACGCCGCCTAGGGAGTCGCCGCCCATATTGCCCAGCACGCCGCCGATCAAGGCACCGATCGCCGTACCGATCACAGGCACGACCGAGCCGATCGCGGCACCAGCTGCCGCACCGGCGAGGGTGCCCGCCAAACCGCCGGCCGCTGAGCCGTAGCCCTCGGCTTTCTCGTCCTGAGTCTCGGCGTTCTGATAGGTGTCATAAGCCTTGAAACCGGCGTCAGCCACCGCGAGAACCGCCGTGCCTTTGACCGCTGACCCGATGCCAATGCCACGGCCGAAACCGCGACCGCCGCCCTTGCCTTTGCCCTTGCCGCCCTTGTCCTTCTTGCCGTCACCGGCATCAACGTCGCCGCCGTCCAGTCCACCACCCGCACCGCCTGCCGGCAGGTTGGTCACAATCACCTTTTGCGGGATGTTCGGGTTACCCATCAGCGAGCCACGGCCGATGTTCATTAGCCCTTTGGCCATCTTGAGGCCGCTCATAGCCGTCGATAGCCCAAGGATGCCGGCAGTGGCCAGCCCGATCGCAGACACCAGTCGCGGCGACTCGTCGGACAGCTTGGCCAGCCCGCGCGCGACAGAACCGATCCCGTCTACCACGGCATCCGTTACCGGGCGCATGGCGTCGCCGATCGCGCGCATCGAGTCGTCGAGGCTCTGCACCATTTCCGACTGTTTCTGCGCCGACGACTGGCGGCGCTCTTCCAGGTTCTTATCCAGAATCCCGGTCGCGCTGGCCGATTCCTTTTTAAGCTTGTCGTACAGGTCCTTGTTCTGCATGTACGCAGTCAAGGCGCCCTTGACCTGCATGTCTGCGAACAGGTCGCCGGTACGCAATGCCGATTCCAGCGAGGCGATCATAGCCTTGGCTTTCTCGGGGTCGGCCTCCTGGCTGATCGCGGCCGTCGCCTCGGCCATCTTGGCGGCCTTCTTGGGGTCGGTCGCCTCAATGTATTTTTGGGCAAGCGCAAAGCTGGATTCCAAGGTGGACTTGCCGTTTTGCAGCCCGGTATTCATCGACGCCTGATAGTCGATGCCGGCCTTTTCGTAGGCCTTCACCGTGTCACCGGAACCGATTTTCTCCATCCAGTTTTTGAGGTTGTTCGCCGCCTCGTCGGAACCGCCGGCCGTCTTCATCTGCACCTGAAGCATCGAACCCAGTTGCGTCACCGAGTCCATGCCGGTAATGCCCAGCTTGCCCATACCCGCGAGCAGTTCAGGGAACCAGCGCGCCATGTCGGCCGCTTCAAAGCTGCCCGCCTGCCCTTGGTAGGCGATCGCCTCAAGCGCCTTTTGCATCATTGCGGGGTCGGTGATTTTGGCGTTCTGCCCCAGGGCATTGATCATCTTGGCGGTTTCGGTGCCGTCCGAACCCTGCCCAACGGAGAACTTGGCCGCTGTCGGTGCGTAGGCCAGCGCCTTGTCCAGCTCCATGCCGGCGCCCACCAGGGCGTTCACCACCTCGGCCACCTGATTGCGCGCCATGCCGGTATCGCGCGACGTGTCGATCACTGTCTTGGACAGCTTCGCCTCTTCGGGCGTGTTGGCAATGTTGGACTTGATCGCAATGTCACGAATGATCGCGCCGTAGTCCGCGCTGATCTTCGTCGGGACGGCCATCAGCGCCGTGGCGGCCGTCGCCCGCCCGATACTGCTGCGCATCTGCTGCTTGCCTTCGTCGAGCTGCATGTGCCCTTTGGCCTGCAGTTCGGCGCCCTGCGCAATCTTGCCCATTTGGGTGTAAGCCTTGCCGAGGTTGCGAACCTCAACGCCCTGCTTTTTCAGCGCGGCCAAGTTGGCTTCCAGCTTCTTGCGCAGATCCTCGGCGCCCTTCTCGCCAGCCATGTGCGCCTTTCGAAACTCGGCTTGCAGGCGCATGGTTTCGCCAATGGTCTTTTCGAGGACCCGGGCCTTTTTGCCGGTTTCTTCCAGCTTCTTGATACGGCCGGTGGCGTCCTTGAACGCCGCTCCCAGCGTCGAACTGACAGCCCCGCCAATCACCAGACCGAGCGCTAGTTTCTTGCTCATGTGCGTGCCCTATGTTCGCCGAGTTAAAAGCGGCTCAATCCCTGAGCCACCACAGCATCCGGTCAAAGGGCATGGCCTCAATCTCGGCCGCAGAGAAACCCGTCTCTCTCGCCAAGGTCTTGGCCGCCACCCGTTGGGTCTCGGTGTTAAAGCTCGTCCTCTTCGACCAGGCGAAAATAGCCAGCCTGCAAGCGGTTGTAGTTCCGCTGAGTCAGGGCAGCAATTTCCTTTTCGGTCGCACCGAGCAGGCTGCACAGAATGTTGATTTCGATTTGCTCGTAATCACCCTTTGCCGTGGCAGTTGCGGCACGCGTGTCACGTACCGTCGGCGCTCGCATGGTCAGCTTGTCGACCTTGATGCCGCCGAACTCGGCGGCCCCCTTCAAGGTGATGATTGCGCTGTCGTCACTGATAGCCAGCCAGGACGGGACTTTCTTTTCTTCAGTTTCGTGAGTCATGTTCTATTTCCTTACAGGCCGAGGGCCGAGCGTTCGGCGGCCAACTGGTCTACACCGTCGACAACCATGATCATTGCGAGCGGATCGATCTCGTACATCAGGCGACCGTCGATTTCGAGCTTGTAGTAAGTGAGCTTTACGGCGTGCTTGATTTCGCCCACGGTGGACGGCTTCCAGTCGCCCATGTCCACCTCTTTCACGCCGCCGCGCATGGTGACGATCACCGGTGTAATGCGGCCTTTCAGATCCGCGAAGGCGCCGCGAAACGTCAGGCTCGTGGCCGTCTGGTCAGCCAGACCAAAGAACTTCAGCGACTCGCGGCGCACGCCGTTGGTGGTAAAGGCCGATTCGATCTTTTCCATGCCCACGGCAAACTCGATCGGGGCGAACATGCCGCCGCCCTGATAGTCCTCGGTTTTCAGGGTCAGTTTCGGCAGCGTCAGAGTGGGCACGTCGCCGGAAAAGCTGACGCCGTCCACAAACAGGTTCATGTTCTTCAGAACTTGAGGAATCATCGGTAAGCCCCCTTAGGCTTCAAGCACTTCGGTCAGCCACTCGTTGGTGACCTCGATCAGGAAATTCGGGTTTTCAGCCGGCGGGACGTCGGTGAAACGGATGCGCCAATAAACCTTGCCCTGTTCGAGCTGGCTGGCCGTGTTCATTTCGGTGTCCGGGTAGACTTCAAAGTTGATGATCGCGCCGGCGTTCTTCTGGTCGCGCATGAACGCTTGCAGGCCTTCGGTCACGTCCTTGACGTAGGTTTTGGTGATCGAGCGGTCGACCGCCCATTTGTGGCCCGCCTGGATCGCATCCATCAAGATGTCGCAGGTACGAACGCGGGTAACAAACGACCACTTCGGATCGCTCGACAGCGTGCGGTTGCCCCACAGGCGATAGCCGCCGTCACGAATGATCGTGCTGACATTGGCGTTGTTGAGCAGGTTGGCCCGGCAGGTTTCGTCGCCGTCCAGGTACTCGATCGAGCGAGTAGTGCCGGTGATGCCGACAAATTCCTTGTTCGACGGCGAAGCCCAGTAGCCGTAAGTCGCATCAGTCCAGGCGAACAGGCCCGCCACCCAGGCAGAACCCGGGGCATCGATCGTCGCGCTGGTGACGGTGTCCCAATACTGCACACCCGGATCAACCAGATAGATGCGTTTGCTGCCGAACTCCTGGGCGTAGGCCAGCACCGCCTCGTCGGTCGTGTTCGGACCATCGACAATGGCGATCGCGCGCAGCTTGGCGGCCAGTGCGTCCATGGCGGTCGCCACAGCCTGAGTGGCCGAGTGCTTCGGCGCGATCAGCAACTTGGGTTGCGCGTTGTGCTTGCTCTTGCCGTCCAACAGCGCTTGCAGGCCGGTACGCTGGCCACCGGCCAGAACGCCGCCGATGATCGCTGAGGTTTGCAGCGCTGCATCTTCCAGCACAGGCACACCGACAGCGACGATCACAGCCTTGGCGCGCACATAGATCGCCTGGGCGGCCTTGGTGATCGCCGAATCGGCACCGAAAGCCGCGATCGCCTCGCGCTCGGACGTGAGCAGCACCAGCTCGCCAGCCTTGGCCGTGCCGCCACCGACAACGCCCGGCTTGAAGGTGTCGCAAAGACCGATGATCGAGGACGACGGCAGCGAGATAGTGCGCGCACCCGTATCAATCAGCGTGGTCGTCACGCCGTGAAAAAAAGAACCAGCCATATGGGTCAATCTCCAGAAACGAAAAAGCCCCGCATAAGCGAGGCTGTGAGGGTGTTCGTGTTACGCGTAACGGAAAAGAAATCGCCCCGTCAGTGCGGGGCGTTTATTGAAGCTGGCCGATCATCCACAGTGGTGCGATCGGGCGGTGATCGATCAGCGGGAATTGCTCGCCTTGTGGCCAGTCACGCAACAGCCGTCGGTAGCCTTGCAGCTCGGCATATTGCTCAGGTGTGATCGAGGTCGCCCCGCCCTCCTCGACCTCGTCGCGATGGCGCGACACCAGAGGGTCAGTAGACGCCAGTTGCCGATCGCGCCAAACACGCTCAGCAGCGGCCAGCACCTCTGCACTAGGCGGCGGCCGATCAATCAGGATAGGCCCGCCGGACTCGTCAGCCGCGACGATCATGCCGGCAGACTGCCCATCCAGAATTGCGCGACGATGCTCAAGCGAAACCTCCACGCCATCTTCTGGAATAGCGTCAACAATGTTGCTGTCATAGAAACCGAGTTCAGATGCACTAAAGAAAATCACGTTCAGTTTCCCCACACATGCCAGAAAAGCACTGGATTAACCGACGTGGTCGGCCCCGAGTTCGCATTGACCAAAATGCTATTAAGGCTGCTTCCGTTCTTTCTGACCCCAGCAATGGAAAACTCGGCTGCCCCGGCCTGCGCCGATAAGGGGACCGAAACCGTCGCGCCAAAAATCGCATTAGGGAACGCGGTAGGAAGGACAACGTTCACCTCGGCATTGTCTGTAACAGAGACAGCCCCCCATTGCTCGATCAAACCAGACGGGTATTTTTGGTATCCGTTGGGCGACAGATTCGCCATAAACCCTTGCCTGAGTTTCTTTGGCGTGACGATCGTTGTGTCATCGGTGCCCGCATCAAACTGCGCCTGCGTGGCGATCTTGGCCGTCCCCAGCTTGATTTCCGTGGCCTGCGTCGCCAAAGCCGCCAGCGCAGCAATGTCGATGTTTCCCTGATTGATTGGTGCGTTCCAAGCCTTAATGCACCACATAACTGCTAGGTTGCGCGGTCGAGTAACACCTAGCGACCCCGTTGATTGCGGAGTTGTACCAGACGTGAATACGGCGTTTGTAACCCCGTAATCAGTAAGATTATGAGGATCAAGCCCGTGCTGCTCAGCAACCCCCACGTTTGACAAAGTGTTGTGCCACAGACCCGACACAGCTGGATTTTCGTTACTAGGGTCAAATGACTGCAAGCTGCCTTTTTGCCAGCTGCCAATCCCGCGCCCTGGATCCACACCGCGCCCATGATCCCAGCCGCGCAAAAATTCGCCACGCGATTCCGGCAAACGGAAATTTCCCGCACCCTCGCCGCCTTTGTTGAAGGCCGTGCCGAGGAATGCCGCCAAATCTGGATAAGCCGCAATGCTCTTGACGCTGCCGTCCAGCTCCAGAAACCCGGGTGCTACCTTGTCCAGCGGAAACGCCACCGTGGCGCCTACAGGCAGCGCCGAGGCTTGGGCAATCATCGCCTCGACTTCGGCCTTGGTGTAGCTGTCCTTGATGCCCATACCGGCGAGGGTTTCCGGGTTATCGCCCGACACGACAAGCCCACGATCGTTGACCTTGACCCGCGTGAATTCGCCCGGCGTCTTGTTCTTCGGCAGCACCTCCAGAATGGCCGCGTCGACGTAGGCCCGCGAGGCCAGCACAATCGCCGGGTCAATCTTGAGCTGAATGTTGCCGGTACTGGTGACGATGAAATTCATGCGCACAATTTGCGTGCGGCCCGAGCCTTGCGACAGCAGCGGCTTGAAGCTCGGCGCGCAGTTGGCCACCGCCACCAGATCGCCGTCCGCATCGTAGAGGCCGATTTCGCGAATCCACTTACCGCCCTCGTCGGCTGGAATGATCTGCTCAGCGATGATCACTGCCGGGTTGATCGGGTCAATCTTCAGTTGGTTGAGCGGTTTACGGCGCCACTCGTTGAGCAGCTTGGTTTGACTGGCCGACGGCACCGGATTCGGCGGATCCGCCAGCCCATTGGGGTTGGCATCCCCCCCACGCCCATTTGTGTGATCAGCCAGGGAATGCCGAGCGCGTCGGCGTTCGCCTGCTTGGCCATCCCCACATTCGTAAGGATCGCGAAAAACTGCGAATTCGCATCAATCATAATAAACGTCCAGGGTGTCTATGGTGTGTTCGCGGCCGACCACGCCAAAGCTGCCAGTGACCTCAATGTCACGCATGACGGGCGGGTAAACGTCGATTTCGTCGCCTTCGTAGACGGACACGGCGATATTCAAATCGCCTTGAGTTTCCAGGCTGATCGCCAGCCCGGTCAGGTGCCGGGTGACGGGCTTGGCGTCGTCAATCAGGCGCTCAAGCTCCTGATACATTTCTTCGGTGATGCCGGTATCGAGAACCCCGACCTTCAGCGCGAAGGTGCCCGGCACGCCCTCCGGCACGGTCTTGAACCACTCGACAATCTCGATTAGATAGCCCAGCGGCTCGACCACGCGGCGCAGCGCGCCGATCGTGCCCTTGTGCTTGTGGATGTAGAAAGACGCCTTAATGGCCGCGCGCTTGGTTGCCTCAGACCATCGGTAATCCCAGCGATCGACCGACCATGCCCACGCCAGATGCGGCAGCAGCTCGACCGGGCAGGTGTCGGGGTTGTACAGGGTGCGCAGCGGGACAATCGTGCGATCGTAGAAAGCCGCCTCGATTGCCCGCTCCAGAGGCGTGCTATTGCTCGGCAGCAGGCTTTTCATGTTGCGCCCGCCATCGTCACGGCATAATCGACGCACCACGCCGCCTGCGCCTTGGTAGGCGCCAGATCCTGCCAGCCCACCAACTCGACCCGGGAAACGCCGGCAATGTGCAATTGAGCGTCTACAGCCGAGCGCGCCACCTCAACGCCCAGCCGCTTGCGTGGATTGATCCACGCGGCAAGGCGTCGTTTCGCTTCGGTCAAACTGGCGTCACCCTCCGGGCCGGCGCTGCTCATGTGCAAGATGGCGTCAATCCGGTACTCAAGAATTTCCGCGCTTTGCACCTTGACCCGATCGGCGACCGGCCGGGTGTCTTCGTCATCCAGTGCCAGTCGGACAATGCTCAAAAGCTCGGGGCTGGCCTCGCCTTTCCCTTCGGTGCTCAGCACCGTTACCGTAACGTTGCACGGCGCCGGACTTTCAGCCGAGGCGTCGGCCACCAGACCCGAGGCGTTACGCGTGTGCAGGATGTAGCTGTTACGCGGCCCCGCCGTGGTCAGGCCCTCATAAGCCAGTTGAATGCGCTCCCGGTAAGGGTCGTCCTCTTCCAGCACTTCAGGCACTGGCGGCGTGGCCGTCAGATCCTCGGCTTGAATCACCAGGCGCGGCAGATTGACGTTGCCGCCAAGCTGATCGAGGTCACTCTTGATCGCATAGGCCAGCAGCAGCGCCTTGGCGCCGTCGTTGACCCGGGCACGGTTGCCGAGCTTGTTATAGGCTCCGACTTCCAGCAGCTTGACCACCGGATCTGATTCAAGGTTGGCCGTCCAGTTGTCGCCCATGCTCCCGCGAAACATGCTCAAGCTGTCTTCAAAGGTTTGTTCGAAGTCCAGCGGCTCCAGCACGTCCGGCGCCGGCAGCGCGGACAGATCCAAGATACTCATGCGCTCACCTCGGCCAGAAAGTCGTCGCCCAGGTACTCGCCGGCGACACCCAAATTGATTTTCCCGCCCAGCACAGAAAGCACCTTGACGCTCTTGAGCTTCACGCGCGGCTCCCAGCGGCCGAGCGCCCGCGCGGCCTCAGCCTGCACCGAGCTGATCCAACCGGCGTTAACCGGCAAGTCCACATAGGTGCGTAGCTTGCTGCCGTAGTCGGGCCGCTCCCGACGACTGCCCAACGGGGTGCTGAGAATGTCGCCGATGGACTGAATAACGCTGTCGATGCCGGTAATGGGCTGGCCGGTCTGGCGATCCATTCCGATCATCTGCGTTACTCCTGGGCTTCAAGTTCGGGATGGGATTTCAGGAACGTCACAGCCTGTTCATCGGACGCCGAGACGTCGACCGAGGCCTTGACCACGGCGAGCGTGCGATTGGTCCCAGGGATGCACAGGGTGCGCGAGGTAAAGACCGTATCGCGAAAGGTCAAACGCAGATCCGTCGACGTCGACGCATCAGCGCCGGGCGTTGCAGTGGCCTTGGCCATGGGTTTCCTCCAGACACAAAAAAGCCCGCACTTGGCGGGCTGCATAGTTGATTGATCAATGCTTGTGGTGATTGTCGCTATTGCCGACGGCCATGATGTTCGCATCGCCGTCGATGTTGCCCGTTACGTGTAACGGCCCGTCGATGTTGACCGGTCCTTTGATGTTCACAGTGGCCTCGATGTCGACCGTGCCAGACTTCACCGTCACCGCGTTATCCGTAACGACCAGTTCTGTACCGCCGACCTTGATGGTCACCGTCCCGCTGGGCACGGTGATCGTGTAGCTGCTTGCCTCCCAGTCGTAGACCAGCGAACCGCCATCATCAAACCGCCAGACCTCGACATGATCGCGGTTGTCCGGCTGTGCGCCGGCATTGCCGTACAGCCCCGGGATAAACGTTCCGATACCGGCTTGCCCGCTTGGGTTGAACAAAACCCCCTGCTCGCCCAGGCTCGGCGATCGCCAGTGCCGCGCTTTGCCGGCCGCGAGGCTGTGCCAGCGCACCCAGGCGCTCGTCCACTCGCCATTCGATACCCGAACCGCACCGGCCGCCAGATCAACCCCCACCACCGCGCAAGGCATCAGCATGGCCGCAATCATGCGGTCATGCTCACCGCTTGGGTAACTCAAGGCAGGCTCTCCGGCGGGAAAAACTCCGGATCCTTGTCGTCGTTGAACCCGAACATCAGCGAACCCGGCGGCTCGTCTGGCCAAGGCCAGTCCTCAGTCCCAAGATAAAGTGTGTGGGTCCACTCAACCACCCAGACCGTGTAGCCATCCAGTTCTGGCTTGGTCCAGTCCTGCATGGCCTGCACAAATTCGGCGGGATGGACGGCTACACCCCAGGTTTGCATGCGTAGCAGCACCGCCAGTTGAGCAGCCAACTGCGCGGCCTGCTGGCAATGTCGGGGACGAATCGGGTCAACGATGATCCGCGCTTCAAACCTGCAGACCAGCGTCGTCTCGCCTGTGCCGATGTCGGTACCGGGCTCCATCTCCACCATTTCAAGGAATACCGCAGGCAGCGCAATTCGATCCTTCACGTCTGGCCATGCCGTAACAGCTTTGACGCCTGGCAGATGGGTCACCAGGTGCAACTCGATCGCCCGATAAAGCTCATCAAGCGTAAAGGGATTCTCAGACATTTCACGCCCCCTTCAGGTACTTCTGGAACTCGAAATTGAGTTCTTGCTGCAGGATCTCCAGCAAGCGCGCATGGGCGCGTTTAACCCACTCGTCGAAATGCGGACGGGCATGCTCAAGCGACACTTTGGCCTTGGCCAGCGGAAAGCGGCCGTCGTTTTCTGCGACCCAACCCGAGCTGGCACCACGACTGGGCGACACCGTCGTATCGGGATAGTCGCCTGAATTGAAATGCTTGCTTGCGGTACGGATCCAGATGTCGGGTTTGGTGCCATAAACCTGTTTGAGGAAAGCGCCTTGATACCGCCGACCTGCCACGGACACGCCTTTTCCGTTTTGCCGCGCCCGACCGATCCGGCTGGATTCAACGGCATTCAGACCGAACCACAACTTGCCGCTTGCTGCCCTGCCTGCGACCGGATAGCTGCGCAAGCGCTGACGCACTGCAGCGACAGCAATGCGCTCCTCCCGGCCAACTGCCCGTGCGATGTGAGTGCGCAACCAACCTAATGTTTTGTTGATCGAACGACGTTGAGCGACAGCGGCCGCTTTTGGCACCAACTTGGCGAAGTCCTCGAAAGCTTGTAGATCTGCAGCCGAAGACTGAATAGTCAGCATCCCGCCACTGGCCGAGGAACTGTAATAACTGCCAATACTCATGCCCGCATCCTCAGGATCAAAGTCACCCAACCGGTACCATCTGGCTCAAGTTGGACAAGGTCATATTGGCCACCGCCGTCGTGCACCGATAGATCAATGGAAACCAGTTGCCCCGATTCGATGCCATCCGCATCAATGGCACGGATCTCAAACTGCGGCTCGCGCAAGGCGGTATTTATCCGCCCCATGCGCGGCTGCAGCCATGGCGCGGAAAAGAAACCGGCGATCTCTCGACCGCCGACCGTTGCCATGTCGCCCAAGCCATCCAGCACCAAGGCGTCCATGTCGTCGCTCAATTCGCGAAAACCCATCACTCACCGCCGCTGTCGTCGTCCTCATTGGCAACGCCCGATTGTTGGCGTAGCAGTGCTTGTGCTCGGGGATCCTTGAGCGGAGCGATTCGCCCCTCGGCGAGTAACGCTTCCTCAATCCCTTTACTTGGCGGACTGTAAGGCTCGCCCTTCACGACAACGACGCGGCCATCTTGAACGCAACCGTCGATCACCAGAAAATCGGCTTTCTTGGCCATGTCACACCACCATGGCGTAAATGAACGCATCCGGTTCGAGCAGACCAGCCAATGCCGCACTTTGCAGCTTCAGCCAGCGAGCGCTCGGCTCTTGGGTCACCCAGCTCTTCGGGAAGCGAGCCGCTTCGACCAAGCCGCTTTCCACGGCTTCCAGGTCTTGAATCGCCCCGTAAAGCATGGCGTTGCGCGTGGACGTCGAGCCGAGAATCAAGCCACCTGCCGGAATCATTGGCTGCTCGTCATCCTCGTCGTCCAGATACCACTCGTCGTAACCGTAAAGGTCAACGCCAGGATCATTCAGATAGCCTAGGTAAGTCACGCCGTCTGGCAGTTCTTCGGGCTTGATCAAGCCCATGTCAACGCGGCGAGTGTTGAGCTGTTTCATCACCATTGCGCTGGATTGAAATGCGTCCAGCGCTTCGCCGCTCATGGCTACGGTGTTCGCCGTGCGCCCGGAGTCCTTGGCGATCTTGCGCTTCCAGCTACGAAGATTGGCAATCGGGTCGCCGTCTTCGCTGCCCCACTGACCGCTGCCCAGGCTGATCTTGTGATCGTTGGCCATCAGGAAGTCGATGGTGTCATCCACCCCTTCTCCTACGACGCGAACCTTCCCCGTGGTGAGTGCCTGGGCGCACATCCATTCTTCCCGGCGGATGATTTCGTCATCCAGGTCGCGCAGATCCTTTCCGAGCAATTGCCCGGCACGCTCCAACGGGGTACGCGAGGAAAACGGGTTGTCGCCGGCCGAACGCTTGAGCACAAGCTCGGCGGTGGTTTCGCGCTTGGGTTGAATGTACGGCGGGCTGTAGGTGCTGGTGGTATAGCCTTCGCGCAACGACACACTGCCCGGCAAGCGAGGATTAACAAACGGCGCCATTTTGCGTTTGCCTTTGATGATGTCGATGTCCACGGTTTTGGTCGGGAACGTGACAGGACTGCCACCGTTGAAAAAAGTGTTCAGCAAAAAGCGCCGCGCGGTTGGCATCTGCTCAACCGCTTCAAGCATGGTTCGGGTATCAAAAATATCCATCAAAGACTCCGAATTAACGAACGAACAGGCACAGGGGACGCAGCGCAGCTTTTGCCTGCGCCAAAGTAAAACCCTCGCCGAGTGTGAGTTGACTGGCCAGCACTTCACCGGTCAGGCGGATTGGCGCTACCTGCGCGCCTGAGGTCGTATCAGTGGACTGATCCAGTACAGCCGCAGGAGCTTCGGAGCCATCGGTTGCTGCGGCCTTGCAAAGCACGTATTCGCCACTGGCCGTTACTTGCCCAAGGACGGCGCCTCGACTGAGCTTCTGGCCGGAAGCGATCACGGCGGTGTCGATCATCACAGGGAAGGCACCGGCGGACAGCTGGTCCGGGACATAGGTTTGGCGTTCTGGGTTGCTCATTAAGTTCTCCAATCAGCGGCGCGAGGCGCCCTCGACGATGGCGTTTACGACGGCCTTGCGCTCACCCTGAGCGGCATCGCCCGCAGGAGTGGACGTCGATGCAACGGTGGCGTCGGCCTTGATGGCGTTCAGGGAAATGCCGCGATCCTGCGCAGCCTTGAACAGCTGTAGCGCTGTGGCTTCAACCGTGGAGCCTGCTTCGATGGCAGCGGCGATTTCAGTTTCGAAACCCTTGCTGGCCATGGCATTGATCCCGGTGATCCGTTGCCGTTCTGCAGTAGCGCCCTCCTCGCGACTTTGGGTGCGGATGCTTTCGAGATCCGGCTGATTGGCCTGAGCGATTTCGATGGTTTGCGGATCCGCGCCGGCGGCCAGCGCCTCACGCAACTCCGCCGTGCTGCTGACGGTGGTCATGTTGTATTTCCTCGGTTGAGTGGCGGCCGGTTTGGCCAGTTCGGTTATCAATGTTTCAAGCGACCCCAGACGGTGGGCCAAGCCGGACTCGACAGCCGCGGCACCGACGCGCAGGCCGCCGAAGTCGCCCATTTCTGGGACACGCTCCGGCTCCACGCCCAGGTTGCGGGCCACCTTGGCGACGAACACATCGCCCATGGCATCGACCGTTTCGCCGACCTTCGCCCGCCCTTCTTCGGTAGAGAGATCCACGCGCTTGTTCGGGGCATTGCGGCTGACGATCTGGTAGCGCTTACGGCCGTTGGCTTCTTCGCCGCCGACTACGGCTTCAACGACCACACCGATACTCCCGGCAAGCGCCGTTTCGTCGATGACGATTTCGCTGGCAGCTGACGCAATCCAATAGGCCGCGCTTGCACCAGTGCCGCCGATGTAGGCAACGATGCGTTTACGGTCACGGGCCGCATGGATCTGATCAGCCAGTTCGTTGATGCCGGCGGCAACGCCGCCTGGGCTATCGATGTTCAGGATGATCGCGCTGATTTTGGGATCATCGAGCGCGGCCTGCAGGTCGGTGGCCAGCACCTGAGTGCTGGTCGCACCGCTGACCTCAGTGAAAAGGTTGGCATAGCGAAACACCGGACCGACTACCGGGATGATCGCCACACCATTGCGTACGCTGACAGTGCGGCTGTTATCCAGTCGCATGCCAGTGCGGGTTTCCAGCGCCGCCGGATCGCCCATGCGGTCAGCAATGGTCAGCAAGTTATCCAGGGCGCCGGGCAGCATCAGCCACGGCTGCGATGCAGCCAGCTCGAATGCGCGGGGCATGGTTACTCCTCGTTGGGGTTGGCGGACGGCGGTGTTTCCTGCTCCCGCCCTTTGGGTAAAACGTGCAGGCCATCGTTGCGCCGCTGGGTGACTTCGCGCACGCGCTGCCGATACACCTGCTGCCACGGCTCGCCGGTCATTGCGGCGGTTTCCAGCGTTTCGTTGCTGACGCCAATCTCGATGCGCTTACCGGCAGCGTTGGCTTCCTTCAGCTCATCAATGGCGCCACGTGCCGGGCCGATCCAGATGGCCTGACAGTAGGCTTTGCGCTTTGCCGGATCCGCATAACCCGGGAGGCTGATCAATCCACGAGCCACCGCCTCATCAACCAGCAATTCCCGACTGGGCTGACAAAAATCACAGATCAACCACCAGCGGCGCAGGCTGTAAAAACGCCAAGCCTGCAACATCGCTGCACGGGCCGCGCTGTAGCTGCTGCTGTAGTGCAGCAACAGCTCTTCCATCGGTTGCTCCAAAGCGGCGCCGATTTCCTTGACTACTGCCGTAAAGAACGGATCGAACTGCGCATTAGGCCGCGCAGGATTGGCGATTACCGGTTCCTCACCTTGGCCCAGGTCAACAATTGCACCCTCGCCTAGAGCCAGTTCGCCGTCAGCCGTTGTGTCTCCTCCTGCACCGTCGCCTTCGTTGGCTAACGCGGTCAGCGGGAGATTCCCGACTTGAAAGTCGTTGGTCTTTTTGATGAACACCGTGAACATTGCGGAGATCACCGCCGCCATCAGCTCGGCGCTGCTGTAGCGCTCCAGCTTCTGCAGCGGTTCCAGCACCGGAGCCAGATAAGGCGCTCCGCGCTTCTGTCCCGGACGCTCCTTGTCGGCCATAACGTGCATGACGCGGCGCCGTCCCGTCGCCTCGCCAAAGGCTGGCAGACGCTCCCATTTCAGCGCTTGGCCGGCGGTGTATTCGTTGGGGTATCCGGTGCAGACGTGATAGGCCAAAGGCGCACCCAGCCGATCAAACTCGACGCCGTCTACGAGGTTTGCGCCGTCAAGTCGCCCGGCTGGATTGCAGACACGGTCCGATTCAATCAACTGCAAGCGCGTGCTGAAGATGCAGCCGGGGCGCTCATCGTCAGGACTGGCAATCAGCACGTCCCCCCCCACCATGGACGAGATCAATACCAGTGCTTGTAACTGGTAGTGGTTGAGTGTCGCTTCGGCGTCGCATTCACGTGGATCGTCGGCGTACATCGACCACAAGCGATCAAGCTGATTGTTGATTTTCTCAGCCTGCGTCTCGTCGATACCTAATGCGTCATGATCGATCTGTGACCGGCAAACCAGCCCAGTACCTACAACATTGGTGCGCAAGCGGGTGATCGCCGCACGGGCTATCAAGTGATTGCGCATGGCGTCTCGCGAGCGAGCAACCAGCATTCGACGCTCGTTTTGGTCGAGATCTCGACGCGGACTGCCGAGACCGGGAATCCAGCTGGCCATGCTGCGCAATACGCGAGAAGCCCCGCGCCAACGCGTCTCAACACCGCCCCCGCCCCCTTGGGCGACGATAGGCCTGGACTCGTTTGCCGACTTGGCGAGTTTGAGGGCCTCGCGCATCAGCAGCTCGGCCGGGTCTTTTCGAAAAAATCCCATAGTCAGATCTTCATGTAGGAGACACGGTTGCGGCCACGTCCCTGTTGTTGAGCCTGTTCCAACGCGACCTCTCTGGCGTACTGCTGCTCCAGAAGACGCAAGCTGTTCAGCTCAGCGCGATAAAGCTCGCGATCCGCACGGCGCAAGCGCTGGCCTTTTTTCAGGACGTCAGAGATCGCCGCCCGGACTTCCGCGAGGCGCTGTTGTGCGTCTGTCATATGTGTTTCCTTAATAGCCCGCGCGACTGCGGGTGCCCCGCCCACGAGCGACAGCTCGGCGCGGTACCGGTGCGACCGGTTGTTCGGTACTGAACAGGGTTGGCTGCAGCAACTGCTGCTCCAACTGGTCCCATTCGTGATCGCGTAACAGGTGAGTTTTCAGGCTGCGAGCGGCGTGCAAGGCATACACCTCGCAATCCAGCGCTTCGTTGCGACGGCCGGCCTTCTTTTGCCAAACCATTTTGCTGGGGTTACGCGGGTGCGGTGCCAGGACTTCGTTGGTGAGTTGCTCGTAGTAGTCCGAGCGGATCTCGCTGTACCAATGCATGCGCCCCGGTCCAGCACCTTTGAGGCGCAGCCGCCCATCAATGAGCGTCTTCGCTTTGTGCGTACCGACGATGTGGACTCGCAGGCCGTATTTCGCGGCCTTGGTGTTGTCCTGTGAGGTATCCACCGACTGCGGAGGCTTGGTAAAGATCTCCTTGTCGCGACTGTCGATAGAGGCGCCTTTGATCGCCATCACGTTGTAGCGTTGACGATCCCGCACGTAGGCATACACCGCGTCACTGGTATTGCCGTCAGAGCTGTCGATGCTTACCGCCGATACCGCCAGTTGCGCACCGCTTTCGACCGGTATGGGTTGAGAAATAACCCGATCCAGTTCTTGCCAAACGGCGTCATGTGGATCGATGGGGTTGCCGTGAAGCTCACCCCAGTACAAGCGCCACGACTCTTCGCCTCGTCCCCAACCGATGATTGTGAGAGCAAGGCGGTCGCCTTGGACGTCAACGCCAACGGTGATCAGCAGGACACCTTTCGGCGCTATCAGCTCCGCATAAGGCTCCGCACGTTTTTCCAGCTCATCGGTCTTCGGGGCATCGCTCTGATACTCGTAGCTTTCGCCCTTGGAGCTGTTGACGAAAGCGATCATCGGTCCGATGTTGCCTTGTGAGGCCGCGTGTTCGGCCTGGAGCTTTTTCTCCATCAACACCTGGAAACGCGATCCCCAAAACGTCGCGTACAGCTCGTTGAGGATGTAACCGGCGATCCCCCGAAATTCTGCTGTAGCCGACCAGCGCCCGTGCTTGAGGTTGGCGTTCTTCTGGTTGTCATCCCAGATTCCACCGCAGTGCGGGCAGGAGTAGAAAGTTTTCTCCGGCCGCTTCTTGCCGTATACCTCATGGAGGTATTCCGGATCCTCGTCGCAGTGCAGGTTGTCGAAGCTCAGCGCGTGTTCTTGGCCGCATTCGTGACACGGCACCAGGCCGACGCGCTTGTCCGACAGTTCCAGCTCCGCATCGATAGCGGACAAGCCCTTGATAGTAGGTGTACCGCCGATGATGATCTTCGAGCGGCGGAACGTTTTCAGTCGTTCTTTGGCGAGCTTGATACTGTCGCCCTGGCCTCGCAGGTTCAGGTTGCAGTCGTCCGGCTCTTCAATGGCAACTCGCGGCACCGGCGTGGACTTCACGCTGGCCGGGCTGTTGGAACCCACCATTTTCAGGAAGCCGCCAGGGAAGCGCTTGAAGTCCTGTCGCTGCTGTAGCTTGCGGCTTCGCAGGTCGACTTTCTTGCGCAGGCGCGGCGTGGCTTCGATCATCGGCTCGAGCTTTTCACCAACGTACTGCTTGGCGGCCTCGGCCTTGGGAAAAAGCACCAGAATCGGTGACGGATCAATGTCGATCCACTTGCCCAGGGCGTTACCCAGAACACCCGACGTCCATGCCACCTGCGCCGACTTGCGTCCGACGATCTCACTGACAGCGGGATCATCCAACGCTTCCAATGGACCGCCGGGCCAGATCAGGTGAGGAGTAACGTCAAAGCGATATTTGCCGGGGCGCGCAGCCTCTTCCGGTGCGAGCCAGCGGTACTTGTCCGCCCACTCGATAATGCTCATGCGAGGCGGCGGCGCCCATTTGCGGCAAGCGCCGCGCAGCGCTTTAGTCGCCGTCTTCCTCAAAGCCCTCCGTATCGTCCGGTTCGTCAGAATATCCATCTGACGCGGCATCATCCTTGTCATAGTCAGAAAGCCTCCTCAGGATGGCTTCAATGGGGTCGCGAATCAGTTGCTCGTCGACTTCCACGTCGTAGCGCGCCGAGAGTTCGGCGGCCAGCACATCGGGGAAAGAGTTGAGCAACTCCACTTTTGCAGCGGTGATCATTGCTTCGAAGCGTTCGATCAAATCGGATGCAATGACCACCTCGCCAAGATCCTTGGCCATCGCGAGTTCTTCGCGGTCAGCACGGATCCGGTCTAGTCGGTCGCGGGAAGATTCTTTTTTGCCGTTGAGTGCGGCCTGATGCATCAGCCATTGGATCACGGCTTCGGTGTCGTATTGGTTTTCGTTGCCCCGACCGAGGCCGAACTCGGTCACAGGCATGCCGTCGTTCTGCCAGCGGGTCAGGGTGCGTTCATCGCGGCCGACGATCTCGCTCAAGTCGGCCTTGCTGACTGTCCTTCCCATATCTAATCCTTTGAAAAGACGGACATCCCTGTGAAATTCTCAGCTGCAGAGATCCCGCGAGTTCCGTAACCCGTGTAGGGGGCGGCCCTCGGGGAGGACCCGGAAAAACCGGTGCCCCCGCTCCGCCCCCGCCTCTTAGGTGCGGTCGGTCGATGCCGATTCGGAAAGGCCAAGCCGCTTGGCAGCCCAGCGTTCATACAACCCGATGGCCACGTCCGCGCCGGCCATTGCCGTGAGGCATCCCAAGGCGCCCGCCGTCCAGATCGTCATGCCGGCCGCGATCATCAGCATCATTGCCGTCACTCCGCAGACAATGCATGCGCCGGACCGAAGCGCGAGTCTGCGCAACAACGCCCAGCCCCGCGCCCCATCCTTGTCTGCTCGCCACATCTCCCCCGATACGCCACCGACCAGAGCCAGGACGATCACTAACCAGATCGGCATTTCTGCCAGTGCTTGTTGCTCGCTTGTCATCGCCTACCCCATGAACGCAAAAACCCGGCGCAATGGCCGGGTTTGGTGGTTTGGTGCATGCCGCTCTCTGCGGTCGCACCTATCGAAGATGACTACTTTTTACAGGTCGATTCCGGTGGCAGCAACCCTGTTTTAATGCCACCCGGTGAATAAGTGGGTTACGCAGGGTGAACGCCTAGCGAATGTCGGCGAATACACCACCACGGCATTCTGTTGTTGCGGTGGCGTCCCATACGTCCCACTTTCCAAAATCGAAGTGGGACGCCTGAGAGCGCCTAAATTCGGGGCTTCGCCCCACTGTCCTACTTATCTTTCTACTTTCTCGTGTAAAGGAAGAAATTTAAAGAACACGCGTTCGCGCGTAAGCGCGTAGTGCTCGCCCGCTACGCTCACACGGGCGGGAGGCACTGCTAAGCGGGACGGTGGGACAGCCCAATAACGACAAGGCCCGCACCTGTCCCACTGCATCAAAACGCGGCGAGACAAGACGGGCCAGTGGGACAATCACAACCGGAGCGATGCCTGGGGTCACGCAGCCGCCCCCATCAGCACCCAGTAGATCTGCAGATGCGCATCATGCAAACGCTGGTAGTACGTGTCGCGACCACAACCGCAGTGGGCATACCGCAGGCGCATATCCACATCGAGCGTGCAGTAATGCTCACGCACCACCGTCACCAGCTCTGGCGCGAGGTGCTTGGTCACGATCAGCTCAATGTCCAACGAACTCTCCAGCGGCGCCCGGAAAGCACGCCGCCCCCTGATCAGTTGCCCGTTGCTCTCCATCATCATGGCAACCATGTTTCCCCCTGCCAGCCCTCCTTTCGAATGTCCCGAGTGCAGCTCCTGCGCCCACAACCGAAGCAGCGAATCGATCTCCTTAATCAAAGCAAGGCTCCTCAAACGCTTCACGCTGCAACGCCGAGGCACCGCCCCACCCTGTTGGCTTCTTGTATGCCCAAGGCCGCTGGCCGCTCTTAGCCAACGCCGGCAACCGAACACGCCGCCAGCCCAACCGGTGCATGATCGCGCCGACGCGCATCTGCTCAGGTTTGCCCCAATGCCCAAAGTCCAACTTCAACGCACTGGTGAGCACGTCGCTACCGGTGGTGGTCTCGCCGATCTGCGACTCCTCGAGCCAGGTCAGAATCGGCCCTTCCCATTCATCCACAACGAAGCGCTCGTCCTGCTCTTCGCCGAACATGGCCGCCTCATCCAGCGTCACCCACCAGAGGTCGCCAGCGTCGTAGCAGAACACCGCCTCGGCCCACAGCTGATCGCGCATCGAGCGCAACAACTCCAGATCCACTTTGGTACACGCGACCGGCCAGTAACGCCGGTTGCCGGTGGCGTCCTTCAGGTACTCATCTTGGTTGGTCGTACCCACGAAAACACACTGGCGTGGCACGTCCATCGTTCTGCGGCCGTAGCTCTCGCGGTAGGTGTCAGTGGACGCCGAAAAGAACTGCTTGGCCTTCGTACTCTCAGCCTTGTTGAAACTGTCCAGCTCGCCCAGCTCCACGATCCACTTGCCCCGGATCGCCTGAAATCCGTCTTTGTCGCCCAGCGCAAACGGCGTGTCCATGAACCACTCACCGCCGAGAATGCTCATCGCGGTCGACTTACCGGCGCCCTGCGCACCTTCAAGAATCATCACCGAGTCAGCCTTGCAACCGGGCTTCATCACCCGTGCCACTGCCGATAACATCCAGCGCTTGCCGACCTTTGCTGAATAATCTGTCGCCTTCACGCCCATGACGTCGGTAAGCCAACTTTCAAGCCGAGGCACCTGGTCCCACTGCAGCTTGCGCAGGTACTGGCGCACTGGATGAAACGCATGGTCATGCGCAACGACACTCACCGCCTCGATCACATGCGAGGCCTTGACCCGCAAGTTGTACTGCTGCGCGAGCCACTTCATAACCCGCACATCATCAATGTCCGCCCAATCGCCCGTGCCGCCGCCATACGGCGCCGCTCGTAGCTTGACGATCTTCGAGCTGAACGCGCTGTAGCTGATCACACCGGCCCAACGCTCATCGTTTGCCAGGATCAACTCCACGTTCTGCATGTGCGCAATCAAAGCACCGCTTTCACTGCGAGCGAGCAGATCTTTCCAACCACCAGCAGCCGGGGGCTTGACCACCGCCAACACCTGACGGCGCACCGCTTCCAAACCTTCCGCAACATGCAGGTCATTGAAGTCGGTCCACTTTGTTTCCCGCTCCCCGGAAAAAATCGGCGCGACCACTTGGCCACCGACAATCAGCGCCGCGTTGTTCGCTTTCTCTTCACCGGGGTTCCACGCATCGCCATTGGGCTTTGTGGTTTTCCAGTCATCGTCCCGGCAGATGATCAGCGGGCAACCGGCGAAACGCTCGCGCATGGCCTTGCAAACCATCAACAAGTTGCCCGCGTCAAACGCAACGGCCACGGTCAGAGACGTGGCCATATGCAGACTTGCGCCGGTTGCGTAACCCTCACACACCAGCACCGGCTCGCCCGGATCCGGGTGCGGCCCGATCAGATGGAAAGCGCCCTCCTTCGACATGCCGTAAGGCCAATAGGACTTGTCCCGGCCGGTATCCTCTTGCTTGGTTGGGAACACCACCTGCAGGCCGACAATCTCGTCGCGTACGTTGCTCATCGGTACCAGAAACGCACCGGTGCGCGGCGCATAACGAACGCCGAAACCAACAATCTGCTTGCGATCCAGATAGTCGCTACGGCCTTTATCCGGCATGCGCTTGAAGATACCCGCTGCACGCTTCGCCGCACGACGTGCCGCGTTGGCTGAGATCTCAGCGGCACGCCGCTTGGCCTCTTCCTGTCGAGCGCGCATAACCTCGCGTTCTTCAGGCGACATCCGCCCAGCCTTGACCTTGATCTTCTGAGACTCGCCCGAACGCCAGTCACCGAACGCACCGAAGATCAGCGTTTCGCCTTTCTCGGTACGTTGCTCATGAACGACGTACCAACCGTTTTTTTCCTTGCCCTTATCTTGTTTCGTCTTGCAGCGGGTCAGCTTGCCGAAAACCAATGGCTGCGCAGGCTCAAGACCGTAATCCGCGAATTGCCCCAGTACCTCATCGAGCATGGCGTGCCCCTTTCAATTCCGCGAGAGAAAGGCAATCCACGCACTGGGTACAGCCGGGCTGCGCCAAGCGGCGCGCTTCCGGAATCGGACCATCACAGGATTCACAGCACAGAAACGAATGTGCCGCCAAAGCGGGCTTGGCGGCGAGAAGACGTGCAGCGAGTGCCTGATCGATGCGCTCTTGCACCAGGTCATTAGCGAAGTCGACGATATCAACCACGGTCAGTACCCCGCGTCGTCTGATTGACGTAGGTGGCGCGGTTGAACAACCCCAACAGTCCCTGAATACCACGAAAGACCTGCAGGCGAATCGCGGCCAGTTCTTCGTCAGAAACCACACCGTCGCCAATGCTCTTGGCCCACGTATCCGCCAGATCCGCGACCTGTCGGAAGTACTCGGCAATCCCGGTGGTCAACGTCTCGGGCATGTCGTTGGTGTACGCCTCAGCCAGCTCCTGCCAAGTCGTGTCACCGACCAAGGCATGCACGGCATCCAGAATGCGGCGATCCTTCGTCAACTCCAGAATCTCGCCGAACTCTTGAATGTTCACGGTGTGGCTGGGGTGTGTTGGGGAAAGCTTGTGCTGCAGCGTGGTCGCATTTCGGCCGGTGGTGGCGGCGATGGCTGCGGCGCCGCCGGGGTAGTCCCGAGCGGCATGGTAAAGCGCGAGATCGAGCGGCAAAACTTCCCGCTGCGCCCGCTCAACAGAACTCAGAGCGATACGGCTCATGGCATTAATCCTTGTAAGTTGCCAGTGCCGCGCGACATGCAGTGGTGATACATTTGCCGCGTGGCTTGAAAGGGCCCAAACGCCGGCTAGATCTTAGGGATCGATACCGGCACCGTGCCGGGGCGAGCAATCCGTTGCTCACCCCTGGCGCAACAGCTGCCAAATCTGTGGTGGAAGAGGCAGCAACACCAAGGCTTCCGAGCCTTGGAAAAGCGCGATAAAGAGCGGTGGTTGCATGTGGTGTGCCCGCCTTTCTTTATCGCGACCCGACAGCGCTGTGGTGGTGCGTGCCGGGAGGAACTGGGCGGCCTTTTGGTCGCCTTTTTTCTAAGCTGCTTTCTTACTATCCATCTCTGGTGGAAATACGTCGTCAAGCGAGCATTTGACACCGAGCCGATTCAGGGCGGCAGTAATGGCGCGTGATTCAGCTAGGCCAGCAATGCGTCGACCAGACTCGTAATTGCTTATCCGAGTTTGGGTCCATCCGAGAGCAGCCACTAGATCACGTTGCTTAATGCCTGCTCCCTCTCGGAATGTAGCGATCCTGTTCATGAAACACCTCCTTAAGCTGGAGGGAACAATAAACACGAAACGTGATTTTTGCAACACGTAAAGTGCGAAAAAAACATTTCAATGCGTGGTAAAAATGCCAAATGAACACACTCGGCTCGCGCATCAAAACACTTAGGAAAGCCAAAGGCTTGAGCCAGAAGGATCTGGCACTGGCTTGTGGCTGGGAATCCCAATCGCGTATAGGCAATTACGAAAAGGGAACACGCCAACCGAACCTCCAAGATCTGGGGAAAATTGCAGCATCGTTAGGTGTTCCACTTGCCCAAATGGTCAAGGACGTCGAAGGTCCAACCCCCAACATGTGGACCGATGCAATGGGCAATACTTATGACCTCAGCAGCCCGCCGTCTTTAAAGCCTCAGCGGATGCAAGCTTTGCTTTCGGCAGGAATGCCTAAAACGGGTAGCGTCCCAGTGGTAGGAACCGCGCAACTTGGTAATGAAGGATATTTTGAAGCACTTGACTTCCCTCCTGGTCACGGGGACGGTTATCTGAACATCTACAGCGATGATCCTGACGCTTACGGACTCAAAGTGACCGGTGACAGCATGCTTCCCCGAATCAAGAATGGGGAATACGTCCTAATCGAGCCTAATAAAAGCTATTGCAGCGGCGATGAGGTGGTAGTCCGAACAGAAGCCGGCAGGACAATGATCAAGGAATTCATTTATCTGAGAGACGGCATGTACCGTTTCGACAGCGTCAATGCCGAACATTCGCCGATTCACATCGCAGCAACCGAAGTCAAAGATATCCATCTTGTGGGTGGAATTTTAAAATCGTCTCGTTTTCTTCACGAATAGTGATCACATAATCACGATTCGTGTTGACAGCAATAAGCACACTGCGTGATATTTGCCTCACTCTTCCACCACAGAGCGAGGCAACACCATGCACACCACAGCAACCTTGCACGTCCACCCAGCCGCTGCCAATCCCTTCCAAATCTTTGAGATCCGGCGCCTAGCCCGCGAGTACGGCTGCGCGTTTGCCATCAGCAAACCGAAGCTGACAGCACGCATCACTCCTGCCCCAGTCAATCCGAACGGCGGAGGGCATGCAGCATGATCAAGTACAAGATCGACAACCGCACCCTGCAGTTGCTCAATGCTCAGGTCAACCTAACCGAGACTTTCAACCACGTTCTACGGACCGCGCCTAGGCGCGAGTGCTTGGCGTTTCGCCTCAAGGTTGAACGTGGCATCTCGGAAAGCACCTTCGTTGTGGAGCTGGGCAGCGAGCGCCACACGCTGACCCTGCCGAACGAAAAGAAGATGCATCTCAAGCTGGCCGACTTCATCGAAGAGATCGCCAACGGCCCGTTCGATGCGAGCAATACCAGCGACCTGCTGCACCGCCCCCACGCGAGCCGCGAATATGGCCGCTTTGAAGTCTCGGACAAGCAGCGAGTGTTTGAGCTGGTGCGCACCGGCGGCGTGCTGAACCTCGATATGGGTTTCGACTACCCGCTAATCGTCGCGCTTCATCGCACTCATTCTCGATCAGGTGTCACCACCATCCTGAGCATCGGTAACAAAAGCCCGCACACCCGTTGCTTCACCGTGTACGGCAGCGATGACGAGATCTACGGAAAAGTCAGCGAGTCCATCAACCACCTTGCTGCAGCGGCAACACCAGCTGCGCACGCGGCATGAGGGGCACACCATGGAACGCACTCTCGCCCAAGCCGCAACCCACCTCGGCCTGACTCGCCCGAAGCTCATCGCACGCATGCGTGAAAGAGGTCTGCTCAACGAGCGGAACCTACCGGCCTTCCCCAACCGTGATCGCGACTATCTGCGAATCAAGGACGGCCAGTGGTACCACGATCAGCTCGGCATGCAGTACAGCCAATCGACCCGGATCAAACAGCCCGGTATCCGTTGGCTTGCCGAGCAGTTGGGTATCGACCTACCCGCCATTCCGGCAGACAGCCGTGACGTGGCCTAGGGAATACGCCCGCCAGATCATCGCCATGCGGACACGAGAGGAGCGCAACGCCGCGCTCCTCGAAGTGCCCGAACATCTGCGCGAGCTAACCAGAACGCATTGCCTGAACGCCTGGAACCACCCGGCCAGAAAACAACGCAAGGAGGCCCAACAAAGCCATGAGTAACACAGCACAAAACCCGCTGCGCCTGCACCCGGCGCCGGAATCAGCCACCGTCGAACTGCTTTACCGCATCTTCGGCGACGTCCTGATCCCGCTCGACAAAGTGCGCGAGCAGTACTTCCGCAACCTCAACGAGCAATCGTTCGTGGCCGAGATCAGCAGCGGCCGCATCCAGCTCCCCATCACCACGCTGGACACCAGCCGCAAGGCACCGAAGTACGCACACATCCGGCACGTCGCTTCCCTGATCGACATCCGCGCCTACAAAGCCGACGAAGACATGCAGCGGCAGCAGGACGACACCAACGAGTAACACCCAAAACCGAACGGCTGCCACCACCAGCCGAAGACTTCACCAGGAGCACACCACATGACTGCAGTCCAAATCTACGCGCTGATAGCGATCGTCCTCATGGTCGCCGGTGTTTACTGGCTCGCCTACCGGCACGGTTTCAACAGCGGCCGAGCCGAGGGGCATTCAGAGGGCTACACCGAAGGTTATGACGTTGGCGGCTGTGTTGGGTATCGAGACGGCCAAGCGATCCAGAGCGCTGATAGCGCGGAAGAAATCCGCAACTTGCAGCACACCCTTGATCAGGCGCACGACCAACGCAAGAAACTCTACGCCCACTATGAGCGCGCCTTGGCTGCCTCAAAACTTGGCGAACAGGAACGACTGACCCTACTGGAAATCGCCGAGAAACTCCGGATCGCATCTGAAACGTTCAGCGCCTTTCGCACCGGCAAAAAGCTGGAACGCGATACCAGCGTCCTCCGTGACCAGGCGCTAGCCATGGCTGCTCTGCTGGAACCGGCCGAGCAGGAGAACGCCGCATGAGCGAAATCCGTCCCCAATCCAGCACCCACCGCAACCCGGCTAACGCCCCATCAGCGATTGACGCACCAACGCGCACTCAAATTTCGGAGGAAAGCGGCATGCAAATGGACCAGCACGACACCCAAACCACGACCGCTTTGCTCCGCAAGGAAACTAGCGTCGACGCACTAGAAACAAACAGTCTCTGCTGCGCAGCAGCAGGCATTATTGCTCCTTCCAGCAGCACCACCGAGGCGCTTATACCCCACGAAAAGCTGCGCGAGGCAGCGACATCAAATGCCACGCTAAACGCTCAGAATCGTCCGCCCGCGCAGCTTGCGGAGGGGTATAAGCACCCCGTTTGCGCGTCCGAACGCCCCGAAAAAATTGCCGCCAACAAGGTGCAGATCAACGAGCGCGCCGAGTTCGAAAAAGAGTTCCCTGTGCCCGAGGGTCTGCAGTACTGCACACAGCGAGGCACCTACATCACCGCACCAGGCGCGAAGACATCCGACTCATTCGCCCGTGAGCATTACGCGTACCGGGCCGGCTTCGCCGCGCGGAGCCGCAGAGCGTGGAAGCAGGCCGCGCTCGTTGGCGAGCACGCACAAGGAGTACAGCCGTGATGGAGCATACATTCCAGCAGTTCCACATGTGCTGCGGCCACGGGAGCGGCGCCAATGCAACTTTGACTGCACAGAAACTCCACTCCGCGCAGCTCAGCAAAAGCCCTTCCCACTTTGAAGATGCTGCCGAGGCATCACTACCCACCTATCACCTGGACAAGATTCCAGAAGACAAGATGGCCGAACTGGTCGGTACCACCCGCCGGGCATTACAAGGCAAGCGCGCCAGAGGCGTTATCCCCAAAGGGGTCTGGAACAGCATCGATAGCCGCATCTATTACAGCCTAAGGAGATACGAAGCATGGCTCGAGAGCCAATGGGATTGCCCACCGGAGTTGAATTTGCTGGACAGTCCGTCCGCATTCGCTTCACCTGGAACGGGCAACGCCGTTGCGAAACCCTCCCCTATCCCCAAACGCCGAAGGGGATTAAGGCTGCCGCCGACCTACGCGCTAACGTAACCAGCCTGATCAAACACGGCGTGCTGGATGATCAGCGCTACGCCGAACTGTTCCCAAACTCCACCTATGCCAACTACTCGGCGACTCCCCGTTTCGGGGAGTACGCCCAGGAGTGGCTAAACAGTCGCGAGATCGTGGCCGGGACACGCAAGAACTACCTCGGCTCGCTCAATCTGTACTGGATGCCGTATCTGGCAATGCTGCCCATCGACAGCATCACATCGGTGATGCTGCGCAAGGTTGTGGCCAATACCGAATGGCCTACGCCGGGTGTGAAGCGCGCGGCGATCCAGCGCTTGACCACAGTGTTCGGTACCGCAGTGAAAGACGGCCTGATCAACCGTAACCCCGTGGAGTCCATCGAGCTGCCGGTAAAGGCCAAAAAGCCCATCGATCCATTCACGGTTGGCGAGGCCAACCAGATCATTGATCACTTATATAAGACGCTGACCCATTCGATGCGGATCTACGCGGCGTACTTCGAGTTCGCCTTCTACACCGGCATGCGCCCCAGCGAGATCGCGGCGCTGCGCTGGGAAGAGGTCGACAAGAAAAAGCGACTGGCCAACGTGTGTCGGATCGTCGCGGACTACAAGATCGAAGAGCGAACCAAAACCCGCAACGGACGCCAGGTCATGCTCAACAGCAGAGCACTGCACGCCATCGAGCAGGCCGAACTGTTGGCGAAGCAACGTGCTTTGCCAAGCCGGCGCAAACGCACCGAATCGAACTATGTGTTCCCGCCAACCAAGAACTTCGAGTTCATTCAGCAATCGAGTGTGACCGATAAACACTTTCAGGCTGCACTGACCGAATTGGGCATTCGCGCCCGTCGGCAATACAACTGCCGACACACATACGCTACCATGTGTCTCATGGCGGGTATGAACCCTGCGTTTATTGCCACTCAGCTCGGTCATAGCGTTCAGATGTTGCTATCGACATACGCCCGATGGATTAACTCCAGCACCGACTGGGGTGAGCTCGGGAAGCTTGAAAACAGCTTGATTGGTACAAAATTGGTACAGGCAGAAACAGTACCCCTCTGAAACCCTTATGGAATCAGCCCCTGTGACACTGGAACAGAACTACACCGCGATTCTCGGCCAATTGGGCGAGGACGTGTCCCGCGAGGGCCTGCTCGACACGCCAAAGCGTGCCGCCAAAGCCATGCAGTACCTCTGCCGCGGTTATGCACAGACGCTCGAAGAGGTCACCAACGGTGCCCTGTTCAGCTCCGACAACAGCGAGATGGTGCTGGTCAAGGACATCGAGCTGTATTCGTTGTGCGAACACCACCTGCTGCCGTTCATCGGCAAGGCGCATGTCGCCTATATCCCGAGCGGCAAAGTGCTGGGCCTGTCGAAGGTTGCGCGGATCGTCGATATGTACGCCCGCCGCCTGCAGATTCAGGAAAACCTCAGCCGCCAGATCGCCGACGCGGTAATGCAAGTCACCGGCGCCCTGGGCGTGGCCGTGGTGATCGAAGCCAAGCACATGTGCATGATGATGCGCGGCGTCGAAAAGCAGAATTCGTCGATGATCACTTCGGTGATGCTCGGTGAATTCCGTGAAAACGCGGCAACCCGTAGCGAATTCCTCAGCCTCATCAAGTAATTCGCAACAGAAAAGAACCGGCGTTGATCGCCGGTTTTTTTTCGCCCGTTAAAAATCGGGTAAGCTGCGCGCCTTCTTCATTTGCACCGTGAGGCTTTCAACGTGTTCGTCAAAGCGCTTCGTGTCGGCCTCGGCCAACTGGTTATCGTCATCGACTTCATCACCCGCCCGGGCAAGAAAAAGCGCCCCGCTGCTGCTCAGGCGCAAGTCGACGCTGCCGCGAAAGATCTGACGCTGTATCAGTTTCACGCCTGCCCGTTCTGCGTGAAAACCCGCCGCGCTCTGCATCGCCTGAATGTACCGGTGGCGCTGAAAGACGCGAAGAACAACGAGCAGGATCGCCAGACCCTGCTGGAACAGGGTGGCCGAATCAAAGTGCCTTGCCTGCGTATTGAAGAGAACGGGCAAACCACTTGGATGTATGAATCCAAGGTGATTATCGATTATCTGGATAAGCGGTTTGCGGCGGTCTGATGTTAACGGGTTGGAGCGCTAGCCGCCTTCGCGAGCAGGCTCGCACTGACAACGCCGGCCCTTGAGCCGGCGTTTTTGCTAGGCCGCCCTCTCCATCTGCGCCCGCCGCACCACCGCCGCCAACCGCTTCAACCCCTCATCCAGCCGCGCCGGATCAATGTGGCTGAAGTTCAAGCGCAAATGCCCATGATGCTTGTCCGGCTCAGGAAAGAACGGCTCACCGGGCATGAACGCCACATCATTGGCCAACGCCTCGTTAAGCAAAGTGCGCGTATCCAGCGGTTGCTTCAGCGTCAGCCAGAAGAACAGCCCGCCCTGGGGCATGTTCCACTCAGCCAGATCGGCAAAATGCTCTTCCAGCGCCAACTCAAACGCATCGCGCCGCTGCCGATAGAAATCCCGCAACTCGCTCAAATGCTGTTGATACTTCTGCGAGCCGATCCATTGCAGCGCCTGCCACTGGCCGATGCGATTGGTGTGCAGGTCCGCCGATTGCTTGAGTTTGAGCAGGTGCGGGAACAGATCCGGACTGGCGATCAAGTAGCCGACACGCAGACCCGGGAGCAAGGTTTTCGACACGGTGCCGGTGTAGATCCAGCTGGCTTTTCTCAGACGCGCCGCAATCGGCTTCGCGCTGCCACCATCGAAAGTCAGTTCGCGGTATGGCTCATCTTCAATCAGCGTGACGCCAAATTCATCGAGCAATGCCGCGACTGCGGCGCGCTTGGCCTCGCTGTAGCGCACGGCGGAAGGATTCTGGAAAGTCGGGATCAGGTAGATAAACGCCGGACGGTGCTGTTGCAGACGGTTGCGCAGTTGCGCCAGGTTGGGGCCGTCCGCTTCCTGCGGCACGGTCAGGCAGTCGGCGCCAAACAGCTGGAAGATTTGCAGCGCGGCCAGATAAGTCGGCGCCTCCAACAGAATTTCCGTGCCCTTGTCGATGTACAGCTTGGCCGCCAGATCCAGGGTTTGCTGCGAGCCGCTGACCACCAGCACCTGACTCGCCTCGCATGCAAGGCCCAGCTCCCTCGCCTCTGCCGCCAGCGCCTCGCGCAAGGCCGGCTCGCCTTCGCTCATGCCGTACTGACCAAGGGACAGCGGCATCTCGTCCCACTTCACCTTCGGCAACATTGTCTCAGCGGGCAAACCGCCGGCAAACGACATCACCTCTGGACGCTGGGCGGCGGCGAGGATTTCTCGGATCAAAGAACTTTTCAGGCGCGAGACACGTTCGGAAAAAGCCATAGAGGTCACCGTAGCGAGGCAGGTAAAAAATGAGTCAAACTGATTGACTGAAACTACGACAGCTTGAGCGAGTACGTCAACATGCTTGACCTTAAAAATCCCTTCAGTCAGCAACAGGCCATGGAAGCGTTCTTCTTCGGCTATCAGGCGTTCACGGCCAAGGCGGATGAAATGCTCGAGCGCCGCGGACTCTCGCGGGTGCATCAGCGCATCGTGTTTTTCATCGCGCGCTATCCGAACCTGAGTGTGAAAGAGTTGCTGGCCCTGCTGGGCGTGAGCAAACAAGCGTTGAACATGCCCCTGCGTCAGTTGCAGGAGATGCATCTGGTCGACAGCGTCGCTTCACAGACGGACAAGCGTAAGCGTCTGCTTGAGCTGACGGCGGAAGGCGCGAAGTTCGAGCAGGCGCTGCGCCGTGAGCAGGTGAAATTGCTTGAGCGGGTGTTTGCCGAGGCAGGGGAAGCGGCGGTGAATGGGTGGTTGGCGGTGAATCTGGCGCTTGGGGGCAGTCAGACGCATCTCGATTGACAGGACCGCCCTCTTCGCGAGCAGGCTCGCTCCCACATGGGAATGCTTTACAAAGGTGGGAGCGAGCCTGCTCGGGAAGCCATCCTGGATGGCCATATATCCCTATCAGCAAAAAAATCGGCGACAAAAACCAAAACAATATTTGCTTTATTTGTACACAAAAGCATAATCCACTGCGTGCGAGTTCCTGACTACACGGTCAACAAATTCGCGTATGCCTCAAAGGGCCGCTGCCACCCCTCATGGGTCCGGCCCTGGAAATAACAATAAAACTCTTGAGGAGTACTCGCTGTGGAAAGCCGCAAATCCGAAGCACCGCCGCTCGAGCTCACGCCGCCATTACGCAATGGCCTGCTGGAGCGTCTGTTCAAACTCAGCTTGCATGGCACCACGGTGAAGACCGAGCTGATTGCCGGTCTGACAACTTTCATCACCATGGCTTACATCATCTTCGTCAACCCGAACATCATGGCCGATGCCGGCATCGATCACGGTGCGGCCTTCGTCGCCACCTGCATCGCCGCCGCGCTCGGCTGCCTGTTGATGGGGCTCTATGCCAATTGGCCGGTCGGCCTGGCGCCGGGCATGGGCCTCAATGCTTTCTTCACCTACACCGTGGTCGGCACCATGGGCTACAACTGGGAAACCGCCCTCGGCGCGGTGTTCGTCTCCGGCGTGCTGTTCATGTTCCTGACCTTTTCGCGGATTCGCGAGTGGCTGCTCAACAGCATTCCGGTCAGCCTGCGGTTTGCCATGGGCGCCGGTGTCGGTCTGTTCCTCGGCCTGATCGGGCTGAAGACTGCCGGCATCGTCGTCGACAGCCCGGCCACCCTGATCAAACTTGGCTCGCTGCGCGAACCCGGTCCGTTGCTCGCCGCGATCTGTTTCCTGATGATCGCGATCCTCAGTTACCACCGCGTGTTCGGTGCGATCCTGATCAGCATCATCACCGTCACCCTCGCCGGTTGGGGCCTGGGTCTGGTCCACTACGAGGGCATCATGTCCGCGCCGCCGAGGCTGGCGCCGACCTGGATGGCAATGAACGTCGCCGGCGTGTTCAACGTCAGCATGATCAGCGTGGTGCTCGCCTTCCTCTTCGTGCACATGTTCGACACCGCCGGCACCTTGATGGGCGTGGCCCAGCGCGCCAACCTTGTCGCCGCTGACGGTCGCATCGAGAACCTTTCCCGAGCCATGAAGGCCGACAGCGCATCCAGCGTATTCGGCGCCGTGGTTGGCGTGCCCCCGGTCACAAGTTACGTGGAAAGTGCCGCCGGCGTAGCCGCTGGTGGTCGGACTGGTCTTACCGCCGTCACCGTGGGTGTGCTATTTATAGCGGCGATGTTTTTCGCACCGCTGGCTGGCATGATTCCCGCTTATGCCACGGCAGGTGCCCTGATTTACGTGGCGATGCTGATGATGGGCGGCATGGCCCACATCGAATGGGACGAGGCGACCGACGCCATTCCGGCGATTGTCACGGCGATCATGATGCCGCTGACCTTCTCCGTCGCCGACGGCATCGCGCTGGGTTTTATCACCTACGTCGCGTTGAAGGCCGGCACCGGCAAGTACAAGGAAATTTCCGTCAGCCTGTGGGTGCTCTGCGCGATCTTCATCGCCAAGTTCATCTTCCTGTAAGCGCTGCGCGGTTCAGGCTTCAAACCAGCCTCACCCTCACGGGTGGGGCTTTTGCACATCTCGATAACAACAAAGGAGCAAAACGATGAGTCTGGAAACCTGGCTGCTGTTCAGTGGCGCTGCACTGGTGGTGATCCTGATCCCGGGACCACTGTCATTGCTGATGATCAGCAACAGTCTGAATTACGGTTTGCGCCGGTCGTACCCCGCGTTCCTGGGTGGCGTGATCGCCTCGATCTGCCTGCTCAGCGCGTCGGCACTGGGGCTTGGCGCTCTGTTGCTGGCCTCGGAACAGTTGTTCAGCGCACTGAAAATCGTCGGCGCGCTGTACCTGTTCTACCTCGCCTGGCAGAGCTGGCAGCAATCGCGACAGCCATCCACGGGCGCCGAAGTACCCGAGGCTGCACCGGTGCCGCGTTTTCGCACATTGTTCGGACGCGCTTTTGTACTGGGTGCGAGCAATCCGAAGGACATTCTGTTTTTTGCCGCGTTTCTGCCGCAATTTCTCCGCGCAGACCAACCTTTTATGCCGCAATTGCTGATCATGATCGCGACCTGGGTGGTGCTTGATCTGTGCTGCAAACTTGCCTACGGCCTGGGCGCCCACGGCGCCGCTCGTTATCTGCGCAGCGGCAAAGGCCAGAGTTGGTTCAATCGGGTCAGTGCCGGACTGTTTGGTGGTGCTGGCGCTGCCTCGTTGCTTGGCAGCCACTGACTGAAAAGCGCCACTATTGATTATCCTGCCGGAATGGATCTCGGGCAGGATCATGTTGTTCATGAATCAATTAAGTGCAACATCCAATCCCTGATATGCAATAGATAGCAACAACCCATCGATATACAGGTCTCGAAAGGCCAACGTAATATCCTTGGCCTTAACAACAATTGCCGGAACAAGGAAGTTCTAATGGCCACACTTATACGCGAAGCAACAGCACAAACCGACCCTGCAATACATACGGACACGCAACCTGTGTCCGATATGGTCGTAGTCATGGATCTGGGCTACGAATCCAACGAATACAAGTCCTCTACCATCGATCAGCGTCAGACCAATGAAAAATCGAGTCAATTGCAAATGGCGGACGATATATTCGGCCCCTTGGAAATTGGCGATATTTCGATCACTCGTACAGCGCTCGACGAACTGGGCGCGACCATTGATGGTCAGCGGTTGAATGGCAAAAACAGCTTCTTTCGCCGACCCAAATCCTCTTTTATCAATGGCCTGCAGTTCGATGCCAATAAAGTTGAACACTTTCTGAAGACCTCAACGGGCAGCGATAGCTACTTGTTACCCACGCTCTTGTTTGAAATGGCCAGCCAGCGCCCGCTTACCGCCCCTCAGCTATTGCGGGCGAACAATGCCAATGAAAAGGTATCCGGAAATTATCGCGACAAACTGGCAAGACTTCTAAGTTCAGCACAGACGCTCGATCTGCAACATGTGCATGTTCCCACGCATCATCCCCGATGGGCGCAATTGACCAAAAGCTACGCGACGCTGGGCTCCAGCCTGGGGATTCAGGGTTTCGGCATTTTCATGGGGATTCGCGGCGTGATCGATGCGATCAAAGCCGATAACCGGGCTGAAGTAGCGATAAACAGCGCGGGCATTGCATCGGAGCTGGCCTCCATCGCGGCCGATGTCACGGTCAGTAAAATAGCCACGCAAATGCTCACGGCCGGGCAGAATGCTTACCGGGACTTCGCCAGAACACGCTTCGCCCTCAGACTGGGTCGATCGGGAGGTTTGGTCGGCGGCATGCTGACGCTACCCTTCGACATCTATACCGCCGTCAGGTCCATAAATGCCGCTGAGAATGCCACCGGCAAGGAGGCTATGGATCATTACGTCAGCGCTGGCCTCAGCATTACCAGTGCAGCCATGACTGTCGTCCTCGGCACTGCCGCGATGGCCGGGTTCTCGCTTGCCGGCCCCGTCGGACTTGCAGCCGGCGCGATTCTCGCCATTGGCTCGCAGGTCTACGGTGCGGTACGTATCGTTGACGATATAGATGACTACATCGAATTGACCGTCGATGAACGGTGGCGTAGCGGATGGTTTTCGTTCTGCATGATGGACGTCGATGAAAGCGTCCAAAACCGCTATATCAAAGCCAAAACGCTACTTCAACACTCATTGCAGTTAAAAAAGACCGCGAGAACGTTACTCGATGGCCCCTTGAAAGAGAGCACCGAAGCCATCGTCAATGGCAAGTTTGATGTACGCCTGAAACCAACGCGGGTGTGGAAGCGAAACTGGTGGACGAAACAGGATGCGTGGGAGTCGGTCAATGTTCCTGAAGTGGTCGGCACCGATGACAACATTGATGCAAGCGCAGGGGTTACAAAAGATACACCCGGCGCGGAATTGGGAGTTGCAGCAGAGGGCAAGCACATTCTCTGGTTTCTCAGCGAGGGCAACGACTCGATCAAAGGTGTAGAAAAAAAGCCCAACACTTTCCATTACAAATCAGGAAAAAAACAACTGTCGGGCGGGGAGGGAAATGATCAGTTCCTGTTTGAGAACGCAGCCGACTTCCTCGAAAAGGATAGTCATGTCACAGAGCATTCCACGCTGAGCGGAGGCGCAGGAAATGACACACTGGTACTCGGCGGCAATTACTCCTCTCGTGATACGAACAGAACTGGCTATGACATAGATTTGCTGGCCGGAACATTGCAGATCATCACTAGCGATGTCGATACCGACAATAACAAGATATCCATCCTGCACAGTTTGCTGGACAGTATCGAAAATATCGAAACAGTTCATCGCGCAGCAAGCGTAGTAACCGGCACTGCGCAAAACAACGTCATCAAATCACGGGGCAGCGACATCATTGAAGCTGGCGCCGGAGACGATCAGATATTCCTCTCCCACGAAAAAGCCAAAGCGTCGGGAGGCGCCGGTGCGGATCAATATTACATTGCGCATGTCGCTGGCAGTTTTTCAATCGTCGACGATGGCGAACAGATCAGCTATATCGTCATGAATTGGCGCAAGGATCTGATTGAGTCCTGGGATATCGAGGGCAATGACCTGGTCATCCGCTCAGGCTTCGAAATTCATGACAATCCCAAAAACGTATTGACCATTCATGATATTTACAAGAAAAACGAAGACGCAAGAAAGCTGAGCAACAAAAACCTGATTTTCATAACCAGTGATGATTGCTATTTCAGACTTGACCTGCCTGAAACAATCCCGGATGGCCACACCGCTGATATACCTGAAATTTTCATCAAACGTGGGAAACCGGTAACACCGATCATTATTTATGCGCCGGAATGCTGGATCCGACACCGCAAGGATGCGAGCTATTACGTACCGAGAACCGGAAAGAGCACCACTTTTTACGCAGTTTTACGTTCAGATGTCATAACCAGGATCTATCTGGATTTCAACAGTGATGAGCTGACAAAAGCCGAGGCGCATTTTTTCTCAGACAAACCCAAATCCTATCGATTGACTGTCGGCTGCCATCTCGTCTATCACTTCGGCGCAAAGACCATCAAGCTGAATTATTATTCGGCTGCGCGTAGCGAAGACGATCACGACAATATTACGAAAATCCTGCGAACCATGGCCGTTCGACCGTTCGGCCGTTATGTGCTGATTTTCAAGGACGGTGTCGTTGTAAACGCTGGCCTTACAGCGGAAACCGACATCCCGCCTGCCTTCACTGACTTCTCGGTATCGAGGGATTGGGTGACCCAGATCAAAGTGCCTCTCAAGGCTCGCTCTCGGCGCGACTTTTATGCCCTGCCTGAGAAAAAGGGTTACCCGCTTGACGGTACAACGGGTTGCTTAGGGCCTATACCAATGGCCGTGCAAACCAGCATGGACCCCTATGAAGGCGCGGGTGGAACTTATCTCATCCACGTCCTCCCTGACATGACAATCAAACTCTCGACGCCTGGCGCGCTCGCCAATGCCAAAGAGCGGCTTCCCTGCTCGTCCACGTGGGAACTTGATGCAACGCAGCTCGGCGAGGTCGAAATAAAACTGGAAGAAAACCGGCTCTCCATCGGCACTACCACTTTTTATCTGCCTGTCTATGGAAGCGAGGATTTGATAGACCAGATCCGCGTTATCACCACCGGTGGAGTTGTGCATACAGTCGACCTGGTCTTTGACCGTGTTTATCTGGATGGTCTCGATGCACGTTTTTTCGAAGAGCCTGACGCTTCCAAAGCACTGCCGCAAGCTCTTGCGGCATTGGCCAACGACGAAGTCAAAGTCCGGAACATCATTTGCCTCAACGACCAGACCGCGCGCGTGGGCTACAACTTTGCCGCGCATGGCTGGGTATTGCGTGCCGACAAATCCCGCATCGAAAAGTCTGCTTTAAGGGTGGTGAATCGCTGCAACCACCAAACCAACATTTTCGGCCCCGTTTCTGTGATGAAAGTGCCTCCCGCGTAATTCGCCGGTCGTTCGTCAATAAACCCATTTTTTCGAGCGTTGCTGTCTACGCGGCACTTGCACGCGTCTGCGCGCTCTTTTACCGAGCATTCCCCATGGCCAAGTCACCCAAAAAAGTCCCTGCAGTAAAACCACCCGATGCCCCCGATGCTGGACATTCCGGCTCACCGCCTCTCGTCAGTCGTATGGGCCTGGACATGCCTGACGCCCTGCTTCTGGGCATCGATTTACCGGCCGTCAGTCAAGCGGCAAGCACATCTGCCGCAGCCAGCACACTGCCCACGGTTACTGTTCACGCCTTGCCAGATGCAACGGAGAACTTCAGCGCCACTCGTAACGCAATCGCCTGGCCGCAGGAGCGTTTTCACGAACTGGTGCCAGTGGCGCAGAACGATGGCTTGTTCACCGGGCCGGATCAGCGCACGTACGCTCAGATCGCTGATGAAGGCCAGTTCGTCGTCGAGCAGGACGGGCATGGCAATTATCATGTGCCTCTGACCTTTGCACCCGGAGTGCCCGGCCTGCCCCTGTCACGACTCGAGGGTCAGACGACCTGGCAGATACGGCGACCCGAGAGGCTATCCAACCGGCCTGCATCCGCCACCCCCAACCTGCCCTCATACATCTCGCCGGCCGACGCCATCACGCTGACCAAGCCCGAACTGGCAACGGAGGGCCTTCGATACAACAGGCTCAGGCAGACCTTCGTAACGACGGTGGACGGCACGGTCATGGTGCGCAAAAACAAGGATGGCGAATACCAACAAGCGTTTGCCTCGACGAGCAATGCACCCGACGTTTTCTTCGAGCAAATCCCCGGCACTGTTTTCTGGCGACAAAAACCGCCCGGGGCGAAGCCATCCGAAACGCAGGCCCAATCCAGCCAGCCAGGCGAACAGACCGACCAGGCAACACCTGGCCCGAGCAAGCGTCCCCGACTTGCCGAAGCCGCAGAGACGCTAACCGCGTCGACAGCCAAGCCGTCCTCCGACAACGACCAGACGCCGTATTTCTGGCTTCCCTGGGGGCATCTGAACAAACCTGCGCACACCGAATCGGTACAGCTTGGCTGGCTGCATTATCCAATCGTTCCGGTTGGCTCGAATACGGCGCCCACAGTCTATTTCGTATGTCATCCAGAGTTTTTCCCGAGCGGTTTCGACGCTTTCGAGAACATGCTGATAAACACGCCCGAGCGACAGCCGGTAGCGACTTTTCGCATCGGCAGTGATCCGGGTGAAGTCCATCCGGGCAAACGCTTTTTCGAAGAACCGATAGCAACGTCCGTGGCTCGCGCGTTCCCTGATTTTTCGCAAGCGACAGCGAGAGCCGTTGCCCGCAGGTTATTCGAACTTGCCGATCATTCCCCAACGATTACCGGCACCGGCCTGATCAACGTTCAGGCCGTCTTGCATCAATGGAAACAACTGCCGTTTTCCACAGCACCTGATTTTGCCGACCCGCTGAATATGCTCGCCATAGCGCCAGACATCGACCTGGGGGGCAAGCGGCTTATCCCGATGCCTTCCCAGACCGACAGCGAATTGCAACGCCTGACCTTTGATCCACAGCACTTCTCCTCCGCCTGGAATCATTACAAGACCTATCCATCAGATCTGAATCTGCGGCGATTGCTCGGCGCGTTGCTGGTCGGCTGTGGTTACGAGCTGTTTCCATTGACCTATGAACACAGAATGCCGACGCTGGTATTCAAACGAGCCGGCCACGATCAAATCTTCTTTTTGAAACTGGGAGCAATCAGTCAAGCCGGCCTGACTCACGTTCCTGGCAACGAACTGACGGAACCGAGCTTACCCGCCAGAATCGGTCAGGACGCCTTCACCGCACTGACCGATGCAGCGACGCGGAACAGGGTGGTATGGCTGATAGGAGGCGTATTGAAGGTCGCGTCCACGCCAGACTCGGTGTTCATTATTCGCGAGCGCTGATCCGAGACTCGACTGCGCCGGCAGTTGCGCCGTAAACATGCAATAAAAAAAGCCCGCAGTGTGAGCGGGCGAAAGACCAAAGAAGCTATATGCGCAGTCGCTTCCCGGTGGGGGCAGCTGCTTGGGGGTCAGCTGCCCCGATACGTGGAATAGCTGTAAGGCGAAATCAGCAGGGGTACGTGGTAGTGCTCCTGCTCGGCGGAAATGCCGAAACGCAGTACGACGACATCGAGAAACGCCGGCTCGGGCAGTTGTACGCCACGGGCGCGGTAGTAATCGCCGGCATGGAACTGCACCTGATAAACCCCGGTGCGATAATCGTCGCCTTGCAGCAACGGCGCATCGACCCGGCCATCGCTGTTGGTTGTCGCACTGGCGACCAATTCCAGCTGCGAACCTTCAACGCGGTACAGCTCGACCTTGATCGAGCTGCCCGGGCAACCGTGTGCAGCGTCCAAAACGTGTGTTGTCAAACGTCCCATTAATTCTGCGCGCCTGGCCGCAACAAGCGGTCAGACTTCGCGCCTCCCGAAGTCAGTTGAAAAGGAGACCGCACCGTTTCAGAGCACGAAACGCTGCGGCGAGCGACTGATTAAGACACTTTTCAAAAAAATTGTACACAATAAAAACGACATTTTTCGCTTCCCCCCCGCCATGCGGGCCTTAATCGCCAATTCGCAGGCAAAGCGCCTGATCATTGAACCTTCTATTCATTAGCTGACTGGTCAGGCAGGTTTCTTGCAGGCCGGAACCATTAACAGCAAAAGATGACAGCCGGTGAAAAATGCGAAAATTCAGGCTTACAAAATGTAAATAAAGTTGTATACAATCAGCCCATCGCTGTGACGCCAGCCTGCCAGGCCGCCACACCAATCTGTCAACGTATAAGAAGGAAGACTGCAGTGAGCGCTGACTACCCACGCGACCTGATCGGTTACGGCAGTAACCCTCCTCACCCACACTGGCCGGGCAATGCCCGGATCGCCCTGTCCTTCGTGCTCAATTACGAAGAAGGTGGCGAGCGCAACATTCTGCACGGCGACAAGGAATCCGAAGCCTTCCTCTCCGAAATGGTCGCTGCCCAGCCGCTGCAGGGCGCGCGCAACATGAGCATGGAATCGCTTTACGAGTATGGCAGCCGCGCCGGCGTCTGGCGGATTCTGAAGCTGTTCAAGGAATTCGACATTCCGCTGACCATCTTCGCCGTGGCCATGGCCGCCCAGCGTCACCCCGACGTGATCCGTGCGATGGTCGAGGCCGGCCACGAGATCTGCAGCCACGGCTACCGCTGGATCGACTATCAGTACATGGATGAAGCGCAGGAACGTGAGCACATGCTCGAAGCGATCCGCATCCTCACCGAACTGACCGGCGAACGTCCGCTGGGCTGGTACACCGGCCGCACCGGGCCGAACACCCGCCGGCTGGTGATGGAAGAAGGCGGTTTCCTCTACGACTGCGACACCTACGACGACGACCTGCCCTACTGGGAACCGAACAACCCGACCGGCAAACCGCATCTGGTGATCCCGTACACCCTCGACACCAACGACATGCGCTTCACGCAAGTGCAGGGTTTCAACAAGGGTGACGATTTCTTCGAATACCTCAAAGACGCGTTCGACGTGCTCTACGCCGAAGGTGCCGAGGCGCCGAAGATGCTTTCGATCGGTCTGCACTGCCGCCTGATCGGCCGTCCTGGTCGCCTCGCTTCGCTCAAGCGCTTTATCGAATACGCCAAAAGTCATGAACAGGTGTGGTTCAGCCGTCGCGTTGACATCGCGCGTCACTGGCAAGAAACCCACCCGTACCAAGGGACTGCAAAATGAGCCGCTTTCAAACCCTGCAACCGTCGACCCTGAGCCGCGACGCTTTCGTCAAAGCCTTCGCCGACATCTACGAACATTCGCCATGGGTGGCCGAAAAGGCCTACGACCTCGGTGCGGACGCTTCGATCGACGAGATCGAAACCCTGCACCAGCGCATGAGCGATATCCTGTTGAGCGCCGATCATGCCAGCCAGCTGGCCCTGATCAACGCTCACCCGGACCTGGCCGGCAAAGCCGCCGTCCAGGGCCAACTGACCGAAGCCAGCACCAATGAACAGGCTGGCGCCGGTATTCACCAATGCACGGCCGAAGAGTTCCAGCGCTTCACCGAGCTGAACGACGCCTACAAAGCCAAGTTCAAGTTTCCCTTCATCATGGCGGTAAAAGGCAGCAACCGGCATCAGATCCTCGCGGCGTTCGAAACGCGCATCAACAATTCGGTGGAAGCCGAGTTCAAATGCGCGCTGGCGGAGATCAACAAGATTGCCCTGTTCCGTTTACTGACTCTTTAGCAAGCCTGGCCCGAGCGTGAATGAACGCGCAAACGCCCAGGGCCCTGCGAGCATCCCCAGCCACTAATTCAAAGGCAGACAAGAAGAATGAAAGCTTACGCCGTACCTTTCGAAAAATACGTCAACCTGGCCGACGCCCGCCTGGGCACCAAGATCATTTCGGTCACCGATGACTGGTTCGCAGATGCCAATCGTCTGTTCCAACCGACCCCGGCCGTATGGAAGGAGGGCGTGTTCGATGACAACGGCAAGTGGATGGACGGCTGGGAGTCGCGCCGCAAGCGCTTCGAAGGTTTCGACAGCGCGGTGATCCGTCTGGGCGTACCGGGCTCGATCAAAGGCGTGGACATCGACACTTCATTCTTCACCGGCAACTACCCGCCATCGGCCTCGCTGGAAGCGTGCTTCCTGGCCTCGGGCGAGCCGGATGAAAACACCCAGTGGACCGAAGTGCTGTCGGCCGTCGAGTTGCAGGGCAACAGCCACCACTACCACGAAATCAGCAACGACAAAGCGTTCAGCCACCTGCGCTTCAACATCTACCCGGACGGTGGTGTTGCCCGTCTGCGCGTATACGGCATTCCGTTCCGCGACTGGTCCGCTGTGGGCGACAACGAGCAAGTGGACTTGGCAGCAGCCCTTAACGGTGGCCGCGCCCTCGCCTGCTCCGACGAACACTTCGGCCGCATGAGCAACATCCTCAACCCGGGCCGTGGCATCAACATGGGCGACGGCTGGGAAACCGCGCGTCGTCGCACACCGGGCAATGACTGGGTGATCGTCGCGCTGGGTCATCCGGGCGAGATCGAGAAGATCGTCGTCGATACCCTGCACTTCAAAGGCAACTACCCGGACACCTGCTCGATCCAGGGCGCGTTCGTGAAAGGCGGCACCGACAGCCAGATCGAAACCCAGTCACTGTTCTGGCGCGAACTGCTGCCAAGCCAGAAGCTGGAAATGCACGCCGAACACACCTTCGTCGAGCAGATCAAGGCACTCGGCCCGATCACCCACATCCGCCTGAACGTGTTCCCGGATGGTGGCGTGAGTCGCCTGCGTGTACTCGGCAAGGTCGCTAAATAGGGTTGAACCCGTTCGCGAGCAGGCTCGCTCCCACAGGGAATAGCATTCCAAAGGTGGGAGCGAGCCTGCTCGCGAAAGCGTCAGAACCAACAAAACAGAATTCGGAAAAGAAGAACAGCATGCGCACATTGACGATTGAACCGCTGACCAAAGAAGCCTTCGCCCCTTTCGGTGACGTGATCGAAACCGACGGCAGCGATCACTTCATGATCAACAACGGTTC
>Ga0308166_1000383_pt1 | contig 64239 bp, 62 predicted proteins | sample PhyCR2_2_FD_202137 | JGI IMG/M metagenome (GOLD analysis project Ga0308166, IMG submission 202137) | Phyllosphere microbial communities from UC Gill Tract Community Farm, Albany, California, United States - DLSLCC.R2 | ecosystem: Host-associated > Plants > Phyllosphere > Unclassified | place...
ATGTGTGGCATTTTCAGTAAAGAAGTCCTGAGTAAACACGTTGTCGTTGAATACCGCTTCTCTGCCGAACCTTATATTAGTGCCTCAAGCAGTAATGTCTCAGTTTTATCTCAAGTAATGCCTGCGGGCTAAGAAAACACTCTAAGGAATTTTGCAAATGGCAAAGATTAAAGGTCAAGTTAAGTGGTTCAACGAATCTAAAGGTTTTGGTTTCATTACTCCTGCTGACGGCAGCAAAGATGTGTTCGTACACTTCTCTGCAATCCAGGGTAACGGCTTCAAAACGCTGGCTGAAGGCCAGAACGTTGAGTTCGAAATTCAGGATGGCCAGAAAGGCCCGGCAGCAGTTAACGTTACCGCTATCTGATTTCTGCCACCGACTTGAGCGCCAGAGGCGCGTCAATGTCAGCATAAAGCCTCGCCCGGTGCGGGGCTTTTTAATGTCTTCATTTCAAAGTGTTACATCCTGCCTGTCCATTATTCTTTTGTAGCAAACCCATACCATTGTTAGCACAGTTTTTTCCCTTTCAGCGCCTGTTTCCCGTTAAATCAGCGGGTTAATTCATTACAGGAGCCACGGTGAAAAAGAATAGCGTTACCCGCAATTTTACTCCCCTGCGTTTTACTCTGCTGTGCATCGCCATTCTGTTTTCGCTTGGCATACTGCTGGGGCGAACCGCCTGGCTGCAAATCATCGCCCCGGACACGCTGGTCAGGCAGGAAGATATGCGTTCCCTGCGCGAAGTGAAAGTCGCCTCGCCCCGCGGCATGATTGTCGATCGTAATGGCTTGCCGCTAGCGGTCAGCGTGCCCGTCGATGCCATCTGGGCCGATCCTAAAGTTATCCAGGAAAAGGGCGGCGTGAAGGATGACGGACGCTGGCAGGCGCTGGCGAACGCGCTGCATATGCCACCTGGCGAACTGTCCTCGACGCTCGCCCAGCACGCGCAGTCGCGTTTTGTCTATCTGGCGCGCCAGCTGGATCCGCAGCAGGCGCAATGGATAGATCATCTCAATTTGCCTGGTATTAACTTGCAAACGGAATCGCGCCGTTTCTATCCCGGTGGACATGTTGCCGCCAATCTCATTGGTTTTACGAATATCGACGGGCAGGGTATTGAAGGCGTCGAGAAAAGCTTTAACGGACAACTGACCGGCAAGCCTGGCCTGCGGGAAGTGCGTAAGGATCGCTACGGGCATGTGATTGAAAACATCACCGAAACGCCCGCGGTACCGGCGCAGACCGTGACGCTGAGCATCGATAAACGTCTGCAAACGCTGACGGAAGATGCGCTGGATAATGCTGTCACCTGGAACAAAGCGGCGTCCGGCGCGGCGGTACTGGTGAAAGTGCAGACCGGGGAAGTGCTGGCGATGGCGAATTATCCGGATTTCAATCCTAATAACCGCAGCGGCGCGACGCTGGATGATTTCCGCAATCGCGCCATCAGCGATACCTTCGAACCCGGGTCAACGGTGAAGCCAATGGTGCTGATGACCGCGTTGCAGCAGGGGATCGTGCAGCCCGACAGCGTAGTCGATACCCACCCCTACGTCATCGACGGACACCGTATCCGCGACGTCGGCTATTACCCGGAACTGACACTGACCGGCATCCTGCAGAAATCGAGCGATACCGGCGTATCACGGTTGTCGCTGGCGATGCCGATCCAGAAGCTGCTCGATACCTATAAAAACTTTGGTTTTGGTACGCCCACCGGCCTTGGTCTGACTGGCGAAAGTCGCGGCAGCCTGCCGGTGCGGCGTTACTGGGGACAGCTTGACCGCGCCACTTTCTCCTTCGGCTATGGCCTGATGGTGACGCCATTACAACTGGCGCATGTCTATGCCACTATCGGCAGCTTTGGGCTGGCGCGTCCGTTGTCGATCACCCGCGTCGACCCGCCGGTCATGGGCACGCAGGTGATGCCCGCTAATATTGTGCATCAAGTGGAACATATGATGGAGAGCGTTGCGCTGCCGGGTGGTGGTGGCACCAAAGCAGCTGTGCGCGATTATCGGGTGGCGGTAAAAACCGGCACGGCGAAGAAAATCGGTGACGACGGCAAATACGTCGATAAATACGTCGCCTATACCGCCGGGGTCGCTCCCGCCAGTCAGCCTGAGTATGCGCTGGTGGTGGTGATTGACGATCCGAAAAACGGTGCCTATTACGGCGGTGCGGTGTCAGCGCCGGTATTCAGCGAGATTATGACCAGGGTGCTGCGTGTTGAGAACGTCGAACCCGATGGCCTGCGCCCCGGTGACGATCACCTGCTGGTGCTCAATTCCGTCAATGCGGCTGACGCCACGCGCTAAATCATTTCCTGCCGGGGCGATTGGCGTTACACTTTCGCCCTTTATTACCGCCCGGAGTTGTTATGTCGTTCAGTTGCCCCCTTTGCCACGCCCCGTTGTGCCGCCAGCAAAACAGTCTCGTCTGCCCGCAACGGCATCAGTTTGATCTGGCGAAAGAGGGCTACGTCAATTTGCTGCCCGTTCAGCATAAACGATCCCGCGAGCCGGGCGACAGCGCAGAGATGATGCAGGCGCGCCGCGCCTTTCTGGATGCCGGACACTATCAGCCGCTGCGTGACGCTATCAGTCAGCAACTGGAAGCGCGTTTACCGGCACAGGCGAGTGCGCTGCTGGATATTGGCTGCGGCGAAGGCTATTACACCGATGCGTTCGCGCAAATCGCCGCCCGGCACGGGGCGCAGACGTTCGGGCTGGACGTATCGAAGCCTGCCATCCGGGCCGCAGCCAAACGCTATCCGCAGGTGATGTTCTGCGTGGCATCAAGCCACCGTCTGCCGTTTGAAGATCGTACGCTGGACGCGGTGGTGCGCATTTATGCCCCGTGCAAGGCACAGGAGCTGGCGAGAGTGGTGAACGCGGGCGGATGGGTGATCACCGCTGCCCCCGGTCCGCACCATTTGCAGGAACTGAAAGGGCTGATCTATGACGAGGTGCAGTTGCATGCGCCACAACGCGAGCAGATAGAAGGCTTTACGCTGGTGGAGCAGCAATCACTGGGTTACACCATGTCATTGAACGGGGCAGAAGCGGTGGCGCTGTTACAGATGACACCCTTTGCCTGGCGGGCAAAACCCGCGGTCCGGGAGGCGCTGGCAGAAAGAGTGCAGTTTACCTGCCAGACAGATTTCAGCATCCAGTGCTGGCAGCGTAACCCTTAACCGGCGAAGTGGCTCCAGAGGATCTGCGTGCCGATACCAATCAGTACCACCCCGCCGAGAATTTCCGCCCGTTTGCCTAACAGCGGGCCGATAAAACGTCCCACCATGATACCCAGCGTGGACATGATCAGCGTGGCGCAGCCGATGGCGAGCGCGGTAGTAATGATATTGACCTGCAGGAAGGCCAGACCAACACCGACCGCCATGGCATCGAGGCTGGTAGCAATCGCGGTGGTGACCAGCAGCCAGAAGCCGTGACGCTGGATCGGCGTATCGTCGTCATCGTTCCCGCGAAAGCCTTCCAGAACCATCCTGCCACCCAGAAAGACCAGAAGTAAAAAGGCGATCCAGTGATTCCACTCCAGCACGAACTGGCTGGCGAGCATGCCCAGACCCCAGCCGATCAGCGGCGTCAGCGTTTCAATCGCGCCGAAGATAAGACCGGTACGCAAGGCTTCCGAGAATTTAGGTTTGTGTAGCGTGGCACCTTTACCGATAGAGGCGGCGAAGGCGTCCATCGACATGCCAAAAGCGAGCAGGAGTGTAGCGGAGATATTCATAAGAGCGTCCTGACCGGGGTATCCATATAACACATCACTGCCCCCAGTAATCAGCAGTTGATGTGTCAATGGTCTCGCCAAATCAAACGGCTACTCGGTTTGATTCGTACGCGCCACGTTTTTCAACGAGTATGTTGACGCGTACATTTCCGGGGTGAATGGAAATCGGCTACTCCCCAACGACGGGCGCAACCTTACCATATTTTGACAGGCCAGAACAATAACAGATATTCATTACTTTCATTACCAGTTGATAACGATTTGCATTTGTCTTTATTGGTAATAATAAGGTTAAAAAATATAAGTTATTGCGCCAAAAATAATATAGCAGGGGCTATATTAGCGCTGATTTAATGCGCAGAGATATAGCCAGTACTATATTTTAACTTATTGAGTTTTAAGCATAACCTTGTAGATTTGTTCCAGATCGTCGATATTTCGCACGCGGATCAGTAACCGACGCTGCTCTAATTGCATCACCAGCACGCCATCTTCAGATAAATTCATCTCTTTAATACGCTGATAGGCAATCCAGACATTGGCGAAGAAAAACCCATCCTGTTTGAAGATGATCTTCGGCGCACGAACCCAGAACAGATAAATAGCCATCAGCGCCAGTGCACATAATAACCACGTGGTTAAAATGGCACCGTTATTGATGACATTATTATAAATAAGGATCACCAGCAGCCCGGCGAAAATGAAGCCGTCGACCCGACTGCGGCGCAGCAGGGGAACGCTGAGCAGGGTATCGCCGTGGCGGCGAGGCATAATGAATTCATCGTAAAGCGCGTAAGCCAGCAGTGCGGCAACAAACAAAATCAATACGATATCCGTAACCGTCATCCATCCTCCCGAAAAAAAGCCGGGGCAATAGCCCCGGCGTACAGCGTGTAACTTACAGACCCAGCAGGCCGACAGCGTAACCGGCAATACCGATAACAAAGAAGCCGACGATGATCCACAGTGGGTTCACTTTCTTACGCAACAGCCACATACAGGCGAAGGTCAGCAGCAATGGCACCAGGCCCGGCATCAGCTGGTCAAGGATGGTCTGCACGGTGGTAACGTTGGTTTTCCCGGTCTGGTCAGTGATCTCCGACACCACCAGCGGGATATTCACGTGCGTCCACTTGTTAACCAGCGCCCCCATGACAAACAGGCCGAGAATTGACGCCCCCTCGGTCAGTTTCTGCAGGAAGCCGCCGCCCATATCTTTTACGATATCCACGCCTTTACGGTAGCCATAGGCCACGCCGTAATAACGCGTTGCCAGACGTACGGCGTTAAACAGGATGAAGAACAGCAGTGGCCCAAGCAGGCTACCGCTCATCGCGATCCCGGCTCCCAGTGCGGCGAATACCGGACGCACTGTCCCCCAGAAGATCGGGTCACCAACGCCTGCCAGCGGGCCCATCAGACCAACTTTGATCCCGTTAATGGCGCCGTCGTCAATTTCTGCGCCGTTGGCACGCTGTTCTTCCATCGCCAGCGTGACGCCCAGTACCGGAGCGGCAACATAAGGGTGGGTATTGAAGAACTCCAGATGGCGTTTGATGGCCTGGCGACGCGCTTCGTTGTTTTCCGGATACAGGCGCTTGATGGCCGGCACCATTGAGAAGCAGAAGCCCAGTGCCTGCATACGTTCGAAGTTCCACGACCCCTGGAACAGGTTAGAACGAATGAACACGCCACGAATATCACCCGGAGTGAGTTTTTTCACTGCGGTAGTTTTTGTCATATCAACCATGTCGCTCACCTGCTAGTCCAGTTCGTTATCAAGATCGTTTGCACCCGCGGCCGGTACCGGGCCACCTGCTGAACGGTTGTATTTCGGGCTCAGCTGGATGTAAAGGATGGCCATTACCGCACCAATCACACCCAGCGCAACCAGGTTGAAGTTGGTGAAGGCGGCAGTGACGAAGCCCAGGTAGAAGAACGGCATCAGATAGCCCGCGCGCATCATGTTGATGACCATCGCATAACCCACCACGACGATCATGCCACCGGCGATATTCAGGCCGCTGGTGACCACCTCAGGGATGGCGTTCAGCATGTTCTGCACTTCACTGGTACCCACAGAAACCGCAACGATCACCGCCGGAATGGCGATACGCATTGCCTGCAGGAACAGGGACGACACGTGGATCCACGAGAGGGCCGTGAGGTTGCCATTGTCGGCCGCCTTATCCGCCGCGTGCTGGAAAGCTACGGTAATGGTACGCACGATGATGGTTAATACCTGGCCTGCAGCGGCCAGCGGGATCGCCAGTGCGATACCGGCACCGATGCTCTGGCCCCCGGCAATAACCAGCACGGTTGAGATAATCGACGCCAGCGCGGCATCCGGTGCCACAGCGGCGCCGATGTTCATCCAGCCGAGGGCGATCATTTCCAGGGTACCGCCGATGATGATGCCTTTTTGCATATCACCAAGCACCATACCGATTAACGTACAGGCCACCAGCGGACGGTGGAACTGAAACTCGTCGAGTACCGATTCCATACCGGCGATACAGGCCACGACAAACACCAGCACAATCTGAAGAAGGGTGATCTCCATTGTACTTCTCCTATAACTAAGACGTAGTTGTGAAAACTGAGTAAATCAGCCTGTGCTGGCTACTTCGCCACTTTGCTGATCAAATCCATCATTTTTAGTTTCGGATCGTTTGAGACTTTACGCACTTCGAGTTCGATACCGCGGGCATTCAGTTTTTTGAATGCTTCAATATCCTGCTCATCAACCGAAACGGCGTTGTTTACCTGGGTTTTGCCCTGGCGATAGGCCATACCGCCGATATTGACGGAGGTGATCTTCACCCCGGCCTCGACCAGCCGTTCCACATCGGTAGGGTTAGTAAACAGCAGCATGATGCGTTCACCCGCGTATTTCGGGTTGTTATAAACGCGGATCATCTTAGCGACATCCACCACGTGCGCCGTCACGCCAGGAGGCGCAACCTGCGTCAGCAGCGTTTTACGCACGGTATCAGCGGCCACTTCATCGCTGACTACGATAATGCGCTGGACGTTGGTTTCTTTGGTCCAGCGTGTTGCCACCTGGCCGTGGATCAAACGGTCATCGATACGCGCAAGGCCGATCACCATGTAGTCATTCGCCCCCATCGGCTTAACCGGTGCGGCCGGTTTCGCTGCCGCGACGGGTGCCGCAGGTGCTGCGACGTCAGGGGCTTTCGCTTTGAGGGCTTTCACCCCCTCACGGCCCGCCTCAACCGCCACGGCGACCAGATCGTCAAACGTCGGGTTATCATCGCGTCCCATCAGGGTTTCCACCAGCATCGGAATATTGACGCCGGCAACCACTTCGTAATGCTCTTTATCGACGACAATACGACTGGCAGCGTTAAACGGGCTGCCGCCCCATGTATCGACGAGAAACAGCACGCCTTGACTTGTGTCGAGATTGGCTAACTGAGCGTTGTACTTTTCGATTAACGTTTCGGCGTTTTCACCGGGAACGAAATCGATCCAGCCCACGTTTTCCTGCTCACCCAACAGCATTTCGGCTGTTTTGAGCAGCTGCTCAGCAGCCCAGCCATGTGTGCCTATTACAATAGCAATGGTCACTTGCTACCTCCGTTATTATCGTTAACACACCTGTAACAGATATGTTGTGAATCTTTCCCGCGTACCGAATCGATTCAGATAAGGGTTTGAAAGAAAAGTTAAAACTTCCGTGAATTATTTTAGACATCGAAAAAATAATTTTTGTGATGCACATCCGTAATTTAGCTTTCGCCGTTCAGAAATTTCGGCCTGCGAAATAACCACAAAATTGCAAATGCAAATTCCGGTAAATCTTTGCAAAACATTAATTCTCTCTGCTATGTTTAGCATCCGTTTAATTATCAAGGAGTACAGGGCAGTAGCCCCGTGTATGGACCGTCACCGACGTCAGTTAATCCAATGGCCGCTTCGTGCCACGCAATCCGGCGTTTTCCGCCACCTTTCATTTTCATCTGCTGTCATCACGCCTGTGCTTAATGCACCGTTTTGTCATTCCGTAAACAGGAGCCTGTCATGGAATTCTTAATGGACCCCTCGATATGGGTGGGGTTGTTGACGCTGGTTGTTCTTGAAATCGTTCTCGGTATCGACAACCTGGTGTTTATCGCCATCCTTGCCGATAAACTGCCGCCAAAACAGCGCGATAAGGCCCGTCTTATCGGTTTATCGCTGGCGCTGGTCATGCGACTCGGCCTCCTGTCGGTGATCTCCTGGATGGTGACGCTGACTAAACCGCTGTTTACGGTGATGGATTTAAGCTTCTCCGGCCGTGACTTAATCATGCTGCTCGGGGGACTATTCTTGCTGTTCAAAGCGACAACAGAATTACACGAGCGACTTGAAAACCGGGAACACGACAGCGGTCAAACGAAAGGTTACGCCAGCTTCTGGGTGGTCGTGGTCCAGATCGTCATCCTTGATGCGGTGTTCTCACTGGACGCGGTGATCACCGCGGTCGGTATGGTGAACCATCTGCCGGTGATGATGGCGGCGGTGGTTATTGCCATGGCGGTCATGCTGCTGGCGTCAAAACCGCTGACGCGCTTTGTTAACCAGCACCCGACGGTAGTAGTGCTCTGTCTGAGCTTCCTGCTGATGATCGGTCTGAGTCTGGTGGCAGAAGGCTTTGGCTTCCATATTCCGAAAGGCTATCTGTATGCCGCGATTGGTTTCTCGATCATCATTGAGTTCTTTAACCAGATTGCGCGCCGCAACTTTATTCGCCATCAGTCGACGCTGCCGCTGCGCGCCCGTACCGCCGATGCAATTTTGCGTCTGATGGGCGGTCGCCGCAAAGACAGCCAGCAGCATGAGCCGGACAGCGAAGCACCGGTGCAGATCCCGGAAGGGGCCTTTGCGGATGAAGAGCGTTATATGATCAACGGCGTGCTGACGCTGGCGTCGCGCTCACTGCGCAGCATTATGACGCCGCGCGGCGACATCAGCTGGGTCGATGCCAGCCTGGATAAAGAGACCATTCGCCAGCAACTGCTCTCGTCACCGCACAGCCTGTTTCCGGTTTGCCGGGGCGAGCTGGATGAAGTGATCGGTATCGTGCGCGCCAAAGAGATGCTGGTGGCACTGGAAGAGGGGGGTGACGTCGCGGCCATTGCGTCTGCGTCCCCGGCGATCGTGGTACCGGAAACCCTCGATCCGATCAAACTGCTTGGTGTCCTGCGCCGCGCGCGCGGCAGCTTTGTTATCGTCACCAACGAGTTTGGTGTGGTGCAGGGGCTGGTGACGCCGCTTGACGTGCTGGAAGCCATTGCCGGTGAATTCCCGGACGCCGACGAAACTCCGGAAATCATCGCGGATGCCGACGGCTGGCTGGTTAAAGGCACCACCGATCTCCATGCGCTGCAACATGCGCTGGCGCTGGATAATCTGGTCAACGACAGCGAAGACATCGCCACTGTCGCCGGTCTTGTGATCGCCATTAACGGTCAGATCCCACGCGCGGGTGACGTGCTGCAACTGGCGCCGCTGACCATCACCGTGCTGGAAGCCAACGACTACCGTGTCGATCTGGTACGGGTTGTTAAAGAGCGTCCGGAACACGACGAAGAAGAGTAAGGCTATTGCAACGGCATTGACGGCATCATCTTGCCGTTATGCCTTGCTGGCGGCGGGATACTTGCCGCCAGCCAGCCGGGGAAATCTTTTAGCGGCATTGGCTTCGCATAAAGATACCCCTGCAATACATGCACCCCGCGCAGGCGCAAATATGCCGCCTGCTGCGGGGTTTCTACCCCCTCCGCGACCATTTCCAGCTTCAGCCGTTTACCCAGCGCGATGATCATGTCCGTCACCGTCGAATTCACCGCATCCGTCCCAATCGCATTAATATAGGATTTGTCGATTTTCAGGATGTCGGGGCTGAGTTTTTCCAGCCACGACAGGGAAGTGTTGCCGGTGCCAAAATCGTCAATCGCCACCTTTACGCCCATACGATGCAGTTCACGGACGATGCGGAAATCCGCCTCGCTCAGGCTGTCCCGCTCGGTGAGTTCAATCACCAGTTGCTGAACCGGACGGACGTTAAACCAGTGGTGATTCAGATCGGCAATCAGCTCCCCATGCCCGAAATGGCTGGCGGCGACGTTAATGCCGATATGAAAATGCGGCGAGGGAGGGAACAGCGCCAGCTGGCGATGCGTTTCGGTCAGCACATAGCGTGTCAGCGGGGCGATCAGCCCCTGATTTTCGGCGATGGGGATAAACACGTCCGGCGAGATCCAGCCCTGACGGCGATTGTTCCAGCGCAGTAAAATTTCTACCCCCACGCACTGCTGGGTCTGCGCATCAAGCAGCGGCTGACAAAACAGCTCAAACTCATTTTCTGCCAGCCCCAGATGGATCTCCCAGGCAAAGCTCATGCGGTTCGCGGTCACCACCCAGGCGATAAAGCCCACCAGCAGGCTCAGCAGCAGCGCCAGCGGGAACTGCGACGGCAAATGCCGCAGTGCCAGCTCGCTCGCGCCCGGCCCCCGGACGTTAACGGTAAAAGGATAGCGTGCAGACGACTGCGAAAAGCGCTTCTCATCCGTCAGCGCAGGCAGGGCATCCACGACACCCGCGCCGTAGAGCAGGTGCCGGTTATTCACCGTCAGGCTGGCACCGGTGATCAGCGGCTTCTGTGGCTCCAGCATCAGATTAGTGAGCAGCGTAATATTCACCACCACCATCACGCCGCTGTCACTGCCTGCAACGGCGGGAAACCATTGGATCAATATCGGGCTGCCTTTCAGTAAGGATTGATCGGTAGACAGGATCAGCCGCGGTTCGCTGTCAGGCAGCAGGGGCTGTAACTGACGTACCGGCACATTGCGGAAACCAAAAATACTGGAGCAGTAGAGAATACCATTATCCACCAGACCAATAGATCGCAGGGTCTGCAGGGAGGCGGCTTCAGTGCGCAGCCTCAGATGCACATCATCACAGGGTTTACCTACCAGCGGCAGTAATACAGGCCGCACGTGTTCAACGGCGGCAAGCACGGTATCGAGAGAAAAAATGGCGTGGGACGTAAATGATAAAAGACGCTGCTGATTTAAATTTCGCTCCGAAATAAATCGTGCGCCCAGCGTCAACAGCAGCATTGAGACAGCCACCAGCACGCACACCAGAATGCGTTTTCGCCGGTAGTTGCTAATGATCCGTTGCGCAGTCTGCATGAAGTCATCGTCCGGTTATTTATACCGTTGATTGCGAAAGGCAACGGCACCACAGCAAGTGTAGTGTGGAAAAAATAATCAGACGAGGATCGGCGGAGATTTAGCCCTTCTGTTGCAGAAGGGCTGAGGGAGGTATTAGTCGCACTGCACCTTGATCGCCAGGCCACCGCGCGAGGTTTCGCGGTATTTGGCGTTCATGTCTTTACCGGTTTCGTACATGGTTTCGATAACCTTATCCAGCGACACACGCGGTGCGCTGGTACGGCGCATCGCCATGCGCGAGGCGTTGATGGCTTTCACCGAGGCGATAGCGTTACGCTCAATACAGGGCACCTGTACCTGACCGGCCACCGGATCGCAGGTCAGACCGAGGTTATGCTCCATGCCGATTTCCGCTGCCACACAGACCTGCTCCGGGCTTGCGCCCAGCAGTTCTGCCAGACCCGCGGCGGCCATCGAACAGGCCACGCCCACTTCGCCCTGACAGCCTACTTCTGCGCCAGAAATAGACGCGTTCATTTTGTACAGCGCACCAATAGCGCCGCATGCCATAAAGTAGCGGATATAAATATCCGGCGTCACCGGCTCAATAAAGTGATCGTAGTAGGCGAGTACCGCCGGAACGATACCGCAGGCGCCGTTGGTCGGTGCCGTGACCACACGGCCACCGGCGGCGTTTTCTTCGTTCACCGCCAGGGCAAACATATTCACCCAGTCGATAACGTTCATGGGATCGTTAGACAGTTTGTCGCTGGCGACCAACAGACGGCGCAGGGCGGAGGCACGGCGCGGTACACGCAACGGGCCAGGCAGTACGCCTTCGGTGTTGATGCCGCGATCGATACAAGCGCGCATGGTCTGCCAGACATCGGCGAAGTAATCTTCAATTTCCTGCTTGCTGTGCAGCGCCAGTTCGTTCTGCATCACCATGCCGGATAATGACAGACCGGTTTCGTGGCAGTAATCCAGCATCTCTTTCGCGGAAGTGAACGGATAAGGCACGTTGACTTCATCGCTGGCTGCTTTGCCGAAATGTTCTTCATCGACGATAAAACCACCGCCGATGGAATAGTAGGTTTTGCTGTAGATCGTGGTGTCGCCGTTATACGCATGGATCTGCATGGCGTTTTCATGCAACGGCAGGTTGTTGCTCTGGAAGCGCATCCCGTTGTCTTTCGGGAAATCCACTTCATGGCGACCCTGTGCCAGCGGCAGACGGCCACGGGTTTCAACGTCGCGGATAAACGCCGGGATAGCGTCGATATCGACCGTCGCCGGGGCATTACCCGCCAGACCCATAATGATGGCGATGTCCGTATGGTGACCTTTACCGGTCAGTGACAGCGAACCGTACACGTCAACTGCCACGCGGGTTACGCTCTCAAGCAATCCCTTTTCGACCAGGTCATCGACGAACTGTTTGCCGGCCTTCATCGGGCCTACAGTGTGGGAAGATGAGGGACCGATCCCCACCTTAAACATGTCGAATAGACTAATCACATTAACACTCCTGACAGGGTTACCGGACTTTCCGATAACGATGTAATAATTGCGCATAGTGTATGAGGGAACCACGGCATCGGGTGGAGTATTCGCATGAATTAAACTAATGCCTGACCATCAATTTACTAATGACGGGACGGGGATCTCACTTCGGTAAACAGGGACATTGCATAAAGAATATTCAGGGCTTAATGCCAATCTGTAACGCCAGTTCACGAATGATGCCCGCCGTCATTCCCCAGACGAAATAGTGCTCATACCACGATAGCCACACGCGATGATCGTTGCCGCGACGATGGATATCTAATGGATGATAGCGCCCCAAACGCAGGGCTTCCGCCAGTGGCATCTCAAAAACCGCCGCCACTTCATCCTCGCTGGCATGATAGTGCAGGTCGGGCGGAATAATGCCGACCACCGGCGTGACCTGAAAACCCGTCACGCTATCGACGGGGGGCAACACGCCAATCACCTCTACCGCCTCGGGCGGTATCGCCACTTCTTCATGGGCTTCACGGAGCGCGGCGGCGATCAGCGACGCGTCGGTGCTGTCCACCGCGCCGCCGGGAAACGCCACCTGACCGGCATGTTTGCGCATCTGCGCCGAGCGTTGGGTCAGCAGCAGACCAGGTTGTTCACGGCGAACCACCGGGATCAGTACCGCAGCCTGACGCGCGTTCAGCGACGTGCGGCTCGCCTGCGGACGTAAAAGTTGAAATCGCGATAAAAAGTCATCCAGTGTCAGCGCCTGTAAATCCAAAATCAGCTCTCCAGTTGATGCAGAATACGATTAACTTTATCAAAGGTTTCCTGATATTCCGCCTGCTCCTCGCTGTCTGCGACGATCCCGCCGCCCGCTGAACAGTATAGCTGGCCGTCGCAGGCGCTCAGCGTACGGATGGTGATGCTGGTGTCCATATTCCCGCACAGGCTGATATAGCCGATGCTGCCGCACCAGGCATTACGGCGGTGCGGCTCCAGCGCATCAATAATCTCCATGGCGCGCACTTTCGGTGCTCCGGTGATGGAACCGCCCGGAAAAGCTGCGCGCAGCACATCGCAGGCGGTGCGTGAGGCGGGGAGGCGGGCAGTAATGGTGCTCACCAGATGATGCACTGCCGGGAAGGGCTCCACCACGAACAGCTCCGGTACCCGTACCGATCCCGGCTCGGCGACGCGGCCCAGATCGTTACGCATCAGATCGACAATCATCAGGTTTTCGGCGCGATCTTTGGCCGAATGCGCCAGCCGTGCGGCCTGTCGGGCATCGGCTTCCGCATCGCTCAGACGCGGCAGGGTGCCTTTAATGGGGCGAGTCTGGATGGTGCCGTTATCGAGCTGAATAAATCGCTCCGGCGACAGGCTCAGAATCGCCCCCTGCGGCAGTCGCAGGAAGGCGCTGAACGGCGCACGGTTGGCGCGGTTCAGCTGCACGAACGCCTGCCACTCATCGCCGCTGTAATGCGCCTGAAAACGCTGGGCGAGGTTAACCTGATAGCAGTCGCCGCTGTGCAAAAACGCCTGCACCGCGCGGAATTTCTCGCCGTACTGCACACGGGTCATATTTGAACGCCAGCCGGAGGTCAGGCGAAACGGTTGCGTCCCGGCGGGCTGCTGCGCCTCCAGCCAGGCCAGACGCGCCGCCACGTCACCGTAGCTGAGCAGGGTGACTTTTTGCTGATGATGATCGACAATCAGCGCCCAGTCGTACAGCCCGACGGCCATATCCGGCAAAGCGAGATCCTGTTCGGCCTGCGACGGCAGCGTTTCAAAACGTCGCCCGAGATCATAACCAAACAGGCCCAGCGCGCCGCCGGTAAACGGCAGATCGGCATTGCAGGGCGGAGCGAGCTGCATGGCGTCCAGCTCACGCTGCAACAGCGTCAGCGGATCCTCAGTGGACGCGGTACTGACGCCCTCGCGGGTTACGGTGGTGATGTCGCCCTGGGTCACCAGCGTACAGCAGGGCTGCGCCACCAGAATATCGAAGCGGTTATGGGCATGATCCGCATGGCCGGAATGCAACAGCATGGCCCACGATTGTGTGTTGAGTGGGGTAAACCAGTGGCTGGCGGCGTCGGGGTGCCACGGCAGCGACATAACGGCGGGTAATAACGTCTTCATCAATCCAGACTCTTTGCTATCCGGTAACCGGCTTATGGGGTAGCATGTTTGATCAGCGCGAACAATTTAGCAGGAGTTCACTATGTTTGCAGGTTTACCTTCCCTCACGCATGAGCAACAACAAGACGCCGTCGATCGTATTCATACGCTGATGTCTGAAGGCATGAGCAGCGGCGAAGCCATCGCCCTGGTCGCCGCCGAGCTGCGCGCCAGCCACAAAGGCGAACGGGTTCTGGCACGCTTTGAGGACGAAGACGAGGAAGAGTAATCGCCCTTACACGGCGGCAATAATTTTAATTTCGACTTTATATTGCGGGTTCATCAGCGTGGCCTGCACTGTACAGCGTACCGGCGCATGACCCGCAACTACCCACGCATCCCACGCTTTATTCATCGCTGCAAAATCCTTGCTGTCAGCCAGAAAAATGGTGGCATCCAGAATACGTGATTTGTCGCTACCCTGGCTTTCCAGCATCGCATCGATTTGCGCCAGCGTGTTGGCGGTTTGTTCAAAGGCATCCGCCTGCAAATTCTCCGGCACGCCGGTGTAATACAGCGTCTGATTGTGGATCACCGCATCAGACCAGCGGGCTGCGGCATCAATACGCACGATTGTCATGACCATCTCCTTAATTTCCATTGGCGCGCCAAGACTGCCACAGAGTTTTTGGCCTGTCACGACTTCGGCTGGCTAAAAGCCATCGCCCCTGACATAATCACTGGCGATTTAACCAGGGGGTAGTGTGGCGAAAAACAGTGAGACGGACGATTTTGCGATCGACGGTCAGTTAGCAAAAGCGATACCGGGATTTAACCCGCGTGAACCGCAGCGGCAGATGGCGCAGGCCGTGGCTGAGGCCATTGCGCAAACCCAGCCGCTGGTGGTAGAAGCGGGGACCGGCACCGGCAAAACTTACGCTTATCTTGCCCCCGCGCTGCGCGCCGGTAAAAAAGTGATCATCTCCACCGGTTCGAAAGCGCTCCAGGATCAGCTCTACAGCCGCGATTTGCCTACCGTCTCTCGCGCGCTGGAGTACACCGGTAAACTGGCGTTGCTGAAAGGCCGCTCCAACTACCTGTGCATCGAACGTCTGGAACAGCAGGCGCTGGCGGGGGGCGATTTGCCCGTCCAGACGCTGAGCGACGTCATTCTGCTGCGCTCATGGTCAAATCAGACCGTTGACGGCGACATCAGTACCTGCGCCAGCGTGGCGGAAGATTCTCCCGCCTGGCCGCTGGTCACCAGCACCAACGATAACTGTCTTGGCAGCGACTGCCCGCAGTACAAAGACTGCTTCGTCGTGAAGGCGCGCAAAAAAGCCATGGATGCCGACGTGGTGGTGGTAAACCATCACCTGTTTCTGGCGGATATGGTGGTGAAAGACAGCGGGTTTGGTGAACTGATCCCCGAAGCCGAGGTGATGATTTTCGATGAAGCGCATCAACTTCCGGACATCGCCAGTCAGTATTTTGGCCAGTCCCTCTCCAGCCGACAGTTGATTGACCTGGCAAAAGATTTCACCATCGCTTATCGCACCGAACTGCGCGATACCCAACAGTTGCAAAAATGTGCCGACCGACTGGCGCAGAGCGCCCAGGATTTTCGGCTACAGCTGGGCGAACCGGGCTATCGCGGCAATCTGCGCGAACTGTTGGCGGACAGCCACATTCAGCGCGCTTTTCTGCTGCTCGATGACACCCTTGAGCTCTGCTACGACGTGGCAAAACTGTCTCTTGGCCGTTCAGCCCTGCTGGATGCCGCCTTTGAGCGCGCCACCCTCTACCGCGCCCGCTTAAAACGCTTAAAAGAGATCAACCAGCCCGGCTTCAGCTACTGGTACGAATGCACCTCGCGGCACTTCACCCTGGCGCTGACGCCGCTGTCGGTGGCGGATAAATTCAAAGAAGTGATGGCGCAAAAACCGGGCAGTTGGGTATTTACCTCCGCCACGCTGTCGGTGAACGACGAACTGCATCACTTCACCGCCCGGCTGGGCATTGAAGAAGCGCACTCGCTGCTGCTGCCCAGTCCGTTCGATTATGCCCGCCAGGCACTGCTGTGCGTGCCGCGCAATCTGCCGCAAACCAATCAGCCGGGGGCAGCCCGTCAGCTGGCGGCGATGCTGCGTCCGCTGATCGAAGCGAACAATGGCCGCTGCTTTATGCTCTGCACCTCTCACGCCATGATGCGCGATCTGGCGGAACAGTTCCGCGCCACGCTGTCGTTGCCGGTACTGTTACAGGGGGAAACCAGCAAAGGTCAGCTGTTGCAGCAGTTCGTTACCGCGGGGAATGCGCTACTGGTGGCGACCAGCAGCTTCTGGGAAGGGGTGGACGTGCGCGGCGACACCTTGTCGCTGGTGATCATCGATAAACTGCCGTTTACCTCGCCGGACGATCCGCTGCTGAAAGCCCGCATGGAAGATTGCCGTCTGCGCGGCGGCGATCCCTTTGATGAAGTCCAGTTGCCGGATGCGGTGATCACCCTGAAACAGGGCGTTGGCCGTCTGATCCGCGACATTGACGATCGCGGCGTGCTGGTGATCTGCGATAACCGGCTGGTGATGCGACCCTATGGCGCGACTTTCCTCGCCAGTCTGCCGCCAACGCCACGCACGCGCGACATCTCCCGCGCGGTACGCTTTCTCGCCGTCCCACCGACGCAGTAATTTGCCGCAGAATGTGATATTATGCGCGCCATTTTTCTACCGAGAGCGCGCGAAGACCCATGCGAATTCTGGCTATCGATACCGCAACTGAAGCCTGTTCAGTTGCGCTGCTGCATAACGACACCACCCATGCCCATTTTGAACTCTGCCCGCGAGAGCATACGCAGCGCATTCTGCCGCTGGTTCAGCAGATCCTGAACGAAAGCGACGTGGCGCTGCGCGATCTCGACGCGCTGGCATTTGGCCGCGGACCGGGAAGTTTTACCGGCGTCCGTATCGGCATCGGTATTGCGCAGGGGCTGGCGCTGGGCGCAGAACTGCCGATGATCGGCGTCTCCACCCTCGCCACCATGGCGCAGGGCGCATATCGTAAAACCGGCGCAACGCGCGTGCTGGCCGCCATTGACGCCCGCATGGGCGAAGTTTACTGGGCGCAGTACACGCGCGATGAGCATGGCGTCTGGCTTGGTGAAGAGACGGAAGCGGTGCTAAAACCTGATGCCGTGCGTGAGCGTCTGGCTCAGCTTGACGGTACCTGGGCAACCGTGGGCACCGGCTGGCCGGCGTGGCCTGATCTGGCAGCAGGCAGCAATCTCACGTTAACCGACGGCGACGTGCTGTTACCGGCCGCGGAAGATATGCTGCCGCTCGCCTGTCAGCTACTGGCGGCGGGAAAAACCGTTACCGCCGACACCGCCGAACCTGTTTATTTACGAAACGAGGTGGCATGGAAGAAACTTCCTGGCCGCGAGTGAATCTTAGATAACAGGATGTTAATAACGGGAGTCGCAACATGGCACTGAATAAACGAGTAGTACGCGGGGCCGTCGCCGCTCTGGTTGCCGTCGCGCTTAGCGGCTGCGTCACCGTACCGGATGCCATTAAGGGCACCAGCCCGACGCCACAGCAGGATCTGGCGCGGGTGATGAACGCACCGCAGCTCTATGTGGGTCAGGAAGCCCGTTTTGGCGGCAAAGTGATCGACGTGAAAAACGAGCAGGGCAAAACCCGCCTTGAGATCGCCGCCGTGCCGCTGGACAGCGCCGCACGTCCGGTGCTGGGCGAGCCGTCCCGTGGACGCATTTATGCCGATGTCAGCGGCTTCCTCGATCCGGTAGACTTCCGCGGCCAACTGGTCACCGTCGTCGGGCCGATTACCGGTACTGCCGACGGCAAAGTGGGTGACACGCCGTATAAATATATGGTGATGCAGGCGAACGGCTACAAACGCTGGCGTATCACCCAGCAGGTAGTGATGCCGCCGCAGCCCATGGATCCGTGGTTCTGGGGGCCGGGTCCGCACCCGTGGCGTTATGGTTACGGTGGATGGTATAACCCCGGCCCGGCACAGGTTCAGACGATCGTAACCGAGTAACTCTCTGTTACGGAAAGAAAAGAAACAGCGGCCGGTCCGCTGTTTCTGCGTTTTTACGATCATAAGAAAAATAAATAGTGACGCGCTTCGCAACCTTAAATCCGTTTAATTATTAAACTGGTACGCTGAGTTAATATAATGTTAACGACTTGTTTATTAACCGGGGTTGCGATGACAACAAATACTCATTTCAGAGGTGATGCATTGAAGAAGGTTTGGCTTAACCGTTATCCCGCCGATGTGCCAGCAGAGATCAACCCCGACCGCTACCAGTCGCTGGTAGAGCTGTTTGAGCACTCCACGTCGCGCTACGCCGATCAGCCGGCCTTCGTGAACATGGGGGAGGTGATGACCTTCCGCAAACTCGAAGAGCGTAGCCGGGCGTTTGCCGCTTATCTCCAGCAGGGCCTGGGGCTGAAAAAGGGCGATCGCGTGGCGCTGATGATGCCCAACCTGCTGCAATATCCGGTGGCGCTGTTCGGGATTTTGCGTGCAGGTATGGTGGTGGTTAACGTCAACCCGCTTTATACACCGCGCGAGCTTGAACACCAGCTCAATGACAGCGGCGCGGCGGCAATTGTCATCGTGTCGAACTTTGCCCACACACTGGAAAAAGTGGTGGAAAAAACCCAGGTCCAGCATGTGATCCTGACGCGCATGGGCGACCAGCTCTCCCCGGCGAAGGGCACACTGGTGAATTTCGTCGTGAAATACATCAAAAAGCTGGTGCCAAAATATCACCTGCCGGACGCGATTTCGTTTCGCCAGGCGCTGCACAACGGCTACCGGATGCAGTACATCAAGCCGGAAGTGGTAACTGACGATCTGGCCTTTTTGCAGTACACCGGCGGCACCACGGGCGTGGCGAAAGGCGCGATGCTGACGCACCGCAATATGCTCGCTAACCTCGAACAGGTCAATGCCACCTACGGCCCGCTGCTGCATCGCGGCAAAGAGCTGGTAGTCACCGCGCTGCCGCTGTATCACATCTTTGCGCTGACCATGAACTGCCTGCTGTTTATCGAGCTGGGCGGGCAAAACCTGCTGATCACTAACCCGCGCGATATTCCGGGGCTGGTCAAAGAGCTGGCAAAATATCCTTTTACCGCGATGACCGGCGTCAATACGCTGTTTAACGCGCTGCTCAATAACAAAGAGTTCCAGCAACTGGATTTCTCCTCGCTGCATCTCTCTGCTGGTGGGGGGATGCCGGTGCAACAGGCGGTGGCTGAACGTTGGGTTAAGCTGACCGGGCAATATCTGCTGGAAGGCTACGGGCTGACAGAGTGCTCGCCGCTGGTGAGCGTTAACCCGCACGACATTGACTACCACAGCGGCAGCATTGGTTTACCGGTGCCGTCCACGGAAGCCAAACTGATTGACGATCAGGGCAATGAAGTTGAACACGGTCAGCCCGGCGAGCTGTGCGTAAAAGGCCCGCAGGTGATGCTCGGCTACTGGCAGCGTCCCGCCGATACCGATCAGATCCTCAAAGACGGCTGGCTACTTACCGGCGACATTGCGGTGATGGATGACGAAGGTTTTCTGCGCATTGTCGATCGTAAAAAAGACATGATTCTGGTCTCTGGCTTCAATGTCTATCCTAATGAGATCGAAGACGTGGTGATGCAACATCCTGGCGTGCTGGAAGTGGCGGCGGTCGGCGTCCCGTCCGGCAGCAGTGGCGAAACGGTGAAACTGTTTGTGGTCAAAAAAGATCCGGCGCTGAACGGCGACGCGCTGATTGCCTTCTGCCGTCGTCAGTTAACCGGATACAAAGTGCCAAAACTGGTGGAATTCCGCGATGAACTGCCGAAATCGAACGTTGGCAAAATTTTGCGACGAGAATTGCGTGACGAAGCCCGCGCCAAAGTAGACAATAAAGTCTGAGCTTTGAGTAAGTCGCCTGACGCCGGTTAGCCGGCGTTTTTTATGGGCGCAAACCTGAGAGAACCTGATTTGAATTACCAGATGATCACCACCAACGACGCGCTGGCCGCCATGAGCGACGCCGCGCGCGCGTTTCCCGCTATCGCCCTTGATACCGAATTTGTCCGTACCCGTACCTATTATCCACAACTGGGCCTGATCCAGGTGTTTGACGGGGAACAGGTCTCGCTGATCGATCCCCTGACCATCACCGACTGGACGCCGTTCCGCACGCTATTACAGGATCGCAGCATCACTAAATTTCTGCATGCGGGCAGCGAAGATCTGGAAGTGTTCCTTAACGTCTTTGGCGAACTGCCGGAGCCGTTGATCGACACGCAGATCCTCGCTGCCTTCAGCGGACGCCCGATGTCCTGGGGCTTTGCTGCAATGGTGGAGGAGTACACGGGTACGGCGCTGGACAAGAGCGAATCCCGCACCGACTGGTTGGCGCGCCCGTTAACGGAGCGTCAGTGCATTTATGCGGCGGCGGATGTCTGGTACCTGTTACCCATCGCCCACAAACTGATGGCAGAAGCGGAAGCCGCAGGCTGGTTGCCGGCAGCGCTCGACGAATGTCGCCTGATGCAGCAGCGTCGTCAGGAAGTGCTGGCCCCGGAAGACGCCTGGCGCGACATCAGCAACGCCTGGCAGCTTCGCACCCGTCAGCTGGCCTGTCTGCGTCTGCTGGCCGACTGGCGTCTGCGTAAAGCGCGTGAACGCGATCTGGCGGTAAACTTCGTGGTTCGCGAAGAGCACCTGTGGGCCGTGGCACGCTATATGCCGGGCAGCATGGGTGAGCTGGACAGCATTGGCCTGTCCGGCAGCGAGATCCGCTTCCACGGCAAAACCCTGCTGGCGCTGGTGGCAAAAGCGCAAGCGTTACCAGAAGAGGCGCTGCCTGAGCCGCTGGTCAATCTGGTGGATATGCCGGGCTACCGTAAGGCGTTTAAGGCCATTAAAGCGCTGGTGCAGGAGGTAAGCGCCGCGAGCGGTGTCAGCGCCGAACTGCTGGCATCCCGTCGCCAGATTAATCAGTTGCTCAACTGGCACTGGCAATTAAAACCACAAAACGTCCAGCCTGAATTAATTTCCGGCTGGCGCGGTGATTTAATGGCGCAAAAACTTAATGCGCTGCTGGTGGAATATCCGCAGTAATGTTACCTGCACCCCTGTAATTAATTACAGGTATTGTTTCAGGTAAATAAAAAAGGCAGCGTTCAGGCTGCCTTTTTTTATCTCTTATAGTTTAACCCATAAGAAAATTTATTTACTGTCTTCGGTTTCCGGCAGCGTAACGTTCAGCTCCAGAATAGAAATATCACCATCGCGCTGTTCCAGTTGCACTGAGACCATTTCGGGATCGATCTGCACATAGCGGCAAATCACTTCGAGAATGTCTTTTCTCAGTTGCGGCAGGTAGTGCGGTTCAGCATCGCTACGGCGACGCTCAGCAACGATAATCTGTAAACGTTCTTTCGCGATGTTGGCGGTACTTTTCTTTCGTGAGAGAAAAAAGTCGAGTAAAGCCATAATTTATCCTCCGAACAGGCGTTTGAGGAAACCTTTCTTCTCTTCTTCTACGAAGCGGAAAGGACGATCTTCTCCCAACAGACGATCCACGGTATCTGCATAGGCCTTGCCCGCGTCAGACGCGGCGTCCAGGATCACCGGCTCACCCTGGTTTGATGCGCGCAGTACCGACTGATCTTCCGGGATCACGCCGACCAGCTTGATACGCAGAATTTCCAGCACGTCTTCCATGCTCAACATGTCGCCTTTGCTGACGCGGCCCGGATTGTAGCGGGTCAGTAACAAATGCTCTTTGATGGGCTCCTGGCCGCGTTCTGCACGGCGTGATTTTGACGCGAGAATACCCAGAATTCGGTCAGAGTCACGCACGGAAGAGACTTCCGGGTTGGTGGTGATCACCGCTTCGTCAGCGAAATAGAGCGCCATCAGCGCGCCGGTTTCGATACCCGCCGGTGAATCACAGACAATAAAATCGAAGTCCATTTTCTGCAGATCGTCGAGGACTTTTTCCACGCCCTCGCGGGTCAGTGCGTCTTTGTCTCGCGTCTGCGAAGCAGGCAGAATGTACAGATTATCGGTACGCTTATCTTTGATAAGCGCCTGATTTAAAGAGGCATCACCCTGAATGACGTTAACGAAATCATAAACAACGCGGCGCTCGCAACCCATGATCAGATCAAGGTTACGCAGGCCGATATCAAAATCGATAACGACGGTTTTCTTTCCCTTCTGGGCTAAACCTGTCGCGATGGCCGCGCTGGAGGTGGTCTTGCCGACGCCCCCTTTACCCGAAGTAACAACAATAATGCGTGCCATAGGAGTTCCTTGTTAAAAAGGGCTTAGTTCAATGGTTGAACAGTCAAAGCGTTCTCTGCAATCAGCAGACGCGCCGCTTTGCCATAAAATTCGGCCGGGATGTTCTCGCTCAGCCAGTATTCCCCCGCGATAGAAACCAGTTCCGCGGTGAGATGTGTACAAAAAATCTGTGCGTCACGGTCGCCGCTGGCTCCTGCCAGCGCACGGCCACGCATCATGCCGTAAATATGAATATTGCCATCGGCAATCAATTCTGCACCGGCGCTGACATGACTGGTAACAATCAAATCAGAGTTCGGGGCATAAATACGCTGACCTGAACGCACCGGCGTATCAACTAATCGTGTAATGGTGTGCGGCGCGGCAGCGGGTTCTTCCACCACTGCGACGGGGGCAGGGGGCTGGCGTACCGCCTGTTCCTTGCCTTCCGTAAGTAACGGCAAACCAGCTTCTTCGATTTCGGCTTTCAGGGCGACATCTTTACAGCCGCTGATCCCAACCACACGCAGACCGGTACTGGCAATCACCTTTTGCAGCGTGGCCCAGGAAATGTTTCCTTCCACATCAGCAACATTGATCACCACCGGCGCGTGTTGTAAAAACGCGGGAGCCTGAGCGATTTTGTCTTTCAACGCCTGACGAATAACCTCGGGCTTTGCATCATGCAAATGAACCACTGATAAGGTGAAGCTACTGCCTTTTAGCTCGATGGGCGTGTTTGACATCCTGACCTTACTCAATTTGCTATTATCACCCGTACAGCGGGTAATATTCCGAAGACCAGAAGGCATGTTATAGTCAGGATTATATTGAGGCAAGTCACCTCCCGACAAATAAGAGCAAAAGAATGTTTTGTGTGATCTACAAAAGCCCACGACGTGAACAGACCTACCTTTACGTTGAAAAAAAAGACGATTTTTCCCGCGTGCCGGACGCCCTGTTGCAGGGATTTGGCAAACCACAGCTGGCGATGTTGTTACCCCTCGACGGGCGTAAAAAACTGGTCAACGCCGATCTGGAAAAAGTGAAAGAAGCGCTGAAAACGCAGGGCTATTATTTACAGCTGCCACCGCCGCCGGAAGATTTGCTGAAACAACATCTGGCGAGCACGGGTAAAGGTTAACTTCATACGCGATCAGCGTGTTACTCAGGGGGAATTCATGTATCAACATCACCACTGGCAGGGCGCACTGCTGGAAATGCCGGTCAGTAAAGTGGTCTGCGTCGGCAGTAACTACGCAAAGCATATCCAGGAGATGGGCAGCGTCACGCCGACAGAGCCGGTGCTGTTTATCAAGCCGGAAACCGCGCTGTGCGATCTGCATCAGCCGCTGGCCCTGCCACAGGGTCTGGGGTCGGTGCATCATGAAGTCGAACTGGCCGTGCTGATTGGTGCCACGCTGCGTCAGGCGAGTGAAGAGCACGTCACACAGGCGATTGCGGGCTACGGCGTGGCGCTCGATCTGACGCTGCGCGATATTCAGGGGCAAATGAAGAAAGCGGGGCAGCCGTGGGAAAAAGCGAAAGGCTTTGATAATTCCTGTCCGATCTCCGGTTTTATCCCGGCGGCAGAGTTCCAGGGCGATCCGCAAAACACGCCGCTCTGCCTGAAAGTGAACGGTGAGGTACGCCAGCAGGGCACGACGGCTGACATGATCCACAAAATCGTGCCGCTGATCGCTTATATGAGCCGCTTTTTCACCTTACGTGCCGGGGATGTCATCCTCACCGGCACGCCGGAAGGCGTAGGCCCGCTGCACAGCGGCGATGCGCTGGAAGTGAGCCTCAATGGCTTAACCATCACAACCCGCGTACTCTGAGTGCGAAATGCCGTCCGTAAGGGCGGCAAAGCTTGCATCGGCGTGCCAGACTGGTTATAAGGTGCAGCTTGATTTTCTACTGGCGGATCCGCTTATGACTGACACTCCTTTCTGGCAAAGCAAAACACTTGAGCAGATGACCGACGCCGAGTGGGAATCGCTGTGTGATGGCTGCGGGCAATGTTGCCTGCACAAACTGATGGACGAAGATACGGATGAAATCTATTTCACCAACGTCGCCTGCCGTCAGCTGAACATCAAAACCTGCCAGTGTCGTAATTATGAGCGCCGCTTTGAGTATGAGCCCGACTGCATCAAGCTGACCCGCGATAACCTTCCCACATTCGAATGGCTGCCGCCGAGCTGCGCTTACCGTCTGCTGGCCGAAGGGAAAAGCCTGCCGGTCTGGCATCCGCTGCGTACCGGCTCCAAAGCTGCCATGCATGCCGAACGTATTTCCGTGCGTCACATCGCAGTGAAAGAATCAGAAGTAAACGACTGGCAGGATCATATTTTGAATAAGCCCGAGTGGGCGGATTGACGCGTTGATTTGAAAAGGATTTTTCCTTACAGCGAAGATGCCTGGGGCATGGGTGGGGCATCGGCGTTAAAATTCGCGTTCAGAATGCTCATCTGAACCCCGTTATTATCTGCCATCCATTTCCACTACACGTTGTAGACCATTTGTGCCGATGTGTGTCCCATCTGCGCGGCGATAAAGTTTGGGTTAGCACCTGCACTTAACGCCCAGCATGCAAATGTGTGTCGTGACTCATAAGCTTTACGGTGTCGGATACCGGAATGTCTGGTATGCACATGCCGACCACATCAATGCACTAGCTGCGGGTAAGCGGGCCAAATCAGAAAAAACTATTCAGCCTGCCGAGCATAAGTCCGCGCAAGCCAGCGACGACGGCCGGATCGTCTACCGAACCATAACCCGCGACGTGGTGAAATATGTGCAGGATCCGAACCGTACTGTGTGCCAGTTTGACGCTGATGCTGTGCAGCTGCGCCAGCGTACAATCGACGCTGCCAATTCCATCAGCGGATTTGATGCAGCCCCCGTGCAATGGAAGTGATGCTGGTGCAGACAGTGACGCAGATCTGCAGGCTGACATTGAGACTGCACAATGCTTGCGGCAGCTGCGTCTCGATAAGTACCGCTGGCAGGCTTGGTATAACGCGGTTAAGTGAGCAGCCCAAGGCGCTTTACAGCAGAGCGCCTGATGATTTTTTCCACTATGCACATCACGGTGAGAATCGCCAGGAAGTGCCGTGACAATGGCTCACCCCCACAAGAAGGTTTGTCAGACGCACAACCTGTACTTTGCGGTCAAGTAAAGAAAACTATTAACTTTCGGTATAGGATTTTTCTTAGCTGAGTGGTATTTATATCCAGCTTGTATTGTCAGTGGGATGACTTGCATGAAAATACTTGGAGTTGATGAACACCGTAGCCGTAGGTTTAATGGTATTTTAACATATTTCGAACTTGAGGGTTTACCTAACCATGAGTGGGTTCAAATTTTTGAAAGTCTAATACACAGCACAGCTAATAAGATATGGGTTGAGGGATATTGCATCGTCATCGATTTGATTAAAAGTGATGCTTCACAGAAGTTGGAGTTTCTTCAGAGTAAATGCGATGAAGCAACAGAAAAGTTAAAGCATTCTCAAAATTGTCTGTAGACGAACCAATCCGAGCCGAGTCAAGCCCCCATTCGAGGGGCTTTTTTATTGCCATTACAAAGCGTCTCACCATGGGCGCTTGATAATTGTTAGTTTCCTTACTGGATCAAGTTGAAGCAATCACGAACAGATAGTGATTTTGTTTTCCTGATTCGTTCGTGTAAGCCTGACTTAATGATTTGATTGATTTTATCTTTTCTCTTCACCGTCTTTTTTGAAGTGCTGTACTGCCTCGTCATATAGTGAAAGTAGACCAGTGATATTTCCGTCCGGATAGATAGGCACTCTTTGTGCTCTGATCAGTTCAATAACAAGCGCGTATGCTGACTCTTCAGGTAACTCTGATGGATTCACAAGCCCGGACATAAGGCCTCCTTTTTGTATGGAAATGTAATACTAACCAGAAGCCGGTACTTTTAACATCCTGATATACCAACAGTGTAATCCACGGGTTTCACTTGCGTTATAGAGTTCTTTACCCGAGATAAGTGAGGTGATCCAATCTTGCTGACGGGTAAGCCGTAAGTGGCTAAGCACTACTGTGAAGCAGAGCAAACGCCAAGATAAGGCAGGGAGGTAACAATGTCCGACATCTACAAAATCACTATCACCAAAAAATCAAAAGAGACATTCACCGGTCTGATGAAGCGTAGTCAGCCTGAAATCATCAATGGTTTCGTCGCACAGGCGAACGATAAAGGCGAATGGCGTTACTTCAGCCCGGACAGCATTGAGGATTTCCTCTTTGAGCCGGTAACTGAAACGCCTGATGAACCAACTGAAGATAAAACGGAGTAACGTATGACCAACCAGATTGGGAGACCATCGAATCGGCTTACTGGCCTGGTTAATATTCAATCCGGGAAATTACTGGCGTGAAGGTGCGTAAGAGCCGGTTGCAGCTCAACACAAGATGCCCCACGGATGGAGCTGCCGCCACCGGCGGGGTCGGCGATGCTTCCAGCCCTCGACTTACTGACTCCGCTGAACGGGATTATTTCACCTTCAGAGAACGAATCGTCACAGTGACGAAGCAGGTGGGTTATTTGCAGGTATACATCACCAGGCAATGCCAGTAACTACTTAAAGTATTTATCCATGGGGTCGTAATGCTGGTATTTTCTGTAAAAAAAGAGCCAGTAGACAAATCCTATGGCAGCTCCTAGCCCTGCCATCATGAGATAAAGATCCTCGCGGTGGTTAAGCAAGTCAGAGAAGGAATATGAACCTTTCCATATATCAATAAGGCTACCGCCAATAACCACATCTAAAATCAGGGCCATCAGTGGCAGGGCAATAGCATGTGCCGCCATGAGGTAGAACAGAGTTCCAAGTCTGTACTTGGTATTTATGTGCATAGCCTGCCTCCTTACAAGTTGCTTTGAAGCATAACATAACCAATCAAGAGCCTGACTTCGGTCGGGTTTTTTATTGGGACATGACAAACCCCAAGAAGATCGACCCAGCCCTACACAGCATTATCAGCCTCGCAATCGCGGGGCTTTTTTTGCGCCTCGCACGCGCATCATCAACCCAGAGCCTACAGAAAGCGAGCCTGAGAGAAACCCGTATAGGTGCGGACCTCTCAGGGGCGAGTTTCTCTGTGCGACAGGCTCACTTTCTATAGGAATACCTGAATGAACATTGTAATTTTCGATGTAGCAGTAAAGCAGGATAAAGAAGGTCGTTTCTGTCTGAACGATTTGCACAAAGCTGCCGGCGGTGAATCGAAGCACGAGCCTAACAGGTTTTCTCGTCTAGCTTCATTTGATGAGCAGGTAAAAGAGCTAACGCCAGATATGGCGGTAGGGCTGGTGCAAGTGCAGAAAGGTGGTAAATACCGCGGCGTATTTGTCTACAAAGAACTCGTTTATGCCTACGCAATGTGGATCAGTGTTAAGTTCCACCTGCGCGTCATTCGAACCTTTGATGCGAACGCAGCCAAGGAGCAGTTTCGCGTTTCTTATCGCGACACGGCCCGGATCGAATAAAACCCATGACCGACGCCATCAAGCATGAGCGTGAGTCTCAACGTAGCAGATAACACCGCATCACTTCAGCAATGAAGCCGACTTGATTAACCGTTTGGCGCTGGGTATGACGGCGGCTAAGTGCCGAGTGCATCACGGAATCGGTAAGAGAAAGAAGCCGAGGCGACTACGGAATGGGAAAAGGCGGTAACGAAGCTGCTGAAGAAGCACTGGGCGAAGATTAAAGATGCCGATCGTCGAAACCTTGTTGGTCGGTACTCTGCTTTGCTCATCCAGTTCCGTGACGGCAGATAGTGGAGTCAGCCGGTAGACAAGAACGTCGTTGCCAGGCTGAAAGATAAATCTATCGTGAAGCTTATCCCTGCGTGGGAGTCTCAAATCAAGCCGGGTAACTTCGATACTGACACACTTTCAGAAACCTACGGGCAGCCTGTTTCGTACAATTTCAACGAGCAGCCAGTCGGCGATGATGGAACTTATGGGCCGGTACGCGGCGTCACAGTTCATCCGGATCGGATCATCATCCTGTGTGAAGGCTCAGAAGACGAAAACATGCTGTCAGGCGTGCCGTTCCTGCGCGCAGGCTACAACAAGCTTCTCGACCTTGAGAAAGTATCCGGCGGTAGCGCTGAGGGCTTCCTGAAGAACGCCAGCCGCCAGCTTGGTATCGCCTTTGATGCAGCCAGTAGCATGGAAACCATCAATAAGCAGGCCAAGGAAGCTGGTTATAAAGACCTTGGCGAAGCGCTAAACGACAAAGTAGCAAAGATGAACCGTGGTACCGATGCGGCGCTTGTCATGCAGGCTGGCACGCCATCGGTTCTTTCTGTTGCAGCGGCTGACCCGTCACCAACCTGGACTGTAGCAGCCAACGAGTTTGCCGCTTCAATTCAGTGCCCGTTCACCATTCTGTTCGGCCAACAGACAGGACGCCTCGCCTCGGATGAGGATAAGACGGACTGGGCAAGGCGCTGTAATGGTCGTCGCTGGGGCTTTATGTCATCGGTAATCGAAACCATCCTGGAGCGTTTCTGGACGCTTGGTGTCATCGACCAGCCCTCATCCGGAGAAGTATCGCTGGCATGGTCTGATCTGCTCGCGCCGAGCGAGAAAGAGAAGATTGCCAACATGCAGGCAATGGCTACGGTGGCGAAAGATACACAGCAGGCCTACGGCACACCGGCGGTGGATGAAAATGAAATCCGCGCAGTGGGTGAGCTCGAGCCTCGCAAGGTAGTCCAGACACCTAACCCAGACGCAAAGCAAACCGATAAGGACCCGCTGACAGATGATGATGACCGCGCAAACCAGAATCGGGACGCCTATCGTACCGCGCAACAAGGCTGACCCTACGCAGTCATCGCGGCAGGTCAGCCGGATGTTCAACGACATCGAAGACCGGTATCTGAACATCAAGCGTCGCCTGAAAGAGCTTTTCGACCAACGCCTCTCCGGACGTCAGCGGGAAACCAACGGCGAGCGGTCTTGGATGATGTGCAACAACGATGGCGCTGAGCCTTCGCTGTATCAGGTGAATGCCGGTAAGTTCATCTATGACATGAACGCGGCGGAGTTGGCTAGCCTGCTTCAGGTTGTTCAAACCATACTGGACGATGCTTTGCTCGACGGAGGGAGCCAGAACCTGTGGGCGATGGATTACGTCACCGCAGAGTATGAGCGCGGCACGCTGAATGCCTATACAAACCTCTCAGTGCAGTCTCCAGTGTATGCCAGCCAGACGACGCTGATGCAGTTGCTCTCCAGTCCGGCTTATCAAAACCAGATTGCCAGCGCCTACATCAGCACATACAGCGACTGGAAAGGCATTAGCGACACTGCACGCGCCGATCTGGCTAACGTCATTGCCGAATCTATCGGTCGCGGTGTTAACCCGCGAGAGACTGCCAGCATCATTAGTAAGCGGCTTGATGTGTCCATGGCTAAGGCCAAGACCATCGCGCAGACTGAGCAGGTCGGAGCGCTGCGGCAGGCACAATGGAACGAAACGGACTGGTCCGCCGACAGACTAGGGCTTAATACTTCTCTGATGTGGTTATCAGCGCTCAAGCCTACAACTCGCAGCTGGCACGCCATCCGCCACGGCAAGGTCTATTCCACCGAAGAGGTGCGGGACTTCTATGCCAGTAATGGCAACCGGTACAACTGCTATTGCAGCCAGATCCCGGTGCTGCTTAATACTGACGGCAGTATCTTCAACTCAGCGCTGGCAGAAAAACTTTCACATGAGCGCAACGAATGGAGGCTGGCGGCTTGATTATTTTTTACAAGGATAAGCTATTGATAGTGCCTCATACGCCAAGGTGGAAGCATTTTCAGTCCGTTTCTCAGGGTGGTTAGCTACATACACTGTCACGGTGTCGACGATTTGTCCGTTTGTTGCATTATCCGGTGAGCAAATTGTCGAACCCTCGAAAGCATCATGAACACCTATTGCAAGACCTCGCAGAATTCCTACGTTGACAAAGTCTGTAGCATCAGCGGTGCCAGCCTTAGACTTGAGTCGTGAATCGCTCCATTTGGCAATGTCATTACCACCGTAATAATCTGCCATTGAGTGAAAAGAAATAACTGAAAGCCCGATTGCAATTGCAATTTTTTTCATTTGCTAATTCCCGTAGTAAAAGTTCGCCAATATTAACATCAACGAGGACCCAGCATGAAACGCAACCGCGTTAACGTGCTGACCGTCGTCAACTCCGCTTCAAACATCACCACTGAAACCATCGACGGCAAGCCACATATCGTGGTTCGCGGCATCACGCCTGTCGTGGACGATATTGTGATGAACCGGAAGTTGTACCCGGCAGCAGAAATCGAAAAAGCCTACAACACGGTGGAGCGTAACCCGATGCCGCTGGGCCATCCGAAAGTGGACGGCAAGCATGTGTCGGCCCGCGATGTCCGGGCGGTGAATAACTACCACGTCGGCGCATGGCTCCAGAACGTCAGCCATAAAGACGGCAAGGTCAGCGGTGACATCAACGTTGACCGGCAATACGCCGAATCCAGTGAGAAAGGTAAACGCCTGATCAACCGGCTGGATGAGATGGTGGCCGGTACCAATACCGAAGCCATCCACATCTCTACCGGGCTGCTCTGTTCCGATATCGCAGCCAATGGCGATTCACGCAGGCTGGCGAAAACAACATAGAAACTGTCATTTAAATTACCTCGGCGGGGTCCTTATATATGATTCTCTTTTAGTATTCTCGTATAGCAGGCCATTTCATAAAAGCAAATACCCATAGCATAAAGAAGTGGATTCCAGGCGCTGATAAGATGAGCGCCATCTTCCATCCAAATCCAGCCTTTTGAGCCATTCTGTAGCAAGGAATAAAAGTAATAAGCCAAATGAAAAATGATAGTGCAGCAAGAGGGTTTGGGTTTTCCACTGTTAGTTCTCCTTTTTGAATTGACTAATGGTTATCGGCAAACGATAGGGATTCTTAATGCCGAGTGTTCAGACAGATAAGAGTGAATCGTATTCGGTCAAAAAGTCGAAAATTTAACGCACCAATGAACACACAGCCTCACTCCTGCAGGTTTTCTGTATGCAACGCAGCGCAACATTTAATCGTCTTTATTGAAAAAATCCCTCCTCCTGGTAGGATGATTTTCAGATACCTAAAGGCGGAAATTATGAAAATTTCAATCGCATTGGTGGCAATGCTGCTTCCATGGGTCAGCATGCGCGGTCAGTGATGACATGAAGTCCACGCTTCAGCAATCGGAAGCTGCCATTTGTCGTGACAATCAGAACCAAGAAAACATTATCACCGTTAAAAAGCTCATGTATGCAGTAAGTAAGGTTGGGCTGACCCCGCCCCGGTAGACGATCCTGCCCTATAGTTTGAGCATAGGAGGAGCGTATGGGCACACCACGATTTACACCTGAATTTAAGGAAGAAGCCGTCCGTCAGATAACGGAACGCGGTTATTCCGTCGCCGAAGTTTCTGACCGGCTGGGCGTTTCAGCACACAGTCTCTATAAGTGGTTGCGGGCTATTAAACCCGATAACAGCGAACAGCATGCCCGGGACTTACTGGAGGCCAAAAGCGAGATCCTGAAACTACGGGCGCAGCTAAAACGTACCGAAGAAGAACGGGATATCCTGAAAAAGGCCGCGCGGTACTTTGCAAGGGAGCCCGAGTGAAGTACCGCATTATTAATGAGCACCGCACTGTATGGGGTGTGATGACGATGTGTCGGGTACTGAATGTCGCCCGGCCCGGGTTCTATGCGTGGCTGCACAACCCGATCTCGGCGCGTGATAAAGATAACCAGCGTCTGCTGATGCTTATCCGCGACTCATATTCACTGAGCGGAGGCGTATACGGTTACCGGCGGGTTCATGGCGATCTGAAAGAAATCGGTGAAACCTGCGGCAAAAACCGGGTGGGGCGTATTATGCAAATGAACCGGATCAAAGCCGTACGAGGCTATAAATCTCCGCGTCGTATCGCTGGCCGACCTTCTTTGGTTGCCCCTAATCGCGTGCAGCGGCAGTTTACTGTTGTCCGGGCCAATCAGGTCTGGGTCACAGACATCACTTACATCCGTACCTGGCAGGGCTGGCTGTATCTGGCGGTGGTTATCGACCTCTTCGCCCGTAACGTGGTGGGCTGGTCGATAAAGCCGACTCTCTCACGCGAACTGGCACTGGATGCGCTGATGATGGCGGTCTGGCGACGTAAACCGGACAGCGAGCTCATCGTGCACACAGACCAGGGCAGCCAGTACGGCAGCGACGACTGGTAACGGTTCTGTCGGGCCAATAATCTGGCACCCAGTATGAGCCGGCGTGGCAACTGCCGGGATAATGCGGTGGCCGAATCGTTCTTCAGTTCGCTTAAAAAAGAACGGATTAGAAAACGCATATATAAAACCCGGGATCTGGCCCGGGCCGATATCTTCGATTACATTGAAGTCTTCTATAACCGGGCCAGGCGCCACAGTCATCTCGGAGGAGTCAGTCCGGAGGCCTTCGAACAGGCCTCGTCGTGAGGACAGAATTTGTCTACCGGGGCGGGGTCAGTCCAATAGATGTCTGGCCGCAAGATAGTCCATACCAGTGTGTTCATGCGCAACCTCGCCGCACTAAAACACGGCCTTTCACTCCATGAAGCTAACCGCTGGATCAGGCTAAACGTGCGCACGTTTCGCGATGCATCGACCGCTGAGGGCGAGAATAAGCTTTGGTTCCAGCTCAATCCGAACAGAGGGCTTTAGCATAGGTTTTCCTTCACCGTCAGCTGATTATGTCTCAGCGACGTTAACTTCCGACACTATTTGTTGCGGCCTGACTTCGAAGAGCCTGGTTATCCAGACATCAGAGGGGGCTACTATTGTCGACCGGGGATTGGCTGTGCGGCAGGGCAACATATTCCTTGCCATTCTGGACGGGCGTAGCTACTTCGGGAAGATTCTCGGGCAGGCGTTCATCACACATGACGGTGATGCGATAGAGGGAGAGTGCCTGGATGAGCTTCAGGTGATCGGCGTTGTTACGTATTTCGTTACCGACACGCGGAACGGGCTGGATGATGACTGCCCGGTGATGTGATGGGGAATATAAGGGTCAAAAAATTAGCGCAAAACAACTCAAAACCCCTCAAGGCGTCGATTCGTCTTGCGCTAATGCATTGCTTTCTGTCTACTTCCGTTTCACTTCACCGCACATCCGTTTTGAACTGGATCATATTTTGAATAAGCCCGAGTGGGCTGACTAAAAACAAAAAATCCGGAAACACAATGCATTTCCGGATTTCTGTAACGCCTGATTTAGTGATTATCGTCCGAACAGATCGCGTTTCTTCGGTTTGAACGCCTGAGCAATTACCACCAGCACCGCGACCGTGAAGTAGGCGATAAAAATCCCCAGCAACCATTGCGGCATTTCCAGTGACAGGAACGACCACTGACGTTCTGCGCAGTCGCCGGATGCCACAAATACCTGCGGCAGCCACTTATCGAGCGGTAGCCACGTCGGGAAGCGGGCGGCAAAATCACAGGTCGCAAACGGGTTAGGATGCAGCATGATGTTAGTGTGTTCCCAGGCCAGCTGGATCCCCCGCCACGCGCTGTACAACCAAATCGCCATCGCCACAAACCGCAGTGGCGTTTTAGGCGCGATAGCTCCCACAAGCCCTGCACCCATCACGCCAAACAGCGCGCTTCGTTCATAAATACAGAGTACGCAGGGTTTGAGCAGCATCACGTGCTGGAACCACAACGCCACCATTTCAAGCGCCAGCGCGGTCAGTGCCATTAACAGCCAGGCACCGCGTCCGTGAGAGCACTTGTTTAAAAATTGCAACATAATCATTTCCCTGAGACTAACGTGGACACCGCAGTGTAAACGAATTCACTTCCCGCGCCACTAGCCGAAATAAAAATAATAAGTAATGGAATATTTTACCTAAATCTTCGCCAGACCCGCCAGGATAAGGCCGTCACTTAAGTCAGTTTGTCGGATTTATTCACCACAAAAATGCCTCTGAAAAAATCCTAAAAATGAAGTCCTGATCCCTTTTTCTTCATGCCTGGCGCTATCTGCGCCTGTATCGCTCTGGTATGATGAGTGTCTTTGTTTAGCTGTGTAATGGAAATCTCACTATGGTCATTAAGGCGCAAAGCCCGGCGGGTTTCGCTGAAGAATACATCATCGAAAGTATCTGGAATAACCGCTTCGCCCCAGGGACCATCCTGCCAGCCGAGCGTGAGCTTTCTGAACTGATTGGTGTCACCCGAACCACCTTGCGTGAAGTGTTACAGCGTCTGGCCCGCGATGGCTGGCTGACGATCCAGCATGGCAAACCGACCAGAGTAAACAACTTTTGGGAAACCTCAGGGCTCAATATCCTTGAGACGCTGGCACGCCTCGATCATGAAAGTGTTCCCCAACTGATTGATAACCTGCTTTCCGTGCGCACCAACATCGCCACCATTTTTATCCGCACCGCTTTCCGCCAGCATCCGGACGATGCGCTGAAAGTGCTGGCCACCGCCAGTGCGATTGAAGACCACGCTGATGCCTTTGCCGAGCTGGATTACAACATTTTCCGCGGTCTGGCGTTTGCCTCAGGTAACCCGATTTACGGCCTGATCATCAATGGCATGAAAGGCTTATACACGCGTATTGGTCGCCACTACTTTGCCAATCCGGAAGCGCGCAGCCTGGCGCTCGGCTTTTATCATAAGCTGGCGCAGGTATGTGAGCAGGGTGAACTGGATCAGGTATACGATACGGTGCGCCGCTACGGTCGTGAGAGCGGTGAGATCTGGCACCGTATGCAGAAGACGCTGCCAGGCGGCATCTCAATGCACGGACGCTAAGACACGACGAAAACCCCTCTCAGGCGAGAGGGGTTTTGTTTTACAGGCTATTCGGACGCGGCGGGCAACGGTCTAACAGCTCAACGCTGCCGTCCTCATTTTGCTGCTCAAGCGCCACATCAAATCCCCACAGACGATGCACATGCTTTAACACCTCCCGACGCCCCTTATCCAGCGGCGCGCGATTATGCGGAATATAACGCAGCGTCAACGAGCGATCCCCGCGCAGATCCACATTCCATACCTGAATATTCGGCTCCAGATTGCTCAAATTGTACTGGGCAGACAGTTTCGAGCGGATCTCCCGGTAGCCATCCTCGTTATGGATAGCGGCAATCTCCAGATAGTTATTGCGATCGTCATCCAGCACGCTGAACAGGCGGAAATCGCGCATCACCTTAGGCGACAGAAACTGGCTGATAAAGCTCTCGTCTTTAAAATCACGCATCGCAAAGTGCAGCGTTTCCAGCCAGTCCGATCCGGCGATGTCCGGGAACCAGTAGCGATCTTCTTCGGTGGGCGACTGACAGATACGCTTAATGTCCTGGAACATGGCGAAGCCCAGCGCGTACGGGTTTATCCCGCTGTACCATGGGCTGTTATAAGGCGGCTGGAACACCACATTGGTATGGCTGTGCAGAAACTCCAGCATAAAGCGTTCAGTCACTTTTCCTTCGTCATACAGGTGATTGAGAATGGTGTAATGCCAGAAGGTCGCCCAGCCTTCGTTCATCACCTGCGTCTGTTTCTGCGGATAAAAATACTGGCTTACCTTACGCACGATGCGCAAAATCTCGCGCTGCCAGGATTCCAGCAGCGGGGCGTTTTTCTCCATGAAATAGAGCAGGTTTTCCTGCGGTTCAGAAGGATAACGACGCGCTTGCGCCACGGTTTCCACTTCTTCGCGTTTTGGCAGCGTGCGCCACAGGGTATTCACCTGACTTTGTAGATACTCCTCGCGGCTTTTTTGCCGCGCTTTCTCTTCCTGCAACGAGATTTTCTGTGGGCGTTTATAACGGTCAACGCCGTAATTCATCAGGGCATGGCAGGAGTCGAGTAGCTTCTCCACTTCATCCACGCCATAGCGTTCTTCGCAGTCGGTAATGTATTTCCGTGCGAAGATCAGGTAATCGACAATCGAGCTGGCATCGGTCCAGCTGCGGAACAGGTAATTATTTTTAAAGAAGGAGTTATGCCCGTAGCAGGCATGCGCCATTACCAGCGCCTGCATGGTAATGGTGTTCTCTTCCATCAGATAAGCAATACAGGGGCTTGAGTTAATGACGATTTCATACGCCAGCCCCTGCTGGCCGTGCTTGTAGAGTCGTTCTGTCTCGATAAACTTTTTACCAAAAGACCAGTGGGGGTAATTGATCGGCATCCCGACGCTGGAGTAAGCATCCATCATCTGCTCCGAGGTGATCACCTCGATCTGATGCGGATAGGTATCCAGGCGGTAGAGTTTTGCCACGCGGTCAATTTCGGCAAGATAGGTATCAAGCAGCTCAAACGTCCAGTCAGGTCCATCGCAGAGACGTGTCGTATCCTTATTCATGGAATCAATCATAGCCATTAGCGCGCCCTCATTGTTGGCGGATCTCTCTGTATGGAGAGCCTCATTTCAAGCATAGATCAAGGTGTCACAAAGGGTCTGCCCGGTAAATTTTTTTCTTCACCATTTCGCCTCGTTGCGACGGGGTAAAAGCGCACAGTTGTAGCATAAAATGCTGACTAAAAAGGTGGCTCAGCAGGAGATCCTAAATCCGCCGTCACAGGCTGCACGGGCGAAGATGTGAGGCAAGTCACCATAAAAAAGCCATATGTTGAATAACATTTTCATCTGGGTTATCAATTTGTAATCAGAACATTGTTCTTTCTCATAGGGAGTGGTTATGCGCATTGTCGTACTGGGAAGTGGCGTGGTGGGTGTCACCAGCGCCTGGTATCTGAATCAGGCCGGGCATGAGGTCACGGTGATTGAGCGGGAGCCAGGCCCGGCGCTGCAAACCAGCGCCGCCAATGCCGGACAGATTTCACCTGGCTATGCAGCGCCCTGGGCCGCGCCCGGCGTGCCGCTGAAAGCGATCAAATGGATGTTTGAACGCCACGCGCCTCTGGCTATCAGTCTTGATGGCTCCCCATCGCAGCTGAAATGGATGTGGCAAATGCTGCGCAACTGCGATACCCGTCACTACATGGAAAACAAAGGCCGCATGGTGCGTCTTGCCGAGTACAGCCGCGACTGCCTGAAAACCCTGCGCGACACCACGGGCATCCAGTATGAAGGACGGCAGGGCGGCACGCTGCAACTGTTCCGTACCGCCCAGCAGTACGACAACGCGACCCGCGATATTGCTGTGCTGAAGGATGCGGGCGTGCCGTACCAGCTGCTTGAGTCCTCCCGTCTGGCGGAGGTGGAGCCCGCGCTGGCGGAAGTGGCCCATAAGCTGACCGGTGGCCTGCGTCTGCCCAATGACGAAACCGGCGACTGCCAGCTCTTTACCCAGTGCCTGGCAGCGATGGCGGAGGCAGCAGGCGTGGTGTTCCGTTACAACACGCCGGTTGAGCAACTGCTGCACGAAGGTGAAAAAATCTACGGCGTGAAGTGCGGCGACGAGGTCATCAAAGCCGATGCCTATGTGATGGCTTTCGGTTCCTACTCCACCCGAATGCTGAAAAATATTGTCGATATTCCGGTCTACCCCCTTAAGGGGTATTCGCTGACCATTCCGGTGGCGGAAGATGACGGCGCGCCAGTTTCGACCATACTGGATGAGAGCTACAAAATCGCCATTACCCGTTTTGACCAGCGTATCCGCGTTGGCGGGATGGCGGAAATCGTCGGCTTTAATACCGAACTGTTGCAGCCGCGTCGTGAAACGCTGGAGATGGTGGTGCGGGATCTCTTCCCGCGCGGCGGCCATGTTGAACAGGCGACCTTCTGGACCGGGCTGCGACCGATGACGCCAGACGGCACGCCGCTGGTGGGACGTACACCCTTTAAAAATCTGTGGCTCAACACCGGTCACGGTACGCTGGGCTGGACCATGGCCTGCGGATCCGGTCAACTGCTGAGTGATTTGTTGTCTGGTCGTACGCCAGCGATCCCGTTTGAGGATCTGAGCGTGGCGCGCTATCAGCCCGGTTTTACCCCGGCCCGGCCGCAACACCTGCACGGTGTGCAAAACTAAAAGGAGCAGTCATGTCTCGTCCTGTACAGGCCACGATCGATACCCGGGCGCTGCGTCATAACCTGCACATTGTGCGGCAGGCCGCGCCGGTGTCCCGCGTCTGGTCGGTCGTGAAAGCCAACGCCTACGGACACGGTATCGAGCGAGTATGGAACGCGCTCAGCAGCACCGATGGCTTTGCCATGCTTAATCTGGAAGAGGCGATCCTGCTGCGCGAACGGGGCTGGAAAGGGCCGATCCTGATGCTGGAAGGCTTCTTTCATGCCGATGAGCTGGCGCTGTTCGATCAGTATCGGCTCACCACCAGCGTGCACAGCAACTGGCAACTGAAAGCGCTGCAAAACGCCCGCTTACAGGCCCCCCTCGATCTGTACCTCAAGGTCAACAGCGGCATGAACCGGCTCGGTTTCCAGCCTGAGCGGGTGCACTCGGTGTGGCAGCAACTGCGGGCGATGAGCAACGTCGGCAGCATGACGCTAATGTCGCACTTTGCCGTCGCCGAACGTCCTGACGGCATCGATGAGGCAATGGTGAAAATCGAACAGGCCGCCGAAGGGCTGGACTGCCCGCGTTCGCTCGCAAACTCGGCGGCGACGCTCTGGCATCCGACCGCGCATTTTGACTGGGTCAGGCCGGGTATCATTTTGTACGGCGCTTCACCGTCCGGTCAGTGGCAGGATGTGGCGACCAGCGGCCTGAAACCGGTGATGACGCTCAGCAGCCAGATCATCGGCATTCAGACGTTAAAAGCGGGCGATTGCGTGGGTTACGGACAGCGCTACCAGGCGCGCAGTGAGCAACGCATCGGTATTGTCGCCTGCGGCTATGGCGATGGTTATCCGCGCGTGGCCCCGGACGGCACGCCAGTGCTGGTGGATGGTGTGCGCACCCGCACGGTGGGGACGGTGTCCATGGATATGCTGGCGGTGGATCTGACTCCGTGCCCGCAGGCCGGCATTGGTACACCGGTGGAGCTGTGGGGACAGGAAATTAAAATTGATGATGTGGCGAGTGCCGCAGGCACGGTGGGCTATGAACTGATGTGCGCCTTAGCCCCGCGCGTGCCTGTTGTGACAGTGTAACGTAAAACGGGGCGGTTATTCCGCCTCGTCTTCCATCGGGCGAACCCCGACCTTACGCACGGCGTTATCTTCTTTTTCCGCCACCGTCCAGATCATACCCGCAAACTCGACCTGGTCACCGACGACCGGCGCGGCACCCAGCAGTTTCTGAATAATTTCGCCCAGCGTCTGCTGCTTATCGCGGTAATCCGCGCCGACATCAATGCCATAGATCAGCGCAACATCTGCAAATTTCGCGCTGGCTTCGAGGATAAAGTCGCCGAAGAAGCGTTGATCCAGCGCCACCGGCGGCGAATGGCTGAACAGCTTGCCGAGCGCCGGCAGATCTTTCTCACGGCCAATCACGCACAGTACATCCCCCTCACGCAGCCGGGTGCTGCCGGTGGGGTGCAGCAGGGCGTTATCCCGGAACAGCGCTGCAATGCGCGTTTCAGCAGGCATATGCAGATCGCGCAGTGCCGCGCCGACGCACCATTTGTCGTCGCTGAGTTGATAAATAAACTGCTCCCACGGGTTTTCGGGATGGATATCCAGCCCGACGCGGGATTCCGGCCAGCCGACTGGCGGTACCACGACTTTGGCTTTTTTCGCCGCCCAACCGAGGGACGAACCCTGGAACAGTAACGAAATCAGCACCACGAAGAAGGCGATATTAAAGAACAACCGCGCATTTTCCAGCCCGGCCATCATCGGGAAGACCGCCAGGATAATCGGCACCGCGCCGCGCAGGCCGACCCAGCTAATAAACACCCTTTCACGCAGATTAAAGCCACGGAACGGTAACAGCCCGGCAAACACCGACAGCGGGCGGGCAAAGAAGATCATCCATGCCGAGAGGATCAGCGCCGGAATGGCAATGGTCAGCAGATCGGACGGCGTCACCAGCAGGCCGAGCACAAGGAACATGGCGATCTGCGCCAGCCACGCCAGGCCATCGAAGTTTTGCTGAATGCTGTAGCGGTTACGCAGCGGGCGATTACCCAGCACAAAGCCGCACAGATAGACCGCGAGAATACCGCTGCCTTCCAGCGCAGTGGTAATCGCGAAAACCATGATGCCGCCGCTGAGCGCCAGCAACGGATACAGCCCGGCGGGCAGGGCGATACGGTTGATCATCTGCTGAAGCAGATAGCCCCCCGCCAGCCCCAGCACAATGCCCAGTCCAAACTGCTGAATAATATGCACCGCAAACATCCAGTTCAGCCCGCTTTCGTGCTGCTGGATCATCTCAATTAAGGTGATAGTTAAAAACACGGCCATCGGATCGTTGCTGCCGGATTCAATCTCCAGCGTCGAGCCAACACGCTCGTTAAGCCCTTTACCGCCGAGCAGGGAGAACACCGCTGCGGCATCCGTGGATCCGACAATCGCGCCGACCAGCAGGCCTTCCATAATGTCCAGATGAAACAGCCAGGCCGCCATCATGCCGGTCAGGCCGGAGGTGATCAGCACACCCAGCGTCGCCAGCGACAGGGCAGGCCCAAGCGCCACGCGAAAGGAGCTTGCCTGGGTGCGCATCCCGCCATCCAGCAGGATCACCGCCAGCGCCAGGTTACTCACCATATAGGCAAAGGGGTAGTTATCGAAAGGGATACCGCCAACACCATCCACCCCGGCGAGCATGCCGATAGCGAGGAAAATCACCAGGATGGGAATACCGAGACGAGAGGAGAAAGAACTTAATAAGATGCTACAGGTTACCAGTACAGAACCCAGAATAAAAAGACCGATTATCGCCTCTGCTTCCAATGTCGAATTACTCCTTAACACACCGTAACTGCCAGACAACATGCACGATCGGCGACCGTGCATCTCAATACGCTTCTTTATATTAACGGCAGGAAGTCAGATTTGATAAGTGCGATGAATACATTTTTTACTCATGCAGCACAGAATGCCCTGTCAGGGTAAGCCGCGTATGTTCGCCATCGTGCTCAAGGGCGGCCTGTGCGCCGAGCGGCAGGGTGACGGTTTGCGGTTCATGGCCAAAGGCCAGGCCGGCGATTAACGGGACGCTAAGCTGTGAGCGCATAAAGGCAATCATCGCCTCCAGGCTATAGCCCGCATCATAATCGTTGGGGGCGCTGCCGCTGAAGCTTCCGAGGATCACCGCCCGCTGGCGGGACAAAATCCCCGCGTGGTGTAGCTGTAACAGCATGCGTTCAACGCGGAACGGATGTTCGTTGATGTCTTCCAGCACCAGAATGCCGTTGTCGATCTCCGGCATCCACGGCGTGCCGATGAGCGATACCAGCATCGCCAGATTCCCGCCCCACAGCGTACCCTGCGCCTCGCAGGGCTGCCCGTCGCCGTGCCATTCCACGGTAAAGGTGTCATTGCGCAAGGCCAGCCAGAAATGCCGTTCGGTAAAAGCATCCACCGTTTCAGCGCCGACGTTACCCGCCAGCATCGGCCCGCTGAAACTGATCACGCCGTGCTTAAGCAACCCCATCTGAAAGGCAGTGAAATCGCTGTGCCCGCAGATTAGCAGCGGGTCCTGCTGCTGACGCCGCGCCAGTCCCGCCCAGTCCACTGAGGCCAGCAAACGGCTGGCACCGTAACCGCCGCGCACCGGCATGACAATCATATTTCTACCGGCCAGCGTGGTGAGCTCATTGAGATCCGCCAGCCGCTCGGCATCGCTGCCGGCGAAGCGCTGCCAGCGGCGGGCAATCACTTCGCGATGACGCACCTCATGACCCGCTGCTTCCAGACGCGCCACGCCACGGGCAGCCGCCTCCTGATTAATGCAGTAGCCCGAAGGCGCAATCAAATGAAACACAGACATGGCAAATCCTTGCTGACATATAAAGTGAAACGTTTATCATGCCGCTTACGCCCGTCATACTTCAAGCGGCATCTGCTGGCTGGCGGGCGACTGAAAATTACATACCGGTATAAGGATCGTTGGCGTGAAATTAAGATGGTTTGCTTTTTTGATTGTATTACTGGCGGGATGCAGTTCAAAACAGGACTATAAAAATCCACCATGGAACCCGGAAGTGCCGGTAAAACGCGCTATGCAGTGGATGCCGATTAGTGAGAAAGCAGGGGCAGCGTGGGGCGTCAGCCCGCGACTTATTACTGCGATCATCGCTGTAGAATCCGGCGGTAATCCGACCCTGGTCAGCAAATCCAATGCGGTCGGCCTGATGCAGCTGAAAGCCTCTACCGCCGGACGCGAGGTGTACCGCCATATGGGGTGGAAAGGGCAGCCTTCCACCAGCGAACTGAAAAACCCGGAGCGTAATATCTCGATGGGTACCGCCTATCTGAGCATACTGGAACACGGTGTGCTGGCAGGCATTGAAGATCCGGAAGTGATGCAGTATGCGCTGGTGGTGTCTTATGTGAACGGTGCAGGCGCGCTGCTGCGCACCTTCTCATCGGATCGCAAAAAAGCCATCAAAGAGATCAACTCGCTGAGCCCGGATGAGTTTGTCGACCATGTCGCCGACAATCACCCGGCACCCCAGGCTCCACGCTATATCTGGAAAGTCCAGAAAGCAATGGATGCGATGTAACCCTTAGCGGACGTTGTTGGCGCGTTGATGCGCTTCGCGCTCCAGCGAGAAGATAATGCGCTGGAGCTCGCGCTCAACCGCCGGATTCACGTTCAGGAAGCGGAAGCTCAGGCGCGGGGTGGAGACCGTTTCGTTTTTACCATCCACCACCGTGCGTTCGCTGATCGACAGCAACTGGGCATCAAAATAGAACTGCCCCCAGCCTGCCATATCCAGCTCAATTTGCGTAAAACGCAGCCCTTCTTTCAGTGCTTCAGGCGCGTTGCCTTCCAGTAGCGCGCCCATGCCGCCGAGCGACAAATCAAAAAGACGAAAACGCAGCAGGGACTTATCCGGCATCCTGGCTTTGCAGTAATAGGCCGGATAGAGCGGGGCGGAGATGCGGAAATACTCCCGGCGCTGGATGTACCAAAGTTCAGCGGGCAGCGGCGTGGTGAAAGCAGGCAGTGCCTGGTATTCACCGCTAAAAAGTTTGGGCAGCGTAAATTCGACTTTTGCGCCACGGGTTTCTGCGGTAATGGCGATATTCCCGGCGCGCTGAACGGCTTTGTTATCGTATTCCTGACTGCCGAAATCCATTATCAGACCTTCCGGCGAGACGTCGAGGATCTTGCTGATGAACTGACCACTGGCCCATGAGATGCGCAATGGCACCTGGCCTTTCTGCAGATCGCGCAGCACCCCCAGTACGGCCAGCGGGGTCTGCTTCAGAAACTGCTCACTGTAATTACTCACGCCGGATGGCTCCTTGGTAGCGTATCGCCTGTCGGGGATATATCGGCATGGCGACCGGAAACTTAATACAAACGGAGAAATATTTTTTGCGATTAAACTGAATTAAGTCTGTGACAACTAACCCTTTTGCTGTGTTTGCCTATACTTACCGTCGTGGGCAGGAAATCATTCTTGCGATATCGAGTCACAACAAAAAGAGGACATTGCAAAATGGGCATTATTGCGTGGATCATTTTTGGTCTTATTGCCGGTGTTATCGCTAAATTTATCATGCCTGGGCGTGATGGCGGTGGTTTTATTCTGACCTGTATTCTGGGTGTGGTAGGTGCCGTGGTCGGCGGCTGGCTGGCAACGATGTTCGGTATCGGTGGGGATGTGACGGGCTTTAACCTGCACAGCTTCCTGGTAGCGGTTGTCGGTGCGATTGTGGTGCTGGCGCTGTTCCGCCTGCTTCGTCGCGGGTAAATTAACTATTTGTATTTAGTATTGTAGTCTGTTGCGCTCTTACTGACTTCTGAGTATGGCTCAGAATTCAGGGCACAGAGCGCGCAGGGGGCGGCCAGTCGCCGCCGCCCCCTGCACCCCCGGGCTCCCGGCAAGAAAATCGCCGCTTCGCGGTGCCCTCGGCTTATCCCTTCCGGCTTCGGGTCGGGCGCGATGCAGCGTCCCTGCAAGTCGCGCCCTCAGCCCGCATCCATGCGGGCTGCCCCGGCCTACAGGCAACGCCTCAGCGATTTTCAGCCGGACCCCCGCACACTTCCAGATTCTTTTAAAAACCCGACACACAGGTTCCTGTAAGTTCAGACAAACACAAAGCCACTCAGTCGCAATATAAAAAACGCGGTAATGACGCGAGGGGTTGAGTCCCCGCTGAAACCGGCGAGCCGGAGGCCGGATGACAAGGGCTGGCCGCCATGGATGGCGGCCAGAGGCGAAATGAGGCAGGAGGCCGAATCGAGCCGACCGCGGGCAGACGGGCGGGAGGTGAGCGCAGTGCGCAGCACCGGTTTCGGTGCGGGGCCGCGGGGATTGCTAAGGGGGCCGCGGTGGCCCCCTTAGCACGTTCACCGTCAGCGGCGTCACGTTTGACTCGAAACGCAAAGTGAACGGAACATTCCTCTAAACCAAACGGAACATTCCACTACACTACGCGATCAGAAATCATATCCCACGGTTGCCACTACGCTGCGCTCTGCCGCGTAGTAACAGTTATTCGTCCCGTAACAACCCGCCACGTACTCACGATCCCCGAGGTTATTTGCATTCACCTGCACGAACGCACCTTTCAGCGGCGCTGACCACTCGCCCAGATCCGCACGCACAGACGCATCAAACACCGTCGCTGACGGCAGGCGCGATGAGTTCGCATCATCGGCCCACTGTTTGCCGATATAGCGCACACCCGCGCCAACGCTCAGGCCGTAATCGAACTTATAGTTTGCCCAGAAGGACGCCATCTGATCCGGCGTCAGCTGCGGCGTGTTGCCTTCGTTACCGTCCAGCGAATCCTGATACTTCAGGCGATTCCAGGTATAGCCCGCAATGGTGCTCAGGCGCGGCGTTAACTGATTACGCGCTTCGATTTCCACCCCCTGCGAATGCACTTTCCCGGCAGGCAGATAGGTCGCGGTGGCGATGTTGATATCGCGGGTGGCGACATCTTTCTGCGTCAGGTCGTACAGTGCGATGCTGTACATGTCAGAGGTGCCCGGCGGCTGGAATTTCAGACCCGCTTCATACTGCTCAGCGGTGGTCGGTTTCAGCAGTGTGCCGTCGGCACCCGGCAACGACGCCGGGGTGATCGCCTGGCTGTAGCTCATGTACGGCGACAGGCCATTCTCGAAAGCATAAAGCAGCGAGGCTCGGCCGCTGATATGGTCATCCTGACGACGGTTCGAGGTGGAATTTGTGTCGCTAACCTGTTCAGAGACGATACGATCGTAGCGACCAGAGAGATCCATATGCCAGCGATCCCACACCATCTCATCCTGCAAATAGACGCCGGTCTGGTAGTAGCGACGATTATTGTCGTCGCTGTAGGTCACTACATGACCATGCTGGGCCGTGTAGCCAGTGTATGGATCCAGCGGCGATGCGCTGCCTGCGCCCGTCCACAGATCGTTGCGATAACGATGGTATTCACCGCCGAGGATCAGCGTGTGCGCCACGTCACCGGTATTGAAGTCGGCCTGCACGCGGTTATCGGTGGACCACGCATCCAGCGAGCCACGGTTGCCGCTGTAGCCGCGCGCCAGCGTATTGGTATCGTCGATCCAGCCGACCTGATACACCTGATCCAGCGACACGTTCGCATGGGTGTAGCTGCCGCTGGAGTGCACCGACCAGATATCATCAAACTGGTGATCGAATTCAAGGCTGTAGATCTGCTCCCGGCGGCGGAATCCGTCCTCGCTCTCGCCTTCGTTAGTGCTGGTGGCGAGCTTCCGGCCATTATGCGCAAAGCGCGTGCCGTCGAGGGGCAGGGAGCCGTGATAGCCGCCGGTGGGATCCTTTTGCAGATAGGCGCGTAACAGCAGGCTGGTATCGGAATCCGGCTGCCAGAGCAGCGACGGGGAAATAGCGTAACGCTCTTCGCGCGTATTGTCGTACTGGGTGTCGCTGCTGCGCGTCATACCGATAATGCGAAACGCCAGCTGGTCGTTGATCGCATCGGTATAGTCAAATGCCCCGCCTTTGGTGTTATGCGTACCGCCGCTGAGCCGGAAATGCCCTTCCTGTTTGAACTGCGGGCGCTTAGAGGTGAGGTTCACCAGTCCGCCCGGCACGCTCTGGCCGTACAGCGCCGAAGCGGGGCCTTTCACCACGTCCACACGCTCAATAAACCACGGATCCACCTGCAATACGCTGTGGCTACCGCCGTCACTCATCAGACGCATACCGTCAAGGAACACGTTATCCACATCGCCGCCGTGGAAGCCGCGCAGAGAAATCGCATCGAAGCGGGTGGCACCACCGCCAAAACCGGCATACACGCCCGGCGTGTAGGCCAGCGCCTGGGAGACGGTTGCCACGCCCTGATCTTCCATCTGCTGACGGGTAACGACAGACACGGACTGACCGGTGGTGATCAGCGGCTGGTCGGTTTTCGTCGCACCGCGCGTAGTTTGCACGGTATAGCCTTCGGTCGGCGCCGTGGCCGACTGCGGGGCAGTGGCTGTTACCACCACGGTATCTTCGGCGAGTACCGCATGAGGAAGTGCCAGCGCAAGAGCGCACAGCAAAGACGAACGTTTCAGGGATAATGTTGTGGTCATTCCGGGATCCTGAGTACCGCTGTGCACGCGGCATTGGCCGCCACCACAAACGGGAAATTTGTGTGAACAAATGTAAAAGGAATGCGAATTATTATCGTTTACGTTAGAAAATACAACGGAAAATCAGTGTGGGATTAATCGAGGGGAGAGTGAGGAGATTGCGCCAGGCCCGGCACGCCTGCGCCGCCAGGCAATGCGTTGATTTCGAAGACTAAAACCTGCTACCAAATTTGGTAGCAGGCGCCCCGCTTATTGCGCGACTTTTTCTGTCGTCGGGGCAGGAGCAGGGGCAGGCGTTGATGACGGTGTGCTTGCCTGTGCCGGAGCCGTTTGCGCGGCAGGCGGCGCGTCCGGTACGTTGTCACACGGCTGCGCTTTCGGACAGACCAGATCCAGCATCATCAGCGTGACGCCGTTGCTCCAGCCAAAACCGTCCTGCAACGGGTATTCACCGCCGCCACCGCCGGTACCGGTGCTGCTGACGTCATATTTCTCAACCAGCTTCTGCTTGCTGTCATAGGTATGCTGCACGTTTTTCAGGAAACGCCAGGTCACATCCATCGCCAGCTTCTCGTGGTCATAATTCTTCAGACCCACTGTGGCGACCCATTGCAACGGCGCCCAACCGTTCGGCGCATCCCACTGCTGCCCGCTGTTGACCGTGGTGGTGGACAGGCCGCCTGGCTTAATCAGTCGCGCTTCGGTAGCCGCAGCCACTTTATCCGCGCGATCTTTGGCCGCCGCATTAACGTACAACGGGAACAGGGCGGCGGCAGTCAGCTGATTACGCACCTTTTTGGTTTTCAGATCGTAATCCGCGTACCAGCCCTCTTTGTCATTCCACAGGTTGGCTTCCATCGCTTTTTGACGCGCATTGGCCAGCGCTTCAAATTTCGTGGCGTTGGCGGTATCGCCGGACGCCTGGCTGGCGCGGGCGATCATTTTCTCCAGCTTGTACAGCAGGGCGTTAAGATCCACTGGCACAATACTGGTGGTACGGATAGTGCCGAGCTGTTGGGGATCGTCCATCCAGCGTGAACTGAAGTCCCAGCCGGAGGCGGCCGCCGCACGCAGATCGCGGTAGATTTCGGTCGCCGGGCGGTTCGGGTTATTTTTGGCGGTGGTGACATCAGCAAGCCAGGATTCCGGACGCGGGGTGTCACGATCGTCCCAGTAGCGGTTGAGCAACGATCCGTCCGACAATTTGACGACGCGCTTGCTGGCATCGCCCGGTTGCAGGGCGTCTGCGCCTTCCATCCAGTACTGGTACTCTTTTTCCATCTGCGGCAGATACTGCTTGAGCGCGTCATCCCCTTCATGGGTGGCTAATAACTCAACCATGAAAGCGAAGAATGGCGGTTGCGAGCGGCTCAGATAGTAGCTACGGTTGCCGTTCGGGATATGTCCATAGGTGTCCAGCTCATGGGCAAAGTTATCCACCATGTCCTGAACTTTGTCCCAGTGATCGCTCTCCGCCAGCCCCAGCATGGTGAAGTAACTGTCCCAGTAATACACTTCGCGGAAACGTCCGCCCGGCACGACATAAGGTTTCGGCAGCGGCAGCAGGGAGTCCCATTTGCCTGCCGTATCGGTGGTGCGCGTCAGCACTGACCACAGGTCATCAATATGCTCGCGCAGGCTCTGTCCGGCGGGTGGCACATACTTTTTGCCTTCACCTGGTACGACAAAATTGACGTCAACGAAGTGGCGCAGATCGAAGCCGGACTGGTTGCGCTGCATGCGGTAATCCGCCAGCACCATCAGCGGATCGCTTTTTGGCACCGCATCGGCAAAGGTTTTTTGATCCGGGAAAAGTTTGGCGGTCTGCACATCGCTAAACAGCGGGCCAAGCAGCACATCCGGCGACTGTGGCTGGGCTTTGTTTTGAACGTCATCAGCCAGCAGCGGGGCGGAAAAGGTCAGCAGTGCGCCACTCATTGCGAGTTGCATGGCAAAAAACAGCGTGTGGGGACGGCGCATGAAAGGTTTGGTCATTAATTATTCTCCTTAGGGGGCGAACAGCGAAACCGCTGCAATCAACCTTGAGAAAACAGTAGACGAATATCGGGCGGGGTGCGTGGTGGATTTAACTTTTTGCGCTTTGGGAGGCAAATTTTGTGGGGGGAGATTCCGCGCGGTGGAATTGTTCCGTTCACTTTGGGTTTCGCGTCAGGCGTGACGCCGCTGGCGGTGAACGTGCTAAGGGGGCCACCGCGGCCCCCTTAGCCATCCCCGCGGCCCCGCAAAGAAACCGGTGCTGCGCACTGCGCTCACCTCCCGCCCGTCTGCCCGCGGTCGGCTCAATTCGGCCTCCTGCCTCATATCGCCTCTGGCCGCCATCCATGGCGGCCAGCCCTTGTCATCCGGCCTCCGGCTCGCCGGTTTCAGCGGGGACTCAACCCCTCGCGTCATTATCTTTATTCTTTATAAGGCGACAGAGTGGCGTTAGTTTTTTGAACTTACAGGAACCGCAATGTCGGGTTTATAAAATAGTCTGGAAGTGTGCGGGAGTCCGGCTGAAAATCGCTGAGGCGTTCCCTGAAGGCCGGGACAGCCCGCATGGATGCGGGCTGAGGGCGCGACTTGCAGGGACGCTGCATCGCGCCCGACCCGAAGCCGGAAGGGATAAGCCGAAGGCACCGCGAAGCGGCGATTTTCTTGCCGGAAGCCCGGGGGTGCAGGGGGCGGCGGCGACTGGCCGCCCCTTGCGCGCTCTGTGCGCCTGGAGTCAGAGCCGTACTCAGAAGCCAGTAAGAGCGCAACTTACCACAGGACAAAACCACCAGCGTCACCCCTGCGGGTTAATCAGCCAGGTGCCTGGCGTGGCGATCGCCAGCGACTGCGTATGCGTCTGACTCCCGCTTTGCAGCGTAATATCATACTTCCCGGCAGGCAGTTGAATGAACGCAAACCCACTCGATGCCGCGACTGCTTTCTGCGGCTTGCCGTTCACCAGCAGACGATCCGCATCACTCATACGGATATACACTCTGGCAATCAGCCCGCCCGCAGGCGTTGGCGTCACCGGCGTTGCCGTTGGCGTCGCGGTTGCTGTTGGCGGCGTTTCCGGCAGGTCCGCAGGTTCACCACGGAACAATAATGCCCCGACGATCACCCCGACCAGCACGCCCGCCGCGATTTGCAACGGGGTTTTGGCGCGCGCCCACAGCGGTTTTGCTGTCGCTGCATCCTCTTCCACTGCCACCAGCATGGTGCCGGTCTTTTTCAGCCTGCCGATCTCCGTGCTGCGATGCGTGTTGATTTCTGCCAGCGCCGCAAAGGCGTCGATGGACTGCGGACGTGCTTCCGGTTTCAGCGCCAGCGCCTGATCCACCGCCCGTAGCAGCGCCGGTGACCAGCCCGCCGGCGGGTTTTCCGTCAGACGAATGCAGTTATCCTGAATGCTGCGCGTCACGCTGGCTGGCGGCGCAACGCCGGTGATCAGCGTATAAAGCACGGCACCCAGCGCGTAGATATCGGTCCACGGCCCGATCTGGTTTTCCAGATCGCTGCTGTACTGCTCCAGCGGCGCATAGCCCGCATGCAGCATGGTGGTGTTGAGATCGCGCACTTCATCGCCCTGCGGACGCGAAACGCCAAAGGTCAGCAGCAGCGGTACGCCGTTGTCCTGAATCTGAATACTTTTTGGCGATAAATCACGGTGGATCACGCCTTCGGCATGCAACGCCGCCAGCGCGCCACACAGCATCGGCAGGATGCGACGTACCCACTCCTCGTCCAGCACGTCGGGCTGCTGCTGGTGCAGTTCGGCGAGCGTGATGCCGCTGTAATAGCGCGTTACGGTGTAGGCGGTATCGTTTTCCGTCCAGAAGCGCAGCACCTGCACCAGTTCCGGATAGTTAAACTTCGCCAGCCGACGCGCATCCTGGATAAAGGCGGCGAGGCCCGCGCTGTACGCCGGATGATCCTGCTGGCTGCGCAGGGTGAGGTGCATGTCATCGCTGCGCACCACCATCGCGCGCGGCATATACTCGCGAATGATAACGGCGCGTTCCAGCTGATGATCCCACGCGCGATAGATGATTTCACACGGCGTGGTCTGTAAAACGTCCTGTATTTCAAATTCGTCAAAACGATAACCCGGCGGCAGGGCGTCGGCTATCGCTGGAGTGTAATCGCTGGTTGTCATTGTGCGGCTTCTCTGTTCCAGACGGACGTGATCATTTTTGCGTACGCCACGAACCGGCGGCCGGATCGCGAAGTTGCGGATGCAAATTATCAATTAATAGCAGCGTCAGCGGCGTGCCCGGCTCCAGCCATTCCGACCAGACCTTGCGCACCGCGTTCAGGCGCGTCTGTAGCCGCGCTTCGTCCAGCGCCAGCTCACGAGAGACTTCCACGGCGACCGTGCCATTGCTTTTCCAGCCGTTGATCTCCTGGCTATAGGGCAGGATCATCCAGCTTTGCGGCGCCTGCTCGTTACTGACCACCATGCGCTCATTATTGACGCTGGTAATAAGGAGCGTATCGGCATTCACCGTGCTGCTGAGTCCGCTGACCGGGAACCCGTGGACGAAGGTCATCATCAGGCGCTTATCGCCGTTGACGCCACTTTGTACCATTTCGCTGCGCCCGTTCAGCCAGCCGCCTTTCTCACACTGATCCTGCGCTTTGGCCGGAATAAACAGTGCCGAGGCATTCTCATCTCCGCGCCAGAAGGTCCGCAGGTGGCAGCCGTCCTGGAGGGTAAATTCCAGCCATGGCGTGCGGTCCGCCGGGGCGGAAAGGGTGGCCTGCGGCGGTGCGCCTTCTGGCTCCAGCGTTTGCGGCGCGATGTCCAGCGCCCAGTCGCTCTCTTTACTGGCGGTGCCGGTCGCGAGCACGTGATCCTGTGGATCCACCAGTTGCCAGCTGATCTGCGTCAGCGTGCTGCACTGGCTTAACAGCAGTTTGCCGAGGCGTGGCATAAAGTTACTGAGAATGAACGGGTTTTTGTCGCCCATCGTGGTAATACGCAGCGGGAGTTCAGCGGCGCACCAGCTTTGCGGGGAGTTATCCTTTATATCGTCTATCCAGACATCCAGCTTCTGAGAAGGGGATTGCACGATGCGATAATTCCCAGCTGACGCGGTGGTGGTTGCCAGAAGCAATGCCAGACCGGAGAGCCAGAGTTTCATAAAAATCCTTGTTAGCCTGTGAAAAATGAAGTCGCGACTTCATCACCCTGGATATGTATTTTAGTTCAGAATTATCTTATGAAAAGAGGGAGCGACATTGCATCGCTCCCCCTGACAGAATTAGTCAATGATCCAGGTACCGCTGTCGCCTTTCTGACAGGCTTTGCTGCTGTTATCCACGGCAACACAGGTGGATTTTTTCGCTGCACGCTTCGGACGCGGACGGTCGCTTTTCAGCGCCTGTTCATAGCGTTCGCTGAGTACAAGCGCCCGTTGAGGCACATAGCCCAGCAGTTGCGGATTGTCAGTGGTGCTGATTGCCAGCCACGACTGTTCCACAAAGCCTAATACCACGTAGGTTTCACCGGTTTTCAGCTCACCCAGCACCTTACCGCTGAAATCAGGTTTGCTTAAGATCGAGCCTGGGTACATCGCCCGGTATTCATCGTTAACCGGATTGAACTCTTTAGGCGGGACCACAATATGACGGTGGGTCAAGGTTACACCATTAACCTGACTGGTCACGATGGTATCGTCCGTGATTTTCGGCGGCGGCGCTTTACACCCTGCGACGGTGCTGACCACTAAAAGGAGTAACAAGCTTCGCAAATTCATCGTAACTTTCCCTGCAATAAGGTTGAACCCGACGTGAAATATGCCATGCCGCTGAGATAACCGCTGCATCAGCAAACCTGCCAACGCCAGACGGTAAAGCAATTAACATGGATTAGCATAATCATTATGATTTTACATTGACTGCTTAACAATTCAATGGCGTTTGAAACGACGCCATACACAATGCTGAATAAAGCGCCATCGTGCATAAGTATGAGATTAAGTTGATTCTTATCCCCAGCCGCGCAGGGGGTAATGTCCGCGCAATTCATCCCATTGAGTAAAGGCTATATTGCGTTATTTAGCACGTCATAATCATCTAAAAAAGAGGATTTTTCTTAGGGTAAATCGCCGTATAAAAATATCATTCATTAGCAAGGATGAATAATCCTGTTGCACTGCTTTGCGGCATTGCCCCATTTTGGGTCGCTATTATTGCCCGTTGACCCTGCATCTTCCCTTTCCATCGCCCCCACAGCGTTACCGCAAAACTGGCACAGCCCTTGCTTTACCTATTTCAGAAGGCAGCGCATCAGACATCATTCTGTAAAAAATAGCGGGCTAGGGTTCCGGTTCACCTGGGTGAATGCTGGTCCGAGAGCTGGCGACCTCAACGAGGTTACACGGCGGGACAAAAACCCGGGAGACAGCAGCACCAGAAGGTGTCGCGCTGCTCCTGTTTTGTCCAACCAGAGGTCGAACCATGAAGACATTGCCATTGCTCCGCTCCCTCGTGCTGTCACTCGTGATGTTAACGAGCCTGCCCGCGCTTGCCGCCGTCAAGAAAGAATTCAACGTCTGCTGGACCATTTATGCTGGCTGGATGCCATGGGGCACCATCGCGGGCGATAAAATCATCGACAAATGGGCCAGTAAATACGGCATCAAAATCAACGTCGTGCAGCTTAACGACTACATCGAATCCATTAACCAATACACCGCAGGCCAGTTTGATGGCTGCACCATGACCAACATGGACGCGCTGACCATTCCGGCGGCGGGCGGCGTGGATACCACGGCGCTGATCCTCGGCAGCTACTCCGAAGGCAACGACGGCGTAGTGGTGAAAGGGGAAGGCAAGACCCTCGCGGATCTGAAAGGCATGAAGATCTACCTGCCGGAACTGTCAGTTTCCCACTACCTGCTGGTGCGCGGCCTGGAAAAAGCCGGGCTTGCCGAGCGCGATGTGACCGTGGTGAATACCTCCGATGCGGATATTGTCTCCGCGTTCAGCACGCCGGACGTGAAAGCGGCGGTGGCCTGGAACCCGCAGCTGTCGGTGATCAAAAGCGCACCGCAGGCTACAGAAGTCTTCAGCTCTGCCGCGGTGCCCGGCGAACTTATCGATATGATGGTGGTGAACACCGCCACCTTAAAAGACAACCCGGCGCTCGGCAAAGCCCTGACCGGTGCATGGTATGAAATGATGGGCCTGATGAAAGCCCAGGACAGCAACGCGCTCAATGCCATGGCGGCGGCGTCCGGCACCGATCTGGCGGGCTACCAGGCACAGCTCAAAACCACCCACCTGTTTTACACTCCGGCGGATAACCTTGCCTTTACCACCTCGGCCGACCTGGCGAAAACCATGCAGCGCGTGGCGCAGTTCTCCTTCGACAAAGGGCTGTTAGGCGATGGGGCGCAGAGCGAGGATTTCATTGGGATGGCCTTCCCGGGCAACGTCACGCAGGGCGATGCCAGCAATATCAAGCTGCGATTTGATGACAGCTTCCTGAAAATGGCCGTGGCCGGGACGCTCTGATGCGCCAGATTAACCGCCATCCGCCCCGGGGTATGCACATGATGCTGGTGTTGCTGCCGTTTATTCTGCTGCTGGCGGTGTATTTCATCAGCTCGGCCGTGCGGCTTGACGCTAACCCGCATGACAAGCTGCTGCCGGGGCTGGATCAGATGCTGAGCGCGCTTGACCGGATGGCGTTCACGCCAGACCGCCGCAGCGGTGACTACCTGTTCTGGATGGACACTCTGGTCAGCCTGGCGCGACTGCTGACCGGGCTTGTCATCGCCTCGCTGCTTGGCCTGTGTATCGGCATCACCGCCGGCGTTTTCCCGCTATGGCGGGCGTCGCTGTCGCCGCTGATGACGGTATTGTCGATGATCCCGCCGCTGGCGATCTTACCGGTGCTGTTCATCGTCTTCGGGCTGGATGAACTGTCGAAAATCATGCTGATTGTAATTGGCATCACGCCAATGCTGGCACGGGATCTGGAACACCGCGCCCGTGAAATTCCCCAGGAGATCATCATCAAAGCGCAAACACTGGGTGCTAACAGCTGGACGCTGGTGCTGCGCGTGGTGCTGCCGCAACTGCTGTCGCGCCTGCTGACTTCACTGCGGCTGCTGCTCGGCTCGGCGTGGCTGTTTCTGATTTCCGCTGAAGCGATCTCCTCTACCGCCGGGCTGGGTTACCGCATCTTCCTCGTGCGCCGCTATATGGCGATGGACGTGATCATTCCTTACGTGGTGTGGATCACGCTGCTGGCGTGGCTGATGGATCTGGCCCTGCGCAAACTGCACCGCGTTTGCTTTCCGTGGGCGGAAGGGGGCAAAGCATGAGTTTTATCAACATCAACAATATCTGGCAGACGTACGGCGATCATGTGGTGCTGGAGCGGGTGAACCTGCAAATCCAGGAAGGGGAGTTCTGCTCCATGGTCGGCGCGTCCGGCTGCGGAAAATCTACCTTTTTGCGCCTGCTGCTCGGCCAGGAAGCGCCCAGTCGCGGCACTATCACCCTTGACGGTAAACCGCTTACCGCCGAGCCGGATCGCAGCCGTGGCGTGGTATTTCAGCGCTATTCGGTGTTTCCACATCTCAATGTGCTGGATAACGTGGCTATTGGCCTGGAACTTCCTCACGCGCCGCTAATCGGAAGGCTGTTTGGCGGGCGTAAAAAAGCCGCCCGTGAACAGGCAGCGCACATGCTGCACAAGGTGGGGCTGGGGCAGGCGCTTCACAAATACCCGGCGCAGCTCTCCGGTGGCATGCAACAACGGCTGGCGATCGCCCAGGCCTTCATCATGCAGCCGCGCGTGCTGTTGCTTGATGAGCCGTTCGGCGCGCTCGATCCGGGGATCCGCAAAGATATGCACGGCCTGCTTTTACAACTGTGGAGCGAAACCCGCATGACGGTGTTTATGGTCACCCATGACCTGTCCGAGGGCTTCAACCTCGGCACCCGCCTGCTGGTGTTCGACAAAGTGCGCCTCGATCCCCATGAACCCAATGCTTATGGCGCACGCATCACCTATGACATCCCCCTCAACGAGGCGCGCATGGCAGAAGTGATGGCCGCAGCACCGCCAAACGTCGTATCCATTAAGGAGTACATCTGATGACGCAACTTTATCATTCCGCCCCCGCGCTGCGCGAAGAAACCGTCCCCGGCGGCGGTCATCTCTCTTTTATTCTCAAGCGTGGTCAGATCCTGCGCATGACCGATCTACAGGGCGGAGGAAACGTCAGCATGATGATGCTCAACGCCCATGAAAAAAGTGAACGCCTGAATCTGCCGGACACCCTGAAGGGCCAGCACACCGCGCGACTGACCGCCGGGCACTGCTTTTATTCGGATATGGGGCGCGTGCTGACCGGCATTCTGGCGGATACCTGCGGCTGGCACGATCCCTTCGGTGGCGTGCTGAATGCGGCAGAAACCCTGGAGAAATACGGCGAGGGGCGCTATCAGGAACGGCGCAACGGCTTTTACCGTAACGGCATGGATAACCTGCTGGTGGAGATGGGCAAATGGGATCTGAATCTTGAAGATCTGCTGATGGTGGTCAACTTCTTCAGCAAAGTGAGCGTTGCTGCCGATGGCCGCTTTCGCTTTCAGCCGGATTTTTCCGCGCCGGGCAGTCATGTCGAGCTTTATGCGGCGATGGATACCCTGATTGTCCTCACTTCGTTACAACATCCTTTAGATCCCAATCCGGCATATGCCCCGCGCCCGGTAGCGCTCAGCTGGTTCCTGGCAGACGATCCGCAGGCTGCTGAGCAGGCACTGCTGACGCGCCCGGAAAATGGCCGCGCGCTGGATAATACCCATCTTTTTGCCCTGTAAGGAGACGCATCATGACGCTGGTTGAAAGCCAAAAAAATCCACAACAGGCGCTGTTTCGCCATGTGATCCCGGCAGGGGAACATTATCTGTTTGACGTTAAACGCGGGCAGACGCTGCGTCTGGTCGATCTGGAAGGAAATCAGGCGATCGATACGCTGTTCTATAACGCCGATAACCCGCGCGAACGCTACGATCCTCAGCGCACGCTGCGCCGTCAGGGGAATGCGTATCTGACCACCGGCAGCGTGCTGTGGTCGGGGCTGGGCAATCCGTTGCTGACCATTGTGGCCGATACCTGCGGGCGTCACGATACGCTCGGCGGTGCCTGCGCACAGGAGAGCAATACCGTGCGCTACTCGCCTGAGGTGCGTTATATGCACAGCTGCCGCGATAACTTTCTCTGCGCCTGTCTGCACGATGGTCGCCTGCACAAGCATGACATCGGCGCGAATATCAATTTCTTTATGAACGTGCCGGTGACGCCGGAAGGCGGGCTGACCTTTGCCGACGGCATTTCCGCGCCGGGTAAATACGTCGAGCTGCGCGCCGAATGCAATGTCATCGTGCTGATTTCCAACTGCCCGCAGCTCAATAATCCCTGCAACGGCTGGAACCCGACGCCGGCGGAGGTGCTGGTATGGAACTGACGCGCTTACAAAAACTGCGCCGCGCGCTGTATCGGCTGTTTGAAGTGCGGGCGAATCGGCTGAAATGAGGCGGGCTTTTGTCGGGTGGCGCTGCGCTTACCCGACCTACGGAACGATGATGATTGTAAGTTTGTAGGCCCGGCAAGCCTGCGCCGCCGGGCGTAAACGGATAATCCAAAAAAATTTTCCCCCTGGACGACCAGGCAGGGTGACACTTTCCGGCGGGACGACCCGCCACGGTTCGGGGCTGGATCATGTTCACGAAAATCCTTATTGCCAACCGCGGGGCCATTGCCTGCCGCATTCTGCGCACCCTGCGCGACATCAACGTCCAGGGCGTCGCCGTCTGGTCTGAGTCGGACGCCAGCAGTCTGCACATTCGCGAAGCCGACGAGGCGATAAGTCTTGGTGGCGGCCCGGCGGCACAAACCTATCTGCAAATGGATAAAATTCTTGACGCCGCGCATGAAACCGGCGCGCAGGCGATCCATCCGGGCTATGGCTTTCTTTCGGAAAACGCCGCCTTTGCCGACGCCTGTGAAGCGGCGGGCATCGCCTTTATCGGCCCGACGGCAGAGCAGTTGCGCGTCTTCGGCCTGAAACATACTGCCCGCGCGTTAGCCAAAACGCACGGCGTACCGCTGCTTGAAGGCACCGATCTGCTGGCTGACGGCGACGCGGCGCTGGCGGCGGCTGAACAGGTCGGTTATCCGGTAATGCTGAAAAGCACCGCCGGCGGCGGCGGGATCGGCATGCGCGTCTGCGACACGCCGCAGTCGCTGGCGGAAGCCTTCGACGTAGTCCAGCGTCTGGGTAAAAACAACTTCAGCGATGCGGGGGTGTTTATTGAAAAATACATCCCACGGGCGCGTCACCTCGAAGTGCAGATCTTTGGCGACGGGCAGGGCGAGGTGATCGCCCTCGGCGTGCGTGACTGCTCCGTGCAGCGGCGTAATCAGAAAGTGCTGGAGGAAACCCCTGCGCCGGGCCTGCCTGCGGGTATGGCGGAGGCGTTGTGCGACGCCGCCATTCGTCTCGGGCAGGCGGTGCAGTATCGCAGCGCCGGGACGGTGGAATTTGTCTATGACAGCGACGCCGGACAGTTCTATTTCCTCGAAGTGAATACCCGTTTGCAGGTGGAGCACGGCGTCACCGAACAGGTCTGGGGCGTGGATCTGGTGCGCATGATGATCGAACTGGCGGCAGGGGATCTGCCGCCGCTGCGTGACATCGCCGCCCGACTTTCCCCGCGCGGTCATGCGGTGCAGGCACGCGTCTATGCCGAAGATCCGGGCCGCCAGTTTCAGCCGTCCCCTGGCCTGCTTACGGAAGTGGTGTTCCCGCCGCAGGATCGCCAGGCGCTGCGCATCGACACCTGGGTGGAGTCCGGCTGCGAGGTGCCGCCGTTTTTCGATCCGATGCTCGCCAAAATCATTACCCATCAGCCTGGCCGCCGCGAGGCGATTGCCGCGCTGGATGCGGCACTGGCTCACACCCGGCTGTATGGCGTGGAAACCAACCGCCACTATTTACGGCAGATCCTGGCGGATGCGCCTTTTGCCAGCGGCCAGCCGTGGACGCGCTGCCTGGAAAATCTGCACTATCAGGCGGATACCGTCGAGGTGCTAAGCCCGGGTACCCAGAGCACGGTGCAGGATTTCCCTGGCCGTCTCGGTTACTGGGCAGTGGGCGTCCCGCCGTCCGGCCCGATGGACGATCGCGCGCTACGACTCGGCAACCGCTTGCTGGGTAATGCACCCGGCGAGGCGGCGCTGGAGATCACGCTCAGTGGTCCGACGCTGAAGTTCAACACCGCAGCGGTGGCCGTGGTGACCGGTGCTGCGCTCAGCGTGACGCTGGACGGCGAAACGCAGGGGATGAACCGTGTATTTGCCATTCCGGCGGGATCAACGTTGCGGCTGGGGGATCTGACCGCGCAGGGCGTACGCAGCTACCTCTGCCTGCGTGGCGGGTTCGCGGTACCTGATTACCTCGGCAGTAAAAGTACCTTTACCCTCGGGCAGTTCGGCGGCCATGCCGGACGTGCCCTGCGTACCGGCGATGTGCTGCACCTGACGCCGCTCACCGACACCCGTACCGGCGCGGCGCTGCCTGAGGCGCTGCATACCCGGCTGCCAGCCGTGCGGGAGCTGCGGGTGATCTACGGCCCGCACGGCGCACCGGAATATTTCACCCCCGGCTATATGGACACCTTTTTTTCCACCGACTGGGAAGTGCATTTCAACTCCAGCCGTACCGGCGTGCGTTTAATCGGCCCGAAACCTGAGTGGGTGCGCGAAAGCGGCGGCGAGGCGGGTCTGCATCCGTCAAATATCCACGACAACCCCTACGCCATTGGCGCGGTGGATTTTACCGGCGATATGCCGGTGATTTTAGGCCCGGACGGGCCGAGCCTCGGCGGTTTCGTCTGTCCGGTCACCGTTATTGAAGCGGATCTCTGTCAGCTCGGGCAGCTCAATGCGGGGGATAAGGTGCGCTTTGTGCCGGTAAGTATCGACACCGCGCGACTGCTGGCTCACGCCCGGGCGCAGGAGCTGGCCTCGCTTGCGCCGGTCAACATTAACTGGCATCCCGAACCGCTCGCCTCGCCGGTGGTAATGGAAACCGGTGATGGCGACAAACGGCTGGTGGCGCGTCTGGCTGGCGATACGCATCTGCTGCTGGAAATCGGCGACGCCGAGCTGGATCTGGTGCTGCGTTTTCGCGGTCACGGGCTGATGCAGGCGCTGGAGGCGCTGGCGCTGCCCGGGGTTATTGACCTGACCCCCGGCATTCGCTCGCTGCAAATCCATTACCAGCCTGACGCGATGCCGCTCGCCACGCTGCTGAAGACGGTAACCGCGGCCTGGCACGGCGTCTGTCAGCAGGAGGATTTACAGGTGCCGTCGCGCATCGTCTGGTTGCCGCTCTCCTGGGACGATCCGGCGTGTCAGAAGGCCATCGACAAATACATGACCACTGTGCGACGGGATGCGCCCTGGTGTCCGAGCAACCTGGAGTTTATCCGCCGCATTAACGATCTGGAAAATATCGATGCGGTATATAAAACCGTCTTCGAGGCCAGCTATCTGGTGATGGGACTGGGGGATGTTTATCTCGGTGCGCCGGTGGCCACGCCGCTCGATCCGCGGCACCGGCTGGTGACCACCAAATATAACCCGGCGCGCACCTGGACGGCTGAAAACTCGGTCGGTATTGGCGGAGCCTATATGTGCGTCTATGGCATGGAAGGACCGGGAGGCTATCAGTTCGTCGGTCGCACGTTGCAAATGTGGGATCGCTATCATGACGTACCGGACTTCGGCGGCAAACCCTGGCTGCTGCGCTTTTTCGATCAGATCCGCTTTTACCCCGTAACCGCCGACGAACTGCTCGACATTCGCCGGGATTTCCCTCTTGGGCGCTATCCGCTGCGCATCGAATCCACCACGCTGCGGCTGGCGGAGTATCAGCAGTTTCTGGCAGCGGAAGCGGACAGCATCGCCGTCGCCCGTCGCCATCAGCAGGCCGCCTTTAATGCCGAACGCCAGCGCTGGGAAGCCTCCGGCCAGGCACACTTCGACAGCCATGAGGCGGTCGCGGACGACAGTGATGAGGCACCGCTGCAAGCCGGTCAGCGCGGTATCGACAGCCCGATTGCCGGTAATCTGTGGCAGGTTAATGTTGAACCCGGCGCACAGGTACGCGAAGGCGATGTGCTGGTGGTGCTGGAGTCGATGAAGATGGAGATCCCGCTGGTGGCAAGCGCAGATGGCGTGGTGGCGCAGGTGCGTGTCCAGCCAGGCTCCCCGGTTCGCGCCGGGCAGTGTGTCGTGGTGATCGTGGAAAAATAAGGACTTAGCGTTGTAACAAGGATGTTATTTGCATGTAAACGGAATAATTTCATTTAGCGATCAAGTTATCTCTCCCCGCGCCGATAGATCCTGTAAGGGAAGTTGCTGCACAGGCTGTGCCACACAGATTAATGCAACTCCGGGAGAGCCGTAATGGCCACACAACACAATAAAAAAACATTAAGTACACGCGCACAAATGCTGCTGACGGGCGCGCTGACCATTACGCTGGGCTTTGCCGTGACTATCGGCGTGCTGAGCTGGCAATCCAGCCGTCAACAAAAACAGCTGGCGGATGAATATTTACAGCAAATCGCCCAAACGAACGCGCTCAAAGTCCAGCATGATCTTAGTTACGCGCGCGATGTGGCGCGTAACCTCGGTCATAACCTGATTGCGCTGCCGGCGGCGGGTAAGGCCGATCGTGGCATCGCTGACAAAATGGCTGAGTACACGCTGCGCGCCAACCCCGACTACCTGTCTATTTCCATAATTTTCGAAGAGAACGCCCTCGACGGACGCGACGCCGAATTTGCTGCGCTGCCGGGTCAGGCGCCGGGCGGACGTTACGCGTGGTTCGTCGATAAAGACGCCACCGGTAAATACAGCATGCACCCGCTGACCAGCTACCTGACACCGGGGCAGGGGGATTACTACCTGCTGCCGCAAAAATCCCGCAAAGATACCGTGACCGAGCCGTATACCTACGCCTATAACGGTGTGGATACGCTGCTCACCTCCGTGGCCGCGCCTATTGTGGAGGATGGCAAGCTGTGGGCGGTGGTGACGTCTGACATTTCACTGGCGTCGTTGCAGGACAAAATTTCGCAGATCAAACCCTGGCATGGCGCAGGTTATGCGGTGCTGCTGTCCAGCAAGGGCAAAATCGTCGCCTATCCGGATAAATCCCTGACCAGTAAAGCCTGGTTTGAGCCGGTGGAGAACCTCGGCGCGACCATGACTGAACACCACGATCCGATCCTCGGTGAAGACGCGCTGGTCACCTGGCAGCCGATCACCGTCGGCAACAGCGATGAGCACTGGCTGCTCGGCGTGGTGGCACCGGTGAGTCTGGTGATGGCGGCGGCTAACCGTCAACTGATGTGGGCCATCGCGCTGATGGTGTTAAGTATCGTGCTGGTCAGTGCCTTACTGGGGCTGGTGTTCAGCCGCAAAGTCCTCAAACCCCTGGGAGGCGAACCGCGCCAGGCGGCGAGCATCGCCCTGGCCGTGGCCGACGGACGCCTCAGCAATGCCATCACCGTGCGCGGCAACGATCGCAGCAGCCTGTTCTATGCGCTGAATACGATGCAGACACAGCTGCGGGAGATTGTCGGGCAGATCAAAGACGCCAGCCTGTCCGTGCGCCAGGGTGCGGAAGAGATCGCCAGCGGCAACCTTAATCTGGCATCCCGTACTGAACAGCAAGCCGCAGCGCTGGAGCAGACGGCGGCCAGCATGGAGCAGATCACCGCGACGGTTAAACACAACACCAGTAATGCGCATCAGGCTACCGAACTGACGGCCAATGCCACCCGCATTGCCAGCCGTGGTGAGAAACTGGTCGGGCAGGTGGTGCAGAACATGGCGCAGATTGACGAGAGTTCCCGCAAGATCAGCGATATTACCACCATGATCAACAGCATTGCCTTCCAGACCAATATCCTGGCGCTCAACGCCGCCGTCGAAGCCGCGCGAGCAGGCGAGCAGGGCCGTGGCTTTGCCGTGGTGGCGACCGAGGTGCGGAACCTGGCGCAGCGCAGTGCCAGCGCGGTCAAAGAGATCGCCACGCTGATCGAGGAATCGACCCAGCGCGTGGAAAGCGGGGTGCAACTGGTACAGGATGCGGGCAGAACGATGCAGGAGATGACGCATGCGGTAAGCTCGGTACAGAGTATTATCGGCGAGATCGTTAACGCGTCGGAAGAGCAGTCGCGCGGTATCAGCCAGGTGACGATTGCGGTCAATGAGATGGACGGTGTGACCCAGCAGAACGCCGCGCTGGTGCAGCAGATGTCTGCCGCAGCCAGCTCGCTGGAGGACCAGGCGGGGCAACTGGCGCAGACGGTGGCGCAGTTCCGGCTGGAGGCGTAGGGTTTTATCTGCTGTGGACGTTTGGTACCGGGTAGGTTGCGCTCTTTTTGACGTCTGAGAACGGCGTCAGGTTCTGAGGCTCAGAGCGCGCAGGGGGCGGCCAGTCGCCGCCGCCCCCTGCACCCCCGGACTCCCGGCAAGAAAATCGCCGCTGCGCGGTGCCTTCGGCTTATCCCTTCCGGCTTCGGGTCGGGCGCGATGCAGCGTCCCTGCAAGTCGCGCCCTCAGC
>Ga0308166_1000396_pt1 | contig 62311 bp, 64 predicted proteins | sample PhyCR2_2_FD_202137 | JGI IMG/M metagenome (GOLD analysis project Ga0308166, IMG submission 202137) | Phyllosphere microbial communities from UC Gill Tract Community Farm, Albany, California, United States - DLSLCC.R2 | ecosystem: Host-associated > Plants > Phyllosphere > Unclassified | place...
CCTGACCCCGGTGCATGACCCCGGTGCACCGGTGCAAAAAAAATGGCGGCCCGCAGGCCGCCATCGTCACGAAGTCAGGCGCTCAGCGCGTGACCGCCAGCACCTCGACGTCGAAGACCAGCGCCGAATTGGCGGGGATCTTGACCTGGGCGGTCGAACCGTAGGCCATCGAGGCCGGCATGATCAGCGTGCGCTTGCCGCCGACCTTCATGCCCACCACGCCCTGGTCCCAGCCGGCGATCACTTTGCCCTGGCCCAGCGGGAAGCTGAACGGGGCGCCGCCCACGCTCGTTTCGAACTGGGTGCCTTTCTTGTCGCTGGCGCTGTCCGAATAGAGCCAGCCCGTGTAGTGCACGGTGACGGTGGCGCCGGCCACCGCCTCGGCACCGGTACCGACGACAATGTCGGTCTTGCTGAAGACGGGTTGCACCGGCGCGGTGGTTGCAGGCGTGTCATTGCCACCGCCGCCGCAGGCGGTCAGTGCCACCGCGCAGGCGATGGATGCGACAATCTGAAAAATCGATTTCATTGGTCTCACTGTGGTTGCTTGGTTAATCAATCATGACGCGTGGCTGCGCCAGCGCGAACAACCGACGAGTGTAACGGACCATCGGTAGCTGCGGGTCATCTGCAACACTTTCGTTACAATTCTGTGGTGTCAGATTTCTACTTGCGTGCCCAGTTCGATCACGCGGTTGGGCGGGATCTGGTAGTAGTCGGCGGCCGCGCGGGCGTTGCGCGACATGGCCACGAACAGGTGCTCGCGCCACGGCGCCATGCCGCCGCCGGGGGCCGAGATCACCGTCTGGCGGGCGATGAAGAATGACGTTTCCATCATCTCGAACGGCAGTCCCTTTTCGCCACACAGCGCCAGGATCGCAGGGATGTCCGGCTCGTCCTTGAAGCCGTAATTGACGTTGACCTGCCAGCACTGATGCCCCAGGTCCGTGATGCTGGCCTGCTCGGGCCGCGCCACGTACGGTTCCTCCAGGATGTGCACCGTCAGGAACACCACGCGCTCGTGCAGCACCTTGTTGTGCGACAGGTTGTGCAGCATCGCGTGTGGCACGCCGTCGCTTTCGCCGCGCAGGAAGATGGCCGTGCCGGGCACGCGCACGGGCGGCGCCACGAACAGCGACGACAGGAAGTCTTCCAGCGGAATCGCGTGCTTCTGCAGGTTGCGGAACACCAGTTCGCGGCCCGTGCGCCACGTCAGCATGATGGTGAACAGCGTCGTGCCCAGTGCCAGCGGCATCCAGCCGCCGTGGAACAGCTTTAACGTACTGGCCGAGAACAGCGTGATGTCCATGACGATGAAAAAGCCCGTGGCCGCGAAGCACAGCGCCAGCGGCAGATGCCAGCGGTAGCGGATCACGAAGAACGTCAGGATCGTCGTGGCCAGCATCGTCGCGGTCACGGCGATGCCGTAGGCGCCAGCGAGTTTATCGGACGAGCCGAAGCCGATCACGGCCACCAGCACCACGCAAAGCTGCAGCCAGTTGATGGCGGGGATGTAGATCTGGCCGATCTGGTGTTCCGACGTGTGCAGCACGCGCATGCGCGGCAACAGGCCCAGTGCGATGGCCTGTTTCGTCATCGAGAAGGTGCCGGAAATCGTCGCCTGCGACGCAATCACCGCGGCCATCGTCGACAGCACGACCAGCGGATAGACGCTCCAGCTGCCCAGCTGCTGGAAGAACGGGTTCGACACGGCGTCCGGATTGCGGATCAGCAGCGCGCCCTGGCCGAGGTAGTTCAGTGCCAGCGCCGGAAAGCAGATGGAGAACCACGCCATGCGGATCGGCTTCTTGCCGAAATGGCCCATGTCGGCATACAGCGCCTCGGCGCCGGTCAGCGCCAGCACCACGGCGCCCAGCGCGACAAAGGCGATGAAGCCGTTCGCGCGCAGGAACGCAAATGCGTGCAGCGGGTTGAGCGCGCGCAGGATCGCAGGCTCCTCCACGATATTGACGACGCCCATGGCGGCCAGCGCGGCAAACCAGAGGATCATGATGGGACCGAACCAGCGACCGATGCCGGCGGTGCCGTGGCGCTGCACGGAATACAGCGACACCAACACGACGATCGTCAGCGGCACGACATAGCGTTCCAGTCCCGGCGCGGCGACCTCCAGGCCCTCGATGGCGCCCAGCACGGAAATCGCCGGCGTGACGACGCTGTCGCCATAGAACATGGTGGCACCCAGCACGCCGATGATCATCAACGGGAAGTGCCAGGCCGACTTGCGGCTGACGGAATTGAGCGCCAGCGCCATCAGCGCCATGATGCCGCCCTCGCCGCGGTTGTCCGCGCGCAGCACCAGGGTGACGTATTTGAGCGAGACGATCAGCGTCAGGCTCCAGAAGATCAGCGAAATGATGCCGAGAAGGTTGGCCTCGGAAAGCGCCAGGCCGTGTTCGGGATCGAAGATGGTTTTCAGTGTGTAGAGAGGGCTCGTACCGATGTCGCCATAGACGATCCCCACCGCTGCCAGCGTCAGCGCGGCGAGACTGCTTTTTTTGTCTGTCAAGGTGCACCCAAAGTAAGTTTTGGCGCATTGCACAATAGGCTAAGCCTGCCGGAAAAGCAAGCGGCAGGCATTGCCGTGCGGTCACCCCGGCATTGTGGTATTTTCCACGATTCACGAAAGAACACGATGCCAATCAGTCAAGCCAACGCAGCCGACCTGCCCCGCCTGTTCGAGGTATGGGAGACGTCGGTGCGCGCCACCCACGACTTCCTCACCGAAGCCGCCATCGACGGGTTAAAACCACTGGTGCGAGAGCTGCTCGCCGACTTCACCCCGCTGCATTGTCTGCGCGACGATACCGGCCGGCCCTATGCGTTTCTCGGCGTGGCGGACGACACGATCGAGATGCTCTTCGTCCACCCGGACCACCGCGGCACCGGTGCCGGGCGCACGCTGGTGACGTTTGCCATCGCGACGGCAGGCGCCCGCAAGGTGGACGTCAACGAACAGAATCACCAGGCCACCGGCTTTTATGCACACCTGGGCTTTCGTACGGTGCGTCGCTCGCCGGTCGACCCGTTCGGCAACCCTTATCCCATCCTGCACCTGGAGCTGGCATGAACCGCGGGATCGCCTACGCGGCGCTGGCTTTCCTGATCTGGGGCCTGTTCCCGCTGTACTTCAAGGCGCTGCACGAAGTGCCGCCGGTGCAGATCCTGGCGCACCGGATGGTCTGGTCGCTGGTGTTCCTGTGCGCCGTGCTGACGGTGCGGCGCCAGTGGCAATGGCTGCCGGACGTGCTGCGCCGCCCGCGCGTGGTGGCGACGTTTACCTTGTCGGCGCTGCTGCTGTCGGCCAACTGGTTCATCTATATCTGGGCCGTCAACAACGGTCACGTGATCGACGCCAGCCTGGGGTACTTCATCAACCCGCTCGTCAACGTGCTGCTTGGGTTGCTGGTGCTGAAGGAACGCCTGCGCCCGGGCCAGTGGGGCGCCATCGGCGTCGCCGCGCTGGGCGTGCTGTGGCTGACGTGGCAGGCCGGCCAGCTGCCGTGGATCGCGCTGCTGCTGGCCGGCACCTTCGGCGCCTACGGCCTGCTGCGCAAGACGGCGGCGCTGGCGGCGCTGGAAGGCCTGTCGTTCGAGACGCTGCTGCTGTTCCCCGTGGCCGCGATCTACGTCGGCTGGCTGACGATGGACGGCAGCAATGCCTTCCTCACCACCCCGAGCGACGCGACCCGCTGGCTGCTGGCCGCCGCCGGTCCGATCACCGCGATCCCGCTGCTGCTGTTCGCCGCCGGCGCGCGTCGCATTCCGTTGTCCGTGCTGGGCATGCTGCAGTACATCGGCCCGACCATCCAGATGCTGCTCGGCCTTGTCGTGTTCCATGAAACGTTCACGCCGGCCCGGCTGGCGGGCTTTATTGTCATCTGGAGCGCGCTGGGGCTGTACGTGGCGGAAGGCTTGTGGACGAGCCGGCGCGCCGTTACGGCCTGACCGCCAGCGCGGCGCGCAACGCCGGCCGGCCTTCGCGCGCCAGCCAGCCCGCGCCATGGATGCTCAGGTGCAGCCAGTCGGCATACAGCATGCGGTCGCCGTCCATCAGGCGGCACTGGCGGTCGTCGCACAGCACGGGGTACGGATCGAACACGGCCACGTCACGCCCGGCCAGCCACGGCAGCAGCGTGGCGCGATAATCGCCATCGCTTTGCCGTGCCTGTGCCAGGGTACGGTGACAGATGTTTTTCTCGACCAGGTGCAGCGGCCGGGGCACGCAGGTATCGGGATTGGCGCCGGTCGGCGGGGACAGCAGGACGACCACGTGCCGGCCCAGCCCCCGGTAATGCTCGACAGTGCGGCGGAACGCGTCGTAAAACGCCGCAGCGCTTTCTTCGTGATCGAAACGGCTCCAGCGCTGACCGGCCGCGTAGGCGGGCCAGTGGCCGGCCAGCACGACCGTCCGGACGGCCGCGTGTTGCGCCACATACGCCGCCTGCGCGCGCACGATCTCGCGGCACCAGGACGGCCCATAATCGAGCAGCGCGGGACACTGGCCACGGCCGAACTGGACGAACCGCGTACTGGCGTCGGCCGTCAGCATGGCCGTGTAGGCATTGGCAAAGCTGTCGCCCAGCAGCACCGTGTCCGGCGTATTGCCGGCCGCATTGCCGTCATTGCACCAGTCTTCCGGGTGATCCTGCCCGGTCAGCATCCGGCACGAGTGCGGCTGCTGCGCATTGTTCTCGTTGGCACGGGTGAACGCGGCCAGGCGCGCGGCGTGCTGCGCCGACTGCGGCGGCGCGGTCCAGGCAATCGCCCCCACTGCCAGCAGCATGACGCACAGCACAGCGGCCTTGCGGCCCGGCCGCGTGCCATAGCGGATCGGCTGTTCCACCAGGCGCCACGTCAGCCACGCCAGTACAAAACTGAGCACCACGGCGCCGTTGCGCTCGGCCGCCGGCAACGCGTCGGCGATCCGGCCGAATGCGAGCAGCGGCCAGTGCCAAAGGTACAGCGGATAGCTGATGGCACCGACCAGCACGAGGGGCCGGCACGCCAAAGCGCGGTTGACGATGCCCTGCGGTCCCGCGTACAGCAGCAAGGCGGCGCCCGTCACCGGCAGCAGCGCGCGCCAGCCGGGGTAGGCGCCGCCGTCGCGCAGGCCCCAGTACGCCAGTGCCAGCAGCAACAAGCCGGCCAGCGACATGGCGCTGCGCGCATGCTGGCTGGCAGTGGTGGGGCCGCGGAAGGCAAGCAGGCCGCCGGCCAGCAGTTCCCACATCCGCGCATGGGGCGCGAAGAACGCCTGCACGGGATCGGTCGACGTCAGCACCAGACCGAGCGCAAACGACGCCAGCGCCAGCGCCGCCACGACCGCCACCGGGCGGCGCAGCCAACGCCACGCGGCCCACAACAGCGGTGGATACAGCAGATAAAACTGTTCCTCGATCGACAGCGACCACAAGTGCATCAGCGGTTTGAGTTCGGTAACGGTATCGAAATAGCCCGCTTCCCGCCACAGCACGAGGTTCTGCACGAACGCAGCGCCCGCGGCCGCATGCCGGCTCAGCTGCGCATATTCTCCGGGCAATAACTCGTACCAGCCAAACGCCATGCAGCTGCACAGCACCAGCAGCAACGCCGGCAGGATGCGGCGCGCGCGGTGTCCATAAAACTCGACAAAGCTGAAACTGCCCGCCTGCAGGCCGCGCAAGATAATGCCGGTGATTAAAAAGCCCGAGATAACGAAAAACACGTCAACACCGGCAAAACCGCCGGGCAGTAATCCCGGAAAGGCGTGAAACAGCACGACGGCGAGAACGGCCACGGCGCGCAGGCCATCGATATCGGGACGATAAAAAGCCGGGTTGGTCCGCATTGTTAACTGTCAGCAATAAGGAAAAGGCCGCGATTGTCCCATAAATCGTCCCGACCTGACGACTTCGTGGCGCCCTGATCCCGCAAGATATACAGGTTACCTGTATAATTATCCGGGGATTTCGTCACGCATTTCTACCTATGGGAGCAAGGCAATGCGCAGTGAAGAAAACAAGCAAGTCGTACGGGATTTCAATCATCGTGTCATAGGGCAGGGTGACCGGGCCGCATTCGATGCGTTGATGGCACCGGACTTCGTCAACCACTCGGCGCTGCCGGGCACGCCGGCGGGACCCGAAGGCATGTGGCATACCTTCGAGCACGTGTTGCGGCCGGCACTGTCCGACCTGACCGTCGAGATCCATGACCAGCTTTGCGATGGCGACAAGGTCACGACACGCAAGACGATCCACGGCGTGCATACCGGCACGCTCGCCGGCATTGCCGCCACCGGCCGCAAGGTCGCGATCGACGCGATCGATATCGTTCGCGTGCGCGATGGACGCTACGTCGAACATTGGGGCGTCAACACATTGCCGGCAACCCTGGCCAGCCTGCGGGCAGCATGAGCACGCGCCCCGAGCCGGAAACCGCGCTGCTTGCGGAAGCATTGCGCGGCGCGGTCGGCCGGTTCGTGCGCTCCGTACGCAGCGCGAGTGACACGGCAACGACGGCGCAAAGCGAGGTGATGGCGCACTTGGCGCGCGAGGGGCCGATCACCGTGACGGCATTGGCGCTGCTGCGTGGCGTGAAACATCAGAGCATGCGCCTGGTCGTGGCGCGGCTGGTGGAACAGGGCGTACTGACACTGCAGGCCAATCCGCGGGACGGGCGCAGCCAGCTGGTCGCGCTGACCCGGGAGGGCCAGACGGAAGTGACAAGGGCCCAGGCGGCGCGGGCCGGCCATCTTGCCGAACTGCTGGCGTCGAGGCTGGATGCCGACGAAAGGCGCGTTCTTGTTCAGGCAATCGGTTTGCTCGACAGGTTGAGCGATGCGACGAACGAGAGCGGTAATACGTGCATTGAGAATAAATCGCGCTGACGGGCCAGACGGCGTCTAGCCCGATGGCGGCGTTTGGCGTATCCTTGTTGACCTTCTTTATTGTCAACCATCCGAGTTATTTCTAAATGGCAAATTACGTCTATACCATGAACCGCGTGGGCAAAATCGTCCCGCCCAAGCGCCAGATCCTCAAGGATATTTCGCTGTCCTTCTTTCCGGGCGCGAAGATCGGCGTGCTGGGCCTGAACGGCTCCGGTAAGTCGACGTTGCTGAAAATTATGGCCGGCATCGATACGGACATCCAGGGCGAAGCGCGCCCGATGCCGGGCCTGAACATCGGGTACCTGCCGCAGGAACCGCAGCTGGACCCGGAAAAAACCGTGCGCCAGGAAGTGGAGTCCGGCCTGGGCGAAGCGTTCGAAGCGCAAGCCAAGCTGGACGCCGTGTACGCCGCCTATGCGGAAGAGGATGCCGATTTCGACGCGCTGGCGGCCGAACAGGCACGCCTGGAAGCGATCATCTCGTCGTCCGACGGCGGCAACCTGAACCTGCAGCTGGAAATGGCGGCGGATGCGCTGCGCCTGCCGCCGTGGGATGCGAAGATCGGCGTGCTGTCCGGTGGTGAAAAGCGCCGCGTGGCGCTGTGCAAGCTGCTGCTGTCCAAGCCCGACATGCTGCTGCTCGATGAACCGACCAACCACCTGGACGCCGAATCCGTCGAATGGCTGGAGCAGTTCCTGCTGCGCTTCCCCGGCACCGTGGTCGGCATCACCCACGATCGCTACTTCCTCGACAACGCCGCCGAATGGATCCTGGAACTGGACCGCGGCCACGGCATCCCATGGAAGGGCAACTACAGCTCGTGGCTCGACCAGAAACAGGCCCGCCTGAAGCAGGAAGAAGCGACGGAGTCGGCCCGCCAGCGCGCGCTGCAGAAGGAACTGGAATGGTCGCGCCAGAATCCGAAGGCCCGCCAGGCCAAGTCGAAAGCCCGTCTGGCCCGCTTCAACGAACTGTCCGAATACGAATACCAGAAGCGCAACGAGACGCAGGAGATCTTCATTCCTGTCGCCGAGCGCCTGGGTAACGAAGTCATCGAGTTCAAGAACGTGTCGAAAGCGTTTGGCGACCGCCTCTTGATCGACAACCTGTCGTTCACCGTGCCGCCTGGCGCCATCGTCGGCATCATCGGCCCGAACGGTGCCGGTAAGTCGACCTTGTTCAAGATGATCGCCGGCATCGACAAGCCGGACAGCGGCGAAGTCGTCATCGGTAAAACGGCCAAGGTATCGCTGGTCGACCAGAGCCGCGACGAGCTGGGCAACAACAAGACCGTGTTCGAGGACGTCTCGGGCGGCGCGGACATGCTGTCGGTCGGCCGCTTTGAAATGCCGTCGCGCGCCTATCTCGGCCGCTTCAACTTCAAGGGTGGCGACCAGCAGAAGATCGTCGGCAACCTGTCCGGCGGTGAACGTGGCCGCCTGCACCTGGCGAAAACGCTGCTCAAGGGCGGCAACGTGCTGCTGCTGGATGAACCGTCCAACGACCTGGACGTGGAAACGCTGCGCGCGCTGGAAGACGCGCTGCTGGAATTCGCCGGCTCCGTGATGGTGATCTCCCACGATCGCTGGTTCCTGGACCGGATCGCCACCCACATCCTGGCATTCGAAGGCAACTCGCAGGTCACGTTCTTCGACGGTAACTACCAGGAATACGAAGCGGACAAGAAGAAACGCCTGGGCGAGGAAGGTGCCAAGCCGAAGCGGATTCGTTACAAGCCGCTGACGACTTAACGGCTTCGGGGAGGACTGGGACTGGCGGGTTAAACGTCGGGGACAGGCACTTGTCACGAGCCCTTCGGCTCGAGACAAATGCCAGTCCCCATTGCATCGACTGCCCCCAAAAAAAAGGACCCGCGAGGGTCCTTTTTGTTTTCAAACCGGCTGCGCAGCAGGTCTGGCTGACGCCATCAGAAGCTGTAGCGTGCGTTCAGCGAGACGCCACCCTTGCGACGGCCGTAGTCGACGCCGGTCTTGCCGTAGTGTTCATATTCCAGCGACATCGAAACTTTCTCGTTGATCGCATAGTCGGCACCCACGGCTGCGTACACGCTGTTCTTGCTGAACTCGTCCTTCGAGCTCAGGCCCAGGGTCGACACGCGCACTTCGTTGCGGTTGTGGGCCACGCCCAGCTTGCCGAACACGTTCACTTTTTCGGCGACCGGGTAGCTGGCCTTGCCGGCGAGATAGAACGATTCGGCCTTGGCTTCGGCATTGGCGCGGGCAGCGCCCAGCGTGTAATCGGCATCGCCTTTACCGAAATTGGTGTAACCACCTTCGACCGCGAACATCGGGTTGATCTGGTAGCCGGCAAACACCTTGCCGCCCCATTCGGTGCTCTTGTCGTCGTTGACGGTCGCGCCGGCGCCGGCGAAGCCCGTATCGTAGCGGTGTTCGGAAGCGACAACACCGACGCCCATGTACGGCACACCTACGCCATCGGCGGCGTGAGCGGAAACGGCGCCCAGGGCGCTAACGGCGGCAACTACGGCAAAAATGGTCTTTTTCATGTTGATCTCTCAGCAAATGGTTGAACTGCCCAATGCCGCTGTTCATTCGTAAAAGAACTGCGACGAAGCCAAGATAACATCGACTTTGATTTATAAAAGGTCCATTTCCGTAATAATTGTTAGTAGTTGTAATCGCTATTGAAATGACGCTTTGTCACCCCAAGTAGCACCGTTCGGCTTGCCATTTTGTTGTGTTAAGTGGCGTACAAAACTCAGGCGATCAGGCGGAACGTCAGGTTCACGCGCACGCCGCGCGCCTTGCTTTCCTTGTTGATGCCGTGCTTCCAGTGGCGTTGCAGCGCACCGGCCATCAGCAGCAGGCTGCCGTCCGTCAGGTCGAGCTTGACGGTTTTCGGCAGCGTCTTGTGCTTCAGAATGAAGGTGCGGGTGGTGCCGAACGTCAGCGACGCGATGGCGGGAGTCGGTCCCAGTTCCGGTTCGTCGTCGCTGTGCATGCCCACGCTGTCGCGCTCGTTGCGGTAGCAGTTCAGCAGCACGCTGTTGAAGCGGTGGCCCGTGACGCGCTCGACGATCGCCTTCAGCTCGGCCAGCAGCGGCGTAAAGGGTAACGGCGTGAACAGCCGGCGCGAATACGTGTAGGCCGCTTCACCATACCAGGCGGAGAGTCTCGGCTGCTTCTGCGCCTTGCCCCAGACGAAAATCGTTTCCTCTTTCCACTCGATCTCGTCCAGCAGGCGCTGCAGGATGACGTCGTTCGGCGCGGGCAGCGCCAGTTGTGACAGGAACGACAGTTCGCCGTCCTCGATGGGGATGGGCTGCAGGGTGTCGGGTGCGGAAAACAGGTCCATCGGATTATGATACCGGACCAGAACCAACCGGGGATGCTTCATGAAGAAACGCGATTTCCTGGCCGCGCTGGCGGCCGCCGGCGCGCTGCCCGCCAGCGCGCCCGCCATGGCAGCCACGGCCGCCAGGGGCCCTGCCCTGCTGACGGTCACGGGTGCGATCACCCGCGCCAACCGGGGGCCGTTCGATCCCGTTGCGGACCAGATGATGCACAAGCAGAAGCTGACGTTCGACAAGGCCTGGACCTTCGATTTCGCCGCGCTGACGAAGCTGCCGTCCGTGAAGATCCGTCCCACGCTGGAATATGACGGCAAGGTCCACACCCTGACCGGCCCGCTGCTGACGGACGTGCTGAAAGCGGCCGGCGTCACGCTGGGGAACGGCCAACGCATCGCGTTACGGGCGGTGGACGGCTACGCGGCCGCCATTACAGGCGAGCAGGTCCGCGCGCGCCGCTACATCGTTGCGACGCACCTGGACGGCCAGCCGATGGCACTGGGCGGGCTGGGGCCGTTATGGGCGTTGTACGATGCCGACCGGTTGCCGGAGATGGCGGCCCGGGCACTGGCGGAGCGGTTCAGCGGCTGCCCATGGGCGCTGTACCACATCGAAGTGCTGGCTTAAAAAATTCGGGGGCAGGCACCTTCTTCGGAATCCGAAGAAAGTGCCTGCCCCCAGGACTTCGCGCGGTGGCGGCTTATGCGTAGGCTTCGGCCAGCGACATGACGCGCGGCGTCACGGTGATGCCGACGTCGCCGAACACCTTGTTGATGATCGCCATATTGGCTTCGCATTCTTCGACTTTCCAGCCCTTGAACAGGTCGGTGCCGTCTTTCTGGAAGTGAAGGTCCAGCACCTTGCCGCGGTCCTTGTGCGTGTAGCCGGAGCTGTGCGTCTGCACGAAGCCGGCGGCGCTCAGCGCGTCCAGCACGGCGGCTGGTGGATTGTCCGGGTCCGTGGCCATGTAGACGCCGTAGGTCTTGCCGGGCGGCTTGGCGGCGATGTCGACTTCATAAATACCGGGCGCCTTGGTCACGGTCGTGGATTTCAAGAATAGCATTACGATCCCCTGTCCGGCGCAGATAGGGCATCGCGCCGATGATGAAAAAGTGTTGTGTTGGAGTAAGAGAGGCCAAGCTTATTGCTTCTGCCCAAGTTTGTCGATCACAACGGGGATATTTTTGCTGTCGCGCAACGAACCGTGGCGGAAATGAGCAGTAAACAGGGGGTGTCCTGACAAGATTGACTGTCGGTATTGCTGGGGTGAGTAGACTATAAGACAGGCCGCTGTTCGATGACTCACTTGCTGACTGACTTGCGCGCGGCCACGGCGGCCGTCGGCGCGACCAGCGCTTCGTACAACGCGCCGGTGGCCGCATCCCACGCGCCCACGGCCGCCTGCTGCCGCGCGACGGTGGCGTAGTCGCCGCGCGCGATCGGGCCGCTCAATGCGGGCACGGCGCCCAGCCGGAACACATTCGACAACGTTTCCTGCGCCAGCGGCCGCGCCAGTTCGCGCGCGACCTCCGCGGGAATCCCGGCCGCTTCATAGGCGCGCAGCGCCGCGTCCAGCACCGTCACCAGATAGTTGCTGGCAAAGACGGCGGCGGCGTGATACACGGTTTTCGCGGACGCATCGATGGGCACCGGCCGCGCGCCGATCTGCTCCAGCGCGGCCGTCAGCAGGGGCAGCGCCGCCGCGTCGCCCTCGATGCCGCAGAACGTGCCCGCGAAGGCCGCGGCGACGGCTTCCGGGTCGGCAAAGCTGCGGATCGGATGCACGCTGGCGACCAGCGCGCCCGCCGCCTTTGCCGGCTGCAGCCGGTCCGACGCCAGCGCGCCACTGCAGTGAAACACGACGGCATCTTGCAGCGGGACGTGCTGCGCCAGCGCGGCGCAGGCGGGACCGATCTGGTCGTCCGTGACGGCCAGCATGTAGCAGTCGGCCCGATCCAGCGCCGCGTAATCGGGCACCGCACGGCCGGCGCCGATGAACGCCACGCCCCGCTGCGCCGATGCCGGCGAGCGGGCCAGCACGTCCTGCACGGTAAACGCGCCGTGCCGGTGGAACAGCCGTCCCAGCACGCGGCCCACGTGGCCGGCGCCGACGATCGACAACGATCGCATCAGAACCCCGACCCCGGCTGTTCCAGATACGCGAGTTCCTCCGGCGTCGACTGGCGACCCAGAAGCGCATTGCGATGCGGGAAGCGGCCGAACTTGCGAATCACCTCACGATGGCGGCGCGCGTAATCGAGCGTGCTCTCAAAGCCCGTGGCAGTGGCGCTCAGCTTCTCGAACAGGAGCACCGAGCGGTCTTGCAGCGCCAGATTTTCCGCATGCTCGAACGGCATGTACGCAAACGCGCGCTGCACCGGCGGCATGGTCTGGTTGGCGCCGGCGTCGTCCAGCGCCAGCGCCGCCTCCAGCGCCAGCGCGTCGCCGGCAAACGCTTTCGGTGTGCCACGGTAGACGTTGCGGGTGAACTGGTCCAGCACCAGAATACGTGCCAGCGCGCCCTGCGTGCCCTCGTCGTCCCACTGGCGCAGGCCGCCCGCCAGCGCCGTATCGATGGCTTCGCCGAACCGGCCGAATATCTCGCGATCGAACGCGTCGTCCTTGCGGAACCATTCGGCACGCTGCGTGTTGTGGCCCTGCGCGCCGATCGGCAGGAACCAGAAATCCAGTACGTCTTGCGCGGTGACGAGCATCTTTACCTTTCCGTTTCAGTTGCGTGCGTGCGTTAAATGGAAACCGTCGATGCCCTCGAAGCGCGCCATTTCGGCGGCCAGCTGCGGCAGCGGCGCGCCGGAGCGCTTGCCCAGCGCCAGCGCCACGAAGCGCCATTCCATCTTGCCCTCCTCCTGGCTGATCATCAGCGAGCCGCCGGCCACTTCGTAGCCGCGGTCGCGCGCCAGCTTACGCAGTTCTTCTTCCCGCGGTGTGAACCCCGGCTTGAAGCGCATCGTGATGGCGATGGCATGGCGCGATGGCAGCAACTGCTCGATCTTCGACAGATAGATCATGACCATCGCGCACAGCAGGGCCAGTCCCATCGCGGCCAGGTAGAAGCCGACACCCACCAGGATGCCGATGACGGAGGACGCCCAGATCGACGCGGCCGTCGTCAGGCCGCTGATATTGAAACCTTCGCGCATGATGACGCCGGCGCCGAGAAAGCCGATGCCGGTGACGATACCCTGGATGACGCGGGTCGGGTCGGTGCCGGCCACGGTGCTGGCGATATGACCGCCGAACCAGAAATCCGGATAGCCGCCGACGACCGTCAGCGCGGCGGACGCCATACATACGAGGCCATAGGTGCGCATGCCGGCGGCGCGCCCGTGATACGCCCGCTCGTACCCCACCAGCATCCCGAGCAGCAGCGCGCCGATCAGGTTGAGCAGGATGACGCCGTTGGTCGCCAGCTCGCTGCCGGACCAGTACGCGCCGAGGAACTCGGAGGTGGGCATGATCACGCCTTTGGCGGTTTTTTCGTCAGCTGCTTTTCAAACGCGACATCGAGCTTGCTGATGCGGCGCGGCGTCTGCGGTCCCTGCGCGTTGACGAACGCGACGAATTCGTCCAGCTCCATCGGTGGGCACAGCGGCGGCTGGCCCGGTCCTTCGGTCAGGAAGAAATGGCCGCTGCCGGTGCGCGACATCGACCAGCCGGGATTGCCGCTGCGCTCCTTGAGCCGGTCGATGGCGTTCGAAGCGCGGGTGGAACGGTTGCTCATAATGGTGTCGTCCTTTCTTCCAGCCATGCCAGCGCGGCGCCCTGCACGTGCGGGCGCAGGCGTTGCAGCACGGTGGCGTGGTAATCGTTCAGCCACGCGACTTCGTCGGCGCGCAGCAAGGTGCGGTCGATACAGCGCGTATCGATCGGGCACAGCGTCAGTGTTTCAAAGGTGAGGAATTCGCCGAACTCCGTCGTGCCGGCGCTTCGGTTGAGCACGAGGTTCTCGATGCGGATGCCCCATTTGCCGGGCCGGTAGATGCCCGGCTCGATCGACGTGATCATCCCCGGTTCCATGGCCGTATGCGGGTCGGGCGGCGTCGACGGCGAAATCGACTGCGGTCCCTCGTGCACGTTCAGGAAGTAGCCGACACCGTGCCCGGTGCCGTGGCCGAAGTCGATGCCGGCAGACCAGATCGGCGCGCGCGCGATGGCGTCCAGCAGCGGCGAACGGGTGCCGCGCGGGAAGCGCGTGGCGGACAATGCCATCATCCCCTTCAGCACCAGCGTGAAGTCGCGGCGGTGCTCCACCGTAATCGCCCCCACCGGCACGACGCGCGTGATGTCGGTCGTGCCGCCCACGTACTGGCCGCCCGAGTCGATCAGCAGCAGGCCGTCGCCTTCGATGCGCGCGCAGCCGTCCGGCGTGGCGCGGTAATGCATGATGGCGCCGTTGGCGCCGAAGCCGGCGATGGTGCCGAAACTGGGGCTGACAAAACCGGGCCGCCGCGACCGCGCCGCCGTGATGTGGCGGTCGATGTCCACCTCCGTCAGCGCTTGTTCGTGCCGGCGCGCCAGCGCCTGTTCCAGCCAGGCGAAGAATTCGCACAGGGCCGCGCCGTCCTGTTCCATCGTGGCGCGCACGTGCGCCGCCTCGGCCTCCGTCTTGCGCGACTTGGCAAACGTGGTCGGGTTGATCGCTTCCAGCACGGTCAGCTGCGTCGGCACGGCTTGGCGGGTGCCGTGCGTCACGCGACGCGGGTCCAGCAGCAATGTCGTGCCGGGCGCCAGCTCCGCCAGCGCGTTCGCCACGTCCGTGTACGGCGCCACATCGACGCCGTCCGCCGCCAGCGCGGCCCGCACGTCCGCCGGCACCTTGCCTTCGGCAACGAACAGCGTGGCACGCTCCGGTCCCACCAGCGCATGCGCGACGAAAATCGGGTTGTACGAGACGTCCGCGCCGCGCAGGTTGAACAGGTACGCGATGTCGTCCAGGGTCGAGATCAGATGGCGCTCGGCGCCATGCTGCGCCATCGCCGTGCGCAATGCACTCAGCTTGTCGGCCCGCACCGTGGTCGCATACGGTGGCAAGTGTTCGAACACGGGCGCTTCGGGCAGGCCGGGGCGGTCGGTCCAGACGTCGTCCAGCACATCGAGGTCCGTGCGCAGCGCCACGCCGCGCGCGTCGAGCGCCTGGCGCAGCTGGCGGGCGATCGCCAGCCCCAGCACGGCGCCATCGACGGCGATCATCTGGCCCGGCCGCAACGTCTCGGCCAGCCAGTCGATGTACTGCGTGCTGGCGCCGGACGCGATTTTCATCAGCGCGATGCCCGTGCCGGCCAGCTCGTCCTCGGCCTGTGTCCAGTAGCGGCCATCGGTCCACACGCCGGCGAAGTCCTGCGTGGCGATGAACGTGCCGACGGACCCGGTAAAACCGGACAGCCACTGGCGTCCCTGCCAGCGCGGCGGCAGGTATTCGGACAGGTGCGGATCGGACGACGGCACGATGCAGGCATCGACGCCATGGCGGCGCATGGCCTGGCGCAGCGCTTCCAGGCGGGCGGGGATGTCAGCTTCGGTGGACAGGGGCGGTGTGGACATTGTGCTCTATGGGCGGCAGGGGCCTTGGTCAAGGCCTAATGATACAACCTGCCGCGCTCGCACCGCCGCCGTTCAGTGCAGCACGCGCGGCGTGGAATCGCCGTGGTGCGTCGTCTGCTGGAAGTCCATGCCGGGCCGGCCTTCGACCATGTCGCGCACCGCGCGCACGATTTCGTCCTGCGCCACGTAATGCAGCATGTGACCCGCGTCCTGCACCGTGTGCAGCTGGCTTTGCAGCAGTTCGCGGTGCAGACGCTCGGCGTTGGGCGCGGGCGCCACCATTTTGTCGCCGCCACCCGTGAAGATCGTCACCGGCATCGTGATTTCGCCGTAGCGGTGCCGCAGAGCCGCCGCCGCGGGAATCATCAGTGCCGACTCGGCACCGGCCGCGCGCAGCTGCGAAGGGCGCAGCGACAGCCACTTGGGCCAACGCGAGAAACTGGCGGCCGGCGCTTTCGGGCTGAACACGCGCCGCACAAGACGGTCCCACGTCAGGCGGCCCAGCAGCGGCGAGACCGTGTAGCGCATCACGTCGCCCAGCACGGGAATAGCGGGCGCCGCCGCCAGCGCCACGTCCAGGCGCGGGCTCGGATAGTAGTAACCGGCCAGCAGCACGAGGCCGCGCACCAGCGCCGGGTTTTCCATGCCCATTGCCAGCGCCACCAGCGTGCCCCAGGAATGACCCAGCACGTGGGCCTGCCCGACACCCAGCTGCTGCAAGGCCTTGCCCAGCAGGGCGGCCTGCTCGACCGGTGTCCAGATCGTGCTGCGGGGACGCTCGCTGTAGCCGAAGCCCGGCCGGTCGAACGCGATCACGCGGTGGTCCTTCGCCAGCATGTCGATCAGGCCGGACAGCTCGAAGTCCTGCGCCGTGGCGCCATTGCCATGCAGCAGGACGACAGTGGGGCCGGCGCCCCGTTCGAGGTAGTGCAGCCGTACGCCATCGACCTCGACGAACTGGCCGGCCGGCGGATGCTCCGCCTCGGCCTGTTGCGTCTTGCTGCGCACGACAAGATAGGCCGCCGCCAGCGCGCCCGCCGCGACCAGCAGCTTGGTGCCCGGCGAAATCCGGGCGCGCGGGCGCAGCGGATCGCGATACGCCAGCAGCCTTTCATGCAGGTTCCAGTTGTGTCCACTCATCCTTGCCATAACGACTCCCAAGATTCAACCATTTGACTGACAGGCTAAATCAGGGTGGCGGCAGACTTTGTTAGGGCACTAACACAGACATCATGAAAGGCGGCATACCCGGGTCAGGCCGGACGGCGGCGGCGCCAGGCAGTCAGCAATGCCAGACCGCCGAGCAGCATGGCGTACGTGCCGGGCTCCGGTACCGGCAGCGGCACACCAGGAGGCACGCCCGGTGGCAGCAAGATGGGGGCCTGGTCGGGCGTCAGCAGCATGTACTGCGGCACACCGCCGTTGCGCCGGACGGTGGCAAGGATCTGGCCCTGGTCGTTCAGGTCGACGACGCTGTCGATCCACCAGCCGTCCTCGTGCAGCAGCGTGTTCAGTTCGATGGTTTCACCGCCCGTGTACAGCCAGAAGCGGTAACCGCCGCCGCTGCCGACCACCTGACCCGCGTTGTTCATGTCCAGCACGCGATTGGAACTGTCGGCCAGTCCCAGCGCCGTGACATTGCCGTGATCGTAGAGCCATGCTTCATTACCGTTCGGGCCCCACTCTTGTCCGGCGATCTGGCCGGCATCGTTGATGAAGACTCCACCATTGGCGGTGATGTCCAGCGAACGCATCGCGCCATCGGTGTAGACAAAAACCGTGTTCTTATCGGCGTCTGGGCTGGTCATCGACACCCCGACGATCACCCCCTGGTTGTTAATGCCGTGTGCCGAAGCGGTGTTGCCACCCAGCGTGCCGAGGTCTGTCGTCTGCCCGTTCTGGTAAATGATTGCCCGGTCCCACGGCGCGCGATATTCGCAGCCATAGTCGCTACTGGAGCATTCGTAATTGTAGTGCGAGCCGCTGCCCACCACCACGCCGCTGTCGTTCATGGCCCTGGCGTGAGTACCGCCCCGATAAATATCCGGATACAGCGGTGCTATTTCCTGCGTTACACCGTTCTTCAGGACATAGGAGCGGTCCATTTCGAAATTCTGATACTTGCCCCATACCGTGTAGGCAACGGTGCCGTCATTGCCGATGAAGGCGCTGGCGTTCCAGCTGTAATATCCCACGTCATAATGCTTCAGCGCACCGTTGCTGTAGACATTGAGCCCATAGCCGTCCGTGCCGACGATATCGCCCGCGTTGTTAATGCCGGTCCAGACGGCGTCGCCCTGCGGCGCCAGGAAGCTCAGATTCGTCAGGGAAAACTTCGATTGCGCATGGGCTGCGGCGGACAGCAGGCAAAGGCCTGCTACCACCGCTCTTGTGATGATTTGGATTTTCATTTTTGAATGAGAGTAGGTTGAGTCACCACATTGGGAACCAGCTGGTGACGGGCTGTTTTAATGATGCCGCGTCATGCTATCAGAATAATAAAAATATATAAATGATAATGAAACTTTCGAGCCGCAAGTTACTCGTTCTCTGGACGGGCCCGGCAGGAACGACTACGCTGGTAGCGCGTCCAATTACCTATGCACCGACTAAATCCCATGAACCTGAACAAAGCAAAAGCCCTGTGCCGGGGTTTTCCCGGCGCCACGGAAGACATCAAATGGGGCGAAGCCCTGGTGTTTTCCGTCGGCACGAAGATGTTTGCCCTGACTGGGGCCACCCCAAGCGCGCGCCGGATCAGTTTCAAGGTCGATGACGACGCGTTTCTGGCATTGACCGACCGCCCGGGCATCGTACCGGCGCCCTACCTCGCGCGCGCAAAGTGGGTGCAGATCGCCGACCCGAAGGCCGTTTCCGATGCCGAGACGGCGCAGCTGCTGACGCGGGCGTACGAACTGGTGTTTGCGAAGCTGACGAAGAAGCTGCAACGCGAGATCGCCGGGACGGCTTGACCTCGCCCTCGTGCGACCGTCGCGCCCGATATGGCGGATAATCCATCCATCATTCACCCGGCCGCAGATTGTTCACATGTACGAATTTCACCACCAACGTGCCCGCGCGCTGCTCGACAACGCGGAAGAGATCTTTGACGCCGCCGCCGTGAAGGCCGCGGTCAGCAACGTGGCCCATACGCTGAACGAGCGCTTCGGCCACGACGACGAATTCCCCCTCGTGCTGGGCGTGATGGGCGGCGCCGTCGTGTTCACGGGCCACCTGCTGCCGCAGCTGACGTTCCCGCTCGAATTCGACTACATCCACGTCAGCCGTTATGGCGACGAGGACCGCGGCGGCGCAGTGGTGTGGAAGGTCGTGCCGCGCTCGAACGTCGAGGGCCGCACCGTCATCGTTGTCGACGATATCCTGGACGAGGGCGAAACGCTGGCCCACGTCAAACAGCGCCTGCTGGACATGGGCGCGCGCGAAGTCATCATCGCCGTCTTTGCCGACAAGGCGATCGGCAAGGCAAAACCGATCCATCCCGATATCGTCGGACTGACGATCCCCAACCGCTTCGTCGTCGGCTTCGGCATGGACGCCTATGGCTACTGGCGCAACCTGCCGGGCCTGTGGGCGCTGCGCGGCGAGGACCTGTCGACGGGCTGATTCAGCGCCAATTCAGCGTTCGCGGCGCTCCAGTACCGCGTCCACCAGGCCGTACTCGACGGCGGCGCCGGCCGACATGAAGTTGTCGCGTTCCGTGTCGCGGGCAATGCGGGCGATGTCCTGGCCCGTGTTCTCGGCCATGATGCGGTTCAGGCGCTCGCGCAGGTACAGCACCTCCTTTGCCTGGATCTCGACGTCCGCCGCCGTCCCCTGCGAGCCGCCGCTGGGCTGGTGGATCATGATGCGGGCATTCGGCAGCGCGTAACGCTTGCCCTTCTCTCCCGCCGCCAGCAGGAATGCGCCCATGCTGGCCGCGAAGCCCGTGCAGATCGTCGCCACGGCCGGGCGAATAAAGCGCATCGTATCCAGGATCGCCATGCCCGCGTAGACGGAGCCGCCCGGGCAGTTGATGTACAGTGAGATGTCCTTGTCGGGATTGTCCGCTTCCAGGAACAGCAGCTGGGCAACGACCAGGTTGGCCGTATCGTCGCCGATGGGGCCGACGAGGAAAACGATGCGCTCGCGCAGCAGGCGCGAATAGATGTCGTAGGCACGCTCGGCGCGGCCCGTCTGTTCGATCACGGTGGGAATCATGTGCATGGCGGTTCCTCAAGTGGTGGCATTACCCGCTTGACGCTCTGGCGCGACGGGACGTGACAACGATATTTTTGCTGGCCGCTGTCACGTTTCACCCGGCCCGGTCGTCATGCATGCGAAGGAGGACTTATGAGCGATTCCATCGAAACGTTCGAAGCGTCGCGCCGGCGCTTATTGTCGATCGCCTACCGCATGCTGGGCAGCATGGCCGAGGCGGAAGATATCGTGCAGGAGACGTGGCTGCGCTGGCACGGCGCGCGGCCCGAGGCGCTGGCGACCCCGGTGGCGTGGCTGACGACGGTCACGACGCGCCTGGCGATCGACCGCCTGCGCAGGCTGCGTCGCGAACGCGATGCCGAAGGCCACTGGCTGCCGGAGCCTTGGCTGGTCGACACGCTGCCGTCGGCCGAGGACACCGTGTCGCGGCTGTGCGAGCTGTCGTATGGCGTGCTGCTGCTGCTCGAACGGCTGAGCCCCGACGAGCGCGCGGCGCTGCTGCTGTACGAAGTGTTCGATGCCAGCCATGACGAGATCGCGCGCATCCTCGGCCGCAAGGTCGAGCATTGCCGCCAGCTGGTGCGGCGCGCCCGGGAACGGATCAAAGGACCGGTCCGGCGCCCGACGCGCGATGGCGGTGCGGCGCTGGCCGGCGCGTTTGTCGCGGCGATCCGCGCGCAGGACAAGGCGGCAATGATCCGCCTGCTGGCGTCCGATGCGACGCTTGTCGGCGACACGGTCCCGACGCCGGTCACGGCCGGTCCCGCCGCGCTGGCCGGACCGCTGCTGCGCATGACGGCGGGGATGCACTGCACACTCGTCGGCATCAACGGCGGCTGGGGCGTCATGCTGCGGCACGGCCATATTGAGCTGTTGCTGAGCATTGAGCCGGACGGCGAATTCATCGCGGCCGTCTACGCCGTGATGCCGCGCCAGGTGTTCGCATTTGCGTAACCCCTCAATGGGGGATAGCCTCCCCCCATCCTAAGCCCAATGGGCGCGGGCGCGCGAAAGACTTACCATTTTTGCATACCCTACAACCGACGAGGTGCAAAAATGAGCAACGCAAAACTGGAAGTCCTGACCCCGCACAACAGCCAGATCATCTTCATCGATCACCAGCCGCAGATGGCGTTCGGCGTGCAGTCGATCGACCGCCAAGTCCTCAAAAACAACACCGTCGCGCTGGCCAAGGCGGCGAAAGTGTTCAACATCCCGACCATCATCACCACCGTGGAAACGCAGAGCTTCTCGGGCAATACGTACCCGGAACTGCTGGACGTGTTCCCGGGCCAGGACATCCTGGAACGCACGTCGATGAACTCGTGGGACGACCAGAAGGTGCGCGACGCGCTGGCGAAAAACGGCAAGAAGAAAGTGGTCGTGGCCGGCCTGTGGACGGAAGTGTGCAACAACAGCTTCGCCCTGTGCGCGATGCTGGAAGGCGACTACGAAATCTACATGGTGGCCGACGCGTCGGGCGGCACGTCGAAGGAAGCGCACGACTACGCCATGCAGCGCATGATCCAGGCCGGCGTCGTGCCGGTGACGTGGCAGCAGGTGATGCTGGAATGGCAGCGCGACTGGGCGCACCGCGACAGCTACGATGCCGTCATGAACATCGTCAAGGAACACTCGGGCGCGTACGGCATGGGCGTCGACTACGCCTACACGATGGTGCACAAGGCACCGTCGCGCCAGGCTTCGCAGCATGAGACGCTGGCGCCGGTGCCCGCGAAGTAATCGAAATAAAAAAAACCGGTGCCAGGCACCGGTTTTTTTTGCGTTACAGCGCCAGGCGCGCCCGCGCGGCGGCATATTCCGCCTTCAACCGCTCCACCATCTCGGCCACGGTCGGGATATCGTCCATCAGGCCGACACCCTGCCCCGCGCCCCAGATATCGCGCCATGCCTTGGCGCTGCCGGAACCAAAGCTCATCTTGCTCTTGTCCGATTCGGGCAGCGCTTCCGGATCCAGGCCGGCGGCAACGATCGATTTCTTCAGGTAGTTGCCGTGCACGCCCGTAAACAGGTTCGTGTAGACGATGTCCGCCGCGGACGATTCCACAATCGCGTCGCGATAGTCCTGGCTGACGTTCGATTCCTGCGTGGCCAGCCAGCGCGAACCGATGTACGCGAAGTCCGCACCCATTGCCTGCGCCGCCAGGACAGCGTCGCCCGTGGCGATGGAGCCGGACAGCGCGATCGGGCCGTCGAAGAATTTGCGCACTTCGCCCACCAGCGCGAACGGCGACAGCGTGCCGGCATGGCCGCCGGCGCCCGTGGCGACGAGGATCAGGCCATCGACGCCGGCTTCCAGCGCCTTCTGGGCGTGGCGGATCGAGACCACGTCGTGCAGCACGATGCCGCCGTAGCTGTGGATCGCATCCAGCATCTCCTTTGGCGGCGCGCGCAGCGACGAGATGATGATCGGCACCTGGTGCTTGACGCAGACTTCGACGTCGTGCGCCAGGCGGTCGTTCGACTGGTGCACGATCTGGTTGACGGCGATCGGGCCGACCTTCTTGTCCGGATTGGCGCGCTGGAAATCGGCCAGCTCGGCCTGCAGATCCGTCAGCCACGTATCGAGCAGCTCGGCCGGACGCGCGTTCAGCGCCGGAAAGGAGCCGACGATGCCGGCCTTGCACTGCGCCGCCACCAGGGCCGGGCCGCTGGCGATGAACATCGGCGAAGCGATAACGGGAAGAGACAGGTTTTGCAGCACTGGAGGCAGGGCCATGGTCGACTCGCGCAAAGTAAATAAAGGTTAAGGGACAATCGAACCGATTATAGACCCGTAAAAGTACGGTCGTGCGAATTCTAGACGGAACGCTCTATCCACAGCCGAGCCCGTGTCCACCGCGGGGTCACACCCCGACATGGACACAAGCTCAGCCGAGAAATAAATAAATCTTCAGAAAGTGCTATTGCTGAAGTTGTGTCTAAGTCGGGGTGTGACCCCTTGGTGGACACGGGCTGAGCCGCAGCTGGTTGGTTTTACGTATTGACGAGGAATTCTCCCTCGACCTTCGCGGCCAGTCCCCGCACCAGTTGCTTGATGGTCCACGCCGCCAGCTCTTCGTCGCTTTTGTGCAGATACCGGCGATTCGATTCGACGACGACGGGGATCGATGCGAGAAGTGGCGCGACGTCGGCCACGGCGATCTTCTGGCGGTCCAGCAGCAGGAATTTGAGCAGCACCTTGACGCCGTATTCGGCGTTGTTCGATGGCTTCGAGGACAGGAAATCAAGCCGGCGGCGGGCCCGTTGCAATGCCGCGCCGACGTCGTCGAACACGGCGCCGTGGCCGGGGATGACGATGTCCACATCCAGGCCGGCGATGAGGTCCAGGGTGGCCGCCGCCTCGGCGAAGCCCGCGTCGCCTTCCAGTTCCGGGAAGATGACGCCGAAGCCGTTGTGCCACAGCGCGTCCGCCGAGATCAGGACTTTATGCTGCGGGCAGTACCAGATCAGCGAATGCGCGTGGTGGCCGGGGGCGCCCAGCACGTTCCAGGTTTCACCACCCAGGGTCAGCACATCGCCAGGCGCCACCGTGCCGGCAATCGTAAAACGGGGGCATTGCTGGCCGGTGGCCTTGAACGTCAGCGCCTCCTCGTCCCAGCGGCGCACCTTTTCCTCTTCCTCGGCCGGCACGTATGTCGCGCAGGCATACTGCGCCTGCAGCGCCGCGTTGCCGCCGCAGTGGTCGGAATGCAGGTGCGTCGTGTACAGGCGGTCCAGCGCACGGTCCTGCAGCGCATGCCGCACCAGCGCCACGGTCTGCGGCGCGTGCGTGACGTAGCCGCTGTCGACCAGCGCCGTGTCGTCGGGTCCCACCAGCAGGATATTGTTGGCGGAGAGCCAGCCGCGTTCGAAGACGCGGATGGAGTCGGGTAATGTCTTCATCGCTTTAACTGGAAAGCCAGGGAAATCCTGGCGAATTCCACCAGCACGTCCTGCGTGCCGCCATTGAATGTGGCAAACGCCGTGCCGGTGCGCACGATCATCCGTGGCGGAAAAAGCCACGACAGGTACGGAATGCCGATCATCTTCGCGCCGCGCACTTCGTCCCAGCGCACTTTCCTGTCGATCACGCCCGTCTGGCGGATGCCGTCGGCATCGATCGTCGTCGTCGCGTGCAGGAACCAGTACAGGCTCACGGCCAGCATCGCGCCCGCCCCCAGCAACAGGGCGTGCACGCCGAAGCTGAACGCCGGCAGGGGGTAGCGCATGGCGACGCTGACGGCGTAGGCGGCCAATGCGAGCGTCAGGATGGTGGCCGCGGCCTTGAAACCGCGACCGTACGCCGGCCCCACGACGGTGCGTTCGGGTCGATAGAAGGACATGGTCGGTAACTTAATCGAAATCGAGCGTCTGCTCGCGGCGGCGCAAGTCCGCCCACACGGCGCGCTTGAAATCGTCGCTGGCATTGGCCCATGCGACGATTTCGTCAATCGTGCGCAGGCAGCCCTCGCAGTAGCCCGTATCGCGATTCATCTTGCACAGGCTGACGCAGGGCGACGGCACGGGCGATGCCAGAGGCGGCGCACTCTCCGGCGGCGGAACAGAATTCATGGTGAGGTGGAGTTGAGTAACAGGCCGTATTCTAGCCGATCCAGTGTTGCGCCAGTCCGTAGCGTTTCTGGCTATACTGGACCAAAACAAGGCCCGTGGACCACGATTGATCGAACACGGAGCGCCGAGGAGACGCAGTCCAGACGCGCAAGGTTGTACTCGAGGAAGAGGGTAACCAGCGTGCAGGTAGCGCGGCGGCAGTCATTGCGAAGTGAAATCCGCAAGCTTGCCGTAACTGACGAATCCACCAGCCTCCGAGGTATGCATGAAACACGGTCAACACTGGTTTACCCAGGTCCGAAAGACGGCGGAAGCCATCTTCGGTCGCAACGCCTTTCCTGACGGCGCGTTCGACTTCCCCGCGGCGTTCGAGCTGCCGGAGACGATCTTCGATCCGCCACCACCCGTGCCGGCCCCGATGCAGCCGGGGGCCCGCTTTCTGCATGGCGTCTACACCAACGATGCCGGCACGCGCCGCTATAAACTGTATATTCCCTCGACATGGCGCGGCCAGCGCCTGCCGCTGGTCGTCATGCTGCACGGCTGCGCGCAGGACCCGGACGATTTCGCCGCCGGCACGCAGATGAACGCCGTGGCCGAGGAACGCAAGTGCTTCGTGCTGTATCCCGCCCAGTCGCCCGATGCCAACAACTCGCGCTGCTGGAACTGGTTCAATGCGCTCGACCAGCGTCATGGACAAGGGGAACCGTCCATCATCGCCGGCATGACGGAACAGGTGCTGGACCATTACCCCGTCGCCCGCAACCAGGTGTATATCGCCGGCATGTCCGCCGGCGGCGCAATGGCGATCATCGTCGGCACGCTGTACCCGGAGCTGTTCCGCGCCGTCGGCGTGCATTCCGGCCTGCCCTACGCGGCGGCGCGCGACCTGCCTTCGGCGCTGTCGGCCATGCAGCGCGGCGCCGCCGGTGCCAGCCGCACCAACAGCGCGGGACTGCCGATGATCGTGTTCCATGGCGACCAGGACACGACCGTCCATCCGGCCAACGGCGAAGAACTGCTGGCGCAGGGCCTGCGCAGCCATCCGCTGGGCGGCACCTCGCAGCCATCGCGGCTGGCCGGGCGCGTGCCGGACGGTCATGCCTACACGCGCATCAAGCACTGGCTGCACGACGGTTCGCCGCTGGCGGAACACTGGGTGATTCACGGCGCGGGCCATGCCTGGTCGGGCGGCAGCGCGGCAGGCAGCTATACCGACGGCAGAGGGCCGGACGCCAGCCGCGAAATGATGCGCTTCTTCAGTACTGTCAGGACGGGGTAGGCGCCGGCTGGGCCGCAATGTGGGAGCGCAAGCACGTGGGGCACCAGCAGCCGGCAGCGGCCTGCCCGTCCGGCACCGGCACGTCCGGTACCGGAACGTCCGGCACCGGCACGACCGGCGGCAATGCCGTGCACCAGCAGGGCGTGGCATCAAGCTTGCCGTCCGGTCCCGGGTCCGCCATCGCGCAATGAAAGGTCGCGCCGCAGCGCTCGCAGGTGCTCATGGGGCGAGCCTAGCGGAACGGCGTCGAAAATACAATCTTTGGCCCTATAATGCGCAGGCACGCCGTAAAATCGCGCCGCGCGCCGTGACAGGCGCCCGGCCGGCCGCCGTGCCGGAGCCTGCCGCTTCGCTGTAAAATCGCCACAATATTTTTACCGGACCCGCCATGACCCAACTGACCAACTTGAGCCTGGACATGCCAGCAGACGACCTGACCGCGGTTTCGCCGCAGATCAAGGCACAAATCCTGGCCGAGGCTCTGCCGTACATCCGTAATTTTCATGGCAAAACCATCGTCATCAAATACGGCGGCAATGCGATGACCGACGAGCGCCTGAAGCACGGCTTCGCGCGCGATGTGATCCTGCTGAAACTGGTGGGCATGAATCCGGTGGTGGTCCACGGCGGCGGTCCGCAGATCGACAACGCGCTGAAAAAAATCGGCAAGCAGGGCACGTTCGTGCAGGGCATGCGCATCACCGACGAGGAAACCATGGAAGTGGTCGAGTGGGTGCTGGGCGGCGAAGTGCAGCAGGATATCGTGATGCTGATTAATCACTACGGCGGCCAGGCCGTCGGCCTGACGGGCAAGGACGGTGGCCTGATCCGCGCGCGCAAGATGGCGATGCCGGACAAGCAGAACCCCGGCCAGTACCTGGACATCGGCTTTGTCGGCGAAATCGACGCGATCAACCCCGCTGTCGTGAAAGCGCTGCAGGACGACGCGTTCATCCCGATCATCTCGCCGATCGGTTTCGGCCAGGATGGCCAGGCGTACAACATCAATGCCGACGTCGTCGCCGGCAAGATCGCGGAAATCCTGAAGGCGGAAAAGCTGATCATGATGACCAATATCGCCGGCGTGCAGGACAAGAACGGCAACCTGGTGACCGACCTGTCGGCCCGCGAGATCGACGAGATGTTCGCCGACGGCACCATCTCCGGCGGCATGCTGCCGAAGATCTCGTCCGCGCTGGACGCGGCCAAGTCCGGCGTCAACACGGTCCACATCATCGACGGGCGGATTGAACACAGCCTGCTGCTGGAAGTGTTGACCGAACAGGCGTTTGGCACTATGATCCGGTCTCACTAAAAAATCCGGCGGCGCAGTAGCAACAACGCGCTGCCCGGTCTTTTTGAATGCCCTTTTAGCTCAGTGGTAGAGCACTCCCTTGGTAAGGGAGAGGCCACGTGTTCAATCCACGTAAAGGGCACCATCCGGTTTCAGCTTCCTGCTTCCCTCCCGCCGCACCCCGGTTTTCAGTACACCCGCTCCACCCGCAATCCCTGCTTGCGCAATAATTCCGGCACGCTGCCCGCGCCCACCAGGTGCAGGACACCGATGGCGGCCACGCTGCGCCGTTCCGTCTTGAGCAGTCGCGCGATGCCGTCCGCCAGGCCCGGATTGCGCTCGGCCAGCAGCACCTGGCTGACAAATTTGCCTGAATATGTCGTGTCGGCCGCGGTCTTGGCCGCGATGCGGTCCAGCGCCGCCGCGTCCGCGTTCTGCCATGCCTGCGCAATGGCGCGTGCATCGTCCGCCTGCTCCTTGTCCTCGATCGCATCGATGCTCTCGCGCAGAAAGCGGGCCTGATCGGCGACGCTCATGCGGCCGAACAGCGCCATCTGCCCACTCACCGATTCCAGTTCGATCACCTTCTGGCCGCGCGCGTGCGCCTGCTGCGCCAGCCAGGCATCCACGGCCAGGTCGGCCTGGTAGCCCTGCGCCTCGAATTCGCGCACGGCCAGCAGGCTGGCGATCATCCACGGTTTCATCAGCGCCACCGTACGCGGGTCGATGCCGTACTGGCGCAGCAGCCGGTCGAGCCGTGGCCGGTATGCCGCCGGCAGTTCCGCGCTGGCCGGGCCGCGCCCGTTCTGGTACATGCCGTGTTCGCGCACGGCACGCGCGATCTCGTCCTGGGGTCCCAGTGGATCGACTTCCAGCGCCAGCGCGTCGGCCTCGCGCAGTGCCGTCATCAGGCGCGGCTCGAGCGGATAAAAACTTTGCGCGCCCACGTGGATGGTGCCGAACAGCCAGGCCACATGGCCGCCCTGCTCGATGCGGAACAGGGCGCCGCGATCGGGCGTCGGCCCGGCTTCCGCGGCAACGGCAAAGCCCGTCGTAAACCAGAGCAGGCTCGTAAACATCACTATAATCAGGCGTCGCATGCTGTCCTTCTACTTTCAACAGACGTGAATATTAAACCCTCCGCACCGGTCTGGCTGTTCGACCTCGATAACACGCTGCACAACGCGTCGCACGCCATCTTCCCCGCGATCATGGCCAACATGAATACGTATATCGCCCGTGTGCTGGGCGACGGCGTGACGCCCGCCGGCATCGACGCCGTCAACGCGGCACGCACGCTGTACTGGAAGCGCTACGGCGCCACGTTGCTGGGACTGATCCGGCATCACGGCGTAAGGGCCGACCACTTCCTGCGCGAGACGCACGACATGGACGGCCTGCTGTCGATGATTCGCCACGAAAAAGGCTTGGGGAGCTTGCTGCGCCGGCTGCCGGGGCGCAAAATCCTGCTGACCAACGCACCGCACCGCTATTCGACGAAGGTGCTGCGCCACCTGGGCATCCACCGCCAGTTCGCCCATCACATCGCCATCGAATCGATGCGGGTGCACGGCCAGTTGCGGCCCAAGCCGTCGAAGCTGTTGCTGCGCAAGGTGATGCGCCACCAGCGCGTGACGGCGCGGCGCTGCATCCTCGTCGAGGACACGCTGGCCAACCTGCGCACGGCCCATGCGCTGGGGATGCGCACGGTGTGGGTCACGCAGTACCTGAAAGTGGGCGATCCGATCGGCACGGCCCATCCGCCGAAGCGGCTGACGCGACCCGGCTGGGTCGATGTCAAAGTAAAATCCGTGCGGAAGCTGCCGGCCCGCTTGTCCCGGCTGCTCTGACTATCGCGTTTTTTTGAAGAGATCCCATGGCAAGCACACCTCCTGGCCAACGCAAGCTGCAAATCCTGCAAGCCCTCGCCGCGATGCTCGAGCATCCGAAAGGCGAGAAGATCACCACCGCCGCCCTGGCGCGCAAACTGGAGGTGTCCGAAGCGGCGCTGTACCGCCACTTCGCCAGCAAGGCGCAGATGTTCGAGGGCCTGATCGAGTTTATCGAATCCACGGTCTTTGGCCTCATCAACCAGATCGCCGAACGCCAGCAGGACGGCCTGGCGCAGGCCCGCGACATCCTCGGCATGCTGCTGCAGTTTGCTTCGAACAATCCGGGCATGACGCGCGTGCTGATCGGCGACGCGCTCGTCAACGAGGACGAGCGTCTGCAGCAGCGCATGAACCAGTTTTACGGGCGCGTCGAACTGGCCCTGAAAGGCGCGCTGCGCCAGGCGGCGGCCGAGGGTAACGGCCACGAGGCCGACGTGGCCGCGCGTGCCGACCTGCTGGTCAGCTTCGTATTGGGGCGCTGGCACCGTTACGCGAAAAGCGGGTTTCAGCTGGCGCCCGGCCAGGAGGCGGCGGTGCAGATCGCCCTGCTGCTGCACTGAGTTCCTTATGCAACGATTCAACGCCGCGGCGTTCGCCGCCCTGCTGGCCGGCGGCGTGGCGATCGGCTTTGCCGGCATTTTCATGCGCCTGTCCGACGTCAACCCGATTGCCTCGGCCTTCTGGCGCATGCTGCTGGCCGCGCCCGTGTTGTGGGGCTGGGCGTTCATGACGGCGCGGAGCGACCGCGCCGCGGGCCTGCGCACGGAGCTGTCCAGGATCCTCGTGCTGGCCGGCCTGTTCTTCGGCATCGAGCTGGGGATCTGGCACCTGGCGCTGCACTACACGACGGTCGCCAACGCCACCTTGTTGTCGAACATGGCGCCGCTGTTCATCGCGCTGTGGCTGTGGCTTGCGCACGGCACGCGGTTTTCGCGCGGCTTCCTGGGTGGCATGGCGCTGGCGTTGACCGGCGCGGTGCTGCTGATCGGCCCCAGCGCAGGCAGTGGCGGCACGCACCTGCTGGGCGACGGCCTCGGTTTGCTGTCGACGACGTTTTATGCGGCCTACCAGCTGGTCATCAAGGACGCCCGCGACAGCTATTCGACGGCGCGCCTGATGGCCTGGAGCACGACGATCACCGCCATCGTGCTCTTCCCGTTCGCCCTGTGGATGCCGGGCCCCTTCTGGCCCGCGGACGCCGCCGCGTGGCTGCCGCTGCTGGGCCTCGCGCTGATCGCCCAGATCGGCGGCCAGACCGTGATAGCCTACGCGTTTGCGCACCTGCCCGCGTCGCTCGCTTCCGTCAGCCTGCTGGTCCAGCCGTTGACGGCGGCGATTGCCGCGCTGGCCATTTTCGGCGAGCGCATCGGCCCATGGCAGCTGGGCGGCGGCGCGCTGCTCCTGTGCGGTATCTATTTTTCCAAGCGTGGTTTTAATTCATGAGTACCGAATGCTTTGCCCTGCTGGACGATGCCGGCGACGGCCGTCGTTCCCGCCTGTTCAGCCGTCATGCCGGCACATTGACCTGCGCCACGCCGGGCGACTGGCCGGCGCTGCTGGCGGACCTGGAAGCGGCGCTGCAGCGCGGCCAGTACGCCGTGCCGCTGCTGACCTATGAGCTGGGCCACACGCTGGTCGGCCTGCCGCCACGAACGCCGGCCGCGCCGCTGGGGCAAGTGCTGCTGTTCGACCGGTGCGACCTGCTGTCGCAGCAGGACGTCGCGGCCTGGCTGGCGGAGCAGACGGCAGGCGACGACGCACCCGCCGGCATCGCGGACATCCATCCTGATGTCACGCCGGCGCAGTTCACCACGGCGATCGAGCGCATTCGCGCCTACATCGCCGCCGGCGACACGTATCAGGTCAACTACACCTACCGCCTGCGCTGCGACGCGTTCGGCTCCCCGGCCGCGTTGTATCAGCGGCTGCGCGCGCGCCAGCCCGTGCCCTATGGCGCGCTGGTGATGCTGCCCGACGGCGCTGCCGTGCTGTCGCTGTCGCCCGAGCTGTTCATCCGCCACGATGCCGGCACCTTGACGGCGCGGCCGATGAAAGGCACGGCGCCGGCGGCAACGCCCGGACCCGATGCCGGGGCGGACAACGCGCGCCGCGCCGCGGACCTTGCGGCCGATCCGAAGAACCGCGCCGAAAACCTGATGATCGTCGACCTGCTGCGCAACGATATCGGCCGCGTCGCCGTCACCGGCACCGTGCATGTGCCGGCGCTGTTCGACGTCAACCGCTATGCCAGCGTGCTGCAGATGACGTCCACCGTGCAGGCGCAACTGCGCCCGGATGCCACGCTGGCCGAGATTTTCACCGCGCTGTACCCGTGCGGCTCCATCACGGGCGCGCCGAAGCGCCGCACGATGGAAATCATCGCCGAGCTGGAGCCGGCGCCACGCGGGCTGTACACCGGGGCGATCGGGTGGTTCGATCCGGCGCCTGCCGGTAAAACCTTCGGCGACTTCTGCCTGAACGTGCCGATCCGCACGCTGTCGCTGCAGCCGCCACGGGACGGCGTGCGGCGCGGCGAGATGGGCGTCGGCGCCGGCATCGTGTACGACAGCGTGCCGGCCGACGAATACGCCGAGTGCCAACTGAAAGCGCGCTTCCTGACAGGACTGGCGAACGACTTCGAGCTGTTTGAAACGATGTACGCCACGCGCGAGGACGGTGCGCGGCACGTCGAACGCCACCTGGCGCGGCTGGCGGCATCGGCCCGCTACTTCGGATTTGCCTGGGACGAAGCAGCCGCCCGCGCCTACATCACAATGGCTTGCGAAGCCCTGCCTCCGTCGACACCGCACCGACTGCGGCTGGCGACCAACCGCGCCGGCGCCTTTGCCGTGCAGACCGGCATCTTGATGCCGTTGCCGGAGCCGGTGCGCGTGCTGCTGGCGCCAGAGCGTACGACGTCAACGGATCTGTTCCTGCGCCATAAAAGCACGCTGCGCGCCGGTTACGACGCGGCGTGGCGGGCGGCGGAAGCGCAGGGCGCATTCGACCAGCTCTTCTGTAACGAGCGCGGCGAGATCACCGAGGGCGGCCGCAGCAACGTGTTCCTCCGGCTGGACGGCCAATGGCTGACGCCACCGCTGGCGGGCGGGCTGCTGCCGGGGGTCATGCGCGCCGTGGTGCTGGAAGCGTGGGGCGCGCGCGAAGCCGTCATCACCCCCGCCATGCTGACCGCAGCCGAGGAAATCGTCGTCTGCAACGCGCTGCGCGGCGCGATGCGGGCCGTGCTGGTGCCGGTCGCTACAGACTGACGAACGGCGTGAACCCGCCCATGATCATCCGCTTGCCGTCAAACGGCATCGTCTCCATCATGTCGCCCATGCGCGGGTCCTGCATGACTTTCGCGTTCACGGCATCGCGCTCTTCACGCGAGTTGTAGACGATCCATGAGAAGAACACGACTTCGTCATCCTTCAGCTGCACAGCTTGGGGAAAAGACGTCAGTTGTCCCGGCTTGACGTCTTCGGCCATGCATTCGCGAAATTCCAGCGCACCGTGTTCGCGCCAGATGGCGCCCGCCTTTTCCGCCAGCGCGCGGTAGGCATCCAGTTGAGTTTTCGGGACAGGTACGATAAAGCCATCGACATAAGCCATGCTGGTCTCCTGGTGGTGGTGAACGGTCAGCCACCAGCTTAGTCAACGGATGCGCCTGCAACAAGGAATGCTTTGCGATAAGCTCCCGGGCTCGTATCGAGCAGGCGGCGGAAATGGTGGCGCAGCGATTCCTCCGAGCCGAATCCCGCCCGCTCGGCCACCTGCGCCAGCGGCAGCGGCGACTCCAGCAGATCCTTTGCGATAGCGATGCGTTCGCGCGTCAGCCATTCCGTCGGGCCCAGACCGGTGGTGTCCTGGAACTGGCGCTGCAGCGTGCGCGGACTCATGGCCGCGCGCTGCGCCATCGACGCCACCGTATGCGCGCCGACCGGATGGCGGCGCAGCCAGTCCATCAACCGGGTCAGCCGGCCCGCCTCGTCGGCCGGCATGGGTCGCGGCAGGAACTGCGCCTGGCCGCCGGCGCGATGCGGCGGCACCACCAGCCGCTGCGCCACCAGGTTGCCGACGCGGGCGCCGTAATCGCGCCGGACGAGGTGCAGCAGCATGTCCAGCCCCGCCGCCGAGCCGGCCGACGTGATGACCTGGCCGTTGTCGATGTACAGCGCGTCCGGCTCAACCTGCACCTGCGGATAGCGGCGCGCCAGCCGCTCGGCATAGCGCCAGTGCGTGGTGGCGCGCTGGCCGTCCAGCACCCCCGCCGCGGCCAGCACGAACACGCCCGAGCAGATGGAGCACAGGCGTGCGCCACGCCGGTGTGCCGCGCGGATCAGCGCCAGCAACGCGGCGGGCGGTTCCTCGTCCGCGTCGCGCCAGCCGGGGATGACGATGGTGTCGGCCTTGCGCAGCAATCCCGGCGCATAGCGCGCCTGGACGGTAATGCCGCCGGCGGCGCGGATCGGTCCCCGCTCGACGGCGGCAACGCTGAAGTCGTACCAGTCCACGTCCAGTTCCGGACGGTCCAGGGCAAACAGCTCGACGGTACAGCCGAATTCAAACGTGCACAGGCCGTCGTAGGCCAGGGCGACAACACGGTGACGGGAGTTCATGGCGCAATCTTAACGCACGTTGTCGTCCGCGCCAGTGCCAGCGTAACGGCGCCGGCCCGACAATGGACCCACACAAACAACGGAGGAACCATGTCGATCGTGACGGAAGTAGCGGCTGCGGCCAGCGAAGAAGCGCTGGCGCATTTTGAACGTTCATTGCGTTTTGAAACCGATTGCTGGGACGTGCACAGCGTGCTGGGCACGCCACAGCAGGACTTCGTGCTGCTCGACGTGCGCGGCACGGAAAGCTATGCGCGCGGCCACGTGCCCGGTGCCGTGGATCTGGCGCACCGCAAGATCATCGCGTCGAAACTGGCGGACTACCCGCCCGATACGCTGTTCGTCACGTATTGCGCGGGGCCGCACTGCAACGGCGCCGCCCGCGCCGCGATCCGCCTGGCGCGGCTGGGACGGCCGGTAAAGACCATGCCGGGCGGCGTGACGGGCTGGCTCGACGAAGGATTTGAACTGGTCGCCTGACCCTTAGCCGGCCAGTGCCTTTTCGACGGCGCCAACCAGTTCCTTGTCGGTCGGCTTGACCTTGCTGGGGAAGCTGTCGAGGACCTTGCCATCGCGGCCGATCAGGTACTTGTGGAAGTTCCACGCGGGGGTCTTGCCGGTGGCCTTGATCAGGTCCGTGTACAGCGGGTTCGGCGCACTGCCCGAGACAACGGTCTTGGCGAACATGGGGAACTTGACGCCGTAGGTGTTATAGCAGAAGTCGGCGATCTCCTTGCTGCTGCCCGGCTCCTGCTTGCCGAAGTCGTTCGACGGGAAGCCCAGCACGACAAGGCCCTTGTCGGCATATTTGGCATACAGGCCCTCGAGTCCTTCGTACTGGGTCGTGAAACCGCAGTAGCTGGCCGTGTTCACGACGAGGACGACCTTGCCGGCGTACTGGCACAGGTCTTGCGGCACATCGTCCTGCAGGCGCTTGAACGACTGGCGCAGGATCGCCGGGCAGCTGGCGGGACGGGCCGTCAGCGCCGGGGCCGCCGCCTTGGCGGGCTGCTGCGCAAAGGCCGGTGCCGTGCTCAGGAAGCCAAGCAGCGATAAGGACACAACACGAAGTGAAAAAGTCATGGTGGGCTCGACAAAGTATGCGGGGAAGACCATTGTATGTCACCGCCCGCACGCGCCGCGAATCGCACGCATCCTGCAAGCCGCCGGCGGCACAGTGCGGTTCGCGTCGACGCTGCGTGGTATTACCGCCTGCCGATACGATTGAGCGACAATTCGGCACCGGGATTTGCGCGACACTGGCGTCTTTATCCGGGCACGCAGCATCCGACGCCATCGCTATGGAGAGGTCCGCCATGTATCGCATCAGCCGTACGCTTCTCGTTCGTCTTCTGGTCGCCCTGGCCATGCTGGTGGCGACCTTGCTGCTGCCGCCGGCGTTGCGGCCCACGCAGGCCCAGCCCATCAGCCTGCCGGCGCTGAAGGCGGATCAATTGTCCGTGTCCGGCCTGTCGTCCGGCGGCTTCATGGCCGTGCAGTTCGACGTCGCCTATTCGGCCAGCATCGTCGGTGCGGGCATCATCGCGGGCGGGCCATACAACTGCTCGCGCGGCAGCGTCAACGTCGCCACGATGATCTGCAGTTGTACCAGCGGCCTGCCGTGGTGCAGCGTGTCCGAGGGCGGCACGGGCGTGGCGAACCTGGTCGAGACCACGGCGCTGTACGCGTCGCGCGGCCACATCGACGCCACCGCGAACCTGGCCGCGCAGCGCATCTGGCTGTTTTCCGGCCGCGCCGACACCGTCGTGCCCACGCCCGTGATGGACGACCTGGCGGCGTACTACCGCCACTACCTGCCGCCAGAGCGCATCCGCTACCGCAGCGACATCCGGGCGGAGCACGCGATCCCCACCGACAACTTCGGCAACGGCTGCGCACAGTTGGGGGCACCCTACATCAGCGACTGCGACGTGGATGGCGCAGGAGAACTGCTGAACTGGATTTACGGCGGACTGAATCCAAAGTCGGCCGAGGCTCCGGCGGGACGTTTTATTGAGTTCGACCAGGAAGAGTTCCTGCCGTCGCCACGCCGCCATGGCATGGCCAGCACCGGCATCCTGTACGTGCCGCCCGGCTGCGAAGGCGACGCCTCCGGCTGCCGGCTGCACGTGGCCTTCCACGGCTGCAAACAGACGGCCGCACTGGTCGGCGAAGCCCACACCCACCACGCCGGCTACAACGCGTGGGCGGACACCAACCGCATCCTCGTGCTGTACCCGCAGGCCGCCCCCGTCTACCCGTGGGCGAACCCCAACGCGTGCTGGGACTGGTTCAGCTATGACGACGCCAACTACGCCATCCAGTCGGGACGGCAGATGCGCGCCGTGAAACGGATGACGGAACGGCTGATGGGGAAATAAGATGGTGACTGGCCAGTTGGCCGCAGAGGTGCCGGGGACTGGCTCCTCTCGGGCCGAAGGGCCCGCGAGGTGCCTGTCCCCGACGGGCATGTCCCCGACGTAGGGTCCCCGACGTCGTTACCGTCGATCTACCCGTTACATGCCTCCGAGGCAGATGTATTTGATGACGAGGTAATCATCGATCCCATACTTCGACCCCTCACGCCCCAACCCCGACTGCTTGACGCCACCGAACGGCGCAATCTCGTTCGAGATCAACCCGGTATTCACGCCCACCATGCCCGACTCCAGCCCTTCGGAGACGCGCCAGATACGGCCGATATCGCGCGAGTAGAAATACGCGGCCAGCCCGAACTCCGTGCTGTTGGCCAGCGCCACCGCTTCGTCGTCCGTCTTGAAACGGAACAGCGGGGCCAATGGGCCGAACGTCTCTTCGCCGGCGACGATCATGTCGTTGCTGGCGTCGGCGATCACGGTCGGCTGGAAGAAGCTGTGGCCCAGCGCGTGACGCTTGCCGCCGGTCAGCAAACGGCCGCCCTTGGCCACTGCGTCCGCCACGTGCTGCTCCACCTTCTGCACGGCCTTCTCGTCGATCAGCGGGCCTTGCGTGACGCCCTGCTCCACGCCATTGCCCACCTTCAGTTTGTTGACGGCAGCGGTAAACTTCTCGGCAAACGCCTCGTACACGCCGTCCTGCACGTAAATCCGGTTGGCGCAGACGCAGGTCTGGCCGGCGTTGCGGTATTTGGAGGCGATGGCGCCTTCCACGGCCGCGTCCAGGTCCGCATCGTCGAACACGATGAACGGCGCATTACCGCCCAGTTCCAGCGACAGCTTCTTGATCGTCGGTGCGCACTGCTGCATCAGGATGCGGCCCACGGCGGTGGAACCGGTAAACGTCAGCTTGCGCACGATCGGATTGGCGCACATCTCGGCGCCGATCTCTTTCGGCGAGCCGGTGACGACGGAGAACACGCCCGGCGGCAAGCCGGCCTGCTCGGCCAGCACGGCCAGCGCCAGCGCGGAAAACGGCGTCGCTTCGGCGGGTTTCAGCACCATCGGGCAGCCGGCGGCCAGCGCCGGGCCCACCTTGCGGGTGATCATCGCGATCGGGAAGTTCCACGGCGTGATGGCCGCGCAGACGCCGATCGGCTCCTTCGTCACGATCAGGCGGCGGTCGGGCCATGGAGAAGCCAGCGTGTCGCCGTGCACGCGCTTGGCTTCCTCGGCAAACCATTCGATGAAGCTGGCGCCGAAGGCGACTTCACCCTTGGCTTCGGCCAGCGGCTTGCCCTGCTCCGTCGTCATCAACAGGGCCAGGTCGTCGGCGTTCGCCATGATGAGGTCATACCATTTGCGCAGCACGGCGGCGCGTTCCTTCGCCGTCTTCTTGCGCCACGCGGGCCACGCCGCATTGGCCGCCTCGATGGCGCGGCGCGTCTCGGCCGCGCCCATCATCGGAATGGTGCCCAGGTGTTCGCCCGTGGCCGGATTGGTCACGGGGTGGGTCTCGCCGTTGTCGGCATCGAGCCAGGCGCCATTGATATACGCTTGCTGGCGCAGCAGGGTCGGGTCTTTCAGTTGCATGGTCGTTCTCCGCATTTCAAAAAGTGAGAATAAGACAATTACTATGCCACATCGACGCGAGCCTTGCAGACGGTGCTAACGGACCCGGAGTTTGGCCAGCTTCGCGTCGCCCGGCGGCCAGCGCAGGTCCATGTCCTGCAGCGCTTCGACCAGCAACGTCGCCACGGCCAGGTCGCGGTGCGGCTTCGAATCGGCTGGCACGATGTACCACGGCGCATGCGGCGTGTCCGTTTCGGCAATGGCCTTTTCGTAGGCGCGATGGAAATCGTCCCACCGTTCGCGGTGCTTCAGGTCGGCCGGATCGAACTTCCAGTGCTTTTCGGGATTGTCGATACGGGCCTGCAGGCGCGCGCGCTGCTCGTCCTTCGAGATGTGCAGGAAGATTTTCAGGATCGTCGTTCCCGTCTCGGCCAGCATGCGTTCGAAGTCGCGGATCTGCGCATAGCGCTGGCTCAGTGCCGCCGGGTCCAGCTGGCCGTAGACAAACGGGTGCAGCACGTCCTCGTAATGGCTGCGGTTGAAGACGGCGATCTGGCCGTTGGGCGGCACGTGGCGGTGCACCCGCCACAGGTAGTCGTGGGCCACGTCTTCGGCGTTCGGCACGTCGAAGCGGACCGCGTCCAGGCCCATCGGATTGATCTTGCGGAACAGCTGGTGGACGGTGCCGTCCTTGCCGGAACAGTCCACGCCCTGCAGCACGATCAGCACCTTGCGGTTGCGCTCCGCATACAGCTTTTCCTGCAGTTCGGCGATCGTGTTGTGCAGCCGTTTTGCTTCGGCCTTGTCGTGTTTGGCGCCCTGGCCGTCATCGTCCCCGGCGCACAGCGGCGTGGCCGAGGCATCGGCATCCTTGAAACGGGGTTGGGCGGGGGTACGGAATCGTTTGCTGGCCTTCAAATGCACGTCTCCTGGTACGCGCAAGGTCACCTGGGATAACGCAGCGCCGCCACCTCGCGCAGGGCCGCCAGCATCGCTTCCGCGCCGGGGGCCAGACGGTGCTGCCTGCGTGTGACGATACCATACAGGTCCATCCGCAAGCCCAGATCGTACGGCAGTACCGTGAGCAGGCCCATGTCCAGGTACGGGCGCACCAGCTCCTCCGGCAGCGCGACGATCATGCGGCTGCCGATCAGCAGATTGGCGATGACGGGCAGCGCCAGCGACTCCACCGTCTCCGACGGCGGCTCGAGACCGTGCGACAGGAACAGCGCCGTCAGGCGGTCGCGCAGGATGCTGCCGGCGGGCGGCATGATCCACGGCTCGCCCGCCAGCTGCTCCAGACTCAAGGCATCGTGCTGCGCCAGTGGATGGCCGGCGCCGGCGATCAGGCAGTGCGGTTCATCCGTGACGGGTTCAAAATGCAGTTCGGCGGCGGCGTCCGAATCGAGCACGCGGCCGATGACAAGATCGAGTTCGCCCGCGCGCAGCTTCTCCGTGAGGATCTTGCTGGTATCGACGGTCACCGACACTTTCACCCTCTCGTGGCGTGTCTTGAGCAGCTTGATCGCATCGGGCAGCAGGCCGGCGGACGGCGTCAGCACGGCGCCCACCGCCACCGTGCCGGCGATCCCCGCCAGCAGTTCCATCACTTCCTGGTAGCCCGCGTCCATCTCGGCCAGCGCGGCGCCGGCGCGACGGATCATCACTTCGCCATACCACGTGGGCTGCACGCCGCGCGGCAGGCGCTCGAACAGTTGCACGTTCAGCGAGTATTCCAGTTCCGCCAGCAGTTTCGAGGCAGCGGGCTGCGTCAGGTTCGCCGCCTGCGCGGCGTGCAGGATCGAGCCATGCCGGCCCAACTCCACCAGCAGGACCAGCTGGCGCATCTTCAGGTGAGAGCGTACGAACCGGTCGGAGTGGATGTCAGGCATGCGATCTATCGGGGCAAAGGCTTACTCATGATAGAGCTGCGACCTGCCCCCGTCAATCAGGATGTCCGTGGCGTTGATGAAGCGGGCTTCGTCGCTGGCCAGGAACAGTGCCGTATAGGCCACTTCCTCTGGCGTGCCGATGCGCCGCGGCGGCAGCAGCGCCGCCTGGCGCGCCTCCTCGGCTGCCGGGTCGGGACAGCCGTCGAGCCAGGCGCGGATATTGTCCGTCATGATCAGCCCCGGCGAAATCGAATTGACGCGGACGCCGCGCGCCGCGTACTCGATGCCCAGCGATTTCGTCAGCCCCAGCAACGCGTGCTTGGCAACCGGGTACGGGAAGCAGCCGGGGATGATTTTATGGCCGTGCACCGAGGCGATATTGACGATGCTGCCGTTGCCCTGCTCCAGCAGCGCGGGCAGCGCGCTGCGAATGACGTTCCAGGCGCCTTCCAGGTCGACGGCAAAGCAGCGCTGCCATTCTTCCGCTGTCGTCTTCAGCGGATCGGTAAACACGTTCATGCCGGCGTTGTTGACGATGACGTCGATGCGGCCGAAGTGCATCAGCGCCTGCTTCGTCATCGCCGCCACCGCGTCGCAATCCGCAATATCGGCCACGATGAACAACGTGTTGGCGCCGCCCAGCTCTTCCCGTGCCGCCGCGGCGTGCTCGTCGTCGCGGTGGCTGTTCAATACTACCTTGGCGCCTTCGGCCAGGAACAGCTTTGCCACTGCCTTGCCGATACCCTGCGTGGAGCCAGTGACGATGGCTACCTTGTCTTTCAGTCGGTCGACCATTTGATTTGTTTTTCCTTTATTATTTTTCAGCTTCCGGCGCGGGCGCCGTGTGGACATGCCAGCCGTCGAGCACGGGCAAGGCACGTCCCTTGAAGTCAAACAGCGTGGTGTTGGAGACCACGTTCGGTCCCGGCTTGCGGTCGGCGTCACGCACGGCCCAGCCGATCCCCGGGGTGGCGGTCATCACGGGATCCCAGTACAGCAATCCCAGCACGCGCGGCGTGCGCCGCAGCGCCGCCAGCAGTTCGTCCATGAACGCGCGCTGGCCTTCGGGTGAACTCATGGCCGCGGGATAGGGGCCGTTGTCGCTCAACTGGCCGGGATAACCGTTGGGGAGATTGGGGGTCCAGTTGAAGCCGGCCTCCATGATGAACAGGTCCTTGTCATAGCGCGCCGTCACCGCGCGGCTGAATGCCACGACCTGCTGGATCGTCTTTTTCGTCCAGAACGGGTAGTACGACGCGCCGATCACGTCATAGTCCACCTTCAGCGCGCGCAGGTGGTCGAAATAGTTGCGGTACTTGTCCAGATTGCCCGCATCGTCCAGGTGCAGGATCACGCGCGACGTCGGCGCCACCGCCTTGACGCCGTCATACCCGGCCTGCAGCAGCGTGCCGAGGCGCGGCCAGTTCGCCTCCGTCATCGCGCCATACGGATACAGCATGCCGCCTTCGATCTCGTTGCCGACCGAGACGAACTGCGGCACCGTGCCCTGCGCCTGCAGCGCGCGCAGCACGTCGCGCGTGCGCTCGAACACCAGCTGGCGTAGCCGTTCGAAGCGCGCGTTCTCGTCCGGCAGCTTGTCCAGCTGCGCGCGCCATTGCGCCGGCACGTTCTGCGTCTTCGCATTCGTCCAGAAATCGCTGTAGTGGAACGTCAGATCGATCTGCATGCCCAGCGCGGCGCTGCGCTTCGCCATCGCCAGCAGATCCGGCAGATCCATCGAGCCGGCCGGCCAGTGATAGCCCTCGTTGCCGTTGCCGGGACCGGGCGCCTCATACAGGCGGAGGCGGACGACGTTATGCCCGCTGTCGCGCAGGATTTTCAGGGCGTCGCCGGCTTCCCCCTGGCGGTCGAAGTAGCGCGCGCCATGCTGTTCCATCAACGGCAGCACGGAAACGTCGCCGCCGGCCAGAAACGGCGTGGCGGCACTGGCGTGCAGCGCAAGCGCGCAGAAAACGGCGCCCACGGCGCCGATAAGCGATTTGAACATGCGGTTTTTCCTGGTGGATGGCGTCAGCCATCGTTGAACAAGGTGTCGGCGATGCCGCGCACGCCCGGCGTCGCCAGGCCGAACAGGCTGCCGGCACCGGGTGCGGGCGGTTTGCCGCCGCCGCGCGGGGCAGCGCTCGTGACCAGCAGCCGGTCCAACGCCGCGCCGCCGAATGCCGGCCGGGTCGGATGCGCCACTGGCAGCAGGTGGCTGCGCAGGATGGCGCCGTCGGGCGCATAGCGCGTCAGGCGACCGCTGCCCCATTCGGCATTCCACAAGCACCCTTCGCTGTCGACGACGGCGCCATGCGGCCGGGCGTCGCCATCGGCCAGTTGCGCGAACGGACGCACGGCTGCCACCTGCGCGCCGTCGGCGTCGTAGTCGCACTGCAGGATCTGGCGCCGCCCGGCATCGCTGAAGTACATCGTGCCACCGTCAGGGCTGAAGCAGATGCTGCCGGCAACCGCTGCTGCCGGCAGCGCCAGGCGGCGCAGCCCGTGCGCATGCGAGAACTGGTAAAAGCTGCCGATGGCACGTGCTTCGGGTGCGTCGTTGCGCGTGCCGAAGACGAAATTGCCGGCCCGGTCGGTGCGGCCATCGCCCACGCGGGTGCGCGGTTCGGCCGGATCGACCGCCACGACCGGCTGCAACGCCAGCCGTGCCGGCAACGGCGCCGCCGGCATCTCCGCATAGCACAGCCACTTGGCCAACCCGACCAGCATCCGGCCGGAGCGGCAGAACGCCACGCTGCCGGCGCGGTCCGGCAGGCGGCACGCATAGGCCGACGGCGCGCCGTCATCCCACGCATACAGCATCGCCGCCGGCACATCGGTCCACCACCAGCGCGCGGCGCCGGGTTGCCACAGCAGGCCGTCGCCCAGCGCCGCACGATGCGGCAACGCCAGCGACAGCGCCTCGCCTTCGTGCGGCGCTGTCGCCATTACAGGTCCGCGTGCAGGCTGAGGGCGAAGCGGCGGTCGTCCACGTAGCGGCCGAACGGCGTACCCGTGGCGCCGAAGCTGCTGCGGCGCGACGTGCGCGTCAGATTGCTCACTTCGAACGACAGCTTGACCGCCTTGCTGACGGCATAGCTCATGTAGCCATCGACCATGCCGTAGCCGTCCGTGTACAGCGGCGTCTGCGCCAGCGTATTGCCGTTGTTGACGTAGTAGTTCTTCGTGCCGGACAGGTACTTGCCGCGGTAGTTGTACGCCAGGCGGACGCCGAAGTCGTTGTAGTCGTACATGCCGACGATGTTGTAACTGGTGCGGGACAATCCTTCCAGCGACGTCTCCTGGCCGCCGATCGGGCCCGGTGCCTTGCTGTCGACGTACGTGAAGTTCGCCTGCAGACCCAGGCCGCGCAGCATGCCCGGCAGGTTCGTGAAGAAGCCCTGGTAGCCCAGTTCCACGCCCTTGATCGTGCCGTCCTTGCCGTTCGTCGGCGTCGACACGTCATACGTCGTGCCGGCGTACTGCAAGGTGCTTGGCGTGGTCTGGATAAAGCCGTCGACCTTCTTGTAGAACGCCGCGCCGAACAGGTAATCGCTCTTGCTGATGTAGTACTCCAGCGTTGTGTCGAACTGTTTTGCTGTCAGCGGCTGCAGGTCCGGGTTGCCCATGTACGCCGTGCGGTCGTTGGCGTTCAGCGACAGGCTTGGCGTCAGCTGGTCGAAGTTCGGGCGCGTCACGACTTTTGACGCGGCCACGCGGGCCACCAGCTTGTCGCTCAGCTCCATGCGGATGTTCAGGCTTGGCAGCACGTCGTCGTCGCTGGTGCTGTTCGAACGCGGCACGTACGTGCCGTTTTCCAGCATCGAGTAGCCGCGCGCCGTGCGCGTTTTCACATAGCGCACGCCGACGTTACCGGAGACGGCCTTGCCCAGCAGTTCGCTCTCGAAGTCGGCCATGCCGTAGATGGCGCGGGTCTTCTCGCTGAAGTCGAACGTCTGCGCCGCGTCGAAGCCCGGCACGGACAGGCCGATCGCTTCGCGGCTGGCCTGCGTGTTGCGCAGCCAGTCCAGGTTGGCGATGGACAGCCACTGCGTCGGCCACGTGCCGCCGCCTTCGCGCTTGAGCAGGTCATTGTGCGGCGTCACGCCGATCTGGCTGGCCAGGCCCGGCAGCGCGCCGCCCACGGCGCCGGTGCCGGCGGCGTTCCAGATGTCGTTGATCGTATTCACTTCGCTGCTGCTGGCGTCGCGATTGGACAGGCGCACGCCGGCGCGCACGCGCGGAATGAGGTTGCTGTCCAGCGCGCGTTCGCCATCGAGGCGCCACACGGTCTCCTTGCCGTCGTTCTTCTGGCGGAAGTACAGCGCCTTGCTGGCCCAGTACTTCGACGGATTCACCAGGTCGTCCTGATTCGCCAGTTCCGGATAAGCCGACGGGATTTTCGTCGTCAAGTCGTACGTAAACGCGGTGGAGGCCGCGCCCAGGCGCACCTCCTGGTAGATGCGCGCGAAATCGCTCTTGGTGTGGCCCAGTTCCGATTTCACCACCCAGCCGTCGGCCTTCCAGCTGCCGCCGATCGCGAGCTGGCGCGTCTTCGTGTTGTTGTCGCCGATGTAGCCCGAAGTCGTCAGGTCGGCGCCGAAGAACGTGCCCTTCTGGAAGCGGCCGTCGGCGCCCGTTGTGACGGCGCCCTTCGGCCACATCGCGCCGGCATTCGTTGCCGCGTTGTAGTTCGGCCAGTACGGCGTGCCGTAGAAACCGTACGTATCGGTCGTCGTGTCGAGCTTCGTGTGGTTGGTGTCCAGGTAGAAGTCGAGCTGGCGGGTCGGACGCCATTGCAGGGTGGCGCTGACGCCCGTGCGTTCGCGCTCACCGGTCTCGTACGAATACCAGGCGCCGATCGGCGCGTAGGTGCCGGAGCCGTCCGCCAGTTGAGCGGGCGCGCCGATTTCCTGCGTGTCCGAGCGGTAGTTGCGCTTCTGGTGCGCCACGCTGAGCAGCGCGCCGAAGTCGCCGCCGCCCACTTTCCAGCGGTTGCTGACGAGGAGCGAACCCTCGGCGTTGCGCTTGTCCGCATAGTCGGCATCCGTCGCCTTGACGGTGCCCGCCACCTTCATGCCCGTGAAATCGAACGGCCGGCGCATGCGCAGGTCGATCACGCCGCCGATGCCGCCTTCGACCTGGTCGGCTGTCGGGGTTTTGTACACGTCGGCACCAGCCAGCAGTTCGGCCGGTACGTCCTGGAACGACAAGCCACGCTCCTTGCCGGCGGTGAAGATCGAGCGGCCGTTCAACAGCGTCTGCGTTTGCGACAGGCCGCGGATCTGCACGCGATCGCCCTCGCCGCGGCTGCGCGAGATCTGCACGCCGGTGATGCGCTGCAGCGCCTCGGCCACGTTTGCATCGGGCAGCTTGCCGATATCGTCGGCGACGATGGAATCGACCACCTGGTCGGCATTGCGTTTCAGATCCTGCGCCTTCGAGAGGCTGGCGCGCATGCCGGTCACGACGACCTGCTGCGGTTCCGTGTCCGTCGTCTGGGCCCAGGCGGGCAAGGTGCACAGGGCGGCAGCGGCGGCGGCGATCGCGCGACGGCGGCCAAACGTGTTCTGGGTGTTGCTCATTGTGTAAAGTCTCCGTGATTGAATTTTTTTTGCGTCGTTCGCGTTACGGCTTGATCGCCAGGCGGTACACGGGAACGATGCTGATCTTGTTGACGCGGGCAATCTGCGGCTGGCCGGCGAAGTCGGGGCGCCCTTCGCGCGGGATGTAGACGGGGGCGTCCGCGCGCAGTGGCATGACCGCCAGTGTCAGCGGGCCTTTCGTGCCGGCCGCCGTCAATTCCTTCAGGCCGATCTGCCATGGGTAGCCGCTGTAGTACCAGTCGTCGACCATGCGCGTGCCGGCCATCAGGCGGCCGATGTCACCCGTGAAGTCCAGCTGCAGCAGTGCGTCGTCGAGGCCTTCCAGCGCGTTCTGCGGCACGTCGATGCGCCACGTGCCGGCGGCGCGCCACGCTTCGGGAATCGGCTGGATGGCCGCCTTGGCCAGGCCGCCGCGCATGACGGCGGGTGCCGCCTGCGCCGCGCGCACCGGCGTCACGCTGACGACGGGCTTGCGCTCGGGCAGCTGCGCTTCGAACGCCTGGAACACGCCGTCCTTGCCGGCCGCCGTGACGTTGGCAGGGTTCTTCACCAGCGCCGGATAGACGGCCATGCGGAAGCGGCTGGTGCCGACGGCGCGCATCTGCAAAGCGCCGTTGTCGAACCACGCCTGCTGGGCGCTCAGCACGAGGCGGCGCTGGCCGGCGAAATCGCCAACGGCCAGTTGCTGCGCCTGTTCCGGTGCCAGCACCAGCACATTCACATTGCGGCCGCCCTGGCGGTGCACCGTCAGCGCCGTGCCGGTGCCCGGCTTGACCCCATCCACCACGACGGTGCTCGCGTTACGCTGGGCGTGCGGCGCATCGACGGTGGTGCCGGCCGGCGTGTCGATCATCAGTTCCACCGGCACGCCCGGGCTGGCGGCAAACACGTACGTGATGCCGGCGGCCCCCAGGTCGAGGCGCGTGACCGGTTGCGCCGTCGCATAGCGCAGGCGCGTGCCGTCCATATCGAAATTGACGGGCCAGACAAAATATGCGCCGTTGGCGATATCGACACCCTTGCGGGGGAATTCGACGGTCCCGCCGGGCAGCTTGACGGCGAAGCGCACGTCCTTCTGCACCGGCATCGGGTACTGGCGCACGTGGTTGTTCACGAACAGGAAGGCGCTGTCGCCGGCCGCGCGCAGCGACACCCGCGCCGTTTTCAGGTCTGTCGCATTGGCCGGCGTGACGGCGGGACGGCGCACCGTCATCGGCGCCAGGCGGCCGCCGAAATCGGCCATGAAGTAATGGAACAGACGCAGTTTCGTCAGCACGGGGCGCTGCTGGCCGTCCGGGCCCAGTGGCGCCTGGAAGTCGTAGTTGACGGCCGTCGTGTCGTTGTAGCCGCCGGACAGCGTGCTTTCCTCCAGCGTGCTGTCGCCGATCGGATTGCGGCCGCCGTGGAACATGTAGTAGCCCATCAGGTTGACGCCGGAGCCCAGCTGCACCGGCAGCATCGACGCGATGTCGTCGGGCGACACCACGGGACGGCGGCGGTACATGAACGGCAAGCCGGCGCCGTATTCGGCGCCGAGGAATGGCGTCAGCGCGATGTCCGTTTCGGCCGTGCCGGGCGCCTGCGCGGCCGTCTGCGCACCGAGGTCGCCGCTGACGCGGCTGTCGAAGCGGAACGCGTACGTCTCTTTTGGCGGCAGTTCCGTCGTGCTGGTGCCCCACGGCTCATCGGGATAGCCGCCAAAGACCGGCGTCACTTCACCGGACGGATAGACGGCGCCGTCCCAGCCCGTGACGGTATAGAACGGCACGTCCATTCCGGCCCTCAGCGCCAGCTTTTTCAGCGTGGCGATGTGCTGCGCGCCCTGGTCGGGGCCCGTCAGGTTGTATTCGTTTTCCAGCTGGATGCCGATGATCGGACCGCCATCCTTCCAGTAATGGCCGCGCAGCTGGCGGCCGATCTCGTCATAGAAGCGGCCAACATAGCGCAGGTATTCCGGATCGTCGCCGCGCGTGCGCATGCTGGTGACGACCCAGTCGGGAATGCCGCCGTAGCGCACTTCCGCGTGTACCCAGGGGCCGACGCGCACGACGGCCTTCAGGCCCACCTTGGCGCACAGTTCAATAAAACGGCGCAGGTCGCGGTTGTCCTGCCACGTGAACTTGCCCTCGTGTTCCTCGTGATGGTTCCACATGACGTAGCTGGCGACGACGGTGATGCCGGCCGTCTTCATCTTCTGCAGCTCCGCTTCCCACGTGTCGGCCGGGCTGCGGCTGTAGTGGAACTCGCCCATCACCGGCATCCACGGCTGGCCGTCCAGGCTCAGATACTGATTGTTCGCTTCGAGCCGCTGGCCCGACGGCGTGACGGCCGTGCCCAATTGCAGGTGGCCCGTGGCCGGTTTGGCGACGGGCGCGGTGGCGTCGATCGTCAGGACGGTCTGCGCCAGCGCAGTGCTGGCGGCGATGGCGCATGCGAGGGCAACCGCGGTACGCGGCAGGTGTTTCGTCATTATTGTCTCCGATGGGGGGTGGCGCTTATCGCCTGATTTTTTTAAGGAAGCGTTGATTGATTGCTGGTGGATGAGATTGGTCCTGAAAAGCGTGTCCGGCAAGACGCAAATTCCCTGTCATACCGGGGTATGGCGGGGAATTTGTGGCGCAGCTGGGCGCGTTTTCTCAGGGCTAAGATCGCCGCCATGAATTAATCAGCGCTTCCTTAGTGCCACGCGGCGGCAAAGCGGCGCGCGTTGGCGCCCACCGTTGCCGCGTCCATGCCTGGCCGGAACAGCGCCGAGCCAAGGCCGAAGCCGGCCACGCCGGCGGCGCGGTACTCGTCCATGTTTTCCGGCGTGATGCCGCCCACGGGCAGCAGCGGCAGCGCGGCCGGCAGCACGGCGCGCATGGCACGCACGATCGTCGGGGTGATCAGTTCGGCCGGGAACAGTTTCAACGCATCCGCACCCGCTTTGGCGGCAGCGAAGGCTTCCGTTGGCGTGGCAACGCCGGGGCAGCAGATCATGCCGGCCGCCTTGGCGGCGCGGATGACTTCCGTGTCCGCATGCGGCATGACGATCAGTCGGCCGCCCGCGCCCCGCACCTGCGCGACGACGTCCGTCGACAGCACGGTGCCGGCGCCAACGAGGCAATCGCGCGGCAGGCTTTGCGCCAGCAGCGCGATCGATTCGAGCGGTTCGGGAGAGTTCATCGGCACTTCGATGAGGCGGAAGCCCGCGTCGTACAGGGCGGTGCCGATCGCCACGGCCTCCTGCGGACGCAGGCCGCGCAGGATGGCAACGAGGGGAAGGCTGGCAAATGCGGTGTTGAATGCGGTGGTCAGGTCGGACATGGTGGGGGTCTTATGAAGAGATGAGCTGCGCGGCGCGCGCCAGTGCCAGCAGGCCGGCGGGGGCGGTGTTGTCCAGCACGAGGTTGGCCGGCTGGCCGAAGTGGCCAAGCGCCAGTCGATAACGTTCGCAGAGAGTCGGCGCGCCGACCAGCGCCAGCGGCTTGCCGGTCAGCGCGTGGCTGCTGCGCCAGGCCAGACCGGCGCGCAGTTCGTGGCCGATCAGCAGGCCGCTCAGGTATTCGGCAAGCGCCGCGTGGGGAAGCTGTTCCGTCACACCCAGGCTGCGTACGGCAAACAGTTGATGGGGCAGGCCCAGTTCACCGGCGTCGCGCGCCGCCGTCACGCCGCGCAGGAACGCGTCGGTATCGGGCTGCACTTCCGGCGTCATCAGGCGGCCCAGCACCGAATGCTGACGCAGCACCGCATACAGTTCGCCCGTCATATGCGTGGCAAAACGCACGATGCGGCTACCCGCGACGTGCGTCCATTTCGAGTGCGTGCCCGGCAGGACCACACAGCTGTCGGCCAGCTCGGCGTGATGCGCCAGCGCGCCAACGACCTGCGTCTCCTCGCCGCGCATCACGTCCGGCGGCAGCGCACCATCGTCGCACAGCACGCCGGGCACGATGCGCAGCGGCGTGTCGTCCGGCTGGCGCACCCCTGCCGCCAGATCGGCGGCGCCGGCGGGACAGCGCACGTACGGCACGTCCAGCCAGCCGTGCTGGCTGCCGACCATGCCGCAGGCCAGCAGCGGCAGCGCCGCATGCTGCTTTTGCCAGGCACCCGCCACTTCGTCCAGCGCCGCGACAAATGCGGGATGGCCGTGCAGGGTCGAGGCGCCCTTGCCGGCCGCGTGTTCTGCCAGCACGGCGCCGTCGGACGCGATCAGGTACGCGCGCAGACTGGTGCTGCCCCAGTCGATGCCGATCAGGGCGGGCGTCACCATTCGGCCACGCTGCCGTCGGGATGGCGCCACAGCGGATTGCGCCAGTCCGTCACGGCCTTGCTGGCGGCGACGATGCGCTCTTCGTCGACGATCACGCCCAGGCCCGGCTTGGGCAACGGGGCAAAGTAACCGTCCTGGATCTGGAAGTCTTCCTTGTTGACGACGTAGTCCAGCAACTCGGCGCCGCGGTTGTAGTGGATGCCCATGCTCTGTTCCTGCAGCACGGCGTTGTGCGCCACGAAATCCACTTGCAGGCACGCGGCCAGCGCGACGGGGCCCAGCGGGCAGTGCGGCGCCAGCGCCACGTCGTACGCCTCGGCCATCGCGGCGATCTTGACGCATTCCGTGATGCCGCCCGCATGCGACAGGTCGGGCTGCACGATGGCGATGCCGCCGGCCTGGAACACGTGCTTGAATTCGAAGCGCGAGTACATCCGCTCGCCGGCCGCCAGCGGGATCGACGTGGTTTCGGCCAGGCGCGGATAGTATTCCGCCTGCTCGGCCAGAACGGGCTCCTCGACAAACAGCGGGCGGTGCGGCTCCAGCTCGCGCAGCAGCACCTTCGCCATCGGCGCGGCCACGCGGCCGTGGAAGTCGATGCCGAATTCGATCTCGCTGCCGAACGTCGCGCGGATCTCGGCCACGCGGACCACGGCCGCATCGACGGCCTTGGCGGTATCGATGATGCCCAGTTCCTCGGTGCCGTTCATTTTAAAGGTGTCGATGCCGATCTCGCGCAGCGTGCGGATCCCCTCGATGACGTCGGCCGGACGGTCGCCGCCAACCCAGCTGTACATCTTCATGCGGTCGCGCACGAGGCCACCCAGCAGCTGGTAGACGGGTACGCCGAGCGCCTTGCCCTTGATGTCCCACAGTGCCTGGTCGATGCCGGCGATGGCGCTCATCAGGATGGCGCCGCCGCGATAGAAGCCGCCGCGGTACATCACCTGCCACAAGTCGTTGATGCGCAGCGGGTCCTGCCCTATCAGGTATTCGGACAGCTCGTTGACCGCCGCCTCGACGGTGCGCGCGCGCCCTTCGATGACGGGTTCGCCCCATCCCGTGATGCCCTCATCGGTCTCGATTTTCAGAAACATCCACCGGGGTGGAACACGGTACAAGGTCAGCTTGGTGATTTTCATGGCGGGCCGAATAAGGTAAACGGCGCCAGTGTAGCGGCGATTGCTACTATTGAAATATGGCGTTTTCGGCCAGTGCTATATGTTTTTGGAATACCAGGACTGAACAGTCAAGACTATGTGGCGGAGGACCACAATAGATGGGATTCAACGTAAGAGGTGGCTATGAGCTAGTAACGGGTGCATTCAGCGCCAGTCCCAAGCAGGGCGCCAGACAAAGAATCACATGAGAGGCGGAAGCGCGGCTTGCGGTGGCCAGCCAGATCGTAGACTTATACGCCTGCAAGCGCCGGCTCGGTGTATTGACGATCCGCCACCAGTGCCCACAATAGCAGAGAAAGAGGGAATCTATCGTCGTGTTTGGAATTTCTATCACTACAAGTGGCACCTGAAGAGCTCGCTTGGACGCTAAGGACCGCCTGAGCAGCGCATGAGGTCAGATCAGCCGACTCCAGCAGCAATTGGGCAGGATATTCCTCACCGCGCCAGCGCTACGGCCTAGTTAGCTGTTCTATTCGACTACTGGTCCTTCATAGCATCGGTACGGGCGACGTAGCGCTCCATTCTGTGGTCAGAAACTCCAAGTACTGTGGCAATACCTTTTCCGCTGCGCAAAAAGAAACTTCCTTTTTTGTTTATAGAAATCAGTTCGGGGATGGCGTTCAGGCACCTTTCGTTAACAGAGTCAGCGAAGCCCAGGAATTTTGGTGGCAACGTCGGTATAGCGTCGAGCTCGTTATAGATATGATATGGTTGAGGGAGCATCACCTTTGCCTCAACGTCACCGTATCGTGGCATTCCAAAGGTGTAACATGCAATTTCGCTATGAATCGGGGTTACCCCAAGTCGCCCCAGTTGTCGCAGATTTTCGTCATTAACCATCGCGTGGTAAATCGCGGCCATTGCGCCTCCTAACGAGTGACCCGTGACATACACTGGCAAATAATCATCTCGGGTCATCGCGGTTACCCGATCATTGATCTCCTCAATACACTCTGTTACCGCTTCAAAAAACCCTTGATGTAGCCGCACTCGCGTACTATAGCCGTAACGATATTTTACTTTTCTTGCGTCAAGATCCGCCTTAAAATCTGAAAAGGATAAGGTAGTACCGCGGAACGAGACAAAAATTACGTTGGGTAGCTTAGCAATTGTGATTACACAATTACGCCGAACGACAACCTCAACTGGAATCCCTGTATCGAGCTGATCCATCGACGCCCTTTGCCCAGTGGTCTTCAAGCGAGCGAATAGAGCCTGATAGCGCTCACACGGAATTACCTTAGCTCGTTTGGACTTTTTTAACTCAAATTCGGGGATCTCTTCATACGCCGTTGAGGCAAATACGGCGCTCACGTACGCTTTTTTCCAAGTAAAGCGATGGTCAGTCCAGTCAGAAATAGTACTTGCCACATGCTTCGCCTCGTTGAAATGGCGATAAAAATCCACGAAGAAGTCCACAATATCCTCCGCCGCTTCTATGCAATGGTCAATGCTATCATCAATTCGCCAATAAAATAGGCCGTTCGGTTTTACGTCGAAAGATAACCCGCCGAAACAACACTGCATCAGTAATCGATATCAGATGCTGAACAAACTTTACCCTAGTACACACTACGTCGCTAGAATTCCCCCGACGCCTTTTCGGCGATACCCGCATGTGACAGCGGTGCGTTTTGCATATGCAAAACGACAGTCCTCGATTGGTGCGACAGCCAGCCGCGTGATAGGCATGACATGCACGTGTACCACCCGCTCCACGTAACCTTTCGTATTACCGCCATACGCCTGCACAAACAAGGGGCAGTTAGAGCCACGCGACCAGCAGCGACAATGCTACGGGGCATCGTAGCCCTATTACTGCGTGAAGCGTTACTGGCGTGAGAAAACATCGCTGGCTGCGGCAGGCGGATAGCACCATGCGGCTGGCGACACTCAGCGGCATCGTGCCATCCGCCTGCGGGCAGCTTCAGGCAGCTGCGCGGCTGCCGCGCTACAGCGACGGCATTGCCACTCGCGTCAATAGGTAGCCCCATCTTCGCAATCGCATACGGCGTCGCTGGCCTTGTCGTTCCACCCATCGCCCACGTAAGCGCGATCGCGGTTGCTGCGCAGGTGGTGGCCGCCCCGATTGACGTGCTCCCACAAGGTCATCGTGCAGCCAGGCGCCGTGCGAAACGACGATATCTGGTCGTTCCAGGACGGCGCGTAGAGATACCGATAGATGCCATCGGAGGTGCCGAGCGCCGGCGGGTTCACCATGCGCAGCACGTCGCGATGTCCCAACGTGCGGTGGGCGCCGCCGAAGTCGCGGTGCTCGTACACGGTGCAGGTGCGGGCCCGCTGCGGTGCCGGCGCGGCGTCGGCGCCGAGGGCAGGCAGCAGCGCCGCTACCGCGAGAATGGTGCAGGTGCGTCGTCCGATATTGTGCATGTCGTTCCCCTCGGGTCGGGACAGTGACTGTTGCCGTCCATGTTGCGCCGACTGGCTGTCAAAGTCTGTCCCCCCTTTGTCGCCGCTGTGTATCACCGCGGTTTACCATGCCGTTGCCGCTATACTGACGAGCGATCAGCTACCCGACGCCATAGCCATGCACCGCAGCCCCCTGTCCATCCTTGTCGTCGAAGATCACCCCACCATCGCGCGCCAGATCGTGGACTTCCTCGACGGCCTGCAATGGCAGACCGACCGTGCCGGCACGGGCACGCTGGCGATCGAGTTGGCAACGCGCGAACCGTACGACGTTGTGCTGCTGGATCTGAACCTGCCGGACATCGATGGCCTGGACGTCTGCCGCGCGATCAAGGACAAGGCGCCGCGCAACGTGCCCGTGCTGATGCTGACGGCGCGCGACGCATTCGAGGACAAGGCGCGCGGCTTCCATGGCGGTGCCGACGACTACGTGACGAAGCCGTTCGACCTGCGCGAGCTGGCACTGCGCTGCGAGGCGCTGGCGCGGCGCGGCCAGCTGCACGTCGCCCAGGAACTGCGCATCGGTCCCCTGACCTTGCTGCCGCGCGAAAAACGCGCCCTGTACCGCGACGCGCCGGTACCGCTGACGGGTGCCGGTTTCAGGATCCTGCTCACGCTGTGCACCGCCTGGCCAAACGCCGTATCGCGCTCGAAGCTGATGCACGAACTGTGGGGCGCCAACCCGCCGGACAGCGACGCCCTCAAATCGCATGTCTACGCACTGCGCAAGCAGCTGGACAAGGCCGGGGCGCCCGACCTTATCGCCACGATTCCCCAACTCGGCTACCGGCTCGATCATGTCGATCCGGCATAAGCTCTTTGCCGCGCTGGCGGGTTTTACCGTGCTGCTGTGCGTGGCCTACACGGGACTGGCACTGGTCATCTCCTACGTCACCGAGGACGCCGTGATCGACCGGCTGCTGGAACGGGAGGCGGCGGCCGTCATCGCGCACCGAAGGCCGACCGGCAGTGACCTGGTGACCGTCCATGACAGCGTCGACGCGCTGCCTGCCGTCGTCCGCGAGCATATCGCCGCCGGCCGCACCCGCGGCGAGATTTTCACGGCCACGGGTCAGCACTACCACCTGCGCACGCTCGACGTGCCTGCGGGGCGGCGATACCTGCTGGCGGACGTGGGACCGATCCTTGTCGTGTCGAACCTGTTCCGGCAGGTCGGCGGATTTCTCGTGGCGGTGGCACTGGGATTGGTGGCCGTGGCATTGTTGGTGGCATGGTGGCTGTCCCGACGCCTCGTCGCCCCATTGCAGGTGCTGGCGGACGAGGTGCGCCGGCTGGCGCCCACGTCGCCGGCCACCTTCAGCGCCAGCGCCCGGCGTGACGAAATCGGCTATCTGGCGCAAAAGCTGGGCAAGACGGTCGACGATCTGCAGGGAGCCCTGCGCCGCGAGCACGCCTTTACGCGCGACGTCAGCCATGAGCTGCGCACGCCGCTGACCGTGATGACCAACACGCTGGCGCAGGCGGAGCACCGGGCGCTGGACGATCGGCAGATGGCCGAGCTGCGCGCCAGCCTGGCGGACATCGGCAAGACGGTGGACGTGCTGTTCGCGCTGGCCCGCGCCGAGCATATTACGCACGAATCCTTCGACCTGCGCGGCTGTATCGAAGACAGCCTGCTGCGGCTTCTCGACAGCGACAGCGCAGCGGAGCGCCTCACGCTTGACCTGCCCGAGCGCTTGCCGGTGGCGGGCAACCGTCACCTGGTCACGCTGCTGCTGAATAACTGCCTGGGCAATGCGCTGTTCCATGGTGGCGCCGGTGCGCGGCTGCGGGTTTCATGGTCCGACGGTATGCTCAGCATCGTCAACACGGTCGATGCGGCCACGCCCCCCACCATGCAAGGGTTCCAGCACGGCCAGCACCTGCTGCGCCGCATTGCCGATGCGATGCGCTGGCGTATCGACTTCCACGCCGATCCGGATGCATACCGCGTCGCTATCGCGCCATTGCCGGAGCACTGAAAGCGGTGCGATTTCACCGCGATTTCACCACGCGTTTTCTATGCTGCGTACTCGATCGTTTTCCGGGGTACGCCGATGAAATTCCTGCTCAGTTTCGTGCTTCTTGGCTGCACCGCCCTCCCGGCGCTGGCGCAAATCAAAACCCTCGTGCACAAGGAGGAAAAGCGCCGCTATCTCGTCTACACGCCCACGTCCTACGCCAGCCAGCCCGCCAAGAGCTACCCCGTCGTCTTCAATTTTCACGGCGGCGGCATGACGATGGCCGAACAGATGCTGTACACGGGCATGAACCGCGCCGCCGACCGGCACGGTTTTATTGTCGTCTACCCGGCCGGCATCAAGCAGGACTGGAACGTGGGCTTCGGCATGCCCTACCTGGAAGGGACCGGCGACACCGGGTTCACGGAAGCCCTGCTGGCAAAACTGAAGCAGGACTATCGGGTCGACAGTACGCGCGTGTACGCGACCGGCCTGTCGCGCGGCGGCTTCTTTGCGCTGCGCCTGGCAGCCGACCTGCCGCATCTGTTTGCCGCGGTGGCATCGGTGGGCGGGCCCACGCCGGAACCGGTCATCCAGCACCACACGAAGCCGGGCAATGTCGGTGTGCTGCTGGTGCATGGTACCGCCGACAAAGTCGTGGCCTACGGCGGCAAGCCGACCGGCTATCTGTCCGCCGAGGACAGCTACCGCTACTGGTCGAAGCGGCTCGGCATCGAAGGGGACGGTGGCACGCCTCGCGTCATCGACACGGATGCCACCGACGGCACGTCCGTCACCTGGCAGGAACAGAGCAAGGGCCAGTACAGCGTGGCGCTGGCGACGATCCGCGACGGCGGCCACACGTGGCCAGGCGCCGATCCGTTCAATGTCGGCCACCCGTTGGGGAAGACGACGCGCGATATCGATGGCAATGACGTGATCTGGCAATTCCTCAGCCGTCATCATCGTTAGGCCGTCAGCCGAACGCCGGGTGACTCGCCAGGGCGCCGTGAAGGAATTCGGTCAACGCGCGGATGCGGCCGACCCGCCGCAGATCCGGGTGGGTCAGGATCCAGACATCGGTGTCCAGCGCCGCGACGGGCGGCGCCAGCCGCTCGAGCTTCGGCCGGGTATCCGCCAGCAGGCACAGGACCATGCCGGCGCCGACGCCCGCCTCGACGGCGTCCGCCATGCCCCGCAGCGTGTCCACGCTGACCGCCCACCGGTCCGGCGGTACGTGCTCGCGCAGCCAGCGCGCCTGGGCGAGGTGCGCCAGCCCGTCATCCGGTGCGACCCAGTCGTAGGTTGCCCAGTCGTCGTTGCGGCGGTGGCGCAGGTACGCTTTGGCCGCGTAAGGCGCCGTTTGCAGCCTGCCGAGCTTGCGCCCGACCAGGTTGTCCGGCGGCGCGTTGGTCGGTCGCAGGGCAACGTCGGCCTCGCGCCGGGACAGGTTCAGGAAGCTGTTGTTGACCGTGACCTGCACGCCGATGCCGGGATACAGACGCCGGAAATCGGCCACTGCCGGCAGCAGCAGCGATTGCAGCAGCGTATCCGTCGTCGTGACGCGGATCGTTCCGCCGAGCTGCGCATCGCGCCCGCTCACCTGTCGCGCGACGTCGCCGAGCCGCTCGTCGATTGGCGTCAGCAGTGCCAGCAGCTCCTCACCGGCTGCCGTCAGCACGTAACCGCTCTGGAAGCGCTCGAACAGGCGCGCGTCCAACGCGGCCTCCAGCTTGTCCAGGCGTCGCAGGATCGTCGAATGGCTCTGCCCGAGCCGGCGCGCCGCCGCCGACAGCGAACCGTCCGCTGCCACGGCAAGAAAATAACGATAGTCGTCCCAGTTCATGTCTGTGCAAAAATCGACAAAGGTTGTGCATAAAGAGGGAATTGTCCACCATTCTTGCACAGAGTACGCTGGGCACTCCCATCAAGGAGAGCCCCATGTACACCGCCTATATTGCCGATACGCCGAACGGCCGCAAGATCCCCATCGCGCTGGAAGAACTGGCACTGGACTATCGCATCCACCGGGTCGACCTGAACGCCGGCGAACAGAAATCGCCCGACTTCGAGCGCCTGAACCCGAACGGCAAGATCCCCGTATTGGTGGACGAAGGCAGCGGCGCCAGTCTGTTTGAATCGTGCGCCGTCCTGTTCCATCTTGCCAGTGCCACGGGCAGGCTGATGCCGGCCGACGACCATGGCCGCGACGCCGTGCTGCAATGGCTGTTCCTGCAGGCGGCCAGCGTGGGGCCGATGCTGGGGCAGCTGTGGTGGTTCCGGCATGCCGCGCCTGCGCCCAATGCCGCGGCGCTGGATCGCTATACCCGCGAGACGCAGCGCCTGTACGGCGTGATCGAACGGCGGCTCGCGATCTCGCGCCATATCGCGGCCGACGAGTACACCGTGGCCGATATCGCGTGCTATCCGTGGCTCGTCACGTACGACGAGCTGGGCATCGATATCGGTGAATATCGCGCGGTCGCCGACTGGTTACGCCGCATCGGCGTCCGTCCCGCCGTCCAGCGCGGTCTCGACATCGCCAGGGGGACGCATGTCTAGCCTCGTCGCCTGGGCGCTGGTGCTGGCGGCCGGTGGCCTGGAAGTCGGCATGGCGTTCGCGTTGAAATCGTCGGCCGGCTGGACGCGCCCCCTGCCCAGCGCGCTGGCGCTTGCCACGGCGCTGGGCAGCATCTACCTGCTGGCCGCCGCCGTGCGCGCGCTGCCGCTGGGCGTTGCCTATGCGGTGTGGACGGGCATCGGTGCCGTCGGCGTCACGCTGGTTGGCTCGCTCGTGTTTGCCGAGAGCCTGTCGATGGCGCGGCTGGTGTTCATGGGGTTCGTGTTTGTCGGGATCGTGGGGTTGCGGGTGTCGCCGTGATTCGTCAGAGAAGTCCCGGCGCTGGCGCGGCCGATTGCGTTAATCTATCGGCTCGACCCATCGATGGAGACGTTAGTGAACATCAAGCGCCTGATCAGTACCCTTGCCGCCCGGTTCGGCGCGCGGACGGAAGCACCGACGCCTCCCGCGACGGAGTCATGGCCGGACCCCGACGACGAACGGGAAGTCGATGCAGCCACCATGGCGCGCTGGGTTGCGCTGATCGGCGCAGGCGACCAGGAAGTGGCCGAAGCGGCCACCGAGGCGCTGCGCAGCGGCGACGAGTACCTGCTGTGGGAAGTGCTGGGCGATGCCGACGTTGCCGTTTGTGCCGACTGGAAGGATGACGACAGCGTCGCGGCGGGGATCGATGGCGTCAACCGGACGCTCGGACTCGGTCTGTTCGAAGCGCCCACTGAACCGCCCGCAGGCTTCAATCGTTGCCGCGAGCTGTTCCGCGCGTGGGAAATCTGGCTTGTGGCCCGCGGGTACCGGCTGGTTGCCATCGATACGGGCGGCGATGACTTTGCCGCGATTGCGGTCCGCACGACCGACTTCGACGAGCTGCGACGGCTTGCCGAGGCCCTGTCGATTCCCCTGGCCGAGCCGGCGCGGGTCTACGGGTTTTGAACGGTATGCCCTACCGCAGTGCCTTGCGCGCCGCCTGAATTCCCCACCACGACGCCTCCTCGAACACGGAAAACCCGGACAGATCCGCATGCGCAAACAGCAGCGGTCCGTCCAGCGCTTGCAGCGCGGCCAAGCCGGCATTGCTGCGAAAGCCCGGCATTGGTGTCGCCATCGCATGCGCGCGCAGCGTGATATCCGCCCGCTCGACGTAGCGGCCGACATCCCGGCCATACGCCGCGTACAGGTCGGCACACGCCAGCGCCAGCAGCTCGTCCGGCGATGTCGACTGCAGCCAGCGCCGCGCAGCCAGCGGCGATAAATGCGACAGCGCGGCATAGGTCGTGAACACGGTGCGCTCGGGCGGCATGACGCGGATGTCCTGGTGCGTCGAGACAACAAAGCCCAGTTGCGGTCCGCCCTCGGGACGATACACGACGTTGTCCCACGCCAGCGGCGCTTCCGGCAGTTCGTCGGGGAAGCCGCGCAGCAAAAGGTTGGCGACCAGCCAGGGCGCCGTGGCTGGCAGGTGAGCCGGTTCGAAGCCATAGGCTGCCAGGTTTTCCACCACGCGGCTGGCGACAAACAGCGGCATCGCGCAGATGGCCTTGCGGGCGCGTACGAGATAGCTGCGCGGCTTGCCGTGCTCCAGCGCGCAGCACAACGCTTCCACCTTGCCATCGACTTCGCGGATGGTGACGGCGGCGCCGGATAACCGGCGGGCGCGGGAACGCTGGGCAAGGCCGGCTGCCAGCGGCTGCAAGCCGCCGGGCCACGTCAGCCACGCGCCATTGGCCGCGTTGGCCGCTTCGCCGCCGCGGGCACAGAAGTAATGCAGGCCGGCCCAGGCGGACACCGTGGCAGCCGTTGCGCCGTAGTCATCGCGGCAGCAGTAGTCGAGGTACCAGTACAGCGTGGGCGACGTGTAGCCGTTCCTGTCGAACCACGCTTTCAATGTCAGCGTGTCCAGCGCCAGCCAGGCGGGGTCGCGCGACGATGCGCTGCTGGGCAGCGCAAAGACGCGACGGCCGTCGGCGCCGTGCTGCCCGCGCAGGCGGTCCATCTCGGCAAAGAAGCGTGCGTGTTCGGCCAGTTCGGCCGAGGGCACGCCCTCGCGCGGGACGATCCCTTCGTGCCAGCGGCCGTTCGCCAGCAGCCGTTCTTCCGGCGCGTGCAGCAGATAGCGTTCGTCGTAGTATGGTTTCTCGCCGTGCGGATCGCGCAGCAGGATGCCGAGATCAAACAGGATGTCGCGCACGTGTGCGCACTCGCGCGACGGCACGGGTAAATAATGCGCGCCGGTCGGATAGGCCAGGTCGCCGTACCGGCCGCCGGCCGCGTTGCCGAACGGTTCGGGACCGTCGACGATCAGAAAATCGTCGTGGCCGTCGCGGCGCAGTTGCCAGGCCGCCGTCAGGCCCGCCATGCCGGCGCCGAAGATGGCGACGTCGACCTCGACCGTCTCGGCAGGCGGCGGTACGCTGCCGCGGTCGCGCAGGTAGTGCCCCAGTTCCCGGCCCGGTGCGTGAACGACGGGATCGATTTCCTGCCAGCGCCGGTAGCCCACGCCGGCGCTGACGGCGGCCACCCCCGCAGCGGCGGCAAAGATAAAACTGCGGCGCTCCATCAGCGGATCGTGCGGTGCCAGTCCTGCTCGAATTCATGCACGAGCGACTGGGTGTTGAGGCGATTGGGCGGCAGCGCCAGCTTCGGCATGTCCGGCGGGAAGGCAAACATCTCGCGCGTCGTCTGCCCGTTCAGGAAGCGCATCGGCAGCGGGTAGGACGTGGGCGGCCGGTAGTCCAGCTGCGGCGTGGCGAGGATAAAACCCCACTCGCCGAACGACGGCACGTAGGCGTGGTATGGATACGTGCGCAGGCCCACTTCGCGCAGCGTCGCATCCACCGTCCAGTAGGCGTGCGGCGCGAAGAACGGCGACGTCGATTGCACGACAATGACACCGTTGGCTGCCAGGTGCTTTTTCAGCAGCCCATAGAACGGCACCGAATACAGTTTGCCCAACGCGAAGCTGGACGGGTCGGGGAAGTCGACGATGACGGCGTCGTACATGGTCCCCTCCTGCTGCTGCAGCCAGATGGCGGCATCGGCGTTGACCACGGTGACTCTTTTGTCGTGAAAACTGTCGCGGTTCAGCTGGCGCAGCTCGGCGCGGTTTTTAAAGGCGGCCGTCATGGCCGGGTCCAGGTCGACGAGAGTCACGTGTTCGATCTGGCGATAGCGCAGGATCTCGCGCAGCGCCAACCCGTCGCCGCCGCCCAGCACCAGCACGCGTTTCGCCCACGGCAGCGCCGCCAGCGCCGGATGCACCAGCGCCTCGTGATAGCGGTATTCGTCGCGCGACGAGAACTGCAGGTTGCCGTTGATGTACAGGCGCAGGTCGTCCTTCCAGCGCGTGATGACGAGGCGTTGATAAGGCGTGCTGGTGGCGTAGACGATTTCGTCGCCGAACAGGCCATGTTCGCCCCACTGCGTCATGCGGTCGGCCCCGGCAAAGCCGAACATCAGCACCGCCAGCACGGCGCACGCGCGCAGGGTGCGGCCCGTCAGGTCCGTCAGCTCGGCGCGGAAGACGTAAATCGTCCACAGCGCCACGCCGATATTGAGCATGCCGAACAGGAAGCCGGAACGCACCAGGCCCAGATGCGGCGCCAGCACGAGCGGGAACAGCAGAGAGACGGCGAGCGCGCCCAGATAGTCGAACGTCAGCACGCGGCTGACGAGCTCCGAGAACGCCGTCTGCCGCGCGTTCAGCGCGCGCATGACGAGCGGCACCTCCATGCCGACAAAGGCGCCGACCAGGAAGACGATCACGTACAGCAGCACGCGGAACGGCGCGGCGGCCCAGGCGAACGTCAGGAACAGCAGCGCGGCGGACAGGCCGCCGACCAGCCCGACGGCCAGTTCGATGTCGACGAAGCGGGCCAGCACGTGTTCGTCCTTGACGTACTGCGACAGGTGCGCGCCGACGCCCATCGCGAACAGGTAGCAGCCGATAATGGTGGAAAACTGCAGGATCGAATCGCCCAGCAGGTAGCTGGCCAGCGCGCCGGCAATGAGTTCGTAGGCCAGCCCGCACGACGCGACAACGAAGACGGACAGGATCAGAATTTTTTTGGTCATCGGCGTGGTTATCGCTTACTATATTTACCTTCTGGCAAGCCAAGCACTATAACCAAATCGTGTACGCCATCGCAAATTATCTGATCCATCTGGTCCTGGCCGCCGTGCTGCTGGCCGTGTTCTTCCGCGCCTATACGTGGATGACGCCTTACGACGAGGTCGCGCTGATCCGCGAAGGCAACCATGCGGCCGCGCTGTCGCTGGGCGGCGCCCTGCTGGGCTTTTCGCTGACGATCGCATCCGGCCTGCTGCACACGGCCAATTACCAGCAGTTCGCGGGGTGGGCGTTCGGCGCGATGATCGTGCAGGCGCTGGCCTATGCGGTCACCACGCGCTCGCTGAAAATGGCCAAGGACCAGATCGAGTCCGGCAACAGCGCGTTCGGCGCGCTGCTCGGCGCCATTTCGCTGGCCATCGGCGGCATCAACGCCGCCTGCATTTCCTGAACATCTTCCCGAGCGGAGGCATTATGAGTATCGGCAGCTTTATCAAGAAGCAGTTTATCGACGTCCTGCAATGGAACGAGGACGAGGAAGGCGTGCTGGCATGGCGCTACCCGATGCAGGACTTCGAGATCCAGAACGGCGGCGTGCTGGTGGTGCGCGAATCGCAGGTGGCGGTGTTCGTCAACGAAGGGCAGATCGCCGACGTGTTCGGCCCGGGCACGCACAAGCTGACGACGCAGACCTTGCCCGTGCTGACGAACCTGAAGAACTGGGACAAGC